>WNGE01000201.1_pt1 | contig 111417 bp, 103 predicted proteins | sample 5400651 | NCBI WGS metagenome assembly WNGE01 (sample SAMN13153370, study PRJNA577476) | soil metagenome | isolation source: 60 cm soil or saprolite under grassland replicate 2 | place: USA:California | collected 2016-06-15 | reverse complement strand
CTCCAACCGGCGTGGCTCGGCCTCAACATGAACATCAGCGCGACCGATTTGGGCGGTGATTGCTACGGGGATTCCGGCGGGCCCAAGTTCCTGAAGGGCAATCTCAACGTGATCGTGGCGACGGTGACGACGGGGGATTATCCGTGTCGGGCGACGAGCTGGGATTACCGCACCGATACCCCCAACGCGCGCGCGTTCCTGGGGCAGTTTGTGACGCTGCCCTAGCCCTGCAGCGCCGGCGCGCCGGCGAGAAACTTGTCGATAGCCTCATTGCCGACGGTGGGCCGGATGTGCTCCAGCACCCCGCGACGCCGATCATTTCGCCGGTGCGCGCACCGCTCATCAGCGCGCGCCCCATGTAGCTCTCATGGTTGGGCACGGCGACGCGCACCTTCTCGAACGTCGCCTTGTCGACCGCCATCCGCATCGCCATCAGAATGGCGCCGATGCCCTTCTCGGCCTGGCCAGGCTCGACTTCCAAGTTGGCAACGATCTGGTCGACAAGATCCATGAGGGCCTACAATAACACCGAAAAACGGGGACATGCAAAAACTAGGTTGCAGACGCACCGCGGGGATCGGTCAAACGTCAACGGGACAACCCGTGGGAGGGTTATCCCGTTGACCAGTTACTGAAAACCGCTGTGCGTCGGATGACTAGCTTTTGCATGTCCCCGCTTTTTATTGCCCTACCGTGAAGTCAACTCTCTTAAGCACGTTGCCCGCCGCGTCGCGGATCTCAACGTGCCAGGCGCCTGTCGCGTCCACCGGAATCGTCTTGCGGCTCCACGTGCGCCACGGCGAGCCACCGATTGCGAGCGGGACGGTTCCGACTTCATCACCCCCATGGAACCACACGGCGCTCACCGTCTGTCCGCTGGCGCCGCTCACGCGCATCCACAGCACGACCGTTCCCACGCTGTCGGGGAACGCCGTTCCCGTGTCCTGCGGCACGCGGTCTACGACCGACCGTGCCAACACCGCTTCGACGCTAACGTTTGCAGCCGGAGCCGCCGCCGCCGGCGCCGGCGCGGCGGCTTTCGTGGTATCCTGCGCCGCGACCTGACCAACAAAGCCGACCAATAGCAACAGCGTCAGCATCGCTTTCATGAGGGCACTCCCTGGTTGAGTGTTGCACGCTCGGCCGCGCGTCGCCGGCTGCGCCGCTCCAGCGAGGCGCCCACGACGGCGGCGATCAGACAACCCACCAACGTTCCTGCCATCTGAAATCCCAGCTGATACTCGAGCTGAATCCAATGACACTTGGGGGCGAATATCGGACCGACGAGCCGCCCGCACTTGTCCTGGGAAAACGCGAATCCCCAACTGGCCCCCAGACCAAACACCAACGGCAGGAGGGCCACGAAGAAATGACGCAGCAGAGTCATCGGCCACGCTCGATGTGCCAGCGGTCCATAACACGATCTCCTTCGAGTACCACATACTCGTCGAAATGTGCCTCGGTGAGGCAAGAATGATTGGGAATGATCTCAACCTGGTCGCCAACCCTGAACTTTCCATCGATCGCCGCGGGCGCGGCGGCGCGGATCACGCCGTGTTCCTGCGACACCGACGCCACGGCGAGCTCCGGATGCCCTTTGACCTCTCCGAACGCCGTCGCGAGGCCGAGGTGCGTCGGCCCGAGATCCTTCGAGAGCGACAGCGCCCCCGCATCGACGACGAAGTGCGTCGCGCCCGGTTGGTGGGATACGACGGTCGCGAGCACGGAAACGGCCACGTCGCTCGGCTCACAGCACCCGATCAGCACCATGGTCCGGTCATAGAAGATGTAATTCCCCGGGCGCGCTTCTGTGACGCCCGTCAAGTCTTTTACGGCCGCCATCGCGGGCGTCGACCCTACGCTTACCCCGCGCACCGGCAGCCCGTCTTTGCGCAGCAATTCAGCGAACCGGACCATGACCTGCCGTTCCTGCTCCGCGATCTGGGCCGCCTCTGCCTTGTCGCGCGTGCGATAGGCGAGACCCGAATGACTGAGAATCCCGTCGAACGTGAGGCCCCCTTCAGCGCCCAACTCGCGCGCGACCTCGAGTCCATAGTGCGACGCGGGATCGACGCCCGCCCGGTGGTATCCACAGTCGACCTTCAACCACACGTGGAGTCCGCTTCCCGCAAGGGCCTTCGCCGTCGCCAGATCGTCCAGGATGACGCGCAGCGTCACGCCGGTTTGGGCAATGCGCTGGACGTGCGGGATATGCGCGCGGTCGAGCGGGAAGGCCCACGTCAGGTCACCGAAGCCGCCGCCCGCGAATGCCTCCGCCTCGTGCAGCGTGGACACGGTGATGCCCTGCGCGCCGTGCGCGACCTGGCGGTGCCCCAGCTCGAGACATTTATGCGTTTTGATGTGCGGTCGCAGTGAGACGCCGAGCTTTTTGGCCCGGCCGGCCATCTGCGTCAGATTCCGCTCCATCACATCGCGATAGAGCAGCAGGGCAGGGGTTTCGACGTCAATCAAGGCGGCGGCCCGTGACCTCCACTCGATGCATGCGCTCGATCTTACCAGACCCACCCACGAACGCCGATACGACCCAGCCTGTGAGCCCGACGATGATGGCGCCAAGCGTCGCCGATAGCAGTCCTGCGACATGGAATCCCGGGACCAGCCAGGCGACGAGCGCGAGCGAGATGCCGTTCACGATCAGGACGAACAATCCCAGGGTCAGGATGGTGAGCGGCAAGGTGAGAAAAAACAGAATCGGCCGGATCAGCGCATTGACCGCGCCAAGCACCAGCGCGGAGACGATCAGCGCGCCCGTGCCGGTGATCACGATGCCGGGGAGGAGTTGATCGGCGACCCACAGCCCCAGGGCGGTGATCAGCAGTCTGACAAGGAATCCTCTCATGGCGCGGAAGATAACCGCTGCGCACGCCCCGCGACGAACCGGGCCGTCATCCCGGGGCGCGCCTGCACGCCCAGCTTGGAGTCGAGGAGGATCGAGCCGCTCAGCGAATCACGCCCTGACGGCGCGAGCGAAACCCCCGCGAACGGGCCCACGTCCGCGGGCCAGCCGCTGACGATCGCCTGTTCCGGCTGGCCGAACCAGTTCACCGCCAACGTTTCAGGGCGCGGCACGCGAAACACGATCCGGCCGCGAAACAGGCACTCGCGATTCATGACAACCGTCGCGGTATCGAGGATGATGTCCCCCAAACGGAAGCGATCGCTCATGGAGGGCGCGTCGGGGAAGGTGAGCGTGTCGCCCCGCGCGACGACCCAGTGGCCGGCGTAGGGCATGGAATAGCGGCGCAGGCGGTCGAACTGATGACCGGAGCAGGGGTTGTGCGGGCCGCACGCGGCGACCACGAGCACCACGCCGCACATCACGGCGCGCATCAGAACTCCGTTGTATCCCTCGCCACGCTATCGGCACGCCGGATGCCGGCGCTGGTCGAATCGGCGGCCTTCATCGCACGCCCGACGGCGCGGGCGTTGGGAATCCGCGAATTCGCGAGAATGCTGTCTTTCTGACGCTGCGTGAGCGTGTCGCGGTTCACGGTCTCATGGGACTTGTCCGAACCGCCGCAGGCGACGACGAAGCAGAGAGGAACGACGAGAAGGATTGATTTCATGGCTCGCAACGTTAACAATCTGCCCTACGGTTGCAACTCAACGTAGCCCAGATGGGAGACCCCATGCGCCGTTTGCTGATCCTCGTCGCGCTCACAGCGTTTTCCGCGTGTCGCAGCCCATCCCTCCCCGACCGTCTGTCAGCGGGGACCTGGATCGACCTGACCTATACCTTCGACTCCACAACCATCTACTGGCCGACGGCGCAGCCGTTCCACCTGACCGTGGTCTCGGCGCGGCGCATGCCGGCCGGCTACTACTATGCGGCGAACAACCTGTCGGCCGCGGAGCATGGCGGCACACACCTCGACGCGCCGGTGCATTTCATCGAAAAGAAGCGCACCACCGATCAGATCCCGCTCAGCCAACTGCTGGGACCGGCTATAGTCATCGATGTGACCCGGCAAGCCGACTCGAGCGCCGATTATCGCGTTCACCAGTCCGACATCACGGCCTGGGAGGCGGCGCACGGGGACATCCCGCCGGACGCGATTGTATTGATCCGGACCGGGTGGGGGAGCCGTTGGCCTGATCGCGCCCGCTACCTCGGTACGACCAAGACGGGTACGGCGGGGGTTGCAGAGCTCCACTTTCCGGGCCTCGACCTGGATGCGGCGCGGGCGCTGGTGCGGCGGAAGGTCAAAGCGGTGGGCATCGATACGCCGAGTATCGACTACGGTCAGTCCACCACCTACGTCGTTCACCGCCGGCTGTTCGCGTCGAACGTCCCCGCCTTCGAGAATGTCGCCCAACTGGACAAGCTTCCGGTGACGGGAGCATTCGTCATTGCGTTGCCCATGAAGATCGGCGGTGGCAGCGGCGGCCCGCTGCGGATAGTAGCGCTGCTTCCTTAAGACGCGGGCAGCCCCTTCCGCAGCACGTCCTCCATCACGTCCGCGAAGCGGTCGATCTCGGCGAGCGTCGTGTAGACGTTGGGCGTGATCCGCAGGCAGTTGAATTCCGGGTGGGCGATCGGCGTCACGATGATGCGGTGCCGGTCGAACATGTAGCCGGCAAGCTTCCCGACGTCGAGCTGCCCGGGCGTGAATGAGGCGAGGCCGCACGACTGCGCCGGATCGTACGGGGTCAACAGCTTCACGCCGGGCACGCGCTCCAGCCGTTTGGCCCAGCGGTCCCGCAGGAAGCGCAGCCGCGCCGCTTTCCGTTCGGGGCCGATTCCGTCCAGGAAGTCCAACGCTTCGACGATCGCGTTGTGGTTCGCCGCGGGATGGGTCCCGATCTCCTCGAACTTGCGGATGTTCTCGTTCATCTCGGGTGGCGCCGCCATCATCGGCCAGATCTTCGCGATCTTGGCGCGCCGCACGTACAGGAAGCCGGTGCCGATCGGCGCGGTCAGCCACTTGTGCAGGCTGGTGCCGTAGTAGTCGCAATCGAGCTCGTCGCGGGTGAACGGGAAGTGCGCGTAGGCGTGCGCGCCGTCCACGATGACCTCGATGCCGCGCGCGCGGCCGAGCTGCGCGATCCGCTTCACGGGGAAGATCTGCCCGGTGAGGTTCGTGATGTGGCAGATGTGGATCACCTTGGTGCGCGGCGTGATCGCCGCTTCGACGCGTTGCGCCAGGTCGTCCTGTGACGGCGGCGGGACGGGGAACGTGATCTGCTTGAGGACGATGCCGTCGCGCCGCTCGCGCTGCTTCCAGGTGGTGATCATGCGCGGGTAGTCCTGCGTGGTGGTCAGGACTTCGTCCCCGCGCTGCAGCGGCAGTCCCAGCTGGAGGATCTCGAGCGCCTCACTGGCGTTGCGGGTGATCGCCATCTCTTCGGGATCGCAGCCGAAGTTCGCCGCCAGTCGCCGGCGCACCGCCTCGATCTCCGGCTCGATCCAGGCCCACATCGTGATCGCGGGCGCCTGGTTGGAGACGGCGAGGTAGCGCTGAAATGCGGCGTTCACGACGCGCGGGCTGGGCGCGACGCCGCCGTTGTTCAGATTGATCATGCCGCGATCGATGTCGAACGCCGCCTGGATCTCGCGCCAGAAATCTTCGTCCGCTGCGACCGCCGCCGCGCTGCGGCCATCGGCCTGTCGCAGGGTCGGCAGGATGCGCGATAAGGCGTCGTTCTTGAGAGCCGGCAGGGTAGCGGTAGCGGCGAACAGCGATTCGAGAAAGCGGCGACGGGTGGGCATCAGGAGCCTCGCGTGAGACGACGGATGAGCAGCGTATAGGCGACGGCATTGATCACGAGTACTGCCGTGCCAAGCACCGCCTGGATGCGCGGCGTGAGGCCGGACGGATAGATCGCGGGCAACAGGTAGTACTCGACGAAGCCGCCGCTGTAACCCTGCTGGCCGGCCCGCGCCCGCAGCGTATTCTCGAGCGGTGTGAGCGGGCAGATCCAGCCGCGGTACTCGATCAGCATACCCCACAGGGCGCAGGGGATGTGCAGGGCGGCAACCCAGCGCCAACGCCACGCAATAAAACCGCCGAGCACGACGAACAGTATGAAGAGCGCATGGACGGCGGCGACGGCGTTCGCGAGCAGCCGATAAAACACCTCTACGTAATACGGCAAAACCCCCCGCCCGGCCAGAGCCGGACGGGGGGTCTCGACTACCGGACTGGTCGATTACAGGCCGGCGAATACTCCGATCGGCGCGAACAGGCCGTTCACCGCTTCCTGGAAGTGATCGACCGCATCGAACAGACGATCGAGCGCCGCGAGGTCCTCCACCGTCAGCGGCTCACCACCTGCGTCCACCCATTGCGTCGCTGGGTCTGTAGGATCGCCGCTGATCGAGGCAACAGGATGGCCGTCCACCGACACCGTAACCGTCACGGTTGTGATACCACTCGAGGTGTTTAAGACGATGTGTGCGACCGTCCGAATCGTCTCGCCGTTCTGAATCAGCCGGAAATCGGCGTTGATGATGATGTTGGGATCGTCGAACGACAGCGACTCGTTTAACAGCATGTTGATCGCGGGATTGTTGAGGCTGAACGACGCCTGCACGCGGATGCCGGTGGCACTGGCCGTCAACGTCTCGTCGAACGTCAGCGTCTTGGTGGCGCCGCCACTCAACCCGTTGGAAATCGTGCCGCTGACCGTCGCCGAGGCCGAAGTCGCGCTGCTCTGGATGGAAGCGGTGTAGTCGACGTAGGTCGGCGTCCCACCGGGCCCCTGGACGAGAACATTCAGTTGTAGCTTGGTCGGAGTGCTCTCATCGATGATATCCAGCGTGCCGATTGCGCTGACCGGCTCGACGACACTGCCGTCGAGGCCGGTGGCGTACAGGATGAAGCGCACGCCATTGAGGCCGGCGACGGTGCTATCCTGCCACGAGTATTGATTCGCCGCGGTGTCATACTCGAACACTCGGCCATACATCGAGTCGGGGATGATCCGGCCCTGGGCGGCGGAGACGCTCAGATTGGGCGCGATTGCCAGGAGACCAGGAACACCTGGCCGCCCGTCCGCGCGAGTTGCGGGTGGACCGTCTCGAGCAGCGTCGCCGCCGGACGAATGGCCGGCGAGGTGGCCGCATCGAGCATGAGGGTGGCGCCGTTGAAGCTGCGGAAGACGTCACTGTCGAACGCGGAATCGACCGAGGAGAGGTTTGCTTCTATTGCGGCCGGATCATTGAAATCGACGGGAGTCGGCGAATCCTTACCACACGCCGTCGCCAGCAAGCCGAGGATGATCCCGGCACCAAGCAGCAACCGCATACGGCCTCCAGATGGGAAAAGTGGGACGAACTTGAATTCTGCATGCGCACCCGCCGGAGACGCTGTGACCTCCCGCACGCCGTGAGAGGCTAGGCGATTACGCCACCACCGAGCAGCTGGTCTTCGGCGTCGTACAGCACACCCGACTGCCCTGGCGCGATCGCCCGGACCGGCTCGGCGAGCCGCAGCGCGATGCGGTGGCCCGCATGCGCAGCAATCGTGCCGGGGACGGCACGCGCGCGATAGCGGCATTGCACCCACACGGCGTCGCCCGGCGAGAGCGGATCGGCAAGCCAGTTGACCTCTTCGAGAGACATCTCGTGTCCGAACAACTCCGCCCCGCGGCCGACGACGACTTCGCGCGTCTCGGCGCGGATGGCGACGACGTAGAGCGGCTCGCTCGAGCCGCCCGGCAGGCCGCGCCGCTGCCCGACGGTGTAGCGCGCGAAGCCGTCGTGCTCACCGATCACAGCGCCGCTCGTCGTGACGAATGCACCGGGCGCGAGGGCCGGTGCGCCCGCGGGAAGATGGCGCTCCAGCACCGCGACGTAATTGTCGTCGGGCACGAAGCAGATCTCGACGGACTCGGGCTTCTCGGCCGTCAGCAGGCCAAGCGTGCGTGCCGCGGCGCGCGTTTCTGACTTCGTCAGCTCACCGACCGGTGTGAGCATGCGGCGCACGACGGCGCGATCGATGCCCCAGAGGAAATAGGACTGATCCTTCTGCCGGTCGAGCCCGCGGAACAATGCGCCGTCCCTGGCGATCGCGTAGTGCCCGGTCGCGATGGCGTCGCAGTCGAGCGCATCCGCGTGATAGAGGAAATCGCGGAACTTGGTGAAGGAATTGCAGCGGACGCAGGGAATCGGGGTCCGGCCGCGCGCGTACTCCGCCACGAAGTTGTCGATGACGTCGTGCCCGAACCGGTCCTCGAGATTGAGCACGTAATGCGGGATGCCGAGCTTGTGCGCGACGAGCTTGGCGTCCGTAATGGAGTCGAGCGAGCAGCAGGGCCGGTCGGGGACGCTATCGCCGTAACAAAACAGCTTCATCGTCGCGCCGATGACCTCGTGCCCCTGCTCGACGAGCAGCGCGGCGGCGACGGAGCTGTCGACGCCGCCCGACATCGCTACCAGCACTCTCATCGGTGCAACACCGCCGACAACGATCTGACCTTCTCCACGACCCGCGGCAGCACCGCCGCGACCGCCTCGACGTCTTCGATCGTACTGTCCTTGCCGAATGAGAACCGCAGCGCCGCCACGCCCAGCTCGCGCGGCACGCCCATCGCGGTGAGCACGTGCGACGGCTCGACGGCGCCGGTGCTGCACGCCGAGCCCGACGAGCAGGCGATACCGGCGAGATCGAGATGCATCAGCAGTGCTTCGCTGTCGGTGCCGGGGATCGACACGTTGGAGATGTGCGGCGCGCGCTCGCCCTGCCAGCCGTTGATGACGGCGTCGGGGACGATCCCCAGCACCCGGCGTTCCAACTCGTCGCGCAGCTCCCGCAGGCGCGCCGCCAGCGACTGCTGCTCGGCCGCTGCCAGGCGCGCCGCCGTGCCCAGCCCGATGATGCCGGGGACGTTCTCCGTGCCCGGCCGGATGCCGAATTGCTGCCCGCCGCCGTGGATGATGGCCTCGACCGCCTTACGATCGCGCACGATCAGCGCACCGATGCCCTTGGGGGCGCCGATCTTGTGCCCGGAGATCGTGAGGAGCGCGCAGCCCGAGTCGTGGAGCGATACCGGAACCTTGCCGAACGCCTGGACGGCATCGGAATGGAATAGCACACCGGGGGGGGCCCCGCGACATCGGGTCGCCAGTTGCGCCACCGGCTGGACGGTCCCCACCTCGTTGTTCACCCACATCACGCTGACGATCGCGACGCCGCGGTCGAGTGCCTTGTCGAGTGCCTCGTGCTCGAGCAATCCCGAGGCTGTCACCGGCAGGATGATTTCCTCGCCACCCAGGTGCTGCACCGCGTGCGCCGCCGCCAGCACGGCCTTGTGCTCCGATGCGGAGACCGCGACGCGAAACGGGGCGCCACGGTCCTTGGCCGCCAAAGCGGCGCCGATGATCGCGAGGTTGTCGGCTTCCGTGCCGCCGGAGGTAAACACGACTTGGTTTGGCTCGGCGCCGGCGGCGTCGGCCACCGCGCGCTTGGCCGCTTCGATGCCGGCGCGCGCGGCGCGCCCGAACCGGTGCGCGGACGACGGATTGCCGAAGGCTTCGCTCCCGAGATAGGGAAGCATCGCCTCCAGCACCTCCGGCCGCACCGGGGTCGTGGCGGCGTTGTCCAGATACGTGATGCGCTTGGTCATGGAAGCCGCAATCTACAAACTAGATCGACTGCACGCCAAGCTTGAGCACGTCGTCCACTTCCTGCGTCTCCGCGGTATAGAAGGGCTCCCCGTAGCGCCGCCGGATGAGCGCCCCATAGTGGGCCGACTGCACCCGAATCAGCTCGTACAGATCCTGACCGGTTGGGTGGATCTCGCCGGCCGCCTTCGCGCCGTCGAACTGGGAGGCGTAGCACTTGATCGCCTGCATCTTCGCTTCGAACACGTCCGAGATGTCGACCACGAAGGTCGGCTTCACCGGGTCTTCGCGGTACGCGAGCGCATACAGCAGCTTGTACGGCCGGTGCGCCTCACCGCCTGTGCCAGGCTCATACTTGGCGAGGCCGGCGAGATAACAGGCGTCGCGCCCCAGCTCTGATGCGATGCGGTGGTCCGGATGCCTGCCGACGGGGAAGGGCAGGATGACGACCCGCGGTCTCATGCGACGAATCAGTTCGACGGTTTTCTTTCTTGACGCTTCATCATTTGTCAGATGCGCATCGCGCATGCCGGCATTGAGCCGCACGGCGACCCCGAGCGTTGTCGCTGCCTGTTCCGCTTCCGCCGCCCGCGTCGCGGCATCTCCACGCGTCCCCATTTCGCCCTGGGTGAGGTCGATGATTCCCACGCGGCGTCCGGCCATCGCCGCCTTGGCGAGCGTGCCGCCACACGTCAGCTCGACGTCGTCGCGGTGCGCGGCAATCGCGAGAAGGTCTACGGATTCGGTCGGGATGTGAGCTCCTTTCATCGAGATACGGGATGCGAGAGGCGAGATACGTAATTCTGCGCATCACCCACGCATCTCGTATCCCGCATCGCGCATCCCGTCATTCGTACCTTAAGGCCTCGACCGGATCCAGTCTCGCAGCCCGCGCGGCTGGGGCGATACCGAACACCAAGCCGACCAGGATCGATGCGGCCGTGGCAATGGCGGCGGGCACCACCGGTATCGTGGTACTGAACGCGAGCAATCGCTTCAGGAGCTCACCGACCCCGATTCCGAGCACGATGCCGATCATGCCCCCGAGCAGTGTCAGCGTCGCAGCCTCGACCAGAAACTGCCAGAGAATGTCGCGGCGGGTTGCGCCGAGCGCTTTGCGCAGCCCGATCTCGCGGGTGCGGCTCGTGACCGACACCATCATGATCGCCATCACGCCGATTCCTCCCACCATCAAGGCGATGCTCGAGAGCACCAGCATCACGAAGAAGAAGGCGAACGTCAGGCTGTCGAAGATACTCAGGACCTGGTCCGACGTGAGCAGGTCGAATGTGTTGGTGTCGCCGACGCGCAGCCCGCGCAGCCGTCGCAACGTCACGGTCGCGGCATCCATCGCCCGGTTGACGCTGACCTGCGGCTTTGGCTTTACGAGAATGATGAGGCTGTTCCACTCGTCGATGATGAAGCTCCGCCGTGCCGCTTCGAATGGCACCACCGCGGCGATCTCGGGTGTCCCGGGCACCTCGAAGATATTCGTGGGTCGCTGCCAGACCCCGAGGATTTTGAACGGATGCCCCCCGATCCGGACGACCCGGCCGAGCGGATCGACGGCGCCGAACAGTCGATCGATGGTCCGCTGCTCGACGATCGCGACCGGCTCGCCGCCGCGCAGCTCCGCCGCGGTGAACGAGCGGCCGTTCGTGATGCCGCCGCCGAGGATTTCCATGAACCGGTCATCGGCGCCGAACACGCCGAGGATGCGCGTGTGGTTGCCGCCGTACTCGAAGCGCTGGAACACCTGAGTCCAGATCGCCGCGTAGTGGATCTCGGGGAGCCGGGCGATCGCTGCGGCGTCCTGCGGAACGAGCTTCGGCCGAATGCGCACTTCGCGTGGCACGGCGTCGGGATTCACCCCGGTGGTCGAGAAATAGCGGAGCACCCGGAACGTGGTCGGGCCCACCACCTCGAGCGTATTGACGATCTGCTCGCGAAACCCGGCCACGATCGACGCCATGGCCATCACGGTGGCGATCCCGATGACGACGCCCAGCACGGTGAGCGCGGAGCGCAGCTTGTTGGCGCGCAGCTGGTCGAGGGCGATGCGCCATCCCTCGCGCACCGAGTGAAGTGGAGCGGGCTCGGCCATCTATTCCTGGCGGAGCGCTTCGATGGGATCGAGCCGCGAGGCGCGATGCGCGGGGTACACGCCGAACGCCACCCCCACGACCACGCCGAGCGCCAGCGCCAGGCCGATGGACCATGGCGTGACGCGCGCGGGCAACGGCGAGAGGACCTGCACGAGTCCGGCGAGTCCTGTGCCGACGGCGAGGCCGGCGATCCCGCCGAGCAGCGACAGCGTCAGCGCCTCGGCGAAGAACTGGCGGCGGATGTCGCGGCGTGCCGCGCCCAACGCCTTGCGGATCCCGATCTCGCGCGTCCGCTCGGTGACGCTCATGAGCATGATGTTCATGATGACGATGCCGCCCACGACGATGCCGATGACGACGACCGCGGGCACCACGGTGAAAATGACGCGCGTGAGCTTGGCCCAGAACGCGATCAGTCCTTCGCCGGTGTCGATGGTGAAGTCGTTGGCCGCCCCGGGGCGCAGGCGGTGCGCGATGCGCATCGCTTCCTCCACGCGGAGCATCGCGGGCGCAACGCCCTCGGCCGCACGCATCTTCACCGAGATCACCATCGTCTGTCGCCGGCCATACATCGACTCGAAGGTCGTCAGGGGCAGCATCACGAAACCGTCCCACGATTGTCCCAGGACCGTGCCCTTCTTGGCGATCACGCCTTTCACGCTCAGCTGAATCCCGTGCACCCGGATGGTCCGGCCAATGGCGGCCTCGACATTCCCGAAGAGCTTGTCGGCGACGTCAAACCCGAGCACCGCGACGTACCGCCGCTGCTGCAGGTCGATGTCGGTGAGCGGTCCCCCCGCGGCGAACGCGTAGTCCTGCACGATCACGTAGGGGGCGGTGACGCCGAAGATGAAGACGTCCCCGGTGGTGCGGTTGCGCCACTGCACATCCGCCATCGGCGTCGGCCATCCCGATTGCAGCGCGATCGCTTCCGCATCGGGAACCGCGCGCTGGATGAAGCCGACGTCTTCGGGGGCGATGATGGGCCGCCGCTGGATCTGCTTCCACGCCTCGTCGTCGATGAACCCGACCTGAATCGGATCGCGGCGGATCTGAAAGGCGTTGACGCCCACGATCGCGCCCGCGAGCCGTTCGCGGACGTACGCATTCATCCCCTGAATCACCGCGACGACGGCGACGAGAAACGCGACCGAGACGATAATGCCGAGCAGGGTGAAGAACGAACGGAGCTTGTGGCTCCAGATCGTATCGACGGCGAGAATCACGGCTTCGAAGAGGGGCACGCGGAAAAACTAACGGGAAACGAGAACCGGGACACGGGAAACGTGACCGCGAGTACGTTTCCCGTTTCTCGTTTCCCGGTTATTCGTATCTTAGCGCTTCGACCGGATCCAACCGCGCCGCACGACTCGCCGGATACAAGCCGAATCCCACGCCGGTGAGTGCCGACGCAGCGAGCGCCGCCACGATGGACCAGAGCGGCACGTTCGCCGGAATCGGCGTCACCTGCGAGATCACGAACGCCAGGACGCCGCCGGCGAGCATGCCGACGGCGCCGCCCACCAGCGTCAGCGTCGACGCCTCGACCAGGAACTGCCAGAGGATCGCGCGCCGGGTCGCGCCCAGTGCCTTGCGGATGCCGATCTCCCGCGTCCGCTCGGTCACCGAGATCATCATGATCGCCACGACGCCGACGCCGCCGACCATCAGCCCGATGGACGACAGCACCAGCATCACCAGGAAGAACATCCCGGTGACCTTGTTCCAGGAATCGAGCAGCTTGTCCTGGGTGACGATGGAGAAATTGTTCTCCTGGGCCGGCTTGAGCCCGCGCAGCGAGCGCAGCGTCGCCACCACTTCGTCCATCGCTTCCTGCTGCGTGTAGGCCGGCGCCGGCGCGACGGCGAGGCGCATCCACCCCTTCAGGTACGGCACGTGCTTGACGAAAGCGCCGTGCGGTACGCCGACGAACGGCGGCGTGCTGCCGGAAAACAGACTGGGCGGCGGGGTGTACACGCCGATCACCGTGAAGGGCACGCCGGCGATATGGATCGTATGACCGATCGGGTCGCGGCCGCGGAACAGCTGATCCTCGAGCTTGCGGTTGATGACGGCGACGGGCGCGTTGGCGAGATCCTCGAGCCGCGAGAACGTCCGTCCTGGGTAGACGTCACCGCCGTTCACCTCGACCCATTGCGCCGACAGGCCGGATATTTGCACCGACTCGAGCCGCAGGTCGCCGAACTCCACCGTCGCCGAGCTCTCCTCGCGCCGGGTCACGAACCGGACTGACGGCAGCAGGGCAATCCGATCGGCTTCGGCCCCCACGATTTCCGGATTGCGGCGCCACGGACTGTTCTCGTCGGACCCGTCGGAGACATTGACGCCGGCCTGGAAAAAGCGCCACACGAGGAAAGTGCGCGGGGCGATCGACTCAAAGATGTTGGAGACGCTCTTGTTGATACCGCTGATCATGGCGGCGATGACCATCACCACCACCACGCCGATGGCCACGCCGAGAATGGTGAGCGCCGCCCGAAACTTGTTGCCGCGCAGCGACTCGAGCGCGATGCCAACCCCTTGGAACGCCTGAGTCATGTCTCGTGCCGCAGGGCGGCGATGGGATCGAGGCGGGCGGCGCGCGCCGCCGGATACACGCCGGCGATGATGCCGACGCCGGCGCCCAGCAGCACCCCGACCACGATCGACCAGGTCGCCACCGCGGCGGGCAGCGGCGTGGTCGCGGCGACCACGGCGGCGAGGCCGACCCCGAGGGCGACGCCGCCGGCAGCGCCCACCGTGGCGAGCGTGGTCGCCTCCACCAGGAACTGGCGCAGGATGTCACTGCGGCGGGCACCCAGCGCCTTGCGGATGCCGATCTCGCGCGTGCGCTCGGCCACGGCCATCAGCATGATGTTCATGATCACGATGCCACCGACGACCAGGGAGACCGCCACGAGCCCCGGCAGCGCGACGAACAGCACGCGGCTGATCTTGCCCCAGAAGTCGAGCACCTCGTCGGCGGTCTCCATCGCGAAGTCGTTGCCTTCGCGCGGCCGCAAATGGCGCCGGCTGCGCATCACCGCCTCCGCCTGTGCCATCGCCTGCCGCATCTCGGGCTGCGATCCGGCCTTCACCGCCAACGCATCGACCACCCGCGGCGGATTGACGAAGCGCTTGAGCGGCGCACTCGCCGGGGCGACGGCGAATTTGTCGAGCGACAGCCCGAACAGGTTGCCCTGTTTCTCGACCACGCCGATGACCCGGTACGGCAGGTCGAAGATCTTCACCTCGCTGCCGATCGGGTCCTGTCCCTCGAACAACTTGTCCGCGAGGTCATGGCCGAGGACGAGAACCGGCACACCGGTCTGCACCTCCTGCGCCGTGAATGCACGGCCTTCCTCGAGCACGAGCGAGCGGATCTCGAAGTACAGATCCGTCGCGGCCGTGACCTGCACGTCCTTCACCTGGCGGCGGCCCGCGACGAGCGCCGCCCGCGTGCTCGATTCCCAGGCGGCAAGCACCGGCACCGTCACGCCGCGCATCACGGCCTGCGCGTCTTCGTACGTGACGCGGGGCCGTCGCAGCCACGTTCGCCACATCGAGTCGGTGACGTTGCCGATCTGTACGTCGGGGAACTGCCGCAGCCGGAACGTGTTCACGCCGAGCAGCGTGCCCGCGAACTTGTCGGTCATGTAGCGGTTCATCCCCTGCACGACCGACACGACGGCGATGAGGAACATCACGCCGATGAAGACGCCGATGATCGAGAAGACGCTCTTGAGCTTCTGTGACCGGATCGTCTGGAAAGCGAGGCGTACGGCCTCGGTGAACCTCATTCGTACCGCAGCGCTTCTACCGGATCGAGCCGCGCCGCTTTACTCGCGGGATAGATGCCGAACAGCAGTCCCGTCACGGCCGCGGCGAGGAGGGCGGTGACGATGGAAGCGAGCGGCACGTAGGCCGGCACGGGCGTGAAGTTGTGCAGGACGAGAGCGATGAGCCAGCCGATCGCCATGCCGATGATGCCGCCGACGAGCGTCAGCGTCGCCGCCTCGACGAGGAACTGCCACATGATCTCGCGCCGCATCGCCCCGAGCGCCTTGCGCACCCCGATCTCACGCGTGCGCTCGGTGACTGAGATCATCATGATCGCGATGACCCCGATCCCCCCGACCGTCAGTCCGACCATGGACAGCGCCCACATCAGCATGCGGGCCACTTTCGTGAAGCTGTTGATCGCCTGGACGTACACTTCCTGCGATATGGCATCAAAGTTGTTCTTTTGGCCCGGCCGCAGCCCGCGCATGGAGCGCAGCGCGATCGTCACGTCGTCCATCGCGCGCTCGAGCGAGACGGAGTCCTCCGGCACGACGAACATGTCCATCCATCCCGGCCAGTAGGTAAGGTCTTTTCGGAACGTCCCGTGCGGGATCATCACTTCCGGCTGGTCGGCGTCGCCGAAAAGCCGCGGCGGCGGCTCGTACACGCCGATGACGTCGTAGGGGAGCCCGCCGATCTTGACGCGGCGATTCATCGGGTCGCGCTGGCCGAAGAGGTTTTCCGACAACTTGCTGTTCACGACGGCGACGTGCGCGTTCGCGGCGTCCTCGAGATGGGAGAACGAGCGACCGGGTATGACCTGACCGCCCTCGATCTTGGGCCAGTCGGCGTTCCGCCCACGGACGCGTACGGCGGCGAGCCGGCGCCCCTCGAATTCGATGTCGGCCGCCGTGCCTTCATCCACCACGACGAACGCGATGGTCGGGAGCTGCGCTAGCCGGTTCGCTTCCTCGACCGTCAGCGGCGGACGGCGCCGCCACGGGTTCGGGTCCTCCGGGTCTTCGTCCCCCTGTCCGCCCCAGTAGCGGCCCACCCAGAAGGTCTTGGGTCCGAGCGACGCCAGCATGTCCGAAATGCCCTTGTTGAAGCCGCTGATCAGCGCGCCGATGACCATCACGACCGTGACGCCGATCGCCACCCCGAGGATCGTGAGCGCCGCGCGCATCTTGTGCGCGCGCAGTGAAGACAGGGCAATGCCGACGCCTTCGAACAGTCCGGTCACAGGTTTACTCCTGCCGCAACGCGGTGATCGGATCGAGCCGGGCGGCCCGGCTCGCCGGGTAAACGCCGAACAGGATTCCCACGCCCGCGCCCAGGATCACACCGATGACGATGGACTTCGGGGACACGCTGGCGGGCAGCGGCGACAGCGCATTGATCAACATCGTGAGCCCCATCCCGGCAAAAATCCCGAACGCCGCCCCGAGCAGTGAGATTGCCGTCGACTCGGCCAGGAATTGGCGCAGCACGTCGGTACGGCGCGCGCCGAGCGATTTGCGGAGCCCGATCTCGCGGGTGCGCTCGGCGACCGCCATCAACATGATGTTCATGATAACGATGCCGCCGATGACCAGTGACACAATGACGATCCCCGGAATGACGGTCACCAAAATGCGGCTGATGCCGGCCCAGAACCGTTGCACCCCCTCCGACGTATCGAGCACGAAATTGTTGTCCTGTCTGGGACGCAGATGCCGGCGGCCGCGCATGATGCCCTCAGCCTGTGACATCGCTTCGCGCATCTCGACGTCGGAGTGAGCCTTCACAAGGAAGGCATCGAGAATCCCGGGTGGATTCACGAGGTTCTGCGCCGGCGAAAGGGCCGGCACGACAACGAAACGGTCGAGCGGGAAGCCCAGAATACTGCCCTGATGATCCACGACGCCGATGACGCGGTAGGGGACGCCGCCGATCCGGACGCTGCGGCCGATCGGCGTGCGGTCGACGAACAGGCGCTTCGCGACCGCCTCGCCGAGTACGGCGACGGGAGTCCCGGAGCGGTTTTCCTCTCCGGTGAACGGTCGCCCGAGCGCGATTTTCAGATTCTTGATGTCGAAGTAGCGCTCGCTCGCGGCCGTCAGGTCGATGTCACGCGCTTCCTTGTTGCCGTACGACACCGTGACCCGGTCGCTCGACTGCCACGCCGTGATCACGGGGACCGTGAGCCCGGCGGTGATCGCCTCGGCGTCGCTGAAGCGGATACGCGGCCGCCGCCGCCACGCCCGCCATACCGAGTCGGGCACGTTTGGCACGAACATGGGCTGACGCCGCAATTGAAAGGTGTTCACGCCGTACAATGTCTGCGCGAACTTCTCCGTCATGTAGCGATTGACGCCGTTGGCGATCGACCAGGCGGCGATCAGCGACGCCACGCCGACGAAGACGCCGAGCAGCGAGAAGCCGCTTTTCAGCTTCTGCGCCCGGATCGTCTGAATCGCGAGACGGAATGCTTCATAAAACCGCACTCAGGCCGCCCGTGCCTGGTCGGTCGCGACGATGCCGTCCCGCAGCGTGACGACCCGCGCGGCATGCGCCGCGATGTCCTGCTCGTGCGTCACCATCACCACCGTCTGGCCCTGGCGATGCAGCTCGCCGAACACCGCCATGATTTCGGTGCTGGTCGTGGAGTCGAGATTTCCGGTCGGCTCGTCGGCGAGCAGGATGCTGGGCTCGTTGACGAGCGCGCGCGCGATCGCGACGCGCTGGCGCTGGCCGCCCGACAGTTCGTTGGGTTTGTGCTCCATGCGATCGGCCAGGCCGACGCGCTCCAGCGCCTGCGCCGCTTTGGCGCGCCGGTTGCGCGCCGACAGACCGGCATAGATCAGCGGCAGCTCGACGTTGTGCAGCGCGTCGGCGCGCGGCAGCAGGTTGAACGTCTGGAACACGAACCCGATTTCCTTGTTGCGAATCCGGGCCAGCTCGTCATCCGCCAGATCGCTGACCTTCTGCCCGTTGAGCCAGTACTCTCCGCTCGTGGGCGTATCGAGGCAGCCGACGAGGTTCATGAGCGTGGACTTGCCCGATCCCGACGGCCCCATCACCGCTACGTACTCGTTCCTGTGGATCTGCACGCTGACGCCGCGCAGCGCGCGCACCAGCTCGGAGCCCATGTCGTACTCGCGCGTGAGCTTGTGCGTCAGGATGATGACGTCGGGGAGGGGCGTGTCACCCGTGCGAAACAGCTGCACGGTGCTCACGAGCGGCGCGCCCCCCGGTTCGTCGTATCGCCCGACTCGCGGCTCGGCTTCACGTGCGCGCCTTCCTTCAGATCGCGGATCGCCTGGTAGGGTCCGGCGACGATGGTATCGCCCTGGTGGACCCCCTCGACGACCTCGAAATGCTCCTCACCCGCGATCCCGACCTTCACCGCATGGAACGTCGCGACGCCGTTGTGGACGATGAAGACGCCTTCCGCTTCCTTCTTGGTGCGAGAGGAATCAGGCCTGGGTGTCGCGGCTTCGGCGCGTTGTGTCCCACCCGCGGGCTTACTCTCGGTGGACACCGGCGTGTTCTCGCGCACCGTCAGCGCGATGATCGGAATCGCCAGCGCCTGCTTGCGCGTATCCGTCACGATCCGCGCCGTTGCCGAGAGATCGGGGCGCACCTCGGACGGCGGATTGACCAGCGTGATCTCGACTTCGTAATCGACGGCGCGGTCGTTCGAGCCGGCGGCCGCGGATGCGGCGGTCAGGATCGCGCTGTTGGAGACCTTGGTGACGCGGCCGACGAAGGTCGTATCGGGGAACGCGTCGATCGTGACCTCCACCGAATCGCCGAGGTGCAGCCGCACGACATCCGTCTCATCTACGTTCACTTTGGTCTGGATGACCGACAGATCCGAGATCGTGAGCAACAACCCGGTCTCGCGCGAGAACGTGCCCGGCACGGCCACCTCGCCTTCCTCGACGGCTAGGCGGGTGACCCGGCCGGCCATCGGAGCGACGAGATGCGTTTTCGCCAGCTGATCCCGCGCTTCCTGCAGCCCCGCGCGCGCCTGCTCGACCAGGTGTTGCGAGGCCGTCCAGTTCGCGTCCGCGATGTCGAAGGCCGTTTGCGCCTGCTCGAGCTGCTCCTGCGAGATGAGGTTCGGATTCTGCTCGCGCAACTCTTTGGTGCGCTGCAGGGCGCGCTGCGATTGATCGCGCGTCGCCCGCGCCTGGACCGCGCCCGCTTCGGCCGACGACATCGCGGCGTTGGCGCGCTGCATGTTGGCCTGGTAGATCGTCGGGTCGATCTGGAGCAGGAATTGCCCCTTCTGCACCAGATCGCCCTCACGCACCGCGATCCGCGTGATGCGGCCCGTGATGTCGGCGCTGATGTCGACCTTCTTCTTGGGCTGGATCTTGCCGCTGGCGGTCACGGCGGCGACGAGATCGCGGCGGCCGACCTGCTCGAACCGCACTTCGATCCCTTTGTCGCGCCTGGCGCTGGCGCTCACCAGCACGAGAATGACCAGCAGGACGGCTCCTCCACCTCCCAACAGCACTTTGTTCTTCTTGGACATGGCTGCTCGATCCTCTCGGTTAACGCAAGCTGCGGCCGACGGCGGCTTCCAGCAGCGCCAAGGCCTTGTGGTAGTCGTACGTCGCGTTCACGGCGTCGCTCTCGGCACGCAGCGCGGCGACCTGCGCGTCCAGCAGCTCGAAGAACGTCCCCGAGCCGACGCGATAGCGCTCGGTGGCGAGCTGCAGCTGCTCGCGCGCGGCGGAGCGGTTCGTGTCCTGCAGCCCCACCGTGCGGTACGCCGTCTGCAGGGTCAGAAATGCCTGGCTCACGTCCGTCTGTACCGCCAGGCCGCGCGCCCGCACCGATTCCTCGAGGTTGCCATGTTGCGCGCGTGCTTCTGAGACACGCAGCTGCTGCGCAAAGTTTGTAAAGATCGGCAACGTCACCGTCAGTCGAGCCTGGAAAGGCTGCTGGGTGAAGTGGAACGGGAAGATGGAGTTGGCATCCCGCAGCGCCTTTTCATCTGTGGCCGGGTCCCACAGCTGACCGTTGCAACCGATCGCCGACAGCCCGGCGTTGGTGCGGACCGAGTCGTTGGAGAGACACTGCCTGTAGCGGGCCAAGCCCTGTTGCTGGCCGGTGTAGATCAGGGGGTTGACGTCTGTGAACTGCTGCGTAAAGCCGGACCATCCCGCGGAGAGCGACAGTGCTGGGCCATAGCTCGAGGTGGCGGCCCGCACGTTCCAGGCGGCGGCGCCTTCACGTGCGCGCAGCGCCTTGAGTGCCGGGTTCTGCTGCTCCGCCATCGTCAGGAGATCCGGGAGCTGCCACTCGGGCGTCTGCACCGTGAACGTGTCGGTCAACCGCACCGCGGCCACGTCGAGCGGTGGCGTCACACCCATCTGCTCGAACAGGCGCAGCTTCTCGACGTTGACGAGCGTCTGCGCGCGCAACAACCCGACCTCCGCCTGACCGCGCGCGACCTGCGCCTGGCGCACGTCGATCAACGTCGCCTGGCCCACACCGTAACGCGCTTGCGCCAGCTTCAAGAATTCTTCGTTGCGCTGCAGCGTCTTGCGGGCCAGATCCGCCTGCGCGTCCGCCTGCAGCACCGTCAGGTACTGCTGTTTGATGCCGGTGACCAGCACGTTCTCCGCGCCGGCGATGTCGGCATCAGTCGCGCGCAGCTGCGCCTTCGCGAGTCCGGGCTGCGACAGCGTCGTCCCCGAGAGCTGCCACGAAAGTCCCAGATCGTAGAATGACGAGACCGTCGAGACCGACTGCGTGAAGCTCTCCGTCAGGAACGTCTGCGACCCGGGGCCGGTGTACGACATGCCGCCGGAAGCGGTGAGCGACGGGATCAAGAGGCTGGAATACGCCCCCCGCACGCCCCACGCGGCGGGGCCGCGATTGTTCTGCGCCTGCTGGAAGGCTGGGTTCTTCTCCTTGGCGACGGAAATCGCATCGGCGAGCGACAGCGCCGCGGTCACCGCAGCCGAGGCGGCAGGAGGAGTTCTGGGCTGCTGTGCGACGAGGGCGGCAGGTACACAAAGAAGGGCTGCCACGATCAACTGATGTTTCATGGTCGTCCTTAAGAAAGAATATGTTGTGAGGTCGAAGCGCCCTACGCGCGGTCAGGTAACGCAGTTTCGGCCTGCGACAGAACCTAGCCAGGGGCGACCCGACAGCAAGGTTTAGCTGCCTGCGAGACGCTCGGCGGTGAGGTTGCGCGAGGGGATTTCGAGCTTCATCAGGCGATTGGACCCATCCAGCCAGAGGTCGACGGCTCCCTGACCTTCGACTGTTACTTGAATGTGACGGAGGCGCGCGGGATCGTGATTCAAGGTCGTCGAGGCCTGCCCCAGATCTTCGATTTGAGCGCTGGCCCGTCGCAATCCGCGTGGGAAGATCGCCGTGACGCTGGCTGGTCCTGATGCGGCGCGCCAGGCGGCGAATACATACGGCGCGAAGACGGAATCGTCGAGCACTACCGCACGCGCCCCGGTCGGGAATTCGCGCGCGCGCTCGGTTGCCCGTGCCACAAGGCGCACCGTGAACCGGCCCCGGCCCAGCTCGCCGAGGATGCGCGACGGCTGGCGTGGATCGGCCACGTCGTACTGCAATGTGGCCGGCATCGTGTCGCCGTTCACCTCGAGGATCGGCGCGAGCACGATGACCGGCCGCGAGCGATCGTAGCGGATCGTCGTGGCCAGCGTCCAGCCGATGTCGCCGCGCGACAGACGGCCGTGCGTCAGCCGGAACGACTCGCGCGCGACCTCGATCGTGTCGACGCGCACGACGAGCACGCCCTCGTCCACGGGGCTTCCTGTCTGCAACAGCGCCACGGCCAACAGGCACGGATTCATGCGGCTACGGCCCCCAAAACTCGCGTCGCGATACGGTCATGAATCATCTTATACAGGCGCGCGCCCTTTTCGGCCGAGGCCAGGGTCGGCCGGCCGATGGAGCCGGGAGACATGGCAGGCACGGAACCAGCCGCGCGCCGCCGGTAGCGCGCGACCTGCCGCTCCGTCAGCGGAAAGTCCTGTGCCAGGTCCATGCGGACGAGGTCGGGCGCCAGATACAACATGAGCGAGGTGTCCAGCTCGCCGCCGTGAGTGGGGCCGCCGGGATCCTCGAGATAGCCGGTGAAGTCGAGTGCGAAGATGTCGACCGTGAACACGCGCGCGCGTTTGGTGCGCAGGGTAGAGAGGGCTTCTTGGTGAGGGTCGTGCCCGTGGGCGGTGAGAATAATGAAAGCGTCCACGCCGCACTGCTCCCAGGACCACAGCAGATCGTTCATCCAGCGGTGCAGTGTCTTGCGGCGTACCGTGGCGTTGCCCGGGTACGGCCGCTTGGTGACGGTATTGACGCCGTAGGGAATCGTCGGCGCCCGCAGAATACTGAAGCTGGACGAGAGGTCATCGGCGAGGCGTTCGACGATATACGTGTCACAGCCCAGCGGCAGGTGGGGTCCGTGCTGTTCACAGGTGCCCACGGGTACCAATAGGCGTGCATCGCGCGCGAGGGCGGCGCGCACCGCTTCGGGGGTGAGAACGCTCAGGTGCAGCGGCAAGCGCAGGTCGTAATCGCGGGCTGCTTTGCGAGTCTGGCGACCGCCGAGTGGCTCCACGGGGATGCCGCCGTGTGGGCCGCGCTGGCCGCGGTTGCGGGCCTCGGCGCGGTCGCGCTCGCTCTGCCGCCGCCGCGACTCAAGCTGGGATTGGCCGCGGCGCTGGCCAGCCTCGTCCTCGGCGTCGTGCTCGTGAGCGGCGCGCAGCGGATCTGGCGGATCGAGTGTTGCTGGCCCGCGTTGCGGGAGTCACGTGTGCCGGCGACATCGCGCGCCCTGCAGCACGCGCTCGGATCTGCGATCGCCGAAGCGCGCCGTCTGGCGGAACGCGCGGCGCGGGCGGCCGCCCTCCCGCGGTCTGAGGTGTTCGAGCAGCTCCGCGTTGACGTGGGTGGGCGGCAGGCGATCGAGCGTGGGGTCGCCATAATCCCGGCCGATCCCAACGCGTCTCCCATCGCCTGGTTGGGCCGGCACCGGATGATTCCACGGCCCCCGCCGGACACGACCGAGCTGCAAGCGGTCATGACTCCATTCTACGCGGTCCTCGAGGCACGCCGCCAGACGCGTGGCGGCGTCGCCGTCGGCGACGTCCTCCTCTGGGCGGCGCCGGCCATCGCCGACGGCGATCGCTCGATCGCCGCGGCGTTCGCGCGGGAGCACGACGTCTCGTTGCGCTTTTTCCCCGCCGGGCTGGGGCCGCGCGACTCGAGTGTATTCGAGATTTGTCCGCCGCCGAGCGGCTGCGAGCACGGCGACACGCTGTTTTCGGTGCAGACGATTGCGCCCTCGCAGGGCGATGCGAAGCTCGCTGCCATCGCGCGCACGGCGTGGTTGGCGCGCCTGGCCCTCAGTGCGCTGCTCGTTCTGCTCCTCGTCGCGGCGCCTAGGGGCCGAGGTCGCTGGGCTGTTGCTCTCGTGGGCGCGTGGACCCTGGTGCGCGCGCCGCTGGGACCCGCCCCCTGGTTTTCACCCGCCACGTTTTATCGCCCCATCGCGGGGGTGATCGGCACGTCCGCCGGCTCGCTCTTTGTTGCGGGCATCCTCCTCCTGCTCGCCGCCGGCTGGTTATGGCGGCGGGGGTTGCCGCGCCGCTGGTGGGGAATCGCGGCGGCCACGCTGCTCATCCTGTTCGCGCCGTATGTGGTGCGCTATTTCGGCCGGGGCATCGCCCCGCCGGCGACGGGCGTGAGTCTGGGTCTCTGGTTGTCCTGGCAAACCGCGCTCGCGGTGACGGCGATGGCCATCATCCTGCTGGCAGCGGCGTTGGTTCGCGGGTCGACGGAGCCTACGCGCGTGAGCTGGGCGCTGCCGGCGGCATGTGCGTGCGGTGCGCTGGCGGCCATCGGCGGGCTCTGGTTGTGGGACCCGCATGGGGCGTGGCCGGAGTGGTATACGTTCCTCTGGTTGCCCGCGCTCGCCGGGGCGATACTGCCCGCGCCGCGCCGTTGGGCGCTCGTCGTGATGGCCGTCGTGGCGGGGACCGCGGCGGCGTTGATCGCTTGGGGCGCTGCCGTTGAGGGCCGGCTCGCGCTCGCCAGCCGTGACGCGCAGCGCCTCGGGCGGGAGGGCGATGCCGTCGCCGTCGCGTTGCTCGAGCGGCTGAGCCAGCAGGTCACCGCTCCCGCGTACACACCGCCGCGCAACGCGGCTGAGCTGTATGCGCTGTGGGCGGCATCGCCGCTCGTCGCGGAGGACTACCCCGCGATGCTGGGATTGTGGAGCAGTGATGGGGCGCTGCTGGCCGAGCTGCGGCTCGCATCGCTCGATCTTCCCCCCGCGCTGTTATCGACCTTGGCGCGGACGGCCGATGGGCCATGCGTCGAGCGTTTGGAGCGGAGTCCCGGCATTCACTATGTGCTCCTCGCTCCGCTGGGCAATGGCACCATCCTGACCGTCGGTGTCGGCCCGCGCACGCTCTACTTGCAGCCTGACCGGGTCGCCAGGTTTCTGCGCGGCACACCGACTGTCGAGCCGCCATACACCATTACGCTTTCGGTCCCTAATCAGACGGACGCACGCAACGCCGGTGACGTAGTGCAGTGGCGCAGAGAACAGTGGTCGGCGCGCGGTGAGCGGCGGATCGAGTTGCCCCAGGGTGGCAGTCACGTGCATCTGCGCGTAGACCTCCGCGGACCGTGGGCGCTCCTCGTCCGCGCCGTCCTGGTGGTTGCGCTCGATGTCGCGGTGTTGGCCGGCGTCTGGCTATTCGGGTTGGTGATTGCCGAGGGGTGGCGACCCCGGATTGCGACGCTCCTCGCCACGTTGCGCACGAGCTATCGAGCTCAACTCACCGCGGTGCTCAGCGTGTTTCTCGTTCTGCCGGTGCTCGGCTTTGCCGCGTGGAGCTTCGCGCGCCTCGCCGACGAATCACGGCGCGCCGGCGACCTCTTGATTCGGCAGACCCTCCGGGACGCCGCCGGCGGCGCCGAGCGGGTTGCCCTGGAGAGCCCCGACGCAGTGCGACAGTCGCTGGCGGAGCTGGGCCGCCGCCTCGATGCCGAGCTGTGGCTGTACCGCGGCGGCGTCTTGATCGGGACTTCCTCACCCGTGCTGGCGGAGTTGGGACTCGTCGATCCATTCCTCTTGACCAGGGCGTTCCAGGCGACCCTCGCGGATGAGCTCGAGCTGACGATGGACGCACGGGCGGCCGGTCGACCGACGCGGATCGGCTACCGGGTGGTGGGTCCGGGCGTCCCCGGCGCGCAAGCGGTGCTCGCGGTGCCGCGGCTGCTGGATGACGAAAGCGTGCAACAGCAGCAAGAGGATCTCGCGCTCGCCCTCGTCCTCGCCACCGTCACCGGTTTGTTTGCAGCCGTGTATCTCGCCGGCTTCGCCGCCCGTCGCCTCGGCAAACCGGTCGCCGCGTTACGAGAGGCGGCGATCGCCGTGGGGCGGGGCCGCGAGCCGCCCGCGTTCCCGCCCGGGACGCCGCGCGAGTTCGAGCCCGTGCTCACGGCGTTCGACCGCATGGCGACCGACGTCCGGCGCAGCCAGGCGGCACTGGAGGAGGCGCGGCTGCGCACGGCGCGCGTGCTCGCCAACGTCGCGACAGGCGTAATCGCCGTAGACGAAGGGCTGCGCGTCACGATGGCCAACGCGCGGGCCTCGGAGCTCGTGCTGGGCAACGCCGAGCCGCTGGCGCCCGGCGACGTGCTGCCGCGGGCCACCTCGGCCGGGTGGGCACCGGTGTGGCAAGCGGTCGCCGAGTTCATCGCCGCGAATCGCGACGTCATTCAGGAGCGCGAGTTCGAAATCGCCGGCCGCCAGATTCGCGTGCAGCTCGCGCTGCTCGGCGCGGCACCCGACGGCTGCGTCATCGCGCTCGACGACGCGACGGCACTCACCAAGGCCGCGCGGGTCCTCGCCTGGGGGGAGATGGCACGGCAGGTCGCGCACGAGATCAAGAATCCGTTGACGCCGATTCGGCTCGGCATCCAGCATCTGCAGCGCGTCCGGGGGGGCGGTGGGAGCGGGGCGGCGACGTTCGAAGCCACGCTCAAGGAAACAGCGGAGCGTATCCTCGCGGAAATCGACCGGCTGGACGGCATCGCGCGCGCCTTCTCCCGGTTTGGCGCGCCTCCCGCGTCTGCGGGCGAGCAAGTGCCGCTCGAGCCCGTGGACCTTGCTGCCACCGCCCGCGAAGTGGTGCAGCTCTACGACCTCGGCGGCGCGACGAAGTTCGAGGTCCGGGCCAGCAATGGCGCCCCCCCTCCGGCGCTGGCGCGGAAGGATGAAGTCAAGGAAGTGCTGGTGAACCTGCTCGAGAACGCGCGCAACGCCGAGGCGAAGCGGGTGACCGTTCAAGTCGCGGCGAGCGGTCGCCAGCTGGTCGTCGCCGACGACGGCCGGGGGGTGCCGCCGGAGGCCTTGCCGCGCGTCTTCGAGCCGACATTCTCGACGACGTCGAGCGGCGCCGGGCTGGGGCTGGCGATCGCGCGCCGCCTAGTGGAGAGCTGGGGCGGCGTCATCACGCTGGAAAGCGAGGCCGGCAAAGGGACACGGGTCACTCTGACGCTCCAAACGGCGTCCTGAGACGCGTCCAGGTGACCTTGCTCACACCAAACAATGGAAAAATCGGACACAATGTGCAAAGTTGTGACGGCCTTTCCCACGTCCGAGGTGCCCTGTGCGAACTGGAGTCGTCACTGTTGCGCTCGCCCTGCTCGTCCTCGCTCCGCTGCGGCCGGCCCGCGCGCAGTTTTCGTTCGACGCGCGGCGCTATGGCATGGGAGGGGTCTCGCTCAGCCGTGACGGCAACGCCCGCCGCTACAATCCGGCGTATCGTGCCGTCAAGAACAAGAACCACATCGCCGGGGCGCCCAAGTTCTCAATTCCGGTGCCGTTCGGATTGATCCAGTTCTTCAAGGATCATCCGATCAATCAGCTGGGCCACGATCCGATGTTTGATCCCAAGTCGCCGGCGTTCAACCCCGTCGCCTTGATGGATGTCATTTTCAATCCGCCGATCTTCTACGAAATCAAAAAGGCGCCCGCGCCCACCAATGACGTCGAGTTCACGATCGGCAGAAACCAGCTCATCATCGATCTCGGCGCATCGAAGGTGCTGATTCCAGAGCAGGACTTCGGTCTGGGGACCACCAGCCGGTTGCTGGACGTGGGGGGCGGGTTTGCGGGATTCCACGTTGGCGTGATCGGCTTCTTGCAGTATGATGTCCGGTTCACGCTGGACACGGCGCTGCGGAACTTTCTCGTGAATGATTCCAGCGCACGGCCTTCGACGAACTACTTCACCAATGTCGACGGCACCGCTCAGGCCGGATTCGCGCCAACCGTCAGTTACGCGGGCCGGCTGCTGCGGGGCGCCGGCGGGGACGACACGGACGACGGCTTCTACGTCGGCGGCGCTGTTCATTATTACCTGGGTGCGACATACGCCCGGGGTATTGGTCCTGCGGGTTTCACCACCGGCCCGGGCGCCGTGCTTGCCAGCCCGCCGGACGTGCTGCTCAACGGCAATCTGTACACGTCCAACAAACCGTTCGGGACAGGTGTCGGAGGCGATGTGGGAGTGGTATGGATCTCCGGCCCCTTCGAGGTCGGCCTTGGCGCCAACGATATCGGCGCCCAGCTGACGTGGGACCATACCAAGATCCAGCGGTTCGTCTATGATACGGCGACGAACAAGCTCGTCGATTCGTTGCTCGTCGCCGATACGTCGAGCAAGACGAAACTCCCGGTCACCTACATGGCGAATGCGGCGCTCCACATGGGCACCGGGACGACGGTCGGCGGTGACGTCGTCAACTCGGGCCGCGGGACCATTATCCATGTCGGCGTGGAGCAGCGCACCGGTCCCCTGGCGATCCGGGGCGGCGTGTCACGCGATCAGCGCAAGAAAATGCAGTTCGGCTTCGGCGGCGGGCTCAGGCTCGGGCCGCTCGGCCTGGATGTCGGATTCTTCACGCACAGCAATTCACTGTCGACCGAGCGGGCCATCACGATGGCCACGGCGATTTCGATCTATTGAGGGGCGACCCATGAAAGCTCTGGCTGCTGCCGCTCTCCTGGCGCTCGTCGCGGCCTGCGGTGAAGGTCGGGTAATTTTCAATGTGGACGTGCTGAGTTTCATGCAGCCGTCCGGCAAGGACACGATTCCCTACGCGCTCCCGTCGTCGGTGATCACGATCTCGGCGGATTCGTTCATCACCGCGCAAAAGGTGAGTCTCCCGTCCGGGCTGGGCAACTCGAGCGTGGACAGCGTTTCGGTGGCCGGCGCCGCCGTTGCGGACAATGCGACGGGAACGGGGTCAGTCACGTTCGAGATCTTCTTCTCGAAGGACTCGGCGTCGGTCTACACGGGGACGCCCTACATCACCGCCAGCGGCACGATCTCCGGGCCACAGCCGTCCACGGTGCCCTTGCTCGCGCCCGACACCGTGTCGCTCGCCGATAGCGTCTTCAACACCAACACGCTGTGGGTCGGCTTCCACGCCGCGGTCACGCAGAACGCCGGTCCCGGTCTTACCGGAAAGGTGCGGCTCACCATGGTGACGCTGCGCATCGTCCTCCAGGACAAGGTCTTTTAGCGCTACATTTCGGTCGTGAATACCCGACGCCCCACCGTCACGGTCGACGTGGGCGGCGTGCCGGTGGGCAGCGCCCATCCGATCGTCGTCCAGTCGATGACCAATACCGACACCGCCGAGGTCGCCGCGACTGCCGCACAGGTGCGTGCCTTGCACGCCGCCGGCAGCGAGCTGGTGCGCGTGACGGTGAACACCGATGAGGCGGCGCGGGCGGTAGCGGCGATCGTCGCGGACGTCGCGGTCCCCGTCATCGGCGACTTCCATTACAACGGCCATCTGCTGCTCACCAAGTATCCCGACTGCGCCCGCGCGCTGGCCAAGTACCGGATCAATCCGGGCAACGTCGGCACCAAGCGCCGCGACGACAACTTTCGAACGATCATCCAGGTGGCGATCGACAACGGCAAGCCGGTGCGCATCGGCGTGAACTGGGGGAGCCTCGATCAGCAGCTGCTCACCGGGATGATGGATGAGAATGCGAGACTCGCCGAGCCGCGCGACGCCCGCGACGTGACGATGGACGCGATGGTCGAGAGTGCGATGCGCTCGGCGGAGCTGGCCGAAGAATGCGGCTTGCCGCACGACCGCATCATTCTCTCGGCGAAGGTCTCGGGCGTGCAGGATCTCGTCGCCGTGTACCGGATGCTCGCTGCTCGTTCCGACTATCCGCTGCATCTCGGCCTCACCGAGGCGGGGATGGGGACGAAGGGTGTCGTGGCGAGCACCGCCGGCCTGTCGATCCTGCTGCAGGAAGGCATCGGCGATACGATTCGGGTGTCGCTCACGCCGCGGCCGGGCGGCGATCGGACGGAAGAGGTGCAGGTCGCCCAGCAGGTGCTGCAGTCGCTCGGCATCCGGAGCTTCACGCCTCAGGTCACCGCGTGCCCGGGGTGCGGACGGACGACGTCGACCTTCTTCCAGGAGATGGCGGAGCAAATCCAGACGTATCTTCGCGATCAACGACCTGCCTGGCAGGCCCGCTATCCCGGCTCGGAGGATCTTCGGGTGGCCGTGATGGGCTGCGTGGTCAACGGGCCGGGGGAATCGAAACACGCCGACATCGGCATTTCGCTGCCGGGGACGGCGGAGGAACCAAAGGCGCCGGTGTATGTAGATGGTACGCTGAAGGTCACGCTCAAGGGTGATACCATCGTCGCCGCCTTCTTAAGGATTCTCGAGGAGTATGTCGATGCCCGCTATGGCTCTCGCACCCAGGCCGCAATCCGCTAAGGTTCTTCTCACAACCGTCCTCACGCTGTTTGGTTTTCCTGCTGCCGCACAGCAACTGGGAACGACGTTCGCCTTAGCCGATCAACAGACGGCCGTCGCGCATGTCGTGCCCGGCCAGTTTCTGCGCGTGCGCCTCAAGGACGGCTCGCGCACCGGCGGCCCGCTGATCCAGGCGACGCCCGTCGCATTTACCCTCGGCCCCTCGGTCGCCTTCGGCGATGAGGACAGTCGTCTCTATCTCGGGACCGTCGATAGCATGTGGGTGCGTGTCTACAGCACGCGGCGCGGAATGGTGATCGGCGCCCTCGTCGGTGCCGCGGCGGGAATGGGGATCGGTGCAGGCGCGGCATCGGTTTGTCCCATCGATGGCTATGCCCAGCCGTGCACGCAGGGAGCAGTTACGTCCATGGCGGCAGGCGTGCTCGTTGGCGGGCTTGCCGGCGCCTTCCTCGGATCAGGCCGGTCGCACTGGCAACGCTTGCTCCCTCGCTACGGAACGGGCACCGCGGCTCCCACAGGAACGGAAGCGGTGCTCACCGTTCCCGACGATTCGACGGCGTTCGACCCGCGCGCGCTCGCGCTCATGCGCGTCTCACGGGACCATCTGCTTCGTCTGACGTTGGGCGACCGGGGCGATCTGGGCGGCTATGTCGTGCGTGCCGGCGCCCGCGGGGCGACCCTCGATCTCGTGTCGGGACATCCGAGTGACGCCCCGATTCCCCTGCAATCACTCGAAGGCATCTGGGAGCGGGGAACCGCCGCGCGGACGGGGTCGTCCATCGGGCTCCTGGCAGGCTCGTTAGCAGGACTGCTCATCGCCGCGCATTCGGGGACCTGCGAGCGCAACAAGTGCACCGGCGTGATCTTTGGCGAAGGAGTGATCGGCGCCGTTGGCGGGTTTCTCCTCGGCGACCGCGTAGGACACTGGTTCCCGCAGTGGCACCGGAAGTACTAGACCGAGCTACCGCAGCGGCGTGCCGAGGGGAACCTCGCGGTCAGGCTGGACCAGGCAAATGTCCCCCTCGCCGAGGATGACGCCGAGGGTCAGCACCTCCGAAAAAAACGTGGCGATCTGGCGCGGCGGAAAATTGACGACGCCGAGCACCTGCTTTCCCACGAGGTCTTTGGGCTCGTAGTACTTGGTGATCTGCGCGCTCGAGTTCTTCACGCCGATCGCCGCTCCAAAATCGATCCGCAGCTTGTAGGCGGGTTTGCGCGCCTGCGGAAACTCCTCTGCCTCTACGATTCGCCCCACGCGAATGTCGATTCGGGCAAAGTCCTCGTAGCTGATCTGGTCCATAGCCTACCCTGAATGTCCCCTTTTGAGGTCAGACATCGCCGCCGCCCGTGCGCGGGAAGCTTGGCATGCCCATTGCCTTCCCGCTACGGCGTAGCTCTTCCACTCTCACAGGACGGCGATATGCGGCGGATCGGCATGGCAGTGCTCGGCCTCGCGCTTGGGACGACTCCTCTCGCCGGCCAGCGGTCCGCCCTGCGAGAAGTCCGCGACCGCGGCAGCTTCGGCGTCACCTTTGTCGTCGCACAACCGCTTGGGGACTTCCGCCGCACCGGCGCCGTTGCGCCCGGAGTAGCCGGGTTCGCGGTCGTGGGGGGGCCGATGCTGGGCCTGCGGATCGACGGCTCCTGGATGGTCTACGATTCGGATTACGACGGCTACGGCCTTTCCACGACTTCTCAGATCGGCACGCTGGCGATCGGCCCGCAGGTGACGTTCGGCCAGGGGCCGCTGCGCCTGTACGGCTTCGTCACCGCGGGTGGCTCGCTCTTCTGGAGCAATGCCAGCTACGGCGGCAGCTGCGGCTGCTACGACAACTCCGATTTCTATCTGGACGGCGATTTCACAACGACGACCTCAGCGGGCACGGGGATTCTCATCACCGTGGCGCGGCGGCGCACGCCGATCGCCATCGATCTGGGTGTCCGCGGCGTCCGGCACGACCGCGTGAAGTACGTTCCGGCAGGCGGCCTATCGGATACCTCCGACGGCACCTTCTCGGCGCAGCGCGTCGAGACGCCGGTCGAGCTGCGGGTCTTTCAAATCGGGGTGTCGATCGGGATTCGCTAACCTCTCCTGGCCGTTTTCCGACCTCACCCCTGGGCCCCCTCGCCACTTTGTGGAGAGGGGGTTCCTCTTTCAGGGCTCAGTCGGCTGCGACGGGCGGTGGCTCGGTGACGGATGTGCGCGCGCGCCGCCCAAAGCGATGCTGCAGCGCGTCGAGGTAGGTGTAGACGACGGGCGTCACGTACAGCGTGATCAGCTGCGAGAAGGCCAGGCCACCGACGACGGCGAGACCGAGCGGGCGCCGCGACTCGCCGCCCGCGCCCCAGCCGATCGCGATCGGCAGCGTGCCCATCAGTGCGGCCATCGTCGTCATCATGATGGGCCGGAAGCGCACGCTGCACGCCTCGACGATCGCCTCGCGCGGCGATTTGCCCTCACCGCGCTCCGCCGCGAGCGCGAAATCGATCATCATGATCGCGTTTTTCTTGACGAGACCAACCAGCATGATGATGCCCACGTACGCGTAGAGGCTCAGCTCGGTGCGGAAGATGAAGAGCGTCAGCAACGCGCCGAATCCCGCGAACGGCAAGCCGGACAAGATCGTCAGCGGGTGGATGAAGCTCTCGTACAGAATTCCCAACACGATGTAGATCACCACGATGGCGAGCAGCAGCAGGAAGAAGAGGCCCTGCTGGCTGGACTGGAACGCCTGCGCCGTGCCCGAGAATCCAGTGCTGATGGTCGAGGGCAGCGTCTGCCGCGCGGCCTTCTGCACATCGGCGACCGCCTCGCCGAGCGACACGCCCGGCGGCAGGTTGAACGAGAGCGTCACCGACGGCAACTGGCCGCTGTGATTCACGCTCAACGGCCCGACGTCGTTGGACGCCGACGCCACCGACGTGAGCGGGACCAGAGTCCCGCTTTGGGAGCGTAAATACAGCAGCTTGAGGGCTGACGGATCGCGCTGGTACTCCGGCAACAGCTCGAGAATCACCCAGTACTGATTGTTCGGCGTGTAGATCGTCGAGACCTGCCGCGACCCGTAGGCGTCGTAGAGCGCCTGCTCGATCTGCTGCACGCTGACGCCCAGGCTGGTGGCGCGGTCGCGGTCGATGCGCAGGCTCACCTGCGGATTCTTGATCTGCAGGTCACTCGTGACGTCCTGCAGGCTCGGCAGGCCGCGTAAGGCGCGCTCCAGTTTGGCGGCGTTGTCGTAGAGCGCGTCGATGTCCGCGCTCTGCATCGTGAACTGGTATTGGGTCTTCGTGGGCCGGCCCCCGATGCGGAGCGAAGCCGGCAGCTGCAGATAGGTCTGAATACCGGGCACGCCGTCGAGCTTCGGCTTGAGCTCGCGTACCACCTGATCGGCGGGGAGCCGCTCGCCGCGCGGCTTCAGCCGGATGTTCAGCCGTCCCTGATTCATCGTGCCGCCGCCGATGAAAGACATGAAGTGCGCCACGTTCGGATCGCGGCGCAGGATGTCGGCGACCGCCAGTTGATGGTCGCGCATGTTTTCGAACGAGCTGCCTTCCAGCGTCTCCGTGGTGCCCTGGATCTGGTCGGTGTCTTCCGTGGGGATGAACCCTTTGGGCACGAAGCGGTACAGCACGCCGGTCGCCGCGAGAATCCCGAGGGAGAACAGCATCGCCAGGCCGCGCCGGTCCATCACCCAGCCCAGCGAGCGCTCGTACCAGGCGAGGCCGCGCCGATAGACCCGTTCGGTCGCCTCGTACCAGCGGCCGTGGCGCTCTTCCTTCGGCGGCCGCAGAAACCGGCTGCACAGCATCGGCGTGAGCGTCAGCGACACGAACCCCGAGACGAGAATCGCGACGCCGATCGTCACCGCGAATTCGTGGAACAACCGGCCGATGATGCCGCCCATGAGCAGCACGGGGATGAAAACCGCCGTGAGCGACAACGTCATCGACAGGATCGTGAAGCCGATCTCTCGCGCGCCGTCGAGCGCCGCCTGCATCGGCCGTTTCCCCTGCTCCAAGTGCCGGACGATGTTCTCGAGCATCACGATGGCGTCGTCCACGACGAATCCGACCGACAGCGTGAGCGCCATCAGCGACAGATTGTCGAGACTGTAGCCCATCAGGTACATCACCGTGAACGTGCCGATGAGCGAGAACGGCAACGCAAGGCTCGGGATGACCGTCGCCGAGAGGTTCTTCAGAAACAGGAAGATCACCATCACGACGAGGCACAGCGTGATGAGCAGCGTCACCTGCACGTCGTTCACCGATTGCCGGATCGAGACCGAGCGGTCGTAGAGCGTATTCACTTCGACCGACGCCGGCAGCTGCGACGAGAGCGACGCGACCATCGCCTTCACGGCGTCGGCGACCTCGACGGTGTTCGTGCCCGGCTGCCGCTGAATCGCGAGAACGATGGCGCGCTTGCCGTCATACCAGCCCGCAGTGCGGGAGTCCTGGACGTCGTCGAGCACGCGGGCGACGTCCTGTAGGCGAACCGGGGCGCCGTTCTGATAGGCGACCGCCAGCTGGCGGAATTCCGGCGCGCTGGAAATCGAGCCGTCGGCCATTACGGTGTACGCGCGCTGCGGGCCCCACAGGGTGCCGGTCGGCAGGTTGGGATTCCCGGCCGATACGGCGGCGGTGACCTCGTCCAACCCGATGCCGCGCGCGACGAGCGCCTTCGGGTCGACCTGAATGCGCACCGCGTATTTGCTCGACCCAAACACCTGGACCTGCGCGACGCCGCTCACCGTCGACAGCCGCTGCGCGAGGAAAGTCTCGGCGTACTCGTCGAGCGCGGGCATCGGCAGCGTACCCGACGTGAGCGCGAGAAAGAGAATCGGCGAGGCAGCCGGATTCGATTTGTTGTACGAGGGCGGCTGAATGCCGGGCGGGAGCTGTCGCAACGTTTTGGAGATCGCGGCCTGCACGTCCTGCGCGGCCCCATCGATCTCCCGCGACAGCGAAAACTGGAGCGTGATGTTGCTGCTGCCCATGGTGCTCGTCGACGTCATCGCGTCGATCCCGGCGATCGTCGAGAACTGTTTCTCGAGCGGCGTCGCGACCGCCGCGGCCATCGTTTGTGGGCTCGCGCCCGGCAAACCCGCTGAGACGGTGATGGTGGGGAAGTCGACGTTGGGGAGGTCGCTCACGGGCAGCAGCCGGTAGGCCATCAGCCCGAACATCAGAATTCCAAACATCACCAGCGTCGTCGCGACGGGGCGGCGAATGAACAGGCCCGAGATGCTCACGGTACCGGCGCTCCGCCCACGCCTCCGCCGGCGCTCTCGGTCGTCGGCCCGCCCCGGATGTCTACCTTGGCGTTCGGCGTCAGTTTCAACTGCCCGTCAGTCACGACGAGCGCACCGGCCGGGACACCGGCGACGACGCTCATGCTGTCGAGCGTGCGTTCCACCGTGATTGGCTGCGTCGCGGCCGTGCCGTCGTTGTTCACGACGAAGACGTACGTGCCTTGCTGGCCTTGCATGACCGCCTGACTCGGCACGACCACCGCATCGTTCTGGACGCCGAGCACCAGGGTGATCGTGACATACTCACCCGGCCACAGCGCGCCGTCGCGATTGGGGAACCGTGCCTTGAGCAGTACGCTGCCGGTCGTCGTATCGACCTGATTGTCGACGAACGACAGCACGCCCTCCACGGCCGACGCCGAATCGCGGGCGGGCAGGGCGACCGCGGCGAGCTCCTGCCGCGCGCGCTGGCGGAGCGCGGGAAGATTCGTCGCCGGCACGGGAAACCGCACGAGGATGGGACGCAGCTGCACAATCGACACGAGTTGGTCGCTGCCGGCGCGCACGAGATTGCCTTCGTGCAGCAGCAACCGGCCGGTGCGGCCGCCAATCGGCGCGCGCACCGTCGCGTACTCGAGGTTGAGCCGGGCGATCGCCGCAGTCGCCGAGTCGGAGCGGACCGCGGCGGCGGCCGCGTCGGCCGTCGATTGCTTCTGTTCGTAGTCCTCCTGCGTCACGGTGTTGGTCTGGGCGAGGATGCGATAGCGCGCGGCTTCGCGCGCCGCGCTCTGCGCCTGCGTCAGATCCCGGAGCAGGGCGCCTTCGGCTTGTTGTAATGCGGCACGGTAGGGACGGGGATCGATCTCGAACAGCACCTGGCCGGCGGCGACTTCATCGCCTTCGGCGAACTGCACGCGCAGGATCGTGCCGTTCACCTGGGGCAGCACGTCCACCGAGCGGATCGGCTCGACCGTGCCGGTGGCGTTGAGCTCATACGGGACGGCGCGGCGCTCGACGCGGGCCACGCTGACGGGGACCTTGGGAGGGGTCGCGCCCTGACGTGAGCCGCACGCGGTCGCCGCCGCGAGGGCGAAAATCGCGAGAATAGAGGTTCGGAAAGGCACGACTTCTATACGCATATCCTCCCCATGGCGTCATTTAGACCCTGACGGCGGCTTTTTGGCTACCCCGCGGGGTGCTCTTAAACGTAGCCTCGACCATGCTTGCGCGCGTCCGCTCCGCCGCCGTTCTCGGCATTGATGCGTATCTGGTGGAGGTCGAGACCGACATCGCTAACGGGCTTCCCACATTCGTGACGGTCGGGTTGCCGCAGGGAGCCGTGAAGGAGGGACGGGATCGCGTGTCCGCGGCGCTCGCCAACACCGGCTACACGTTCCCGCTGCGGCGAATCACGGTCAACCTGGCGCCGGCCGATATAAGAAAGGAGGGCTCCGCCTTCGACCTGCCCATCGCGCTGGGCATTCTCGCCGCGACGGAACAGGTCACGGGTGACCGGCTCAGCAAGATCGCGGTGCTGGGAGAGCTGGGACTGGAAGGGGCGATCCGGCCCGTGCGGGGAGCATTGCCCGTCGCTCTGGCCGCGCGCGCCGCCGGCGTCGACGCGTTGATCCTGCCGCGGGAGAACCTTGCTGAAGCGGGCGTGGTGGACGGGCTGCGCGTGCTCGGCGCGGGCTGCCTGGCGGAAATCGCTGACTTCCTCGACGGCAAGGGGGATCTCACTGCCGCGTCGATCGATGTGGCGCAACTGTTCGCCGAGCGCGCCACGGACGACGTCGACTTTGCGGAGGTGAAGGGGCAGCCGCACGCCAAGCGCGCGCTCGAGGTGGCGGCCGCGGGCGGGCACAACATCCTGATGGTGGGTCCGCCAGGGTCAGGCAAGACGATGCTGGCGCGGCGGCTTCCCACAATCCTGCCCAAGATGAGCCTCGACGAGGCGCTCGAGACGACGAAGATCCACTCCGTGGCTGGAACACTGCCGCTCGGTGAGTCGCTGGTCGCGCGGCGGCCGTTTCGTGCGCCGCACCACACCATTTCAGATGCGGGACTGATCGGCGGCGGATCGTATCCGCGGCCGGGCGAGGTCAGCCTGGCGCATGGCGGCGTGCTGTTCCTCGACGAGCTGCCTGAGTTCCGCAAGAACGTGCTCGAGGTGCTGCGCCAGCCGATGGAGGACGGCGTCGTGACGATCGCGCGCGCGGCGATGAGCCTCTCGTATCCGGCGCGCTTCATGCTCGCCGCCGCGATGAACCCGTGCCCCTGCGGCTGGTTCGGCGATCCGCACCACACCTGTGCCTGCGGGTCGCTGGCCGTACAGCGCTATCTCGCGCGGGTGTCCGGGCCGTTGCTCGACCGGATCGACATCCATCTCGAGGTGCCGGCGGTGAAGTACAAGGCGCTCACCGGCGAAAGCGGCGGCGAGCCGAGTGAGGCGATGCGCGAGCGGGTGGACCGGGCGCGCGTGGTGCAGCGCGAGCGCTTCGTCAACCGGCCGGGGATCTATGCGAATGCGCACATGGCGCCGCGCGACATTCGCGCGCACTGCAAGGTATCGGATGGCGCGGACGCGCTGCTCAAGACGGCGATCACGCGGCTCGGGCTTTCTGCGCGGGCGTATCATCGGATTCTCAAGATCGCGCGGACCGTGGCCGACCTCGATGAAGCGACTTCGCTCGAGCCGAAGCATGTGAGTGAAGCGATTCAGTATCGGAGCTTGGACAGGCGTGGCGTGGCCTAGTGTCCTTCCACTACGGACAGGTCCCGCCGTTCAGGAACCAACACTTGGTAAATGGCGACGTCTTGAAAAAGGTGAGCAGCATCGTCCCGACCTTCTGCTGGCCGCTCTGGGACGGGTGCGTTCCGTCTTGCACGAAGTCAGTGCTTTGCCACACAAGACCGTCGCCCTGGCGCGGAGTCATGCCGTCGGCCCACAGGTACGGACCCCACGCGAGCCACGCTGCACCCGTGTTGTAATTCAGATCGCCGCCACGCGGATCCGTCACCGTACCGCCGTTCGACATCTGCTCGATTTGGGCCTGAATCAGCCACTTCACGGCGAAGCCCGACTCGTACGCGAACGGCTCAGGATTGAGCGTGGTCGTCGCATAGCCCGCGTAGATCCGACTCGAGAAAAAAACGATCTTCAAGTTCGGATAATGTGTGCTGAGCGCCCGCGCGATGTTGCCGAGCCGCGACTCGAGTTGGTATGCATCCGACTGTGCGGAAGCCAAGGAGTCGCGCGGTCCCGCGTCGGCCTGTTTAACCCAGACGATCTGGACCTGCCGCTCCGTGAGACCCAGCGGACCCAAGCGGTTGAGCCGGACGGTATCGTAATTGGCGTCCGTGGCGGCATCCCACGCTTGCGCGTCCTGGCCGCCACGCGCGCCATTGACGATCGCAAGCGTCGTGTGGTTGACACTCGGGTCGGCGGCGGCTTGCCCCATGAAGCTCCAGCTGCTGCAGCTCGTGGTTGTGGAGCCTGCGGCGCAGAATTCCTGTGTCGTGTTCGACATCCCGAGCGACAACAACACGACTTTCCCGCCCGCGCTCGGCGTGCCTGACGTGTCGAGTGGGACGACGGCCTGCGCGCGCGACTGCCCGGCAGCTGCGTGTGCGGTGGGTTCGACGTTCGCTCCTGCGGGATACAGCCCGCCCACGAACCCTTTGTAGGTCCCGATGCCGAGCTCGGGCAACGGAACGCGTCCCGCGTTGGCGGGACCGGTCCCCGGCCCCTTGTTGCCGCAACCGCCGATGGCGACTGCGAGACCGAAGAGCAAGAGTCGGCAGCATGCGCCCATGATATGCAGACGATACTGTGCGATCGAGCGTTAACCCGTGACGGTGCTCACGCGTCGTCTTAGCTCGGGTCGCCCCCAGTGAGCAGCCGATACGCACTTTTGATCTGTTGCGGCTGCCCCACCACGACGAGCACATCGCCTGCCTCCAGCCGGAAGTCCGCGCTGGGAGTCGCGAGATCGCTCTCCCCCCGCCGCACCGCCAGCACCAGCGCTCCCGTTTTTGAACGGAGTCCGGTCTCCGCGAGCGTTTGACCGACCGCAGCTGCCGTTTCCCCGAGCACAATGCGTTCGATGTGCATCTGTGGCATCGCGCCGAGGGTGCCGCTCAGCGTGAGGCGCGGGCGGGCGCCCCCCCCCGCCCCCCCCGCCCCGCCCGCCCCCTCCGGGCGCAATGCCTGGTAGTGTGACGCGCGGATTTCGCCCACCAGACGCTCGATCTCGTCCCGCGGCACGGTGTAGTGTGCCAGCACGCGGGCGAAGATCTCGATCGATGTCTCGAACTCTTCCGGGATGACGACGTCGGCGCCGAGGCGCGTGAGCTCCGGGATCTCGATCACGTACCGGGTGCGCGCGATGATGTGGAGCTTCGGGTTGATCTCCCGCGCCACGCGCACCATCCGCCGCGTCGCGGCTGGATCGGAGATCGCGATCACGAACATCCGCGCGCGATCGATCCCCAGGGCGCGCAGAATCTCCTCGCGCGTGGCATCGCCGTAGAACGCCGGCTCCCCCTCGGTGCGCGCCTTGCGCACCGTCTGCGCGTTCAGCTCGACGATCAGATACGGCGCGTGGATCGACCGCAGCGCCGCGGCGAGGTTGCGGCCGTTGAGCCCATAGCCCGCGATCACGACGTGCTCCTTGACGGGATCCTGCACCGGCGCGAACGCCCGCGGCCGGAATCCCGGCAACACGCGATCGAGCGGCAACACCTTCTCGAGCGTATCGAGCAGCGCGGGGCCGCCCTGCAGCAGGAACGGCGTCACCAGCATCGTGATCACCGCGACGCCCAGGAACTGCTGGTACAGCAGATCGGGCAGGAGCCCGGCGACGCGCCCCTCCTTCGCCAGGACGAACGAGAATTCGCCGATCTGCGACACGGCCACGCCGGCGAGCAACGCGACTCGACCTGAGTAGCCCAGGAGGGCCGGTCCGACCGCCGCCGACAACGTCTTGCCGCCCATGATCACCGCCACCGCGATCAGACTGAGCACGATGTGCTCGCGGATGATATCCAGCCGTACCAGCATGCCGACGGCGACGAAGAACAGCGAGATGAAGATGTCGCGGAACGGCATCAGCTCCGCGAGCGCCTGATGGCCGTAATCGGATTCCGAGATGATCAAGCCGGCGAGGAACGCGCCGAGTGCGAGCGACGCGCCGGCCGCGGCGGTGCCGAGGGCCGTCAGGGTGCCGATGAGAATCACCGCGATCAGGAACAGCTCGCGGCTGCGGGTCTTGAGGATCTCGGCGAGCGCGCGCGGGACGATCGTGCGCGCCGCGAGGACGACGCCGACCACCACGAGCGCCGCCTTCCCGAGCGCCAGCAGCAGACCGAGACCGCCGCCTTCCGATTTGCCTGCCAGGAACGGCAGCACGAGCATGATCGGCACGACGCAGAGATCCTGGAAAATCAGGACGCCCGTCGCCAAACGGCCATGCGGGGCGTCGATCTCGCCGCTGTCGGTCAGCACCTTGAGCACGATGGCCGTGCTCGACAGCGCGATGAGAAACCCGAGGAACAACGACACGCGCCACCCGCCGAGCAAGGCGAGCCCGGCGGCCAGCGTGGCGAGGACGGTCAACCCCATCTGTGAGAGGCCGCCCACGAGAATCTGGCGTCCCATTTCCCTGAGGCGGCTGAGCGAGAACTCGATGCCGATCGTGAACAGCAGCAGGATGACGCCGACCTCGGCGAGTCCCTCGACGTCCCGTGGATCGGAGACGAGCCCCAGCGCGTTAGGGCCGAGCAGTATGCCGGCGACGATGAATCCCGGCAGCGCCGGCAGCTTGAGCCGGTAGAAAACGAGAATGACCAGCAGGGAGCCGGCGAAGATGACCGCGAGGTCGCGCAGGATGTGGAGCTGTTCCACGGTGGCCTAAAGCTAGGAGGACTCGTAGCTTTGGCCACCGTGCGCGACTGGCTGCAAACTCGTCTCGGGCTGAGTCCCGCGGTGCAGATGCATCTGCTCGTCACGATCATCGCGATCGTGGCGCTGTGGGTGATCGAGCGCGTCGTCCTCGCGGTCGTGTATCGGCGCGTCACCGATCCGTGGAAGCGTTACCGCTGGCGCAAGACGATTACCTACATCACCCTCGCGATCGCCGTCCTGGTGATCGGCCGCGAGTGGCTCAAAGGGTTCACGTCGCTCGCCACATTCCTCGGCCTCGCCTCGGCGGGCTTTGCGATCGCGCTCAAGGATCCGCTGACCAATCTCGCGGCATGGGCATTCATCGTGTGGCGGCGGCCGTTCGAGGTCGGCGATCGCATCGAAGTCGCCAAGCACCGTGGCGATGTCATCGACGTGCATCTGTTCCAGTTCACGTTGAACGAAATCGGCGTGTGGGTCGACGCGGATCAAAGCACCGGCCGCATCATCCATATCCCCAATCAACTCGTCTTTACCGAGCCGGTCGCCAACTACGACAAGGGGTTCAAGTACATCTGGAACGAAGTGCCGGTGCTGGTGACCTACGAGAGCAACTGGAGGAAAGCGAAGGAGATTCTCACCGCGATCGCGTTCAAGCATGCCGAGCACCTCACGGCGGAAGCGGAGCGCGACCTGCTCGCCGCCTCGCAGCAGTACTTGATCAACTACAGGAAGCTGACGCCCATCGTGTATACGAGCACGGCGCCGTCCGGCATTCTCCTGACCATACGCTATCTGATCGAGCCCCGCCGCCGCCGCGGCACGGTCTCAGCCATTTGGGACGACATTCTCACCGAATTTGCAAAAGCGAAGGATATCGATCTCGCCTACCACACCGTGCGGTCGTTCAGCAACCCGATCGAAGGGAAGATCATCGGCACGCCCGACACCTAGCGCAGCGCCGCCCCGGTTTCGACGACGGCCCGTACCAGCAGGTCGAAGTCCTCGCGCCGGCTGCGGTGGTTGGTGATGGCGACGCGAATCGCGAACTTGCCGTTGAGCACGGTCTGGGACGGAATCGCCACACCGCTCTCCTGGATTCGCAGCAGGATCTCCTGGTTCAGCGCATTCAATGCCGCGTCGTCCGCTCCGGGAACGACAAACCGGAAGCACACGACGTTGAGTGGCGCCGGAGCGAGCAGCTCGAGGCGCGGATGCTGCGTCACGAGCCCCGCGAGATAATGCGCCTGGCGCACGTTCTGGTGAATCAGCTGCGCGAACGCATCCAGCCCGTGGGTCTTGAACGACATCCACACCTTCAGCGCGCGGAACCCGCGCGACAGCTGCACGCCACGTTCGGCAAAGGGAAAGCCGCCCGCGGCGATGCCGCGGTCGAATGACGCGAGATAGGCGGGCGTCACGTTGAACGTGGCACGATGCGCCCGCTGGTCGCGCACCAGCGTGCATCCCACCTCGTAGGGCATGTACATCCACTTGTGCAGATCGAACGCGAGCGAATCGGCGTGCTCGAGGCTGGCGACCAGCGGCCGGAGCTCGGGGACGAGCGCCGCGAGTGCGCCGAACGCCCCGTCGACGTGGAACCACAGCCCTGCCTCGCGGCACAGGTCGGCCAGGGCGCGCAGATCGTCGGTCGCGCCGGTGTTGACCGTACCCGCGTTGCCAACGATGCAGATGGGCCGATAGCCGGCGATCTTGTCGTTCGCCAGGGCGACCTTCAGGAGCTGCAGATCGATGGTGTAGTCGGCCGTGACGGGAATGGCGCGCAACGCATCATGACCGAGGCCAAGCAGCTCGACGGCTTTGCGAACCGAGGAATGCGTTTCGCTCGACGCGTATACCGTGAGTTTCTGTGCGGCATTCAGGCCGAGTTCGCGGACGTCGAACCCCGCGTGCGCGTTCCGCGCGACCGCGAGTCCCACGAAGTTCGCCATGGAACCGCCCGAGACGAGCAGGCCGTGCGTTTCTGCGGGCAGTCCGAGCAGCTCGACGAGCCAGCCGATCACCTGATTCTCGACGACCGCGGAGGCATCGTCGAATTCAGCGACCTGCGGGTTCATCCCCGACGCCAGCATGTCGGCGAGCATCGCGACGGGCGTGCCGGTCCCGATCACCCACCCCCAGAATCGTGGATGGATGTTGCCGGTGGGGTAGGGAAGCACGTCGCGCTTGAACTCTTCGTAGACGTCGCCGGCCGGCGTCGGCCCGCGCGGGACCGGACCCGACAGGCGCTCGCGCACGTCGGCCGGCACCGGTCGCCACACCGGCCGCTCGCGCACGGTCCGCAGATACTCGAGCATCTCGTCCACCATGCGGTGGCCGAGGAGGCGCAACTGTTCCCACCCGCGGTCGTCGGCGGGGTCGAGTGAGATCTCGGGCTCTTTACTCACGCCGGAGCGGCGGCGACCACGTCGTAGTGATCGACGAACGGCTCGAGCTCGACCAGGAAATCCCGGTCTTCGTCGTAGTAGCGGGCCTTCTCGTAGTCGTCGCCCGCGAAGCGGCGAATGGCGTCCAGAGACTCCCACAACGAGATGAAAGTGAATGCGACGCGGTCGCCCAGGGGGCGACGCAATACGAATACGCCGCGATTCCCGGCGGTCGCTCGGCAGTCCCGCAACCCGGTGCGCCCGAGGTAGTCAGCGTAGTCGTCAGCGCGCGCGGCTTCCGTTACGCCGTGCCAGATCCGGGCAATCAGCTGCCCCGGTTTAGAGCCGATCGAGCTCTGGGACTGTGCGCTCATTGCGGATGTTTCCGGTGTTCAAAGTCGAGTTGGGCTCGAACAGCAGCACGTGGGTTTCCTCTTCCGCTACCGGCAAATGCTCCACGCCGTGCGGGATGATGACGAACTCGCCCGGCTCGATCAGGAGGTCGCCGTCCTTCAGCTTCATGCGCAGACGGCCCTTCACGACCAGAAACAGCTCGTCCTCGCGCTCGTGATGGTGCCAGACGAACTCACCCTTGAGTTTCGTGAGTTTTACGAGACTGTCGTTCACCGCGCCGACGATTTTGGGACTCCACTGATCCTGAAACCGGCCGAACATCTCGGTGAGATTGACCTTGCGGACGTTCATGATGCGCGCTCCAACACGGTTTTCGTGTCCACTACGGTTGAGAATTCGCCATTGAGGTCCGCCAGTGCGACGTCGTGCAGGAGCTCCGATCCGTAGCGTCGGCCATCGTGTCCGGTGTTGTCGAATGTCGCCGTCGCATCGGATACGACATAGGTCGTGAACCCGAGATTGCCGGCCATGCGGGCGGTCGTGGAGACGCACATGTTCGTCTGCATGCCCACCACGATCAGCGTCGTGACGCCGCGGCGCCGCAGATCGGCCTCCAGGCTCGTGCCGATGAACGCGCTGCTGACCGCCTTCTGCACCACCGGTTCGCCGGCAATCGGCCGGACCTCATCCTTGATCTCCACGCCGGGCTGGCCGGGCCGCAGCGGCGAATCGGGTTCCGTGGACAGATGCTGGACGTGGATGATTGGCCGTCCCGTCTTGCGCCACGCATCCTGCAGCCGCGCAATGTTCGTCTCGAGGTCCGGGTTGTTGCGGTTGTACCGCTCGGCGTAGACATCCATGCCTTTCTGGACGTCCACGATCAAGAGAACCGCATCACGGGGGAGTCGCGGCGTCATGTGGTGGCCTCTGGCTCGGGGCGGATCGGCGGATTGTCGGATGGCCGGATGGGCGGCGCCACATCGATCCGCCGATCCGCCGATCCGTCGATCCGCCGCAGTTTATGCGAGAACTGGATCCAGATCACCGCTCCGAGAATCATGGCCATGGCGATGAAAGTACGGCTCCCCACCGGTTCGCGCAGCAAGAGCCAGCCGAGCAGGACGGCGATCACCGGATTCACGTAGGCATACGTCCCGACGATCGTCGCCGACGCGTGACGCAGGGCATACGAGTACGCGCTGTAGCCAAGCACCGAGCCGAAGACGACGAGATAGGCAATCGCGCCAATGCCCCGCGTGCTCAGGTGCCAGGACGGCCATTCGCCGAGCAGCGTACCGACGAGCGCGACCGCCGCGCCCCCGACGATCATCTGGAACGCCGCGCCCATGTAGGGGCTGGCCTTGGTCGGATGGCGCTTGGCGTAGACCGAGCCGAGCGACCAGGAGGCACTCGCGATCGTGAGCGCGATGGGCCCGCGCTTGTCGGCCGCCAGGATTTCGGCCGGGGTCGCGCCGACGAGGAGCAGCGTGCCAAGAAAGCCGAGCAAGAGACCGGCGATGATGCGCCAGTTCAGGTCGCTTTGACCGCCGGGAATGACCGCGTCGAACAGCGCCGTCCACATCGCCACCGTGACGACGAAGATGCTCGCAATCCCGGACCCGACGTATTGTTCCGACCAGACCACGAATGCATTGCCGCCGGCGAGGAGCAGCAGCCCCACGATGGCGAGGGTGCCCCAGTCGCTGCGGCGTGGCCATGGGTCGGCGAAGGCGCGCGCGAGGGTGAGGAGCACGACTCCCGCCACCAGGAAGCGCAGACCCGCAAACAGAAACGGCGGCAGCTCCGTGACGCCGACTTTGATCGCCAGGTACGTGGAGCCCCAGAAGACGCACACGACCAGGTACGCGATGAGCGCTTTCCCCTTGAGCGTCGCCATCAGTCGGGCTCCGTGGCAATGAAGCCCGGCTTCTCGAACAGCGTGGACAGCACGATGGTCGTGCGCGTGTTCATCTGCGCGTTGGGGCCGCGCAGATCGCGCAGGATCTCCTGCACACCTTCGAGATCGGGCGCGACGACCTTGAGGATGTAGCAATCGTCGCCGGCGATGTGATGACACTCGAGCACGCCGGGATGCTTTTCCATCTCGCGCATGCGCGGCTCGTCGCCCACGTAGTCGCTCGAGCCGTACCGGACCGCGACGAACGCGGTCACCGGCAGCCCGACCTTGGCACGGTCGAGCTGCACGCGATAGCCCCGGATGTAGCCCGCTTCTTCGAGGCGCTTGACGCGCTCCATGATCGCGGGACGGGAGAGTCCGACTTCATCGGCGACCGCCTGGTAACTGGCGCGGCCGTCCTGCCCCAGAATGCGGAGAATTCGTCTGTCGGTGGCGTCGAGCTCAGTCTTGGCGGGCATTTGGGAAGCTCTCCACGGTATTGTCCGACTATACGTCGCCGAACGGGTTCGTCCGAGAACGCATCATCAGTCTAACAAGTTCCTCTCCGACGGAATATCCGGTTTTGCGTTTCAAAATGTCCTTTGATTAGGACAATCGCAGGGCTACTATTCGGGCCATGCAGGCTCTGCGCGCCCTCGTTCGGACCTACTCCTCAGCACTGCTCGGCTATTCGGGAGGCGTCGACTCGACCCTGCTCGCCGTCGTGCTGCGGCAGGAATTGGGCAAGGATCGGATGCTGGCGGCGATCGGCCGCAGTGCCTCCTATCCGGAAGCGCAGTGGCGGGCCGCGCTCGAGCTGGCGGCGCGCTGCGACATTCCGCTCGTCGAGATCCACACGCACGAGCTCGAAGACCCGCATTATCTCGCCAACCCGACCAATCGCTGCTTCTTCTGTAAGACCGAGCTGTGGAGCCGGCTGGTGCCGCTCGCCCGCGAGCGCGGGCTGGCCGTCGTGTGTGACGGCACGAACGCGGACGACCTGCACGAGCATCGGCCGGGGAAGGCCGCCGGCAGCGCCGCGGGCGTGCGTTCACCACTCGCCGAAGTCGGGATGGCGAAGACGGAGATTCGCGCGGCCTCCCGCGAGCTCGGCCTGCCGACGTGGGATGCGCCCGCGGCGCCCTGTCTCTCCAGCCGCGTGCAGTACGGGCTCTCGATTACGCCGACACGCTTGAAGCAGATAGAGGATGGGGAAGCCTACCTGCGTTCACTGGGAATCAGCGGAGATCTGCGGCTGCGGCACGCCGGTGACGTCGCGCGGATCGAAGTCGAGTCCTCGTGGATTCCACGGCTCGAAGCGAGACGCGAAGAAATCAGCGCGCATCTCGTGGCCTTGGGCTTCGCGCAGGTCGAGATCGACCCGCGCGGCTACCGCCGGGGGAGCCTGTTAGAGCGTTCGTCGCCCTGAATTTTCCGGACCCGATGCGGCAGGAGTTGTGGGACGCGCTCGCGCCCCTGCGCCAGCGCCGAGAGAAGTTGCCGGTGAAATGGGTGCAACCCGAGAACATTCATCTGAGCCTCAAGTTTCTGGGCGACGTCGACGCCGCGCGTGAGCCCGAGCTGCGTGCGGCGCTGAAACGTGCGGCGGGAACGCTGAGCGAGCCGCGGCCGCTGACGCTGCAGGTCACGGGCTTGGGCGTCTTCCCCGATTATCACCGCCCCCGCGTGTTGTGGGCCGGCGTCACGCCCGATCCCGCATTGGAGCTGCTGCAGCATGGCGTCGAGCAGGCGTTCGCGCCGCTCGGGTTCCCGACGGAAGCGCGCCCGTTTCGCCCGCACGTCACGCTGGCGCGCGCCGCGCGCGATGCGCGCCCACGCGCGTTCGCGGGGCTCGAGGAGCTGCTCTCGGGAATCGATTTCGATGAGACGGTCACCGTGACGGACGTGGACCTGATGCAGAGCACGCTCCAAGCGGAAGGGCCGGTGTATCAAGTGAAATACCATGAACGGCTGTCTTAAAGGAGCGCTCAGGCTCGGGTGCGCCGTGGTCATCCTCGGCGCGCTCGTGCTTGCCTGGTGGTTCCGCGAGCCGATCATGAGCACGGCGGCGCGCTGGTTCGGGCGGTCGACGGCGCTGCCGCCCGTCGCCGACACGGCCGTGGGCGCACCGACACCGAAGGCGATCGCGTCGGGTCAGGCCAAAGTCGGGAATCTGCGGACCAGCGCCGGCCCCGACTCAGTGGTACTCACGCCGAACGAGATGGCGTCGCTCATCGGCGGCGGGATCGACTGGAACGTCCGCAAGATGTACGACTCGTTGCGCGTCGAGCTCCAGGAAGGGAAGCTGATTCTGCACGCCCGCCTCGATACACGCGCGTTACCGCCGGGAACGCTGGGGCCGTTTGCGAGCATGTTCGGCGAGCACGAGCCGTTGCGCATGGGCGGCACCGTGTCGATCGCGCGCCCCGGGACGGCCCTGTACGACATCACGGAAGTCAGTTTGCGCGGCTTCGAGATTCCCGGTCCATTCGTGAAGCAGCTCACGAAGCAAATGGCGGGGGCGTCATCAAACGGGGGCGTGCCGGTCAAGGTGGATCCGGCCGTGACCGACGTGAAAGTGCATACGACGGGTGTCGTGCTGTACAAGCGCCCCCCCCGGAAAGCTCCATGAGCAAGCGCCGCGTGCTGATCGTCGACGATGAAAAGGGCATTCGCGATGCGCTGAAGCAGGTACTCGAATACGAAGAGATCGAAGTGCAGGTGAGCGCGTCGGGGCACGAGGCAATCCGCGTATATCCCGATTTCAAGCCGCACCTCGTATTCCTCGACGTAAAGATGGAAGGGATGGACGGCCTGGAGACGCTGCAGAAGCTGCGCGAGCTCGATCCGCAGGCGCAGGTCGTCATGATCTCCGGCCACGGGACGATCCAGACCGCCGTCGAAGCGACCCAGCTCGGCGCCTACGACTTCCTCGAGAAGCCGCTCGATACGGACCGCATCCTGCTGACGCTGCGCAACGCCCTGCAACACATCGTGCTCGTCAGCGAGAACGTGCGCCTCAAGCAGGAGGTGCGCGCGCAGTACGAGATCGTGGGCTCGAGCAAGGCGATTCGCCACGTGATCGGCCTGCTCGAGAAGGTCGCGCCCACGCCGGCGCGCGTGCTGATCACCGGAGAGAATGGGACGGGGAAGGAGCTCGTGGCCCGCGCCATTCACGCCCTCAGCCCGCGCGCCACCGGTCCGTTCATCGAGGTCAACTGCGCGGCGATTCCCACGGAGCTGATCGAGAGTGAGCTGTTCGGCCACATGAAGGGCAGCTTCACCGGCGCGTTCGCCGATCGGGCCGGGAAGTTCGAGCTGGCCGACGGCGGCACGCTGTTTCTCGACGAGATCGGGGACATGAGCCTGTCGGCGCAGGCCAAGGTGCTGCGCGCGCTCCAGGAAGGCGTGATCTCACGCGTGGGATCGGGCAAGGCGCTTCCCGTCGATGTCCGCGTGATCGCCGCGACGAACAAGAACCTCGGCGCGGAGATCGAGCAGGGACATTTTCGCGAGGATCTGCTCTACCGGCTCAACGTCGTCCCGATCCACGTTCCGGCCCTGCGGGAGCGGCGCGGCGACATCGCGCAGCTCGTCGCCCATTTCTCCGCCGAGCTGACGCAACGCGGCGGGCTGCCAGCCAAGGAGTTCGACGCCGCCGCCATCGAACGGCTCACGGCACACGACTGGCCGGGCAACATCCGCGAGCTGAAGAACGCCGTCGAGCGGCTCTTGATCCTCGCGACCGGCGCGACGGTGAGCCAGAGCGACGTCGAAAGGCTAGTGGGGAAGGGGGATGGGGGACGGGGGAAGGGTACCGCGAGTCTCGGTGGAGGCGACGCAGCCTGGCTGCGGGCCGGCACGTTCGAGGAATTCAAGCAAGCGGCCGAGCGTGCGTTCCTGCTGGGTAAGTTGCAGGAGCACGACTGGAACGTGTCGGAGACTGCGCGCACATTGCAGATGCCGCGCAGCAACCTGTACAAAAAGATCGAACGATACGGTTTGGCTCGCGGTGGCGAGGGAGGCACCTAGTGGCAAAAGAGAAGGAGCGCGACTGGGACCGCGAGATGCGCGAGGTGGACAAGCTCCTGGCGAAGCTGCCGGACGCCGAGCCCACGCTGGGCCGGGGTGTTCCGACGGTGCCGGTATCGCCACGTCCCGTGGTTGGCGGTGCGCCGGGAACCCTGCAGCCTGGGCCCGCGCGCGGGCGCGCCTGGATCAGCACGTGGCTGCGCGTCGGACTCGGCCTCGCGCTGGGTGTGGGGATGCTGGTCTGGCCATACACGCACGCCTGCGGCCTCAAGCTGGTTTTCTATCTTATCGGCGCCACGACGGTGACGGTCGCCGGCGTGTGGAGCGCCCTGACCTCCTGGAAGCGGCGGCTTGGCATTGCCCACACACTGTCGATCATCCTGATCATCTGGGGTCTCGCGTTGGCCGGTCGTCAACTATTGCCGCGCGTGTACGGTAAAACCCCCGTGCCCTTCTTCTGTCCCGAACCCTGAGATCCATGGCTGCCGAATTCAAGAATTTCATCGCCGGTGATTGGGTCGCTCCCTCGAGCGGTGAGTACTTCGAGAACCGCAACCCCGCCGATTGGAACGACGTCATCGGCAAGTTTCCGCGCTCGGGTCCTGATGACCTGAAGCGGGCGATCGCCTCGGCGAAGCGCGGCTTCGCTCAGTGGTCGAAGACGCCGGCGCCGATTCGTGGCCAGGTGTTGCAACGGGTCGCGCAATTGCTCGTCGAGCGCAAGGACGCGATCGCGCGTGCGATGACGCGCGAAATGGGGAAGGTCCTCGCCGAGACGGGAGGCGACGTCCAGGAAGGGATTGACACCGCGTTCTACGCGGCCACCGAAGGCCGGCGACTGTTCGGGCGGGTCGTGCCGTCGGAGCTGCGCAGCAAATGGGCGATGAGCTATCGCCGGCCCATCGGAGTCGCCGGGCTGATCACGCCGTTCAACTTCCCGCTCGCGATACCCACCTGGAAGATGTTTCCCGCGCTGCTGTGCGGAAACGCGGTGGTCTTCAAGCCTGCGGAGGATGTGCCGCACACCGCCCATCTCCTGGTCGAGGTGCTGCTGGAGGCGGGGTTGCCGCCCGAAGTCGTGCAGCTCGTCCACGGGCAGGGCTCCGTCGTGGGACGCGCGCTGGTCGAGCATCCTGAGGTGCCGGTGATCTCGTTCACCGGATCGACCGAGACCGGCTCGGCGATCGGTGCCACGTGCGGCAAGATGCACAAGCGGTTGTCGCTCGAGATGGGCGGGAAGAACGCGATGATCGTGATGGATGATGCCGATCTCGATCTGGCGCTCGACGGCGTGCTGTGGGGCGCGTTCGGGACGACGGGACAGCGCTGCACGGCGACGAGCCGGCTCATCCTGCACGACAAGATCCACGACACGTTCGTGAAGCTGCTCACCGATCGCGCCGCGAAGCTGCGCCTCGGTCCCGGGCTGGACGACAAGACCGAGGTCGGCCCGCTGATCCACGAAGAGGCGCGGCAGAAGGTCGCCGAGTACGTCGAGATCGCCAAAAAAGAGGGCGCCAGTGTGGCGCTGGGTGGGAGGATCCCCCAGGGCGACAAGCGGCTCGAGTGCGGGTGGTTCTACGAGCCGACGGTGCTCACCGGAGTGAAGCCGGGGATGCGCGTCGAGCAGGAGGAGATCTTCGGCCCCGTGCTCGCCGTTCTTAAGGCCAAGGACCTCCCGGAGGCCATTCGAATCAACAACGACGTGAAGTACGGGCTTTCCAGCTCGCTGTACACACGCGACGTCAACGGCGCATTTCAGGCGATGACCGACCTCGACACCGGCATCACGTACGTGAATGCGCCGACGATCGGCGCCGAGGCCCATCTGCCCTTCGGCGGCGTGAAGCAGACGGGCAACGGCCACCGCGAAGGAGGATGGGAGGTCTACGACTTCTACTCCGAGACGAAGACGATCTACGTCGACTACTCGGGAACGCTGCAACGGGCGCAGATCGATACGGAATTCAGCCCTTGACGGCGCAGGAGCCACAGGGGTAGACTACCGCTACAACTGAAGACCCGTGGTCATTTGCCGCGTATTGCCGCCACGTTAAACAAGGTGCTAAAAAGCGACTCGCCCGCGGCTTTATTAGTCCGGGCGATGGTGTTTCTAGGGAGTCGCTTCCCGCGGCCGCTCAGTTGAGCGGCCGTTTTCGTCTCCAGGGAGTCCGGGGGTTTTATGCCCACCCGCAAGGTCACGGTCGCTACGCTAGCTGGGTTGAAGGCCCGCAGCGAAAAGGCGGTGTTCGTCACCGCCTACGATTATCCCACTGCGACATTCGCCGATCGCGCCGGCGTCGACATGATTCTGGTAGGCGATTCCGCAGCCATGACGATGCTCGGGCTGCCGAGCACGCTCCAGATCGGCCTGGACGAGATGCTGGTGTTCATCCGGGCGGTGACGCGCGCGGCGCAGCGGGCGTTTGTGATCGGAGACCTGCCGTTCCTGTCGTACCAGCCGTCGGACGAAACCGCGATCCGGAGCGCCGGCGCATTCGTGGCGGCGGGATGCGACGCGGTGAAATGCGAAGGGGGAGCGCGCGTCGCGCAGCGCGTACGCGCGATGGTCGATGCCGGCATCGCGGTGATGGGTCACCTCGGCCTCACGCCCCAGAACCTCGGCCAGCTCGGCGGCTACCGCGTGCAGGGGAAATCGCTAGCCGCGGCGGAGCAGCTGCTGCGCGACGCCGAGTCGCTGGAGCGGGCGGGCGTATTCTCGATTCTGCTCGAGGCCGTCCCCGCCGAGACGGCGGCGTTTGTGCGCGAGCGCGTCGGCGTATTTGTCTACGGGATCGGCGCCGGGCCGCAGGTGGACGGGCAGCTCGTCATTTCGCACGACATGCTCGGCAACTTCGTCGGCGAGATCTCTCCACGGTTCGTGAAGCGATATGCCGAAGTCGGCAGCGCCGTCGAAGGGGCATTCCGCGACTACGCGCGCGACGTGCGCGCCGGCGTGTTTCCGGGTCCCGAGCATTGCTACCAAATCGATCCCGCCGATGAGGCGCTGATTCGCGCGGCCCGCTCGAGCCGCAAGGTCCGACCGGCGCCCCGATCCGGTGGCGCACCAGCAGTAGAGGCCCGGCCGTGACGACGAGCGTTGCTCCGCCGCTGGCGTTGCGGCCACGGCCACAGGTGTGCCGCGCCTGCGGAGCGGTACACGAGCCGGCCCCCGTCGCGATCTGCGAGCAGTGCCTCGGCCCGCTCGATCCCGTCCTCGATCCCACGCGCGTGCTGCCGGGGCGCGACGCGATCGCGGCGCGCCCGTGGTCGTTGTGGCGCTACCGCGAGTGGCTGCCGTTCGATGGGGAGCCCGTGCTGTCGCTCGACAGCGGCGGCACGCCGCTGGTCGAGGCACCACGAATCGCAGCAAGGCTCGGCGTGGCGCGGGCCTGGGTGAAGAATGACGCGGTCTCGCATCCATCGTTGTCATTCAAGGATCGCGTCGTCGCGACGGCCATCAACGCGGCCGCCGCGTTCGGGCTCGACACGATCGGCTGCGCGTCGACCGGCAATCTGGCGAACGCCGTCGCCGCGCAGGCCGCGCGTGCGGGCTTCAAGGCCTGGATTTTCATTCCCGAAGACCTCGAGACCGCCAAGGTCGTCGGGACGGCGGTGTATGGGGCGCGGCTGGTGCGCGTGCGCGGTCATTACGACGACGTCAATCGCCTGTGCGCGCAGGTGGCCGATCAGTTCGGTTGGGGCATCGTAAACGTGAATCTGCGCGGCTACTACGGTGAAGGATCCAAGACCCAGGCGTTCGAGATCGCCGAGCAGCTGGGGTGGCGCCTCCCGACGGCGGTGGTCGCGCCAATGGCCGGTGGCTCGCTCGTGACGAAGCTGCGCAAAGGCTTCAAGGAATTCAGCGCCGCGGGGCTCGTGAGCGGGGGAGCGCCGCGCATCTTCGGCGCTCAGGCGTCAGGGTGCGCGCCGATTGTCCAGCTGGTGCGCGACAACGCCGAGGCCGTCACGCCGGTCGTCCCGCGCACGATCGCGCGGTCGATTGCGATCGGGAATCCGGCGGATGGCTTGTTCGCCAAACGCGCGATCGCCGAATCGGGCGGCTGGGCGGCCGCGGTGTCGGATGAAGCGCTCGTCGGCGGAATACGCTTGCTGGCCGAGGAGGCGGGTGTGTTCACCGAGACCGCGGGCGGTGTCACGGTCGCGGCGGCGTTGGCCCTCGCCGCGGAAGGGCGATTCTCGGCGGATGACGAGGTCGTGCTGTGCATCACGGGCAACGGGCTCAAGACGATCGACGCCGTTGCCCCAGTTCTGCAGGCTGCGCCGGTTATCGCACCACGCGTCGCGGAAGTGCGTGCCCTTGTGCAGGGGGAGAGAGGGGGTATCGCATGACCGCGCGCGTGCGCGTGCCGGCCAGCTCGAGCAATCTGGGCGCCGGATTCGACTGCGTGGGGATCGCGATCGACCGCTGGCTTAGTGCGTCGGTGACGATCGAGAAGGAGGGGGGCAACGGCTTCTCGATTCAACGTCGGGGGAAACTGAGTGCGGTTGGTGTACGGGCCGATCAGGATCTGTTCACGCGGGGCTTCCGCGCGGCGTGCGCCGCCGGAGGCAGGGAGACGCCTGGCGGCGTGACCATCGACGCCACGTCGGACATTCCGATTGCCTCCGGCCTCGGTTCGTCGGCCGCGGCCATCGTGGCGGGCGCGCTGCTCGCCGATGCCGCGCTGGGATTGGGTCTGTCGCGCGCGCAGGTCCTCGACATCTGCACCACGATTGAAGGGCATCCCGACAACGTGGCGCCGGCCATTTATGGCGGCGCGGTGTTGGGCGTCCACACAGCGAACGGGTGGGTCGCCTCGTCGCTGCGGGTCGCGGACGACATCGAGCTGCTGATCGCTGTACCACCGTTCACGAACGAGACAAAGGCGGCCCGGGCGGCACTCCCGAAATCGCTGCCGCACCACGACGCGGCGCTGGGCGCGAGCCGCGCGGCCGCGCTGGTGCAGGGACTCGCGACCGGCGATGGCGCGCTGCTGTCCGCCGCGCTCGACGACGTGCTGCACGTGCCGTTCCGGCGCGCGCGGATCCCCGGGTACGACGCCGTCGTGCAGGCGGCGACCGCAGCCGGCGCGTTCGGCGCGACGCTATCGGGCGCGGGCTCGGCGATTCTCGCGATCGCGCCCAAGGGTCGCGCGACGCCCGTCGGTGCGGCGATGCTCGCCGCGTGGCGCGCGTCCGGGTTCGACGCCGAGCTCGTACGGAGTGCCCATCCCGTTCCGGGTGCGAGCGCCCATCGCAAGGCTCATCCTGTTTCCACGGAGTCACTATGAGTGTCACGCTGCAACTACCAACCGTGCTCGCAAAACTCGCCGACGGCCGGCGCTCGCTCGAAGCCCAAGGATCGACGTTGGGCGATGTGGTCGCCGACGTCGCGGCACGATTCCCGGGGCTGGCGCCACGCCTGCGCGACGCGGCCGGCAAGCCGTATCCCTTCGTGACGTTTTACGTGAACGACGACGACGCCAGATTTCAAGGCGGGTTTGCGGCGAGCGTCCGCGACGGCGATGAGATCATCATCGTCCCGGCGATCGCGGGAGGTTGAACGATGACGACTCTCGCCCCGGCCGAGCTGCTGCGCTACAGCCGCCACTTGATCCTGCCTGACGTCGGCGTTCCTGGTCAGGAAAAGTTGAAGGCCGCCCGGGTCCTGCTGATCGGCGCCGGCGGGCTGGGATCGCCAGCGGCGCTCTATCTGGCCGCGGCCGGCATCGGCACGCTCGGTCTCGTGGATTTCGACAACGTCGACGTCACGAATCTCCAGCGACAGATCCTGCACGGCACCAAGGACGTCGGGCGGCCCAAGCTGCTGTCGGCGCGTGAGCGCATCGCGGACGTGAACCCGCACGTGCGGCTGGAGACGTACGAGACGGCGCTCACGTCCAAGAACGCGCTCGACATCCTGAGCGGCTACGACATCGTCGTGGACGGCACCGACAACTTCGCGACGCGCTACCTCGTCAATGACGCCTGCGTGCTGCTCGGCAAGCCAAACGTGTACGGCAGCATTTTCCGCTTCGAGGGACAGGCGTCGGTCTTTGCTCTCCCCGACGGACCATGTTACCGCTGCCTCTTCCCTGAGCCGCCGCCGCCGGGGCTGGTGCCGAGCTGTGCCGAAGGCGGCGTGCTCGGCGTGCTGCCGGGTCTCGTGGGAACGATTCAGGCGACGGAGGCGATCAAACTGATCGTCGGCGTGGGGGAGCCGCTCGCCGGCCGGCTGCTGCTCATCGACACGCTGGGGATGCAGTTCCGCACCGTCAATATTCGCAAGGACCCAACGTGCCCGGCGTGCGGTACGCGCGAGATCCAGGCGCTCATCGATTACGAGCAGTTCTGCGGTGTGCGGGCGGCGGAGGCGGAGCCGAGAGCGGTCGGTGGGTTCGTCGAAATCGCGCCACGCGAGCTGCAGAGCCGATTGTCGCGCGGGGAGGAGCTGCAGCTGATCGATGTGCGCGAGCAGTTCGAGTGGGACATCGCGCGCCTTCCCGGCGCGCGGCTCGTGCCATTGGCGACGCTCCCCGACGTCGTCGACACGCTCGATCGCGACCGGGAAGTCGTCGTGTACTGCAAGGGAGGAAGTCGTAGCCGGGCGGCCGCGACGCATCTGGCCGACGCAGGATTCCCGCGCGTGACGAATCTGACCGGCGGGATACTGCGCTGGCAGGCGGAGGTGGATCCGACGCTGCCGCGCTATTAACGAAAACTTGACCAATTTGGTCAAATCAGCTATGGTGGTGCATGACGCGTCACAAGAAACCCCGTCCGGTGCGCGAGGCCGTGAGCCTGTACGAGGCGAAGACCCATCTCTCTGAGCTGGTCGAGCAGGCCGCCCAGGGGCGGGAGATCATCATCGCCAAGTCCGGGAAGCCCAAGGCGCGGCTGGTGCCGCTCGCGCCGCAAGACACGCGGCACCTGCGCAAGCCTGGACGGGGGAAGGGCAGGGTGTGGATCGCCGACGACTTCGACGCGCCCCTGCCACCCGAGATCCTGCGGTTGTTTACCGGCGAATCCGGGTGAGGCTGCTTCTCGACACCAACGTGTTCATTCGCTGGCACGCGGGGAAGCTTCGGCCCGCCGCGGTTCGGACCGTGCGGCGGGCCGAACTTGTGGTGGTAAGCGCGATCACCGCTTGGGAGATCGCCATCAAGCGAGCCGTCGGCAAGTTGAAATTCGCAGACCTGGTGGAAGATGTCGTTGCACAGGACGGGTTCCTCCCCCTGCCGGCGACGGTGCGACACGGCGACCTGTTGCGCGATCTACCCTTGCATCACCCCGATCCCTTCGACCGGTTGCTCATCGTGCAGGCGCTCGACGAAGGGCTCACGATTCTGACCTCCGACCGGGCGTTCGAGCCGTATCGGGTGCCGGTGGAGTGGGTGTGAGGATGCGTGAGATCATTGCGCGTTCGTTTCCCGCGTCCGCGTGCTGACGAAGAGATCGAGGTCAATCGCCGGCGGGGTCGCGACGTTGCGCGCGAAGTAGAGCCACTCTGTCCCGCCCTTGGCGACAATGAGCGGATGGAGCTCGCCAGCGCCGGTGTTGATCGGTGAACCGAGGTTCGTCGGAGGCGACCAGGGGTCCAACACGCTCTCGCGCGTGGCCCCCCAAATGTCATTGCTCGGCGCGCCGGAGGGGTTGGGCATCGAACCGAGCCGGCTCGAGTAGAAGTAGATGTCCAATCCGCTGTGGGCGATCGAGGGCCGCTGATCGGTCGCATCCGTGTTGAGCTCCGCCACCGGAACCGCCGTGCTGAACGACCCATCGGCCGACTGCTGGCTGACATAGATGTCACCGCCGAGCCCCAGTGGGGGGTTGGGGTCGGGGTTTCTATTGAAGTAGAGCTGGGACGCTCCCCCTTCTTCATTTGCGAACTGACTCGGGCCACCTTCAAACCCTGAGGTGTTTACGCCCGGCCCGAGGTTCATCGCGGTCTCCCATCCAAACGCGTCGTGCACGTCGGCTCGCCAAGCGACCCAGATGTCATTCGACCCGAAGCTTCCTTGAGGACGATTCGAGAAGAAAAACAGCGAGTGGCCGTCCCGAGACAGCGCCGGCCCGGCGTCGTTGGATCCCGTGTTGACCGGTGGTCCTAGGCTCACCGGCTGCTGCCACGCGCACACGGGATCGTCCGCGTCGGTGCAGGTGCGCTGAGACACCCAGATGTTGTTGTCGAGAACTGCGTCGTCCGGCCCTTCCGGACGATTGGATGCGAAAAACAGCGTGAGCCCATCTTTGGAGAGGGTCGACTGCGCCTCGTTAAACGGCGTGTTGATTGGAGGGCCGAGGTTGACCGGGTCGGACCAAGCGGAGAAGCTGGACGTGTGATCGGCGGAGAATGAGCCTGTGATCTTTCGATCGGCCTCGGTCCCGCATGCGAGGACCAGGGCGAGCGGAAACAGCGAAACGAGAATGCGGGATGTAGTCGTCATAAATCCTCCGTCCGTGTTCATTGCCCGTACGCCGTGGCCCGTTCGATGGGTCGGAGCGCCCGCCTTCCTTGAGCGCGAATACGAGATAGGTGTGGGTGTTGCCAGGGAGCGTCTCCGGACCGGAGCAGCTCGTAGGCGCTCGATGAACAGATCCCAAGCGCGTTCCGAGTCACCTGTTTCGAGCGGAGCGATCCACGATTCGACCATCGTCCCTCGGTCCGACCAACGCGCCGGATATAGCGTTGGGGACGGCGACGGTCAACTTCGACGCAGCCGAATGTGCCTGCCCGCGACAAAATGGTGATGGTTATCACCCGCCACCGGCTAGCGTCGGGGCATGCCGTACGAGTCGGTCGTCGTCGTCCTCGCAACCGGTGGCGCGAGCCTCGAACGTGATGCGCTCGACGCGTTGCCGGAGACCACCGTCACATGGAGTCGCGTTGAACGCGAGGGTCGAGTAGCCTGCCTGGCCGCCCGGGTGTGTCACCAGGACCCGGTGACCGAATTCCGAGTCAGAGTCCGGCAATGGGGTGCGGCTCGAGGATGGGGCGTCACTGTTGCGCCGTGCCGCCAGCATTGCTAAGATAAGTCACATGCTTGACTTGGGAGCCCCACCCGCTGGAAACGGTGTTGACACCCCACGGCTCCCGTCGTCTCCGTCATCGCGACGCTCCGTATTAGGGCGCTGGTTCGACAGTTGGATGCGATCGCTCGGCATGGCGCTCGTGCTCTTTCTCATCATTCGCACGTTTCTGCTCGAAGCATTTCAAATCCCCTCCGGCAGCATGGAACGCACCCTCCTGGCGGGGGATTTTTTGTTCGTGAACAAGGCGGTGTACGGGGCCCAGATTCCCGGCACCAACGCGCGCCTGCCCGGCTTCAACACGCCGCACCGCGGCGACGTCATCGTCTTCGCGTACCCGAAAGATCCGACGCTGAGCTACGTGAAGCGCGTCATCGGCAGTCCCGGCGACGTCGTGGAGATGCGGCTGGGGCAGGTGTCCGTGAACGGCCGCGCACTGGAAGAGCCGTACGTGCAGCGCGTGGATCCGCTGCACGACGGATTCGATCCCGAGTTCAACTGGCAACGCGAGTATCTGGTGCGGTGCTCCGACGAGCAGCGGCGCCGCTATCATCCCACGCGCGATACGTGGGGGCCGTTGCGGGTCCCGATGGACAAGTATTTCGTGCTGGGCGATAACCGCGACAATTCCGCGGATTCACGCTATTGGGGTTTCGTCGACGCGAGCGCGGTGAAGGGCCGCCCGCTCGTCGTCTATTTCAGTTATGACCGGGGCACACGTGATGTGCTTCCTTGGCTGACCGACATTCGCTGGAGCCGGCTCGGTTCGCTGATTCGCTAGGGTGGTGCAACGCCCTCGAGGAGTGACCATTCCATGCAATTGAATACGGCGAAGCGCGCATCATTTGACGAGGGATCTCTGGACCAGTATCTGCGGGAAATCAGCCAGTATCCGCTGATCACACGGGAGGAGGAAGTCACCCTCGCGCAGCGGATCAAACAACAGGATCCCGAGGCCCTGGACAAGCTGGTCCGCTCCAACCTGCGTTTCGTCGTGTCGGTCGCCAAGAAATACCAGAATCAAGGCGTCTCCCTCTCCGACCTGATCAACGAGGGCAACCTCGGCCTGATCCGTGCCGCGCACAAGTTCGACGAGACCAAAGGCATCAAGTTCATCTCCTACGCCGTGTGGTGGATCCGCCAGGCGATCCTCCAGGCGCTCGCCGAACAGTCGCGCATCGTGCGCGTGCCGCTGAACCGCGCCGGCACGCTGCATCGCATCGGCAAGCGCTCGGCGTCGCTGCTCCAGGAGCTGGGCCGCGAGCCGACCGTCGAAGAGATCGCCGAGGGGATGGACATCTCGGAGGAAGAAGTCGCCAAGACGCTGTCGATCTCGCAGGCGCACCTGTCGCTCGACGCGCCGCTCACGCCGGGCGAAGACAACAAGCTGCTGGACTACCTGCCCGATACCACTAATCCGGGTCCCGACGACGAGATCTTCGAGCATGCGCTCACCGAATCGATCGAGTCGGTGCTCGCCACCCTGAAGGAGCGCGAAGCGAGAATCCTCAGGCTGTACTTCGGGCTGGAAGGCCAGGAGCCGATGACGCTCGAGGAGATCGGCTCGCAGCTCGGTATTACGCGCGAGCGGGTGCGGCAATTAAAGGAAAAGGCGTTGGCGAGGCTCCGGCACGTCTCCCGAGCCCGAGCGCTGGAAAGCTTCCTGTCCTAGGGTCGGGGCGGGTAGATTACCCGCCCTATGGCCTCCACCGCATCGTTTGACGTTTCCACCGGCGCCGACCTCCAGGAGGTCGACAACGCCGTCAATCAAGCCACCAAAGAAATCATCCAGCGCTACGACTTCAAAGGCTCCAAGGCCTCGCTGAGCTTTGACCGTGCCAAAGCCCTGTTGGTTCTCATGGCCGATGATGATTTCAAAATGAAAGCGCTGTTCGACGTGCTGCAATCCAAGATGATCAAGCGCGGCGTGCCGGTGAAAAACATGGAGCTCGGCGAGATCACCCCGGCCGCCAACGACACCGTGCGGCGCGAGATCAAGCTCACGCAGGGCATCCCGCAGGAGAAAGCCAAGGCGATCGTCAAGGCGATCAAGGACAAAAAGTTCAAGAAAGCCCAAGCGTCGATTCAGGGCGAAGAGATCCGGGTGCAGGCGCCGTCGAAGGACGAGCTGCAGGAAGTCATCGCCTTCCTGCGCGCGCAGGACTTCGGCATCGAGCTCAAGTTCGGGAACTACCGCGGATGAAGCTCGGCGTCATCTCCCTCGGCTGCGACAAGGCGACGGTCGACTCGGAGCGGCTCGTCGGCGAGCTGGTCGGACACGGCGCCGTCGTCACTCCGGAGCTCCCGTCGGCCGACGTCATTCTGGTCAACACCTGCGGCTTCATCGACGCCGCCAAACAGGAATCGATCGATGCGATGCTCGAAGCCGCGAAGCTGAAGGACGGTGGCGTCAAGGCGGTCGTGGCGGTCGGGTGTCTGGTGCAGCGCTACAAGCAGGAGTTGGCGCAGGAAATTCCCGAAGTCGATCTCTTTCTGGGATTCTCAGAGCTGCATCACCTCGTCCCCGAGCTGGCGCAACGCGGTCTCATCGAGGATCCCGTTGCATCACACCCCGGCGTGCGTCAGTTCCTCGGGCGTCAGTCGCATGTGCGCTATCTCAAGATCTCCGAAGGCTGCGATCACACCTGCGCCTTCTGCGCGATCCCGCTGATGCGCGGCAAGCACCGCTCCGAGCCGCTCGCCAGCCTGATCCGCGAAGCGCAACAGCTCGAGGCACAGGGCGCGAAGGAAATCAATCTCGTGGCCCAGGACCTCGGTCACTGGGGTCGGGATGTAGGAGTTGGGAGTCCGAAACTGCCCGATCTGCTCGAGGCCCTGCTCCGCGAGACCGCCGTACCCTGGTTCCGCCTGCTGTACGTCTACTCGGCGGGAATCAACGAGCGCCTGGTCGAGATCATGGCGCGCGAGGCACGTATCGTGCCCTACATCGACATGCCGATTCAGCACGCCAGCGATCGCATGCTCGAACGGATGCGGCGTCCCGAGCGCCTGCGGACGCTGCGGGAAAAGCTCGCCTGGCTGCGCGGCGCCATCCCCGATCTCGCCATCCGCACGACCTGTCTCGTGGGATTTCCCGGCGAAACGGAAGACGATTTCCGGGCGCTGCTCGCATTTCTCGAGGAAGCCCAGTTCGACCGCATGGGCGCGTTTGCCTATTCGCCGCAGGAGGGCACGCGGGCTTTTAACTACGAAGACGATGTAAACGACGACGTCAAGAAAGAGCGTCAAGAAGAAATCGTCGAGGTACAGCGTAGCATCTCGGCGGAGCGCTTGGAACGGTTCGTGGGGCGCCAGGTGGACGTACTGGTCGATGAGTTGGAGCAGGAAAGCGGCATCAAAGCAGGGCGCGTGCAGTGGCAGGCCGATGACGTCGACGGTGTCACCTACCTCGAGCGAGCAGGCTGGGCGCAGCCGGGAGACTTCGTGCGTGCCCGGATTACCGCGAGCGAGGACTACGATTTCCAGGCGGCCGCGCTGACGTGAAGCGGACGAGCGAGCTCTTTGACCGGGCGAAACGGGTGTTGCCCGGTGGCGTGAATTCACCCGTGCGGGCGTTCCGCGCAGTCGGCGGGACGCCTTTTTTCGTCGCGCACGCGGCCGGTGCGCGACTCACCGATGTCGATGGCAAGAGCTACGTCGATTTCGTCTGCTCCTGGGGCCCGCTGATCCTCGGCCACGCCCATCCCGCCGTGCTCGACGCGGTGCGCGAGGCGGCGCAGCGCGGCTGGACCTACGGTGCGCCCTGCGTGGCGGAGGTCGAGCTGGCCGAGGAGGTCCGGCGGCGCATGCCGTTGCTCGAGATGATGCGGTTCGTGAACAGCGGCACGGAAGCCACGATGGCGGCCGTGCGGCTCGCCCGCGCCGCGACGGGCCGGGAATTGATCATCAAGTTCGAAGGCTGCTATCACGGCCACGCCGACGGCTTCCTGGTCAAGGCGGGCTCCGGCGTCGCGACGCTGGGCCTGCCCGACAGCCCGGGCGTGCCCGCGGCACTCGCGGGCCTCACGCTGACGGCGCCGTTCAACGACGCCGAGGCGGTCGCGGATCTCTTCAAGCGGCACCGCGATCGGATCGCCGCCGTCATCGTCGAGCCGTACGTGGGCAACGCAGGATTCATCGCGCCGCAGCCAGGGTTTCACGTTGCGCTGCGATCGCTGTGTGACCGGCACGGCGCGCTGCTGATCTTTGATGAAGTCATGACCGGATTCCGGGTAGCGCCGGGTGGCGCGCAGGAGCGTCTCCGCATCAGACCCGATCTGACGGCGCTGGGCAAAATCGTGGGCGGCGGATTCCCGGTCGGGGTGTATGGCGGCCGAGCCGACTTGCTGAAGCGCGTCGCGCCGGAGGGACCGGTGTACCAGGCGGGGACGCTGTCGGGGAATCCGGTGGCGATGGCTGCCGGTCTCGCGACGCTGCGGGAGACCAGCCGGCCGCGGTTCTACGACGAACTGGAGAAAATGACCGCGCGGCTCACCGAGGGACTCAAGGCCAGCGCCGAACGCCACGGCGTGCCGCTGACGGTCGGGCACGCCGGGTCGATGTGGGGTGCCTACTTCACCACGGGTCCCGTGCGCAACTACGGCGACGCCCGGAAGGCCGACACCGCGTTGTTCGCGCGCTGGCACAAGGCCGCCCTGACACGCGGCGTCTTCCTCGCGCCGTCGGCGTTCGAGGCCGGTTTTGTCTCGAGCGCGCACACCGCGGCGGACATCGATTTCACCCTCCGGGAGCTGGATGCGGCGCTGGGCGAAGCGGCTCGCTAGTCTCGTCCTGCTCGCCGCCGCGGGATGCGCGCGGCCGTCGCACGGACCGGCGCCCGTCAGCGGCGAACCGGAGCTGCGTATCGGTCTCGCGGTCGGACTTCCGAATGCGTCGATCGGGGGGGGCCCTGAGAGCGGCGAGCTGTTCGTCAGCGAGGCGGCGAGCGGCGTAGCGGTGGGATCGATTCCGGCCGGCGTGCGCTGGGTCGTGCTGCCCGATTCCGCCGACGCTTCGCGCCTGCGGCTGCTGCGACCGGACAGCACGCGCACCGAGCCGCTGCGCGGCATCGCCGTCGTCAACGTCACCGAGAACCGCTTCGTGGTGGCCAACGGCCGGCGCTACCGCGGCCGGATCAACATCACGTCGAGCCGAGCCGGTCTCACGGTCGTGAATCGCGTCACTGTCGAGAGCTACATCGCGGGCGTTGTTGGCCCCGAGATCGGCCCCCGCCGGCCCGATGAGCTCGCGGCCGTGCTCGCGCAAGCAGTCGTGTCACGCAGCTTCGCGATCAAGAACCGCGGCCGCTGGGAAGCCTTCGACTTCGACGCGTATGCCGACACGCGCGACCAGGTCTACCTCGGCGTCGCGGTGGAATCGGAGCAAGTCTGGGACGCCGTGCGCCGAACGGCGGGGCAGGTGCTCACGTATCAGGGGGACGTCATCGATGCCTACTTCCACTCGACGTGTGGATTCAGCACCGCCGGAGTGGAAGAGGCCTTTGCGACCGTCCAGACACGTCCCTACTTGCGACCTGTCTCGGATGATCGGGGTGGTGGCCACTATTACTGTGACATTTCACCGCGATTTCGCTGGCGCGAAGAATGGGACGGCTCCAAGCTGCGCGCTATATTGTCGCGAACGCTGCCCAGCGTGACGCCGTTGTCGGGCGACGGGTTGCAACGGATCACCGATGTCACGGTGAGCCGGACGACAAAGTCGGGGCGGGTCGGCGAGCTGCGCATCGTGTTCGAGCGGGGCGACGTTCGCATTGCGGGGCCCGATGTGCGCTCGGTGCTGCGGCCCGACGCCGACCGGATGCTGTCGAGCGCCGCGTTTCAGTTGACGGTCACGAAAGCCGGCGGCCAGGTCACGCGGCTCGTCGCAGCGGGCGCGGGATCGGGACACGCCGTGGGCATGTGCCAGTGGGGAGCGATCGGCCGCGCGCGAGCGGGGCAGGATTATCGGTCGATTCTGAACACGTACTTTCCGGGGACGAAGATTGAGAAACTCTACTAGGGCGGATCGGCGGATCGGCGGATGGCCGGTCGGTGGAATGGTGATGCTCGTGATTTTCCTATCCGCCAATCCGGCCATCCGCCTATCCGCCCAGGGTGTCTTGAACCAGTTCTCCTACGACAACCTGCGCTTCTCCGGCATTCAGGCCGACTTAGGGGTGCTGGGCGCGTCGGAGCTCACGGGAGCGACGGTGGGCGGGCTGCGTGTGGACTATGGCCGCATCGCGCCCCGCGTTCGCCTGCTGCTGGGCCTTTCCTACTTTCATTCCCAACTCGACCAGCAGGCACGCGACCGGTTTGAGCGGCGGCTCGATAGCATCGTGAATCCATCCACGCCCGATAGCATCAATCTCGGCCGCATCTCGCTCAGCGAGATCATCGGCGACGTCGATTTCCAGTACGTCCTTCCCCAGGGACACGGCGTCACCGCGTATCTCGGCACGGGCGTAAGCATCCATCTCCGCAACGGCGGCGGCGCCGCGATCAACGGCACATTCGTGGAAGACGCCCTCGACGTGATCACCGCGGGGCTGAATGGCACGATGGGCTTCGAGTTCAACCTCTCGCGGATGTGGCGATTCAGCATCGATGGGCGCGGCATGCTGTCGAGCGGCTTGAAGACCGTGAGCCTGCGGACGGGGATCATGTACCGCTTTCGAGAGAGCCGGGAGCAGGGAGCACGGAGCAGGTGAACGATCCGATCCGCGTCGGCGTGCTTGGCGCGGGCGCGATCGCGCAGGTCGCCCATTTGCCGGTGTTGCGGCGTCTGCCCGGCGTCGAGGTCGCGGCGATCTGCGACAACGACGTCAGCAAAGCGCAGGCGCTCGCTGCGCGCTTCGAGGTCAAGGATACTTACGACGACATCGAAGAGGTGCTGCGCTACGCCCACGTCGACGTCGTCGTGATCTGCACCCCCAATCACCTGCACGAAGTTCACGTCACCGCGGCATTGGCGGCGGGAGTGCACGTGCTGTGCGAGCGGCCGCTCGCGCTGAACCTGGCGGGGGTCGAGCGCGCCCTCGCCGCGAGCGACAAGTACGGCAAGCGGGTGATGGTGGGGATGAATCACCGCTTTCGCTCCGACGTGCAGGCGGTGCGCGGCTTCCTGGCCGGCGGCGACCTGGGTGGGCTGCAGGCGGTGCGCGGCGGCTGGTACACGTTCCAGCCCAGCCGGCAGCTGCTCGGGTGGCGGTTGCGACGCGAACAGGCCGGCGGCGGAGCCGTGCTCGATCTCGGGCTGCCGCTCGTCGACCTCGGGATGTGGCTGGCGGGCTGGCCCGCCCCCAAGCGGATCTCCGCCCATCTGACGCGACCCGCGAAGGATGCCGTCGAAGACATGGGCTCGGCGTTGATCGTGTGTGAAAACGGCGTCTCCATCACGATGGATGTGAGCTGGCGCCACCTCGGCCAGGGTGAGCGCTTCTGGTTCGACATCGTCGGATCGAAGGGCTCCGCGATGATCCAGCCGCTGCGCATCTTCAAGGAGCAGCACGGCGCCGCGGTCGACGTCACGCCCACCGGAGCGACGGGGCGCGAGACGCAGTTCATTCAGTCCTACCGCGCGGAGTGGATGTACTTCCTGGCGGTGATCAAGGGGGACGTGAATGCGCCGCCACCCCGCGATCAGCTCGCCCTGCAGCGCGTGATCGACGCGATCTATCGCTCGGCCGACGAAGGGCGCGACGTATTGCTGTGAGCCGGCGTCAGGTCGCAGTGCTCGTCGGGTTGGGCGCGATCGCGCTCACCGCCAGCTATCCCCCGTTCCCGCTGCCGTTCCTCAGCTTTTTCGCGATCACGCCCGCCGTGCTGCTCATCCGGCAGGCGGTGACCGATGCCAATCCCCGCACCGCATTTCGCTGGGGCTGGTGGTACGGCCTCGTCAGCAACGCCTTGGTGCTCTACTGGATGGTCGTCGCCCTGTGGCACTTTACGCCGCTGTCGGCGCTCGGCTATCTCGCGACGATCGCCGTGCTCGGCCTGCTCACGGGGGGGATGTTCTGGTTCGTCGTCCGAATTCGATTGACGGCGCCTGCGGTGCCGCTGCTGCTCGTCCTGCCCGTCGCCTGGACGGCGCTCGAGTGGCTCATCGGGCATCTCGGCGACGTTCGCTTTCCCTGGCTGGGGCTCGGCACCTCGCTCGCCGACGCGCCGGTGCTCGTCCAGTGGGCCGACATTGCCGGCGCGCGCGGCGTGACGTTGTGGCTGGCGTGGTGTAACGTGGCGATCGTCGAAGCCGCTACTGACGTGCGTCGTACGTCGTACGTCGTGCGTGGGTACGCCAGGGTGTTGGCCACGGTGCTGCTCGCGCTGGCGTACGGGGCGTGGCGCGTCAGGACACTGCCGTATCGCGAGCCGGGCATCGCGGGACTGGTCCAGCCCAACGAGGCCTTCGACGAGAAGGGCGATCCGGCACACGCCGACAGCGTCGTCGGCACGTTGATCGAAGGCACCCGGCAGCTCATGAACGAATTCCCGCGGCCACGATTGATCATCTGGCCGGAAGCGGCGATTCCCGATTTTCTGTGGCGGCGGCCGAGCTGGGTGAATCGGATCACCAATCTGGTGCGCGAAGGTCACGTCCCGATTTTCACCGGCGTGGTGTGGGCCGATCCGACGTGGCGCAGCCGGCTCGATCCGTACTACAACGCGGCCATCTTTATCGATACGACAGGGAACTGGCGCCCCTATCCCGTCTACGCGAAGCACTACCTCGTGCCCGTGACCGAGCGGGTGCCGTTCGTACCGGTCGGCGTCTTCCGCGCCGTGCCCGGCCTCCGGAACTGGTCCGGGGGGTTCTCCCCGGGCCGCGATCTGCCGCTGTACACGTCCGAGTTGGGCCGCTTCGGCGTCATCGTCTGCTATGAGTCGGCGTTCGAGGACCTGCCGCGCAAATATCGCGCGTTGGGCGCCAACTTTTTGGTCAACATCACCAACGATGCATGGTTCGGGGAAACGACCGCGCCGCGGCAACATGCATCGCATCTGATCCTGCGCGCGATCGAAACGCGCATGGGCGTGGCGCGCGCCGCGAATTCCGGGATCTCCGAATTCGTGGACCCGATGGGCCGCACCTACGAGGCGACCAGGCTCGATACACGGACTTTTGTCGCCGGCGTGATTCGGACCACGGACGTGATCCCGCTGTACGTACGGTTGGGGGATTGGGTGGGCACCCTGGTCGTCGCGCTCACCCTCACCGGGATCGTGTTTCTCGTAAAACGCCGCTTCCGCCCATGACCCGCGTCGGTGTCGATGTCGGCGGGACGTTCACCGATCTCGTCGCACTCAGACCCGACGGCGGAATCGAGATACGCAAAGTCGCGAGTACGCCGCAGGATCCTTCCATGGGATTGTTCCGGGCGCTCGATGAATTGGGGACGGGGGACGGGGGACGAGGGACGGGTACACCCCTCCCCCCTCCCTCGTCCCCCGTCCCCATCGACGTCCTCGTTCATGGTACAACCGTGGCGACCAACGCGCTGCTCGAGCGCCGCGGCGCGCGCCTCGTCCTGGTGACGACGGCCGGCTTCGAAGATTTGCTCTGGCTGAGGCGTCAGGATCGGGCGGCGCTGTACGACCTGGCGCGCGACCATCCCGCTCCGCTCGTGGCGCGATCGGACGTCATCGGCGTCGACGAGCGCATGGGACCGGATGGAGTGATCCAGGCGCTGTCGGACGGCGAACTCGCCCGCGTCACCGCTGCCGTCCGCGCCCTCGCGCCGGAAGCGATCGCCGTCGCGTTCCTGTTCGCGTTTCGACATTTCGAGCACGAGCGCAAGCTGACCGCCGCGCTGCGTGCGGCATTGCCCGCGATCCCGATTGCGGCGAGTCACGAGGTGTTGCCGGTGTTCCGCGAGTACGAGCGTACCAGCACGACCGTCGCCGAGGCCTACTTGAGGCCGAAGGTCGGGGCGTACCTCGCGAAGACCGCGGCGCTGAGTGAGAAGCACGGGGTGAAGTCCCTCCGGATCATGACGTCGGGTGGTGGTACGCTCGGCCCCGAGCAGGCGGCGCGTCGGGCCGCCAGCCTGGCGCTCTCCGGTCCGGCGGGAGGCGTCGTGGGCGCTCGACTGGTCGGTGCAACAGTCGATGCGCGCGACCTGCTCACACTCGACATGGGTGGTACGAGCGCCGACGCCAGCCTGGTCAGTGGCGGGGTCGCACTGACGGAAGGCGCGGCAGCGATCGCGGGTGTGCCGCTCGCATTGCCCGCCATTCTCATCGAGACGGTCAGTGCGGGTGGCGGCAGCATTGCATCGCTCGATGAAGGGGGCGCCCTGCGCGTTGGCCCCCGCAGTGCCGGTGCAGAGCCAGGACCCGCCTGTTATGGCCGCGGGGGAAGCGAACCCACGGTGACCGACGCCTGCCTGGTCCTCGGCTGGCTGGATCCCGAATACCCGCTCGCGGATTCGATGCGACTGGATCGCGCGGCCGCAGAGCGCGCCCTCGCCACGCTGGGCGGTGACACGGGGGGGGCGGCGATGGCGGCGGGAATCGTCGCGGTCGCGACAGCGGTCATGGCGCGCGCGCTGAAGCGCGTCAGCGTGGCGCGCGGCATCGATCCGCGGGGCATGACGTTGCTGCCGTTCGGCGGCGCGGGCCCGTTGTTCGGCTGTGCGCTCGCCGATGCGCTGGGGATGTCCCGCGTCGTGGTTCCGCCGCATCCCGGCGTGCTGAGCGCGCTGGGACTCGCCGCGGCGCCGGAGCGCGTGGATGTGGTGGCGTCGTTGCACCGCGCGCTGCACGAGCTGAAGAACGGCGATCTCGCCACGGCCTTCCAGCCGCTCGCCGCCGCCGCGTCTGCGGCGCTTCCTCGTGCCGAGCTGACACGCTTCATCGATTGCCGCTTCGCCGGTCAAGGTTACGAGGTCACCGTTCCGGCGCCGCGTGACGATCCCGCGACGCTTGCCGCCGCGTTCCGGGTGGCACACCGGGCGCGCCACGGTCACGCTGACCTCGAGCAGCCGGTGGAGCTGGTGAATCTCCGCGTCGTGGCCGAGCGGGCGGTGGTGATGAGGCGGCGGCGAAGGGCGGCGAGCGGCGGCGAAGGGGCGGCGAGGGGGCGGCGGGAAATCGTGACGCGAGATGGCAAAAAGGTGCATGGCGACGTGTGGTCCTTGGGGGACATGCCCGCAGGCCTCGAGCTCAAAGGTCCGGCTGTTCTGGCGGGCTCTGATGCAACCGGCCTCATTGAGCCGGGATGGCGCGGTGTGGTGCACGAGTCGGGCGCCGTGATCGTGGAGCGCACATGAGGCTCGACGCGGTCGGGCTCGAGGTCATGTCGCACGCCTTTGCGTCGATCGCGGAGGAAATGGGACTCGTGCTGGTGCACAGCGCGCTGTCGCCGAACATTCGCGAGCGGCGCGACGCGTCGGCGGCGTTGTTCGACGCCGACGGTGAGATGATCGCGCAGGCGGCCCACATCCCCGTGCATCTGGGTGCGTTGGCCGACGCGGTCGCGGCGGTGCGGGGCCTGGACCCGCGCCCCAACGAGCTCTTCTTGCTCAACGATCCGTATGCCGGCGGCAGCCATCTTCCCGACCTCACGCTCATTGGCGCAATCGACATCGACGGACGGGTCGGCGGATACAGCGTCGTCCGCGCGCACCACTCTGATGTCGGTGGAATGACGGCGGGCAGCATGCCGGCGGGTGCGCGAGAGCTGTATCAGGAAGGGATCGTCATCCCACCGACGCGGTTCACGCCCGATCTCGAGCGGCTGGTTCTGGCGAATGTCCGCACGCCGGCGATGCGGCGCGGCGATCTTGCCGCGCAGCGTGCCGCGGTGGAGCGTGGGGCCGAGGGATTGCGGGCACTGGCGCGGCGCCACGGCTGGGACGCGCTGCGCGCGGCCGCGGGCGAGCTGCTCGACTACGCCGAGCGACGCACGAAGTCAGCGCTCAGCCGTCTGCCGTCAGCAGCGCCGATGACCGCAGTGGATTATCTGGAGGGTGATGGAGTCGTGGATGAAGACCTCGCGATTCGAGTCCGTATTACAATCGAGGGCGACGTCCTCCACGCGGATTTCACCGATACGCACGGTGCCGCGCCGGGCAACGTGAACTGTCCCCTCGCGGTGACGCGCTCGGCAGTGCTGTTCGTCGTGCGCACGCTGCTGCCCGACGATGTCCCGATGAACGGCGGCGTGTCGCGCGCCGTGCACGTGACGGCGCCGCCGGGATGCCTGGTGAACGCCCGGGCGCCGAGTGCGGTTGCCGCGGGGAATGTCGAGACGTCGCAGCGCATCGCGGATGTGGTGTTTCGCGCACTCGCGGCCGGCGGTGGCAACGTGCCCGCGCAGGGACAGGGGACGATGAACAACGTGACCTTCGGGGGAGGGGGGACGGGGGAAGGGGGAAGGGTCGGCGATCCCTGGACCTACTACGAGACTATCGGTGGCGGGCAGGGCGCGAGTAAAGGTGCGAACGGGCCGTCCGGGGTGCACGTTGGGATGTCGAACACGCGGAACACGCCGATCGAGGTGCTGGAGATGGAGCATCCAATTCGAGTGCGGACCTACGCGCTTCGTCGTGACAGCGGGGGACGGGGGACGCGGGAGGGGGGGGAGGGCGTGGTGCGCGAATTCGAAACGTTGGCGCCGATGGAGGCGACGTTGCTCACCGAACGACGGCGCCACGGTCCCGCGGGCGGCGCCGGTGGCGGCGCCGGCGCGGCGGGCGCGAATCTGCTGAACGGTGAGCTGATTCCTTCCAAGGCTACTCTACGACTGCGGGCGGGGGACGTGCTCCGCATCGAAACCCCGGGCGGCGGCGGCTGGGGGAAAGGACACGACACATGACATGGTTTTTGGTCTCACTGCTGGGCCTGCTGGCGGGGGTCGTCTCGGGACTGTTCGGCGTGGGGGGCGCGGTCGTCATCATCCCCGGCCTCGTCCTCATCACCAGGATGCCGCAGCATACGGCGCACGGGACGTCGCTCGCCGCGCTGCTGCTGCCGGTCGGATTGCTCGGCGTACTCGAGTACTCCAAGCGACAGCAAGTGAATTGGGCGTACGCGGCGGTCGTCGCGGTGGGTTTGTTGATCGGCGCCTACTTTGGTGCCAGGTTCGCCGGCACCATTCCGGATGCGACCCTGCGGAAGGCGTTCGGCGGATTCCTGCTGCTCGTGTCGATCAAACTGTTGGTTTCCTAGGGCGACTCCTCCGCCTGGCGCTGGAACACTTTGCCGTCGATGAAGAGCTTGAACAGCTCGGCGTCGAGCTGTCCCTCTTGCACCTCGATCGTGAGGATGTCGAGCGCCCGGTCGATGGACACGGCGCGCTTGTAGGGCCGGTCCTGCGCCGTGAGCGCGTCGTAGATGTCGCTGATCGTCATCATGCGGGTCTGGAGCGGAATCGCCTCGCCGGTAATACGCCGCGGGTAGCCGCGGCCGTCCATCTTCTCATGGTGCCCGTAGGCAATCAGCGGGATCTGCTGCAGCTCACGCGTCCACGGAATCCGCTGCAAAAACTGAAACGTGTGCGTGACATGGCTCTCGATCTCGTGCCGCTCGGCGTCATCGAGACTGCCTTTGCGGATCGTGAGATAGCGCATCTCGTCAGGTGACAGGAACGGCTCCGGGGCGCCGTCAAACGCCAGGTAGGTGCGCTTCGACCACCCCTTCAGCTCCTCGAAGCTGCCGTCGGGCAAAATGCTGGGCTCGTTCGCCTGGAGCACGACCTCGAGAAAGCGATCGAGCTCCTGCAGCTCCTGCTGGTGCGCCTGCTCCAGCTCCGTGATGAAGCTCTCGTAGCCCTGCTTGCCGTTCGACTCGAGGAATTCGGCGCGCTTGCGCCAGAACTCGCGCTCCGCCGTGCGGCGGATGAATGCGTGGCGATGGCGCACGAACCCCAAATCGGACGGGTAAAGCTTCTTCGCCTTGACCAGCACCTCCTCGCGCACGCCGACCTTGCCGAAGTCGTGCAGCAACGCGGCGTAGCGGATTTCCTTGATCTGCTCGCGCGAGAACTTCACGCTGCGAAACGGCCCGTCCCCCGCCCGGTCCACGGTTTCCGCCAAGCCCACGGTCATGCCGGCCACCCGGCCGCTGTGACCGTACGTCGTGGGATCACGCTGCTCGATGGCGTGCACGGCGGCCAGGACGAAGCCTTCGAACAGCTTCTCGATGTCTTCGTACAAGCGGCTGTTTTCGATGGCGACTGCGGCCTGGCCGGCCAGCGCCGTCACCAGCTCGACGGTGCGCTTGGAATAGGGGACGACCTGCTGCTCGACATCGGCGGGCGTCGCGAGCACCGCGTCGAGGTTGCGCTTGCGGTTGATGAGCTGCAGCACGCCGATGATCTCGTCCTTGTGATCCTTCATGGGGATGACGAGCATCGACTTCGTGCGATAGCCGTAGCGTTCATCGAACGTGCGGTTGATCGTGTATTCCACGTCCGGCGGGAGGAAGTACGCGTCGTCGATCACCAGGGGATCGCCGGTGACCGCGCAATAGCCGGCAAGACTGGTGCGGTCGACCGGAATCGTGAACTCGACGAACGGCGCCTCGGGCTTGGAAAACGTCTGCGCCAGCCGGAACCGCAGCCGCTTTGTCCCTTCCTCATTGAGCTCGACCAGGTACAGGCTGCCGGCATCGGACTGTGTGATGCGGCGCGCCTGCGTGAGGATCAGCTCGAGCAGCGTCTTGATGTCGCGCTCGGTGCCCAGGGCGACGCCGATGCGCGTCAGCTCACCGATCTCGCGGGCCCGCTGCGCCGCTTCGCCCCGCGCGCGTGCCGTCTCCGCCCGCGCGGCGGCTTCGCGGAAACCGGCGCGGATCGCGACCAGCAGCCGGCGCGGGCTCGTCGGGTGCGTGAGAAAGCCCGACAGGAATTCGGTCGGCAGCGCTTCCGGAACGTCGATCTCCCCGTCGCGCCCCAGCGCGACGATGGCGCCCCCCGCGTCCACGAAGCCGCGCATGACGTCGACCGGAAACGCGGATCGGCTCTCGGCGTCGAGCAGGAAGACCGTGGGCCGGTCGTCGGTGACGGCGAGATCCTTGGCCTGCCGGACGGCGCGCGCTTCGACCTGCGACGTCTCGAGCGCGGGCGCCACGGCATCGGGACGCCACTGCGGCGGATGCAGCAGGAGGTATCTCACGGCTTGGCGCCTACCGGGCCGGGAGGGGGGGCGGGGGCGCGCGCGCTGTCGGTGGAAGGAAGCGGAGGGAGAGGCTTCACGCCGGTGAGGGCGCGGAATGGGCGCCGCGACATCTGATCGACGAAGTTGTTGAGCTGCCGCGATGCTTCGCTCAGGTTCGTGACGGTGGCGCGCAGGTCACCGCGATTCTCGGTTGCCAGGGCGTGGGCATCGCGCGCCAGACTGTCGAGCCTGAGCAGCAAGCGGTTCGTGTTCGCGACCGCCGTCGCAATCGAGTCGGCGAGGCCCCGTTGCCCGAATCGATTCACGATCGAATCGAGCCGGCCCATCGTGGTGGCGACGCCGCTCAGCGTGCGCTCGACGTCGGGCGTGACGTCGCGCAGGGTGGACTGCACGCGCACCAGCGTCTGCGTGGCGGTCCGGACCATCTCCTGCACGCGCTGGGACAGCTCGTCCGCCACTTCGGCGACGGCTTCCAGCGCACTGCCGCGGCGGCGCGAGTCGAGCGTGTCCCCGGCGTGGAGATAGGTCCGCACACGCACCGTATCGGGCAGAATGAGCCGGATGGCGACCGCGGGAGAGATCTGGCTGGCCTGCACCAGCTCGGCGCGCGTGCCCATTGGCAGCTGCAGGCTGGAGCCGTCCTGGAACCGTTCCTTCACCGACAGCTTGGCGACGAAGGAGATCCGTCGCGTCGCCGAATCGACGCGCGGGGAAATGCCGGTCACCTGGCCGACGTCGAGGCCTTCGATGACGACCGCCGTGCCCTGCGAAATCCCGTCGGCGCTGCCGACGCGCACGTACAGATCGTAGCGCCGCTCACCCCAACCGCTGGTCGCGATCAGCGCGCCGATCACGATCGCAATCGTGACGACAATGAGCGCCCCGACGTAAAAGTCCTGCCGTGTCTCCACGTGTCCTCGTACCCCCTAAATCCCAACTCCTAGATCCCGGCTCCTAGACAGCTTCCGGTTCCAGCATGCCGGCCCGCGTCAGCCGGTAGACCTGATCCACCCGCCGCAGGATGATCGGCGGAATCTCCTGGCCCGTGATGAAGATCGTGCGTCGAGCGCCTTCGGCCGATTCGCCGCCCCGCGCGATCTCGAGCAGCTCCGACGCGACCCGCGCCGTGAGGCCGTCGAACGGCTGCTCCAGAATGAGCAGCGCCGGATCGAACGCGATGGCGCGGGCCAGCGCCGCGCGGCGTCGTTCCTCTTCGTTGGCCTGGGCCGGTCGTAGCTTCGCTGCGCCTGTCAGCCGCAAGGCGGTCAGCATCACAGTGACTCGACCCTCGATGTCGTGCGGAGCGGCGCCGCTGCCGAACCGCAGGGGCAACGCCACGTTGTCACGCAGGGACAGATTCTGCAGCAGACCGTCGCCGGCCGGAAGGTATCCCACCCGCCGGCGGAACGCTAAGCGCTCCGGCTCCGCGAGGCCGGCGACCTCGGTGCCGAAGACCAGCGCATGGCCGCTCGCCGGTCGTTCGAGACCGAGGGCATATCCCCCCAGGAGGCCGATCCCGGAGTCCTCATCGCCCAGCACCGCGATCGTGCGGCGCTCCGCGACCTCGAGCGAAAAAGGAACGGAAGCGTTGCGAGCGATCGGGAGTGAATCGAAAATCAGGGGATGGGGGACGAGGGAAGGGGGAAGGGTACTCACGCTCACCCCAAGACCACAAATAAGGCCGAGCACAAGAAAATCCCGACGATCGCTGCTACGACGGCGCGGCTTGCCGCGATGGGGATCTCGGTGGATGCGCGCCTGACGGAGAGACCGAAGTAGCTGGGCACGACACCGACGATCGATCCGAAGGCGAGCGCCTTGAACACGGTCAGCCAGACGTCGCGGTTGCTCAGCGACGCGAGCACGATCTGGAAGTAGCGGGGTCCCGGCAGGCCGTTGAAGCGCGCGGCAGCGAAGCCCGCCATGATCGCGACCAGGTCGAACACCACGAGCAGGGCGAAGACGCTGACCAGGGAGCCGAGGAATCGCGGCAGCACGAGATACTGCTTGGGGTCGATGCCCATCGACTCGAGCGCGCGCACCTCGCCCATGACCTGGTTGGTCGCCAGCTCCGCGGCGATCGCCGTTCCCGAGCGGCCCACGACGACTAACGCGGTCAGCAGCGGGCCCAGCTCCCGCACGATGGCCACGACGATGAGCGTGCCGATGAATTCCGTCGCGCCGATGCCCTTCAGCTCACGGGTCGCCTGGGAGATCACGAGAAACGAGAGAATGCCGGAGAGCAGCGCCACCAGGCCGACGGCATTCAAGCCCGTGAAGCGCACCTGTGTGACGGCGACGCGCAACGAGACGGCGCGGCCCGCGGCGGTGAGCCGCGTAGCGGCGCGCAGGGAGCCAAAGCCGAAGCGCGCCAACGCTCCCAGTCGGGAGAGCCGGCGCGCCGTCGACTTACCCAGGCGAGTGACGGGATCCGTTAGGACGCCTTCTCCCGCTGCAGGCCTTCCTGCGCCTCGGTGTAATCGGGGAAGATCGCCAGGGCGCGGGTGTACATCTCGACCGCCTTGTCCTTCTGGCCGCGATCGTGGAAGAGCAGGGCGCGCGAGTAGTAGGTCAGCGCCTCGGTCGGCACCTGCCGGCTCATGCGCTGGTCCGACGCCGGCCGCTGCACGGCGGGCAGGCTCGCGTCCTTCATGAGCCGGGCGGCGACGTTGCGGATGATGTCGAACATGTGATCGCGCTGCATCCGCTCCGACTCGGTCTTCACGATCTCGCCGGTCTCGACGTTGACGAGCCGGACGTCCACCCGGAAGTCGCCGTAGAAATCAATGAACGTGCCGGCGACGACGTAGCGGGCGCCGACCAGCTTGCCGACCTTGGCGGCGGTCTGTGGATCGACACGGTTCTGGGCGGTGAGGTTCTGCTCGTCCAGCAGCCGCTGGATCTCCTGACGCTCGACCACGCGCGCCGCGGGATTCTGGGCCAGCTCGGAGATCATCATGCCGGCGATGCCGCGCTCGAGCGCGTCGAAGTCTTCCTTGCCCTGACCGTAGGAGCCGCCGTTGTTGAACGGGAAGACGGCGATGCCCGGGCGGGTATCCTGGCTACGTTGCTGCGCCCCCAGGAGCACCGGAACTAGGCTCAACACAGTCATCACTGCACGCGAACGCATAGCTACTCCTCGGGTCACAGGGTCACCTGCATGCCTTCCTGGGCGGCTTCGACCTTCAGGGATCCACCGCGCGCCGTAGCAAACTTGCGCGCGGCCGCCACCAAGCCATCCATCGCCTCGTCGCTGTGTTCGGGCTCGTGATGAAACAGCACGAGCTGCTTCGCGCCGGCATCCTGCGCCAATGTCACCGCTTCTTCATATGTCGAATGCCCCCAGCCGCGGTGCTGCTCCAGCTCTTTCGGCGTATACATGGCGTCGTGAATCAGGAGATCGACGCCTTTCAGAAACGCCACGAAATCGCGGCGCCAGCTCGCCGGGACGTCGTACTGCCCCCCGGCGCCCAGCTCGTTGTCCGTCACGTATGCCATGCTCGGCCCACTTGGCGCCTTTACCGGAGTCAGCCGGAAGGCCAATGTCGTACCAGGGTGCCGCAGCTTCATGCTGCGAACCCGGAACTCCCCGACCGAGAACTCGTCCGTGTCCACCTGCTGCACGGTGAGCGACGCCGACAGCGCGTCGAGCGGGACGGGGAACACCGCCGGGTCCATCTGTTGCCGCAGGATCGCCTCGAGGGAGGCCGTCCCCTGTCGTGATCCCCAAATGCGCACGGTGTTGCCCGGCGCGAAAAACGGTTTGAAGTGCGGCAGCCCTTGAATGTGATCCCAATGCGCATGCGACAGCAGAATCTCGACTTTCGCGGCGCCATTTTGTTTTGCCACCAGATCGAGACCGAGTGCTCGAATGCCGGTGCCCGCGTCCAACACGACCAGCTGCCCCCCGGCGCCTTCCACCGCGACGCACGGCGTGTTACCGCCGTAGCGCGACGTGGCCGCCCCGGGAGTCGGAATGCTCCCCCGGGTTCCCCAGAATGTCACCGTGTAGGCCATGCGTGTCGGCACCCAGAAACTCGGGCTAAGTTACTGGTAATTAGTGACGTAGAGCCGTGACGCCAGTCACGAACGCCCGGCCGCCTGCTCGAGCGAGCCACGGTCCTTGATCACAATGTCCTTGCGACTTACGTCGATCATTCCTTTGTCGACGAGCTCGCGCATCGTGCGCGACACTGTTTCGCGCGACGAGCCGATCATCTGAGCGATGGTGTGATGGGTGAGGCGGCGCGTGATGCGCTGGCCGTCCGTTTCGTCGGCGAGATCGAGCAGCAGCTGCGCGACGCGCCCGTGCACGTCGAGCAGCACCAGGCTGCCCACCTTCTCATCCACGCGACGCAGCCGGCGCGACAGCTCCCGCAGTAGCGCGAGGCCGATGCCCGGCGCATGCTCGAGGATGCCCTGGAAGTCTTCGCGCCGCAGGACGTACAGCGTCGAGTCTTCCATCGCGATGACGTGCGCGGAGCGCGGCTCGTCGTCGATCAGCGCCATCTCGCCGAAGAACTCTCCTTCGCCGAGCACCGAGAGAATGACTTCGCGGCCATCTTCGCCGATCAGCACGACTTTCACCTGGCCCTTGGCGACGACGTAGAGCGCGTCGCCCGGATCGTCCTCGAACAGGATGACGGAATTCTTGGGGTAGGCCCTGTCGCGGGCGACTTCCACCACCCGCTGCAGGTCGGCGGGGGACAGTTGACTGAAGAGCGGGACCTTCTGGAGGATTTCGGTGGCCGACACGCCGAACAGCTTACGCCTTGTCCACGGCGGTGTCAATCGAACCGCGAGGGTAAGCCTTGCCCCCAAGTTGGTGTGCTGGCTATATTTCCGCACTTCGTTCTGTCCGACTTTCAGGCAAGGATGTGTGCAGTGAAACCCGGAATTCATCCCAAATACCAGCGGGCCACCGTCCAGTGCGCGTGTGGCAATACCTTCATCACGCGCTCCACGACGCCCCTGATTCACGTCGAAGTCTGCGCCAGCTGCCATCCCTTCTTCACGGGTAAGCAGAAGCTCCTCGACACGGCCGGCCGCGTGGAGCGGTTCCGCCAGAAGTACGGAACCAAAGCGAGCTGATCCCGTGGAGACCCGACTCCGCCAGGCGCTCGCGCGGGCGGAGGAGGTCGCCCGGCAGCTGGCCGATCCCGCCACCGCGCGGAATCCGGCGAAACTCAAGCAGCTCGGCCGCGAGCACGCCCAACTCGACGCCATCCGGCTGGTGCACCAGCGCCTGAAGCGCCTCGAGGCCGAGCTGGCGCAGGCGCGCGAAGTGCTCGCCGACAAAGATCCCGAGTTGTCGCAGCTCGCCCGCGCCGACGTCGAACGGCTGCGGCCCGAGATCGACCGCCTCGAGACCGAGTTGGCCGAGCTCCTTACCCCCGCCGATCCCTTTGACGACCGTGATGCCATCGTGGAGGTGCGCGCCGGCACCGGTGGCGACGAGGCCGCGCTGTTTGCCGCCGACCTGTTTCGCATGTACACGCGCTTCTCCGAGCGTCGCGGCTGGAAGGTCGAAATCCTGTCGCTCTCGGAAGGCACGCTCGGCGGCCTCAAGGAGGCCGTCTTCGCAGCGCGCGGCCCCAAGGCGTATGGCACGCTGCGCTACGAATCGGGTGTGCACCGCGTGCAACGGGTGCCGGTGACGGAGCAGCAGGGCAGGATCCACACCTCGGCGGCAACGGTCGCGGTGCTTCCGGAAGCGGAAGACGTGGACGTCAAGATCGAGGATAAGGATCTGCGTATCGACGTGTTTCGCTCGGGCGGCCCCGGCGGCCAGAGCGTCAATACGACGGACAGCGCCGTGCGCATCACGCACCTCCCCACGGGCCTCGAGGTGAAATGCCAGGATCAAAAGTCCCAGCTGCAAAACAAGATCAAAGCGATGGAGATCCTGCGCTCGCGACTCCTCGACCGCAGAGTGGCGGAGCAGGAGGCGGCCCGCTCGCGCGAGCGGCGCTCCCAGGTCGGCACGGGCGACCGCTCCCAAAAAGTCCGCACGTACAATTTTCCGCAGAACCGGGTGACCGATCACCGCATCCACTTCACCACGCACAACATCGATGAAGTGATGGACGGGCGCCTCGACGATCTGATCGCGGCCGTGCGGCAGGCGCAGGAGAAGGAGCGGGTGAGTGCCTGAGCTGCGGTCAAGACGCAACGGCGGCGGTCGAGAAACGACTGCGGCGGTCTGGGCAGCACTTGCCGGGACGACGATCGGCGAGGCCTGGCTGCGTCGTGACGAGCCGAAGTCGCCCGACCTCGTTGCCAGGTATCGGGATGCGGTTGCGAAATTGGAACGTGGTGTGCCGTTCGCCTATGCGGTCGGACGTGCCGGCTTCCGCACACTCGACCTCGCCATCGATCCGCGGGCCCTCATCCCAAGACCGGAGACCGAGGGGCTCGTCGAGCTCGTGCTGGAACACGAGGGACGGGAAACGGGAAACGGGAAACGTGGTCTCGCTGCCGACATCGGCACTGGGTGCGGCTGCATCGCGCTCGCGTTGGCTGTGGAAGCACAGTTCGAGAAGGTGGTCGCAGTCGAGCGTTCCGCGGCCGCCGCTGCGCTCGCGCGTGAGAATGTGAAACGTGTTGACCCAAGGGCGCCGGTCGAGATTCGTGAGGGGAACCTGCTTGCGCCGCTGGTGGACGAGGGCCGCCGCTTCCGCCTGATCGTGGCGAATCCGCCCTATCTGACCGCCGCGGAGTATGAAGCGCTGGATCGGTCGGTCCGCGATTACGAGCCTCGCGAAGCCCTGGTGAGCGGTGCGGATGGGCTCGACGCGACTCGCGCGCTGTTTGCGCGTGCGGCCCCGCTGCTCGAGCCGGGTGGCTTGCTTGCGCTGGAAATCGACGAACGGCGAGACGATGCGGTACGCGCGCTGGGTCGCGACCATGGCTGGATCGTGGACATCTACAATGATCTGTTCAACTGTCCTCGCTACGCGCTCTCAATCAAGGAGGATTAGTGCTCGAAGAGAAGGCTGAAGACCTGGGGCGCGTGCTCGGCCAGACCGACGAATACAAGGCGTTGCGCCGTGCGACGGAGGCGCTGCGCGAGGATCAGGCCGTGCAGAAGGTCCTGGCGGAAGCCGAGCGTCTCGCGCAGGAGATCGAGCGCGTCGCGCAGCAAGGGACAGAGCCGACGAAGGAGCAGGTCGAACAGTACGACCGCGCACTCCAAGGCGTGCAGGGAAACTCGGTGTATCAGCAGATGGTCGCGGCGCAGGCGAACTTTGAAAAACTGATGGCCAAAATCAACGCCCGGATTTACGAAGGCATCAAAAAGGGCGCCGCGAGCCCCATCATTACACTCGGGTGAATCCGTTTATCGTGGTCGAAGGTCCCGAGGGGGCCGGCAAGTCGACGCTCGTGCGTTGGCTTGCGGGCCAGCTCCGCGCTGACAGTCAAAAGGTCGTGACGGTCCGCGAGCCCGGCGGTACGCCGATCGCCGAAGCGGCCCGCAAGCTGGCGTTGAAGTCGCGCCACGATCGCGCATTCGGCGCGGAGTTGTTCCTCTTTCTGGCCGCGCGTGCCGACGTGGTGGAGCGGGTGATCCGGCCCGCGCTGGCGGACGGCCAGATCGTCATTGCCGACCGCTTCGGCCTGTCCACGATGGCGTATCAGGTCGCGGGGCGGGGGTTGCCGCGGGAGGATGTGGAAGCCGCGCTGCGGGTTGCCACGGGCGGGCTGACGCCGGACCTCACGCTGGTGCTCGATGTCCCCGTGGCCGTCGGGCGGGAGCGCCAACAGGCCGCCGGCAAGGTCAAAGACCGCATCGAGCGCGAGGATGACACATTTCACACACGGGTCCGTGAGGCCTATCGCAGCGCATCCGGGCCCGGAATTGTTCATATTGATGCCAGTGGAGCCAAGAAGGCCGTCCAGGAAGCCGCCTGGCGGGAAGTTGCGGCGGCAACGGCACTATCGCTAAGGGGTGCATGATGATTCGTCATAAAGGGTCCGTGGTCGCCGTCGTCGTCCTGGCCGCATTGGTGAGCGGCGGCTGGTTCCTGCAGCGGCAAACGGAGCCGGAAGGCTCGGTCTATCAGCAGGCGCGGTTGTTCGACGACGTGCTGGCCCATGTCGCCGATTACTACGTCGATTCGCTGGACGAGCGCCAGCTCTATCAGATGGCGATCGACGGCATGCTCGATCAGCTGGGCGATCCGTACTCGGTCTTCCTCAAGCCGGACGACTTTCGCCAGCTCTCCGAAGCCACGACCGGCAACTACTCAGGCCTCGGCATCCAGATCGACGTGCGCGACGGCTGGATCACGGTCGTCGCGCCGCTGCCCGATACCCCGGCCGAGCGCGCCGGCGTGCAGACGGGCGACCGCATCGTCCAGCTCGGCGGAGCTGTCGATCCGGCGCAGCGGGGTCGACAAGCCGATCACCTACAAGCTCACGCGCGCCACGATTCACATCCGCTCGGTCGATCCGCGCATCACGATGATGCTCAACGATCGCGTGGGATACATCGCGCTCTCCCCGGTGAGCGAGAGCTCGACCCGGGACGTGGCGCAGGCGATCGACACGCTGAGCAAGCAGGGGATGAAGTCGCTGATCTTTGACCTGCGCAACAATCCGGGCGGCCTGCTCGATCAGGGCGTCGCGGTCTCGGACTTGTTCCTCGATCCCGGCAAGGAGATCGTCGCGACGCGTGGACGCGCGCCGGGCTCGTCGCACGAGTTCGATGATAAAATCCCACAGCAGTGGCCGCGCCTGCCCATCGTCGTCATCGTGAACGGCGGAACGGCGAGCGCGGCGGAGATCATCTCCGGCGCGTTGCAGGATCACGACCGGGCCGTGCTCGTGGGCACGCCGACCTTCGGGAAGGGTCTGGTGCAATCGTTCTGGCGGCTGACGCCGGAAACGGGCCTCAAGCTGACGACGGCGCGCTGGTATACGCCGAGCGGCCGCACGATTCAACGCGTCACGCGCAATGAAGCCGAGCAGGAGGCGCAGGTGATCGCGGCGCAGCGCGGCCAGGACACCAAGCCCGACTCGACGTTGCTCTTCCACACCGACGCCGGCCGGTCGATCTACGGTGGGGGCGGCATCCGGCCCGACATCTACGTCGTTGCCGATACGTTCACGACGGCCGAGCGGAGGTTCGTGAAGGCGCTGGGTGACAAGATTCCGCTGTACCGCGATGCGCTCACGGCCTACGCCATCGACCTGAAGGATGGGAACCGGTTGCCGTCGGCGACCTTCACCGTCACGGACGGTATGGTCGATGAGATCGTGCGTCGCGTGCGGGCCAAGGGCGCCGAGCTGCCGGACTCCGTTGTCGCCGGGGCGCGCACGCTGATTTCGCAAGAGATCGGTTATGAAGCGGCGCGCTACGTCTTCGGGCGTTCGGCCGAATTCCGCCGTCGCATGACGGACGACCAGCAGGTGAAGCGGGCGCTGGCCCTGGCCGATCGCGCCCGGTCGCCGCAGGACCTGCTCACGCTCGCTACCCCGCGCCCTACGGCAGAACGCAATAGGTGATCCAACAGTCTTCCCGTGCGATCGGGATCATCGGTCCCGGTCGCGCGGGAGTAGGACTGGCGCTGGCCCTCGCCCAGGCAGGCTACTCCGTCTTCATCCATGGGCGTAAGAAGAAGCACGTACCGGCACCACTGAAACTGACCGTCGGCGACGGGGGGACACCGCCGCCGTGGATCGGCGACACCGACGTCGTCATCCTGACGGTCCGCGATGATGCGATCACCCCGCTGGCGGAGTCTCTGGCGCAGGCGCGCGCGATCGCCGAGCGCCACGTCGTCCTGCATCTCTCCGGGAGCCAGGGCCAGGAAGCGCTCGGTCCCCTCGTCACGAGCCGCGCCGCACTCGGCTCCCTGCATCCGCTCCAAACGATCGTCGAACCGGAGCTCGCGCCCGCTCGCTTGCAGGGCGCGTGGGCCGCCGTCGAAGGAATGCCGCGTGCCGTGGCTGCGGGCGAGCGGATCGCGCAGGAGCTCGGGATGCGGCCGTTCCGCATCGCGACGAAGGCCAAACCGATCTATCATGCCGGGGCGGTGTTCGCCTCGAACTATCTGGTCGTCGTCGAGGCCGTCGCGCAGCGGCTGCTGCGCCACGCCGGGCTATCCGATGCCGACGCCTGGGCGGCGCTGCGGCCGCTGGTCGAAGGCACGTTCGAGAATCTCACCCGGCACGAGCCGCGCGAGGCGCTGACCGGCCCGGTCGTCCGCGGCGATACCGCGACGATCGTCCGGCATCTGCAATCGCTGGCGGTGGATGACGCGAAGCTGTACCGGGCGCTCGGGCGCGCGGCGCTCGAGCTGACGCAAAAACAGGGGATGGATGTGAAGACGGCGGAGACGGTCGCGGACGCGCTGGCTACTGATCTACCACCCGTGCTCCGGAAGTCGGGGCAAGTCGGACCTTAGGTCACAACACTCACCCAGCCGGCCTCGTTGGCGATGAGCGCGGTGGTGCCTTGCGGATCGAAGGCGATTTCCCGGGGTTTCCCACCCGTGCGAATCGTCCGTAAGACCCGCAGCGTGGCGCGGTCCACCACCTGCACCAGACCGCTCGACACCAGGCCCACGTAGAGCTGAGCGTTGTCGGGGCTCAAGGCGAGGCCGAACGCCAGGCCGTCGAGCTGCAGCGACGCGCTCACCGTCCCGGTCGTCAGATCCACCACGTCCAGCCCTCCCGCTTCATTGGCGACGTAGAGCTCGGCGCCGTGCGCCTCGACCGCGAGCGCTTGCGTCTGCCCTCCCGGCACGAACGTCCGCACCATCTTTCCGGTTTGCATGTCGATTTCGATCACACTCCCGGCGGCGCGGGTGGCGACGTACAGCAGCCGGCCGTTGGGGTGCACGGTGAGATGGTGCGACGCGGCAGGAAGCGGAAACGACCAGGTCACACGGTCGGTCCGGAGATCGATCGCGTGTAGCTGGTCCGCGTGAGTCGTGACGTAGAGCGTCACGCCATCTGGCGCGAGCACGAGGGGTGCGGGATCGCCCTGCACCGCGATCTCGCGGATACGTCGGTTGGTCGCCACGTCTACCACAGTGATGGTGTCGCTGAACTGATTGGTGACGTACAGCCGACGGCCCCAGTGGTCGAAGGCCATCCGGGTGGGAATGCACCCCACGGGTACTGAGGAGACCGATCGCAAGCCGCGGACGTCGAGTCGTTCGATGGTCGCGGCGTAGGCGCGCGTCGCGAAAACAGCGCCTTCGGGTGACACCGCCACGTCGCACGGACGCTCGCTCAGTCGCAGCTCTCCCTCGAGGTTGCCTTGTGGATGGCGCGCGCCTCCCGGCCGGGGCGCGGATTTCGCGAGGTCACGCAGCGCACTGAGTCTCACGCCCACGACCGTCGGACCACGCGGGACGGCGCCGCGCAGGCGCGTGGCGTAGCGTGCGCCGGGCGCCCGCGTGCACGCGGAGTTCTCATCGCGCGCCCCCCCCCGGACCTGCCGAGCCGGGCGGTGGCAGCGGTCGAGGAACGCCAGCAGCGCCCACGAAAAGCCACGCGCACGCGCGGCGCGCCACGGCACGCCGAGGACACGCTTAAAGGGGCGAAAGCCACGGCAATGCCACGGACATCGTCAGCGCAACGGGAAGCGGCGGCATCGGGATTCTCCGGCCTCGGCCATGCGACGTGTCAGCGTGGCACATCCTACACCGCACAAACAGACGATGTTGCACGCGCGCGACGCAAACCTCTTGGGCACTCCTCGCAGACGCCGCACGAAACGTCACAGTGCCTAGCGACTCGCGCGCACGCGACGACATAGCGGCGACGGGCGCTGCTGGCGATTGCTTTTGTATGACACTCCAACTGCGATGGCTCCGCGCATCTGCGACGCTGCTCGTCGGCTGCGTTTCCGTCGTGGCATGCGCCAGCGACCGGCGGCTCGCTCAGCTCGAGCGCCGCGTAGACAGTCTCGCCGTTACGTTGACCGCGGTCACGAACCGCCTCACCAGCGCAGCGCGACCCGCGGGTCGCGATACGGCCACCGTCTCGATGGGAAGCGGGCCCGTTGCCGGTGATCCCGCGGCACGCGTGGTCATCGTGGAGTTCACCGACTATCAGTGCCCGTTCTGCGAGCGGCACTTCGAAACGACTCCGCCGCGGCTGCGGCAGGCGTACGTCGCGACAGGGAAAGCCCGGTGGTCGTGCTCGTACGACACCTGCTGGGATCGGCCGGACTGGGACGGCAACGCGTGCTGCATTGAGCGCACGACGAACATCGGCGACGCGCAGCCCGAACCCAACTGTACGACGCCTCCCGAAGCCTGCACCGCTTCATACGCCCTTGACCCTGGTTTGCAGGCCTACTGGGAGGATGACACTTGGTACTGCCCGGTTTCATTTGATTGCTGCGCCGCCGGCAGCGGTGATCCGCACTACTTCTATGGCGACGAGAACCAGCCGAATCCAAACTGCTCATCGGACGGCTTTTGTTCCTACCCACCGCAACCTACCCAACCGTCCGAACCGTAGCACGATGATGTGCGGGCGTCCGGCCAGCCCTCAGGGGCCGGGCGCCCCGTCATCTGAAGCCTTGAGGAGCGTCCGGGACTACTGATCTACCACGCGTACGCCAGAAGTCGGGGAGAATCTGAATTCTCGGGCAGAAATTGCCTGATTCACCGCGAGCTGCTGCAGCGTAATCGTCCGCCGCTGGCCAGAATCCTCGACAATCTCGATCCGCCGCACCAACCCGTCCTGCTTCGCAATCCACACGATCGCTTCGGAGTATGGCAGGTCGCTCGCGCGCGGGGTCAGCATGATCACATCCATCGCTCCATCGGGCAACGAATCGGCGCGCACATATCGCGCGGTGTAGCGCTCCCGTGGATGCTCGACAAACTGCCCGATCAGATTGGGACCGGTCGTGCCCGTGCCGGGGATCGCCGTGCGGATCACCTGGCCCGGCGTAGTACTCGGTGTGTAGAGCCAGAGGCGTCGCCCATCGGCCACGATGCGGTCATTTTTGGGGTCGGTAAATCGCATGGCAAAGTAGTTCGGCCGGCGCTGAAACAGCTTGCCGCGGGTCGTATCGGGATCGCCAAGCATCGGGTTGTCGATGATCTGGACGAAGTCGGCCGCGAGGGTACGGACCGTGTCGAAGGATGCGGAGGCGCGATCAAGAATCGGTGCCGGATCCTGGGATGGAAGGTTGGACGGTTGGAATGTTGGAAGGAGCATGATCATTCCAACTTTCCAACATTCCAACAGCTTGATTCTCAAGCCCCCACCGCAGCTGGTTCAGCGACCCGCCGCCCAATCGCCTCAGCGATGATTCTGACCTCACGCATCAGCTGCGCGAACTGATCGGGGAACAGCGACTGCGCGCCGTCCGACAGCGCTTCCTCGGGGTTGGGGTGCACTTCCACCATGATGCCGTCGGCGCCGGCCGCGACCGCCGCGCGCGCCATCGGGATCACCTTGTCGCGCAGGCCCGTGCCGTGTGACGGATCGGCGATGATCGGCAGGTGCGACAGCTTGTGCACGACCGGAATCGCCGTGAGATCGAACAGATTGCGCGTGGCGGGATCGAAGCCGCGCACGCCGCGCTCACACAGAATCACGTCGTGATTGCCCTCGGCCAGTAAATACTCCGCCGACAGCAGCAGCTCCTGCACCGTCGCGCTGATGCCGCGCTTGAGCAGCACCGGCTTGCCGCAGCGTCCGGCGACCTTGAGGAGCGAGAAGTTCTGCATGTTGCGCGCGCCGATCTGCACGATGTCCGCAGTCTCGGCGACCCAGCCGAGCCCGGTTTCGTCCATCGCCTCGGTGCAGATCAACAAGCCCGTTTCCTCGCGGGCCTTGGCCAGCAGCCGCAGGCCCGGCTTGCCCAATCCCTGGAACGAGTAGGGGGAGCTGCGGGGCTTCCACGCGCCGCCGCGCAGCACCACCGCGCCCGCTTCTTTTACCTGTCGCGCTGCTTCGACGATCTGCCGCTCGTTTTCGACGGAGCAGGGGCCTGCGATCGCGACGACTTCGGTGCCGCCGAACGCCACGCCGCCTGCCAAGCGGACGACGGTGGGATCTGCTTTCCATTCCCGGCTGACCTGTTTGTACGGCTGAGAGACGTGAATGACCTCATGGACGCCGGGCAAGCCTTCGAGGCGCGAGGCGTCGACGCGCCCATCGTTGCCGACGAGACCGACCGCGGTGCGTTGCACCCCGGGCATGGGCTGCGCCTGATAGCCCATCTCCTCGATGACAGAGATGACCTTGTCGACCTCGTCGCGCGTAGCGCCATGACGCATCACGATCAGCACAACTAGCGTCTCCCATCTCCGATGGTGAAGCGATCGCCGTCGTTCGCGGCGGTGACCGGCCCGCGAAAGCGCGTGGCGGCGAGCTTTGCCGGGTCCGAAGTTTCTACAGGGGGATAGAAGTGCGTCAAGACTAAGCGCTTGGCGGCCGCCTCTTTCGCCAGCTCCCCGGCACGTTCGGGAGTGAGATGGGTGTCCATCGCTCTCGCCTCGGGCAGCGAGCACTCCGCCAACAGCAGGTCGCAGCCGCCGGCCCAGCGGGCCAGCTCGGAGCTGGGCCCGGTATCGCCGGTGTACACGAGACGTCCCTCAGGCGCGACCAGCGAGAGCGCCACGCTCTCCGTCGTGTGCGGCACCGGGAACGTCTCGAGACTGACATCGGCGTTCAGCGGGAACGGCTCGCCGTCGCGCACGTCGAGAATGCCGATCGGGAAGCCGGGATCGAGCAGCCAGTCGCCGTACCCCTCAGCCAGCGTGCGCAGCAGCTGCACGACGCCGGGAGGGCCGAGGATCACGAACGGCTCGCGGCGCGGTGGCTCCGTCGTGTACTTGAGCGCGTACACGAGCATCGGCAGCTCGCCCCAATGGTCGGGATGGAAGTGCGTAAGGATGACGTGCGTCACCTGATGCCACGGCAACCCGAACTCCGCCAGCCGGTGCAGCGAGCCCGCGCCGCAGTCGAGCAGCATGCGCAGATCGCCCCGCGCCACCCAGTGACAGGGGCATGTACGACGGGCCGACGGTGCGACTGTGCCGGTGCCGACGGTGACGAGTTCCATACTCACCTTCCCCTGAAGACGATTCTCTTGAACACCAGCAACCCGGGCGCCTTGAGCTTGGCGAGATATACGCCGGCGGGCAACGGGTGCCCGTCGTCGGCCCGGCCGTCCCACATCAGGCGCGGATCGCAGATCCCTCCGCCCCCGCCCCCCGACGAGCCGCGGCCGTAGCGGCCCGCGGGCAGGATTGCCGGGAAATCGGGCCCGGGGATGAAGTGCCGCACGTGGTTGCCGCGCAGGTCGAGAATATCGAGCTCGACCATGCCGGTCGTGGCGACGTCGAACCACAGGCACGTGGAATCGCGTCCGGCGGCGGGGAAGGGGTTGGGGAAGTTCTGATACAGCAACGTCGACGTCGGCACGCCCCCGTCGACCACGAGGAACGAGCCCTGGCTCCTGATCATGCTGGTATCGGAACCGGCGTGCACGACGAGTATCCAGCGATACGCCGTATTGCGCTCGAGCGGTTGCGGGAGAGTGAAGCTCGTATCCCGCAGGCCGGCGATGCCGAAGTCGAACAGTCCCGTCACGATGCGCTGCACCTGCAAGTCATACGTGAAAGGACCAGGGGGTGATGACACCGCCACCGGGTCCCAGGTGAAGGTCGGCTGGGCGGAGTCGGTCACGGCACCGCCCGGTGCGCTGAGCGAGGTCAGAACCGCCCACGGCGGTACCACGAGTGGTCCAACGCGTGGCGTGCTGGCCGTGTCGCCCGTGTCCGCCCGCCCATCCACGCGCCAGAAGATGGGCGCGCCTTTCAGCGGGCGAGTGAGGTCGAACGACAGCGCGGTCCCCAGCGCGGTGTCGACGACGACATTCGCGAACGAGCTGTCGTGCGCGATCCGCAGCCGGTACGTCACGGTCGAGCCCCCCCCGGACAGCGTTCCGGCATCCCAGGAAAAAGTCGGTGTGATCGTCGTGAGCGGGCTGAGGACGGGCGCGAGGGCATTGAGGTGCGGGGCGAGTCCGGCCGATGCCGCGAAGTCCGGGCGGCCCCAGCCGAAGACGGAATCGGGTGAGGCGTGGTTGGACGCGAAGGCGCGCAAGGTGTCGCGCATCGCGATCGGTCCGAGCGTCGGGAACAGCTCCTTCATGAGAGTGATGCCCGCGGCGGTGAGCGGCGTGGCGAAGGACGTGCCCGCTTCGCGCAGCAGCGCACCGGGCCCGGTAACGACGCAGACGGCCACGCCGGGGGCGGTGAAGTCGGGCTTGAGCCGGCCGTCGGCGGTCGGCCCGCGGCTCGAGAAGAAAGCGATGTTGCCGAGTGAATCTTCGGCGCCGATGGTGAGTGCCGAATCGGCGTCGCCCGGTGTCCAGACGGTGCGGAACCCCGGCCCTTCGTTGCCGGCGGCGGTCACGACGATGATCCCCCGTCGAGCGGCCGCATCGACGGCCACGGTGGTCACCGCGATGTCGCCGTTGAGGTCGGATGGCGCGTAGCTGAACCCGTTATCGAAGACGAGATACGCGAGGCTCGAAGAGACGATGTCGACCCCGATTGAATCGGCCCACTCCAGCGCCGCAACGTAGTTGTCTTCCTCGACCCGGGTCTCGGTTCTCACGTCCTCGGTCTTGGCGAGCAGATAGGTTGCGTCCGGCGCGATGCCGCGCAGCCGGCCGGGGACGTCGCCCGCGAACAGCGACCAGACTGCCGTGCCATGGAACTGTGCCCCCGCGACGTCCTTGCCGGGCTCGTCGCGCACGACGGCGTCGTTGAACACGAAGTCGTGCTGCGCGGTCACGGTGACGCTGCTGAACGCGGGGTTCTGCGTGTCGAAACCGGTGTCGAGAATGCCGACGCGCACGCCGGCACCGCGATGGCCGCGGTCGGAGAGCGGCCGCAGATGCAGGCGTCGATAGGGCATGTCGGAGGGGCCGTAGACTGGATCGCCGCCGGCCGGGCAGGTATCCGCGCCGGAGGTCGGCGACTGCGGCAGCTCGGGAGCCGGGAAGGGGACGCGTCCGCGACCGGCCGGGATCCGGAATCGCCCCAGCGGCTGAACACGGCGCAAATCGCGATCCTGAAGCAGCACGCGGAGCGCGGCGCTGGGCACATCGGCGCTGATGGCATTGAGCCAGCGGCTGCGCACGCGCACCCGCGCGCCGGAGGCGGTTACGCGATCACTGAGCGCAGCGAGCGAGACGCCCGGCCGGGCGAAGAGCCAAACCGACACGGTGGTGTCGTGCGCGCGTTGCAAGAGCTGCGGCAGTACGGGAGAAACCGCGGGCCGCTGCGCTGCCAACCCAGCAGGCAGGAATACGATCCAGAAGAACCGCCGCATCAAAACGGGGACGGGGGAGGAGGAAAGCTTCGCTACACGGGTTCCATCTGGCCAAGGCGCACGCCGACGATCGTCGAGACACCCGGCTCCTGCATCGTGACACCGTAAACGGCATCGGCCGCCTGCATCGTCCTCGGGTTGTGCGTGATGACGATGAACTGTGTCTGATCCTTGAACTCCGCCAGCAGGCGCACGTAGCGGCCGACGTTGGCGTCGTCCAGGGGGGCGTCCACCTCGTCGAGCAGGCAGAACGGGCTCGGCTTGGCGAGGAAAATGGCGAACAGCAGCGAGACCGCGACGAGGGTGCGCTCGCCGGAGGACAGCAGGTGGATGCGCTGCGTCCGTTTGCCCCGCGGCGCCGCATGGATCTCGATTTCGCTTTCCAGCGGCTCGTCTTCGTTCGCCAGACGGACATCGCATTCGCCGCCGCCGAACAACGTCTGGAATACGGAGCGGAAATGCTCCCGGACCTTGGCGAACGAATCGAGGAAGAGCGCTTTCGCCGTCTGATCGATCTCACGCGCCGCCTGCTGCAACGAATTGCGGGCGGTCACGAGATCGTCGCGCTGCGTCTGGAGGAACTCGAGGCGCTTGGTCTCTTCCGCGTGCTCCTCGACGGCCAGGGCGTTGACGGGCCCGACGGCGTCGATGGCGCCGCGCAGCCGGTCGTTCTCCTGCCGCAGCCACTCGATGTCTCCCGTGACCTCGGGCGCTTCGGCGAGCAGCTTGTCGAGCGGCTTGCGCCATTCGGTTTCGACGCGCTCCACCAGCCCGCGTTTGCGCCCCTCGACTTCGGTGCGCTCGAGCTGCAGCCGGTGCTCCTCCTCGCCCAGGGCGGCGAGCGCCTTCCGCGCCTGATCGAGGGCGCCCTCGGCTTGGCCGAGATCGGCGTCGGTCATGCCGACATTCGCCTCGGCGTCTCTGGCGGCGGTCTCGAGCTCGACCAGTGCCAGGCGACGCTCCTGCAGCGTGTCTGCCCACTGCGCGCGTTGCGTCGTGAGCGCCGCCGTCTCGCGCTCGATCCGCGCGATCTCCGCGGCGCGAGCCCCCGCCTGTTCGCGGGAAGCCGTCGCCTCCGCGTTCGCGCGACCGGCGCGCTCGGCGGCAGCGGCCAAGCGCGCCTCGACCTGCGCCGCCTCGACCTGCCAGCGCACGCGCTGCTCGCGTGCCGCTTCCTGCTGTGCTTCGAGGTCGGCGAGCCCCGCGCGCTCGGCCCCGAGCTGTTCGGCGGAGCGCAGGCGCTCCATCTCACGCTCCTGCAGCTCGACGTGGACCGCGCCGAGCCGCGTTTCGACTTCCGCGAGGCGGCGCGTGAGGCGCTCGACCTGCGCGCTCGCTTCTTCGGCCTGGCGGCGCGCATGGATGAGGCCCCGATCGGCCTCACCCTTTTCCGCACCGGCTTCCAACTCGGCGTGACGCGCCTGCTCGGCGTTCTGTCCCGCCGTCGTGAGACTCGCTTCCGCCGCCGACAGTTCCTTCACGGTCGACTCCTCGGTCGCGCGCGCGCGGTCGAGATTGCTCTGGGCGTCGCGCACTTCCTTCTCCAGCGCTTCCAGCTCGGCGCGGCGCTGGAGCGGCCCGGCGGCCGGCGTGCTGCTGTCGAGGAACACGGCGCCGTTGGCGCGGCGCAGCGCGCCGCTCCCGAGGACCTCGTGGCCGGCGAGCAAGGCGCGGACCCACGCCGCCGCGGGCCCGTCCACCCGCAGCTCGTCCTGCAGCGGGTGGCCATCGGCGCCGAGCCGCGGGCCCGGGACGCAGGGCAGTAAGAGCAGCGGTCCAGGCTGCGTTTCCGCGTGCCACGCGCTGATGGCCTCGATGGCGGACGCATCGCGGACCAGCACCGCGTGCAGCCATTCGCCGAGCAGCCGCTCCGCCAGCTCGGCATCGCGCCGGCTGGTGCGCACATAGTCAGCGAGTGGTCCCAGCACACCGGGCAGACGAGCTTGGAGCAGCGCCGCCGCCGCCGGCGCGAGACCTACGTGCTCGCGGTCCAGCTCGCTGAGGGCGTCACGTCGCGCCTCGAGCTGCGCCAGCGCGGCTTCCGTCTGACGCCGCGCCGATCGGGCACTCATCTCTTGTTCATGCAGCGTGGCGACGTGCCGCCGTGCATGCTGCAATGCTTCCACAGCCCGAACTGCGGCTTGCGCATCGTGGTTGACGCGCTGTGCGGCCGCAGCGGCATCGCGCGCGGCAGCCTGGGCGGCGGCCTCATGGTCCTGCCGCTCGGCGGTGGCGAGCGCCAGCTGCTCGCGCAGCTCGCTGCGCTCCCGGTCCAGCGCCCCCCCTTCGATCTCGAGCGCCCGCGCGGTTTCGGCGCGGCGTTGCAGCGCCTCCTCGAGCTCGCGTACGGCGAGCCGCTCCGCCGTGAGGCGGCCGCGCACGTCGTCCTCTTCTCCGGTTCGGGCGCCCAGCTCGCTCTGTACGGCGGCGAGATCGCGCTCGGCCGCACCGCGCTCGGCGGCCGCCGCTTCATGCTCGCGCTGCGCCTGCCCCGCCCGCCGTTCGGCCTGCACGCGCTCGTCGGCGGCGGTCTGACGCCGCTGCCCCGCGTTGCCCAGGCGCTCAGCCGCCAGCGCGAGGTTGCTCTCCAACCGGCCTACCTCGAGCTTCGCGTCGCCGAGCCGCCGCTCGACTTCGGTGCGCCGCGCTTCGGCGGTGTGGCGCCCCTGCACGCGCGCCTCGCGCTGCCGCTCGGCATCGCTCAGGCGCGCGCGCGCCGCGGGGAGCGCCTCCGCCAGCTCGCGCGCGCGCACGCCCAGCGACCCCAGCGATAGATCGAAGTCTTCGATCTCCCGGCGTACCAGCGTCATCGCGATGCCGAAGCGCTCTTCGATCATCTTGCCATAGCGTTCGGCGCGGCCGCGTTGGCGCGCGAGACTGCGGACCTGCGTCTGCACTTCGGCGATGAGATCTTCGAGGCGGGCAAGATCGGCCGCCGTCTCCTCGAGCCGGCGCTCGGTGCTCTTCTTGCGGTCCCGATACAAACCGATGCCCGCCGCTTCTTCGAACAGCGCCCGCCGCTCCTCGGCTTTCTCGGAGAGCAGCGCCTCGATCATCTTCGCTTCCATGACGACGGCGGCGTCCGCGCCGAGACCGGTGCCGCGGAACAGGTCCTGGATGTCCCGGAGCCGTACCGGCGAACGATTCAGCATGTATTCGCTCTGACCGGAACGCGACAGGCGCCGCGTGACCACGACTTCCTGATACGCGATCGGCAAGCTGCCGTCGGAGTTGTCGAAGACCAGTGATACTTCCGCGACGTTCACGGGCCGGCGGCCGGTAGATCCCTGAAAGATCACGTCTTCCATCTTCCCCCCGCGCAGCAGGCGGGGCGACTGCTCGCCGAGCACCCAGCGCACCGCGTCGGAGATGTTCGACTTGCCGCAGCCGTTCGGTCCCACGATCGCGGTCACGCCTTGCTCGAAGGGCAGCTCCACCGATCCGGCGAACGACTTGAAGCCCGAGAGCTCGAGCCTGCTCAGTCTCATGGTGTCCCCATGCGAGGGAGTAGGTTCGCGCGCACGCCGGCGCGCTTGAGTGCAGCCTGGGTAAACGCCGCCTGTTCCGGTGCCTCGAAGGCGCCCAGCAGGATGACGCCGTTGGACCAGCGCACCGCCGGGAGGCCGCGGCGGCGCAGCATGTCGAGTGTCGCGCCCGCCGGCGCGTGATACGAATACGGAGCGAGCAGCAAATCGCCGATGCCTTCCGCGGCGATGCCGCGGCGCCACAGCTGCGCCCGTGCGTCGCCGGCTGCGGCCCGCGTCGCGTACGATCCCGCGAGCACGCGATACCAGACGGTGCCTCGGTTTCCGCTCTGCGGCACCGGGGTCACGAGTGCCGGTACACCGGCATCGGCGGCGAGTCTGTCCGCGTGAGCGAGAGCTTTATCCAGGGATGCGTATGCCGCCAACTGAACCGTCCACCCGAGGGTATCGCGTCGGATGGCTACAGGAGGTTGGTGGAGGTTGGTGGCGGGTATGGACGTTGTCGAGGAAGTTGGTAGCGCAGGAGGCGGTGGCGCGACCAACGCTGACTCGCGCGCTCGCGCGAGCAGCGTCCATCCTCCCACCGCTAACGCCGCCACCAGCAGTGCGGCCAGCACGAGGCGAGGCCCGCGGCGCGGCTCGGCCCCGACGGGCACCGGCATTGGTGGCGGCGAGATGCGCCCGCCGCCAGTCGATGGCAGCCAGCGATCGCGCACGACTCCGAGCAGCGGGACGTCGCGTCCGATCGCAAACTGCGCGGTGACACCCTCCGGTGCGAGCACGATCACGCCATCAGGATCGGCCGCAAGCTGCGCCAGTCCCGACGCCGGCAGAAACGCGAGCAGCAGCGCTCCTTCCGAGCGGAACCCGGCATGCAACTTCCGCCAGCGCGCGTGACCGTAGACCTCAGCCGGATTCGCCGTGTCCGAGCCCGCCGGAATGATGAAGACTCCCGTCACCTCGTGGGCCGCCTTGTTCAGCGAAACGCCATACTCGAACGCATCGACGATCCCTTCGGTGCTCGCCAGACCCGTGATCTCGTGCAGGGCGGGATGCTCGAGGCACAGATCGACGAGCGCAACGCGGCGTCCGTCCCGTGCGGCGATGCGGGCGATGTCCCACGCGGCTTTCGCCGCCCACTGCAGGTCGTCGGTGACCGGCATGAGCGCGACCAGCGCCGCACTGTCGATGAGCGGCGGAACGAGGTGACCGAGCCGCGAGAGCGGCAGCTGGCGGAACGTGGTCACTGTGACGGTTGGTAGATCCAGAAGGGCCGGCCCAGGCGCCGGCCTGTGGCTTCGGCCTGCGCGCGCGTCGCATAGGGGCCGAGCACGACGCGATAGCCGTCGTCGGGATGTTGCGGCGCGAGGACGCGCGCAGCCAGGCCCGCGCGCGTGAGATCGTCCGCGAGATGCCCCGACCACTCCGGGTTCTGCGAGGTGGATACTTGCACGTACAGCGGGCCTTCCGCACCGGCGCCCGCGCTCTCGGCGGCCGCCGTGCTCACCGGGCTCGCGGGTATGCCGCGGGGCAGCCACGTGGTCAGGATCCAGATGTCTGCGGCGCCATTTGTCACCTTCCCGATGTCCGTCAGGGAATCGGGCCGCGCCGACACGACGTCCTTGCCGTGGCGGTAGATGAGCATCCCGTCGGGCGAGATGGCCGGCAAATCGGCACGCCATTGCGTCGGCACGATGCCGGTGTGGCGCTTGATCGGCAGATCCACGATCCACGCTGAATCACCGACCGCGGGGCGGGCGAGCAGCCAGCGACCGAGCGGGTCGAGGCGCAACGCCGCGACGGGGCCGGGGAGCGCGACCCCGTCGATCTCCTTGCGTTCGTAGCGATCGATGACGGCCAGCCCGGGTACGTTGCGCCTGGCGACGTAGACGCGGTGGCCGGACGGCGAGAACGCCAGCGCGCGCGGCGCATCCGCCAGCTTCACGAACGCCGGATCGCGGCGGCCGAGCGGGTCGTAGAAGGTGACGCCGGAGTCGCTGGCCACCGCGACGAGATCGCCCCAGCGGCTCGCCGTCACGTCGCCGCCCGTGGCAATGGGGCGCACCGTCGGAGGTTGATCGGCGGCAGCGATGAGGAGCCGGTCCTGCGGGATCACGCCGACGAGGTGTTGATCGGTGGCCCCGAAGAGATCGCGCGGCAGCGCGGTCAGCGGCTGTGGCCACGTGAAGCGCGTGCGGCGCGACAGCGAGATCACACGCCGCAGCGTATCCACGGCGTACAGCGTGCCGTCCGGACCAAGCGCCGCCTGCGCGATCGCCACGGCCACGGTATCGACCCGGCCGCTGCCGAGATCGACCGCCAGCAGCTCATGCTTGGCGGTCGTTACAAAGAGGAATTCCGATTCCGGATCGAGACCAACCACCCGTTCGACAGGGGGGAACTTGCCGCGCAGGACCCCGTCGACCGCCGTGAGCCGGGGGAGGCGGTAGAGCTGCGGCGTCCCCCCCTTGGCGGGTAGCCGGATCGCAACGCCGGGCGAGCGCGCCAGCAGCTGTAGCTGGCTAAGCCGTTCTGGCGATTGTTGTTGGGACGACACGGCCGCCGGCGCCTGGGAGCCACAACCCCACAGGGTAACAATCGCAAAGAGAAGGAAACGGGAGATGGGCAAATGGCCTCGCCGGACAAAATAGACAACCGGCGAGGCCATTGCAACTGTTTTAGTGAAGCGGAGTTAGAACGTCGGACCTAAACTGATGGTCCAGTACGAGTGGATCCCCGCCCGGTCGAGCGGTTTGGTGTAATCGAGTCGCATGATCAGCAGGCCGAACACGTTGGCGCGGATCGAGCCACCCCAGCTCCGCAGCGGCGTCCGGACGAGCCGCGGGTCCTCGCTCGCGGACCGATTCCATTTGATCGTGCTCGCATCGTCCCACGCCATGCCGATGTCGTAGAAGAACGCGCCTTCGATCGGCGGGAAACCGACGGGGAGGAACCCCAGCACCAGACTGCGGGTCAGCGGGAAGCGCAGCTCCACATTGCCGACCGCCACCTTGGAGCCGATCAGCTGGTCCAGCTGCGCGCATCCGGTCTGCGAACCGGCGCTCGAGGCAGGATCGGCGACGCACTCGTGGTTACGGATCGAGCCGGCCGTATAGCCGCGAATCATGTCGGTATTGCCGACGAAGATCGGGAAGCGGTCGGCGTCGCGGCCAAAGCGTCCGAACGACATGCCGCGGAACGCGATCGTGAACGGGCGGAAGAAGATGTACCGCCGGTAGTCCACGAGGGCGTTGGTGAACTGCCACGATCCGAACGCGGGGGCGATGGAGAGGCGCGAACGCGCTCCAGCGAACGGGCCGACATAGCCGAACAACGTGTTGTCGTGCACGTGCGCCAGCGACGGCTGAATGAACGACGCTGACGGACCGCCGCCGGTGATGATCTGCTGATCGACGAAGCCGCTGTCGCCGAACGACGTCTGCAGCGCCAGTGTCGCTTCCGCGATGTTGACGGCGTGCAGCCCCAGCTCGAGGCGGTTGAAGCGGCTGAACGGGTAGTACGCCTCGGTGAACGCGTCGCGAATGACGAAGCGGCGGATCCGCGTCGTGAACACATCGAGGCTGTCGCCCGGCCGGCGCGGATCCTCGACCCGCGTCCAGTCGCTGCCGCCGTAGAAGTACAGCGGATCCTGCGAGAAACCACCCGCCCAGTTCATGCGATGGGACTGATTGATGTAGACACCCAGGAACTGCGCTTCACTGATCCGGCCGTTGATCGATCCCGCCAGCAACACGGCATGATTGCCGAGGATATCCGAGAGCGCGATGGCGGTGCCGCCGAAGAAGCCGCGGCCGAAGTTGTCACGCTCGTATCCCACCGTTGGCCGCACGACGTAGTCGGCGGTGAAGCGGACCTTGTACGGCTTGAATGTGAACTCGTTCGTGTCCGGCAGCGCCAGCGTCGCGGAGTCGAGCAGCGCGCGCACCGTCACCAGTGGCGGTACCGCCGTGGACTCGGCGGGCTGCGGCAGCGCCGACGGGCGGAATCCACCGGACGAACGGTAGATCGAGGACGACCTGGGAGGGGCGCCCGCCGCGATGCTGCCCACCGGGCTGCCGGTGCCGCCGAGCGCGTTCGCTGACGCCGCGGCCGTGACGATGGTCGGAGCCGGAACGATCGTGTCGAGCCCCTCGGCGGCGAGCAGCGTGACGACCGGCGGCGCGGCGGGGCCACGATACGGCGCGCGCCGCAGCGAGCGCGGATTCTCCACCGAGTACACGCTGTACTGGCCGTCCTCGTAGTAGACGAACGCCATGCGATCGGCATGTGCCGCCCACGTCAGCACCGGTGACAGCGGCGTGATGCCCTGCACACCCGTGTACATGTTGGTCAGCTGATAGATCTGGCCGTCGCTCAGGTCGTACAGGAAGACGTTGTTGATGCCCGTGCGGTCGGACACGAACGCCAGAGAACGGCCGTCCGGCGACCACACCGGATTGATGTTCTTCCCGGCCTCCATGTTGCCGAGCAGCTCGATGGTCCCGGTATCGAGGTGCAGCAGCGCGATCCGCAGGTTGCTGAAGCGCAGCAGATCGAAGTCCGTTTGGCCACCGCGATCGGTCACGAAGGCGATCGTGTTGCCGTCGGGCGACCACGACGGATGCAGATCGGCAAACTTGTCGTGCGTCAGCTGCCGCAGCCCCGTCCCGTCGCGGTTGATGACGAAGAGATCGGTGAAGCCGTTGGCGAAGCCGGTGAAAACCAGCCGGCGCCCGTCCGGAGACCACTGCGGCGTCTGCAGCCCGCTCAGGCCGACGCTGATGCGGGCGTCTTCGCGGCCGCGCTTCACGTCGAGAATCACGAGATCGTCGCGGTCTTTGTGCTTGGCGGCGATGGCGAAGTAGCGGCCGTCGGGAGAAAACGCCCCCGCCGAGTTGATGAACCGCAGGCTCTCGTAATTGTTGTTCTGCGTCGATTTCACCAGCCGCTGCTTGACGCGTCCGGTCTCGGCATCGGCGAGCCACAGATTGATGAAGAACCCGCCTTCATCGCCGAAAAACGCGATGTCGCGGCCATCGGGCGTCAGCGCCGGCGCCAGGAAAATACGGCCATGGGAGCGACGCCGCGTCAACACCGGTTGCGCGATGCGGCGGGCGCGGTAATGGTCGCCCAGCTGCGGCAGAAACGTCGTCTGGACGGCATCGCGCCAGTCGTTGGAGAGATCCTCGAGCGAGCGGCCGAGGGCACGCTTGAACGCCGCCTCGATGCCCGAGGTGGCGGAGGTTTGCAGGATTTCGCCGATGACCTCGTCGCCCCACTTCTCGCCGACATACGCCCACAGGGCGTGCCCGTAGCGGTAGGGGAAGATGTACGGGTCGTCCGTCATCTCCTCGATCGTCGGCAGGTGGCCTTCGAGCGCCGCGTCCCGCAGCCACATCGCCGTCTCGGGGTTGATCGGTCCGAGCGACAGGTACTCCGCCATCCCTTCCATGAACCACAGCGGCGGATTGACATTGACGAGGGTCTGCACGCCGGCGCCGGGACGCCCGCGGCTGTACACGTCGTACTGGAACTGGTGCACCATCTCGTGCTGCAGCACGTGCTCGAATTCGGCGTACGACCCGGTGAACGGCAGCACGGCGCGGTGCTTGAAGAACTCCGTGACGCCCCCCAGTCCCTCGCCGCTCGCGTCGACAACGTTGGTCTGCTGGAAGTCGGACTGCGACGCGTACAGGATGATCGGTTTGCGGCTCTGGAATTGATGGTGCAGGATGCGCGACAGACGGGCATAGGCACGCTCGGCCATGCGTGCCGCGTCCAACGCCCCGCCGCGCTCGTCCGGGTAATAGTAGATGTCGAAGTGCTCGGTCTGAATCGTCTGGAACTTGAAGTTGCGGTACTGCACGCGGTTCTGACCGAAGTACTGCGCAGCCAACGGCCGCGCGCTGAGCAGCAGCGCCGCAAACACCGCCAGACGAGTGATGGTCCGTCGCATTGCCGCCTTATCCTTTCGCGCCTGAACCGCCTGCGTCGCCCGCGGCAACCACCGGAGCGTCGCCCCACAGGCGCTCGAGCTGGTAGAACTCCCGCAGCTCGGGATGAAACACGTGCACCACGAAATCCACATAGTCGAGCAGGACCCAGCGTCCCTGCGCCAGCCCTTCCACATGATGCGGCTTGAGCCCGGCCGGCGCGAGTGCCGTCATGAGATGGTCCGCCATACCGCGCACATGCGCGTCCGACGTCCCGGATACGATGACGAAGTAATCGGTGGCCGCGCACAAGCCCCGTAGATCCAATATCACCGGATCGACCGCCTTGCGATCCAGTAGCGCGTCAACAACCTGTGAGAGTACCGCGGTCCCGTCAGGGGTGGTCATAGCCGGTGCTCGTCGCGTTTGTTCCGTCCTCGTTCTGATAGAAAACACCCCAGGCGCCGATCCCGGCGTGCGCCGCGATCACCGGCGTGACGGGGCTCACCAGACACTGCATCGGCCGGTAGCGCGCGACCAGCTCCGCCCGCAGCGCCTCGGCGAACTCCGGGATGTCGCCATGCGCAATGCCGAGTCGCAGCGCGCGGGGGCGCGGCGTGAGCGCGCGGTCCAGCAGCTCGAGAATACGCTGCCGCGCCGCGCTCCGGCCGCGCACCCGGCCGACCGGCTCGATTTTCCCTTCCATAGTAAGCGCCATCACCGGCTTCAGGTTGAGCTTCGTGCCCAGCCAGGCCCTGCCGCGCCCGACGCGGCCCGAGCGCACCAGCCGCTCGAAGTTGTCCACGGTGAAGAACCCGCCTGATTGCGCGCGGACGCGCTGCAGCTCGCGGACGATCGCGGCGGGCTGCCATCCGGCCGCCGCAAGCTCGACGCCGCGCACCACCAGCAGGCCCTCGCCCAGCGTGGCGCTGCGGCTGTCCAGCACCGTCACGCGCGCCGGATCGAAGCGGCGGGCGGCGGCCTCGGCGTTCGCGAACGTGCCCGACAGCGCGCTCGACAGGATGATCGCGATGACGTGGTCCGCCGCCCGTGTGGCATCCTGGTAGGCGTCCGTGAACGCTTGAGGGGCCGGCTGCGACGTGCTGGCGTCGAGCCCCGCCCGCAGCCGCCGGAAGAACTCACCCGACGTGAGCTCCAAGCGGTCGCGGTAGGAGCGCTCCTCCACGATCAGCTGGGTGGGCACGAGGCCGATGTCGTACTGCAGCGCGAGCTCGTCAGGGAGGTCAGAGGCGGTGTCGGTGACGAAGGCGATCGGCCGGCGGGTCTGCAGCGCCTGATGCTGGGCGCGCATGTCGTCCGCCTTGGTCGAGTCGAGCGTTCCCCAGGTGCTCGCGAGCTGGAAGACGGCATCCGGCGCGTCCGTATGCAGGTGCGCTTTCAGCAAGTCGCCGGTGGCCAGGACCACGATCGAGCCGCCATGCGGGCGCAGGGCCGTGCGCACCGCCGCTGGATCGGGCAGCGACGGGGAGCGCACCATCAGCTCGGTGCAGTAGCGATAGTCGCGATCCGCTTCGACCTCCGTTTGCGCGGCGGCGCTGCTCGACGCGCTCAGCCGGTCGACCGCGCCTTGGGCGACGTGGCCTTCCTCTATGAGGCGCTTCACCCCTTCCAGCAGCCGCACGAACCCTTTGGCGCCCGCGTCCACGACCCCGGCGCTCTTGAGCGCGGCCAGCAGCTCGGGCGTGCGCTGGAGCGCGGCATCCGCCCGGTTCACGATCCGGCTCATGAAGACGCGCAGGTCCGATTCGCCACGCGCGCGGCCGGCCTCATCCGCCGCCTCGCGCGCCACCGTGAGAATCGTGCCCTCCAGCGGCTCGTCGAGTGAGGCGCGGAGCCGCTCGAAGCCGAGCGCGATGGCCGCCGCGAGATCGCTCGCGCTGGCGCGCAGCCGCTGGCCGATTCCTTCGCGGAAGCCGATGAGGAACTGTGACAGCATCATGCCGGAGTTGCCGCGGGCCCCGCGCACGCTGGCCTGCGCCATCGTCTCGGCGACGTAGGGGAGGGGAAGCGGCGTGCCCCCACCGCCGAGATCGCGCAGCGCGCCGGCGACGGCGCGGAGGGTGAGGCACATGTTCGTCCCCGTGTCGCCGTCGGGGACGGGAAAGACAGTGATGCGGTTCAACTCGTCGCGTCCTGCCGCCACCCAGTCCGCCGCGGCGAGCAGCGAGCGGCGGAAGCGCGGGCCGTCGACGTATGCGATCGCGACGATCGTTACTCCTTCACCACCGTGATCCGGACTTCGGGCCGCACGTCGGGATGGATCTTGATCCCGACGTTGAACTCGCCGAGCTCGCGGATCGGCTCGGGGAGATCGATCTTGCGCTTGTCGACGTGGATGCCCATCTCCTCGAGCTTGCGCTGGATGTCGCTCGCGGTGACCGAGCCGTACAGCTTGTCCTCTTCGCCGACTTTGACCTCGAACGTGAGGTGCACGTCGGTCAGCCGCGTGGCTTCGGTCTGCGCGGCCGTTTTCTCGGCGGCGCGCTGCTTCGCCACGCGCTCGCCCTCGTAGGCGATCTTCTTCTTGTTCGCGTCGGTCGCCGGGTAGGCGAGCCCTTTGGGCAGGAGATAGTTGCGGGCGTAGCCGTCCTTCACCTTCACCACCTCGCCGACTTTGCCCAGATGCTGCACGTCTTCCCGCAGAATGATTTCCATCGTCAGTCCTTAGGTTGTATTGGACCCGCGCCGCGCGCGGCGGCCAGGCGGCGCCGGTATTGGTACCACGTATCGGTAATGCCGAGGGTGCACAGCCCGGGCAGCACGAACAGCAGCGGCACGGCGAGCGCCGCGGCGGCGGCCGCGGCGATCACCAGCGCCATCGCCGACACGCCGAACGCTTCGGCGAAGGTCGCGACGATCGCGGCGCCCCGCAGCACGTACAACGTGCCCGCGACGAGCCCGACGTTGGCGCCGGCGACGTGCAGCGCGCCGGAGACCGGGAGAATCAGCACGCCCAGCCAGGCGACGATGCCCCATACCCACGCGTCGCCCATGTAGAAATCCTTGAACCGCGCGAGCGCGGGCCGCGCTGCCGCCCCGGCATTCGCCGCGGGTGGTGCGAGGCGCACATACAGCTGCCACGCGAGCGCCAGGCCGGCGAGGGTTTGCAGCGCGAGCATGCCCGGCCAGGTGACGCTGACAAACCGCACCACCGGCTCGTAGACCGGGAACGCTTCGGGCGCGACTTCCACGATCATGCGCATCGTGGTGCTCGCCAGCCGCGTCGCTTCCCAGGCGAGCGAGCCCCACGCGTCGAATCGGAAGAGTTCCGGAGCCCACAGCAGCTGGATGAGCACCGCCGTCGCGATCCCGGCGGCGACAATCGAGCGCAGCGCCTGCTGCAGAATCGGCCGTGGCTCGAGCAGCATGAACGAGACGAACGCCGCCGTGGCGAGCACGATATAGGCGCTCGTGACCGCGGCGAGCCGGCTGCCGCTGGTGCCGCTCACCACCAGCAACGCGAGACTGACGGCGCCGATCATTCCCGCGATCGGCTGCGACCAGCCGCCCCCCGGTCGGTCCTGCGAGCCCGGCGCGACGAACAGGAGCGCCGCGCAGGGCAGGCCGACCAGGCTCGGGTGCGCCCACAGCACGAACGCGACCAGGGCCAGGAGCACGCGCCACCACGACTGGCGAGTGTCTATGCCGTGTGACCCTTGATGTACGGAATCAACGCCAGCTGGCGCGCGCGCTTGATCGCCGTCGCGAGCTGCCGCTGGTGACGCGCGCACATGCCCGACAACCGGCTCGGCAAAATCTTGCCGCGCTCCGTGAGAAAGCGGCCCAGCGTGCGGTCATCCTTGTAGTCGAGCACGCGCGCGCCGGATTCGCACACGGGACAGGTCTTGGCGGGACGTCTCACGCTTCCTCCTCTTCCAGCTCTTCTTCCTCGGGGGCGACGGCGGCGGGCACCACCGGCTTCGGCTGCTCCTTCGCGGCCTCGACCACGAGAAAGCGCAACACGCCCTCGTCGAGCTTCACCGCGCGCTCGTATTCCGGCAACAGATCCCCCGTCGCCGCGAATTCCGCGACCACGTAGTAGCCGGTCTCTTTCTTCTTGATTTTGTACGCCATCGTGCGCTTGCCCCAATGCGACACGTTCGTAAGCGTGCCTTTCCCTTCCTTGGTCAGAAGGGCGTGAAAGCGGTTGAGTTTTTCGTTGATTGCCGGCTCGTCCAGCGCGCTATCAAAGATGTACACCGTCTCATACCGACGACTCATGCCACCTCCCTTTGGTCATGGGTGACCCGGCGCGGTGGAAGGCGCCGAGTAGGGAAAATTTGTGAGGCGGAAAGCTAAACGCTATTGTAGTAGATGCCTAGGCCTCGTCCCTGCGGCCTGCTGGCCGCGTTGGCGCTTTGGACCGTCCCGGCAGCCGCGCAAACTCCCAGCGTCGCCACACTGCGTGGCACAGCGAGCTCGTCGTTCAACGGCCACCCCCTGGCCGGCGTGATGATTTCCCTTCCCGCGGCACGGAAGTTCGTCGTCACCGACTCGTCCGGCAGCTTTTGGCTGGGTGGGTTGCCCACCGGGCTGCAGCTGATCCGGGTCTCCTTTGACGGGCGGGAGACGGACTACTTTCAGTTCGCGCTGCGCGGCCGGCACGTCAAGCAGATCGCCGTCCTGCTCGACGTCGAAGCGGTCGATCTCGATCCCGTCGTCGTCGAGGTGCGGCAGGTGAACGGCCAGCGGGACCTCGCCGGTTTCTACGAGCGGCGCGACTGGTACCGCGGGTTCGCCCGCTTCTTCACCCGCGAGGAGATCGACCAGGTCCGGCCGGCCAGAATCAGCTCGCTGCTGACGCTCGAAGGCATCGCGACGCGCTGCTTCGAGCTGTGCATGCCGACGCGCTTCAGCCGCGGTACGCTGTGCGCCGTGCCGATCAACGTGAACGGCATGCCCTGGGGCGAGGACAACTACGATCGGATCGACGTCGCCCGGGTCGCGGCGGTGGAGGTGTACCGTGGCGAGCCGCCGTATGGGTTGAGTCCCGCGCTCGCCGTGTCGGCAGGCTCTTCGATTTGGATGGGCGGAGGGTTCCCCACCCATGGGTCGTGCGGCCTGGTGATGATCTGGACCCGCTAGACGTTGAACCGGAACAGCAGAATGTCGCCGTCCTTCACCACGTAGTCGCGGCCTTCACTCCGAACCAGGCCTTGCTCGCGGGCCGCCTTGTAGCTGCCCGCTTTCACAAACTCCTCAAAGCCGACGGTTTCCGCGCGGATGAATCCGCGCTGGAAGTCCGAGTGGATCTCGCCCGCCGCATCGAACGCGGTGTCGCCGCGATGCATCGTCCACGCCCGCACCTCGTTCTCGCCGACGGTGAAGAAGGTCTGCAAGCCGAGCAGCCGGTAGCCGGCGTGAATCAAGCGGTCGAGCCCCGGCTCGGCGACACCGGCGCTCGCGAGATACTCCCGCCGCTCCTCGCCTGACAGCTCGGCGAGCTCCGCCTCGAGCCTGGCGGAGAAGGCAACGATCTCCGCGTCTTCGTGATGGGTCTGGACTGCTGACTTCAGTTGCTCGATCCATTTGCCACCCCCGGTCGCGAGATCGTCCTCGTTGACATTGGCGGCGTAGAGAATCGGCTTGGCCGTGAGCAGCCCGAGGCGGCGCAGGAACGTCACCGCGGCCGCGCCTTCGCCCGCTTCGCGCGCGCCCCGGCCGGCGTTCAGCTCCGCCACCACGCGCTCCAGCAGGACCAGCTCGAGCTGCGCGTCCTTGTCGCCGGCGCGCGCCGTTTTGCGCGCCTTGTCGAGCCGGCGCTCGACCACCGCGAGATCGGCGAGCGCCAGCTCGCTGGTGATGACGTCGTGATCGCGCACCGGATCCACGGGACCCATCACGTGCACGACGTCCGGGTCTTCGAAACAGCGGATCACGTGGACGACCGCGTCGACTTCCCGAATGTGCGAGAGGAACTGGTTGCCGAGGCCCTCGCCCTGCGAGGCGCCTTTCACGAGCCCGGCGATGTCGACGAACTCGACGACGGCGGGAATCTTCTTTTTCGGCTTGACGACCTCGTTCAGCCGCTCGAGGCGGGGGTCGGGGACTTCGACGACGCCGACGTTGGGCTCGACGGTGCAGAACGGATAGTTCTCCGCCGCGGCCGCCTTGGACGAGGTGAGCGCGTTGAAGAGGGTCGACTTGCCGACATTGGGAAGACCGACGATGCCGAGTCTTAGCGAAGCCATGTCTCTACAGCTTCCACCATCTGAGGCATGAGTGCGTTGATCTGTTCCACTTGATCCGGTTCGAACGGTGCGAGAACGTAATCGGCCCAGTCGCTCACGCCCTCGGGAAGCGGGCCGACGCCGATGCGCAGCCGGGCGTACTGCTGCGACTGCAGGGCGCCCTCGATGCTCTTCAAGCCGTTGTGCCCGCCCGCCGAGCCGTCGGTGCGCAGCCGAAATGTGCCGAGCGGGATCTGGAAGTCATCGACCAGGATGAGGAGATCGCGCGCGGCGCTGAACGCCGGCTCCGCGCGCAACGAGGCCAGCGCGGCGCCGCTGCGGTTCATGAACGTCGTGGGTTTGAGGATGCGGACGGGGACGCCGGCCACCGTGCCTTCCGTCGCGCGCGCGCGCTCGGCGCGGCGGAAGGGGGGCAGCTGCCAATGCTCGGCGACGGCGTCGGCCAGGAGGAAGCCGGCATTGTGGCGCGTCGCCGCGTATTCCGGACCCGGATTGCCCAGGCCGACGACGGCGCGCAGAAACTACTCTTCCTTCTTACCCTTCGGCTTCTCCTCGGCCTTCGGCGCTTTCCCCTTTTCCTCGGTGGCTGCTCCGGGCGCCGCTTCACCCTCTTCACCCTCTTCACCCTCGCGGACCTTGCGGATCAGCTCGGGCTCGGCGACCTCGGTCGCGGCTTCGGCGACCGGCGCGGCGACTTCCTCGGCGCGCGGTGGGACGACCGTCGCGATCGTGAGATCGGCGCCCGTCAGGATGACCGCGTTGGGGATCGACAGATCGCGGGTGTGCAGCGAATCGCCGATCTTGAGGGCCGTGACGTCGAGCTCGACGCGATCGGGGATGTGCTCGGGGAGCACTTCGATTTCGACGTCGCGCGTGACCTGATCGAGCACGCCGCCGGCATTGCGCACGCCGTCGGGTGTGCCGACGAGGTGCACCGGGACCTTCAGCGTGATCCTCTCGTCCGCTTTGATCTCGTAGAAGTCGACGTGGATGATGTCGGGGCGAATCGGGTGCCGCTGGATCTCACGAATCAGCGCCCGGCTCGTCTTGCCATCGACGGTGAGGTCGATCAGCGTGGCCGCGGGCTCGATCCCCGTCAGCGCCTTCTCGAGCGCCAGACCGTCCACCATCAAGGGCTGCGTGGCGCGGCCGTGGCCGTAGATGACGGCCGGGACCTGCTTGTGAAAGCGGGCCTGCCGCGCTGCGCCTTTGCCTGTCTTCTCCCGCGCCGTCGCGGAGAGACTCACCGTCTGTGCCATACGTCCGTCCTCAGTCCTCGGTCATCGGTCATCAGTCAAACAACGAGCTCACTGATTGATTCGAGTGTTCGTAACCAATCGCTTTTGCCATCAAACTCGCGATCGACAACACTTTCAGCTTCTCGAACTGCCGATCCTCGAGAATCCGGATCGTGTTCGTCACCGTCACTTCTTCGATCGGCGCGGCCCGGAGCCGCTCGACCGCGGGGCCCGACAGCAGCGCGTGGGTCGCGAACGCGAAGATGCGCTTGGCGCCGAGCCGCTTCAGCGCCGCCGCCGCTTCCGAGATCGTGCCGGCGGTGTCGATCATGTCGTCGGGAATGAGGCAGTCCCGATCCGCGACTTCGCCGACCACGTTCAGCACTTCCGCGATGTTCGCCGACGGCCGCCGCTTGTCGATGATCGCGAGCGACGCGTCGAGCCGCTTCGCAAAGCCGCGGGCCATCTTGGCCGACCCGACGTCCGGCGCGACGACCACCGGCTGAAACAGTTTCTTCGTCCGGTAATGGCTCACGAAGGCGGGCGCCGCGTACAGATGGTCCACCGGAATGTCGAAGAACCCCTGCACCTGGTGGGAATGAAAGTCCATTCCCAGCACCCGGTCCGCGCCGGCATGCGTGATCAGATTCGCCATCAACTTGGCGCTGATCGCGACGCGCGGCTGATCCTTGCGGTCCTGCCGCGCGTAGCCGAAGTACGGGAGCACCGCCGTGATGCGGGCGGCGCTCGCGCGCCGTGCGGCGTCCATCAGCAGCAACAGCTCCATGTAATTTTCCGCCGGCGGATTGGTGGGCTGGATGATGAAGACATCCCGCCCGCGCACGTTCTCGTCGATCTTGACGAAGATTTCGCCGTCGGCAAACCGCCGCATCGTCACCGCGCACAGCGGCTGTCCCAAATGCTGGGCCATCTCCTCGGCGAGGGGCCGGTTGGCCGTGCCGGCGAGGAGCAGCAACTGGCTGCGTGACAACGACAGGTCCCGCATCGGGCCACGGAAAGTAGTCGGCAAACCGCGTGTCGCCAAGGCCTTACCGCCCACGACCCGGCGCCGTATGCTAGAGCCCGTGGACGACCTACAGTCGCGGCTCGCGGCTGCGCTGGCGGGACGCTACACGATTGAGCGCGAGATCGGCCGCGGTGGGATGTCGATCGTGTATCTGGCGCACGACACCCGGAACGAGCGCCGTGTGGCGCTCAAAGTGCTGCGGCCCGACCTGGCGCATTCGCTTGGCCCGGAGCGCTTTCTGCGCGAGATCAAGGTCGCGGCCGGGCTGACCCACCCCCACATCCTGCCGCTGTTCGACTCCGGAGTGGCGGACGGCTTGCTCTTCTACACGATGCCCTACGTCGAGGGCGAGTCCCTCCGGCACCGGCTGATCCGCCAAAAGCGGCTGCCGGTCACGGACGCGGTCACGATCGCGCGCGACGTCGCCGACGCGCTGTCCTATGCGCATGCGCAAAACATCGTGCATCGCGATATCAAGCCCGAGAACATCCTGCTCGAAGCGGGACATCCGGTGGTCAGCGATTTCGGGATTGCACGCGCCATCAGCGTCGCTGACGCGTCGCGCATGACCGGCACCGGTATCGTCGTGGGCACGCTCGACTACATGAGTCCCGAGCAGGCGAGCGGCGAGGAGGTGGACGGCCGCAGCGACATCTACAGCCTGGGATGCGTGCTATATGAGATGCTCATCGGGCGCACGCCATTTCCCGCCGGCACGCCGAGTGGGCAACGACGGGCCGTGTCCCAGGAACGGCGCGAGATTCCACTCGAGGTCGAGTACGCAGTCCAGGTCGCGCTCGCCAAGCTGCCGAAAGAGCGCTTTGCGACGGCCAGTGAGTTTGCGGCGGCGTTGCAGCCGACAGACACCACAGCAGCTTCAGGCTGGGGCGTGCCACGAAAGGCGCGCCGCTGGGTTGCCGCGGCCGCGGTCGCCCTGGTGGGTCTGGCGACGATGGGCGTCATCGTCCTTCCAAGAATTGCCGCCGCCAAGCTGGACGCGTCGCTGTACGTCGTCGTCCCGTTCGGCCATCGGAGCGGCGCGGCGCCGGCGCTCGTCAATGGCGATCAGTGCGAGCTGCTGCTCTCACAGGCGTTCGGGCGCTGGACGGATGTGCGCCTGGCGGATCCGTTGCGGGTGCACGACGCGCGGGTGCGGCGCGGCGACTTCGCGATGACGCTCGATGAAGCGAAAGCCCTCGCCCGGGATGTTGGAGCCGGCATGCTCGTGTGGGGCGACGTATCGGCCGTGGGCGATTCGATTCAGGTGACGGCCGCCTTGTATGACCTGCGGCGCGGCGGCAGAACGGTGCGCGATTACACGGTGCGCATCCATAAAGATGGAACGCAGCTCGAATCGAAATTCCGTGAGCTCGCCGATTCCATTCTGCTCGGCGGCGTCACTGCTGAACAGCTGCGGCCGGACGTCATCGGGACCGAAGTGCTCTCGGCGTTTTATGCGTACGCCGCCGGCCGTGAGGCATTGGCGCGCTGGGATCTTCCGGGCGCCGAGCGCGGCTTTCGCGCCGCGCTCGAGAGCGATCCCGACTACGCGCAGGCAAATCTGTGGCTCGCTCACGCGCAGGAGTGGGGCGAAGCGCCACGCGCCGAGTGGCAGGCGAGTATCGCCCGGGCACTCGCCAATCCCGGGAGATTAGGACCGGGCGATCTCGAGCTCGCGCGGGCGCTGTCGGCGCTGGCTGCGGAACGCTTCCCGGAGGCGTGCGATCGCTATCGCCAGATCATCGCGCGCCAGCAGGCCAACTTCGTTGCCTGGTTCGGCCTGGGTGAGTGCCAGCGGCGTGACCGCATCGTCGAACCCGAGCCCGCCAGTCCGTCGGGTTGGCGCTTCCGGTCGAGCTACCGGAGCGCCGCGGCCGCCTATCGCCGTGCCCTCGAGCTGGTGCCGTCCGCGCATCGCGCATTCACGG
>WNGE01000158.1_pt1 | contig 112035 bp, 106 predicted proteins | sample 5400651 | NCBI WGS metagenome assembly WNGE01 (sample SAMN13153370, study PRJNA577476) | soil metagenome | isolation source: 60 cm soil or saprolite under grassland replicate 2 | place: USA:California | collected 2016-06-15 | reverse complement strand
GCCCCGGTCGGCGGCTCGGCGATCCAGTTCGAGGATGTCGGCTTCCTCTATCCGGGAGCGCGCCGCCCGGCGCTCGACGGCGTGACGCTCGATATCCCGGCGGGAGCGACGGTCGCGATCGTCGGCCCGTCGGGCGCCGGCAAGACGACGCTGGTCGATCTCCTGCCGCGGTTCTATGAGCCGACACGCGGCGAGATCGTGATGGACGGAGTGCCGCTGACGAGCTACACCCGCACCTCGCTGCGGCGCTTGATGGGCATCGTGTCGCAGGAAACCGTCTTGCTGAACGACACCGTGCTCGCGAACATCGCCTACGGCCTGAAGGACGTGCCGCTGGATCAGGTGCGCGCCGCGGCGCGCGCGGCCAATGCCGACGAATTCATCATGCGGCTGCCGGAGACCTACCACACGCTGCTGGGCGAGCGGGGCACACGGCTGAGCGGCGGCCAGCGCCAGCGGGTTGCGATCGCCCGCGCGCTGCTGCGCGATCCCCCGATCCTGATTCTCGACGAAGCGACCAGCGCGCTCGATACCGAATCGGAGCGGCTGGTGCAGGAGGCGATCGACCGCCTGATGGCGCACCGCACCGTGTTCGTCATCGCGCATCGTCTTGCGACCGTGCAGCACGCCGACTTCATCGTCGTGCTGGCGGAAGGGCGCATCGTGGAGCGGGGCAGTCACGACCATCTGCTCGCCGCCGACGGCCTGTATCGGCGCCTGTACAACCTTCAGTTCCGGACCTGACATGCTTTCGGGCTTCACCCTCGTTCGCAACGCCGTCAAAATCGACTTCCCCATCGTCCCCGCGATTCGCTCGGTGCTCGAGGTGTGCGATGAAGTCGTCGTCAACGTCGGGCGATCGGAAGACGACACCCGCGACCTCGTGGCCGCGATCGATGACCCGCGCGTCCGCATTCTCGACACGGTGTGGGACTTCAGCAAAGGCAATCGGATGATCTCCAGCGAAACGCAGCGCGCGATGGAGGCGTGCCGCGGCACCTGGGGCATCTACATCCAGGCGGACGAAGTCCTGCACGAGCGTGGCGCGCGCCTGCTCAAGGAGAAAGTCGCCGAATGGGACAAGGAGAGCCACATCGAAGGCCTGTTGGTGAAATATCTCCATTTCTACGGCGGGTTCGACTGTATCGCGACGAACCGGCGTTGGTATCGGCGGGAAGTGCGCTGCGTTCGCCTCGGCAGGGACATCCGTGCCTTTCAGGGCGCGCAAGGCTTTCGCGTCGGGCCGGAGTACCGGAAAATTCGCGCGCGCCCCACGGATGCGGAGATGTTCCATTACGGCTGGGCGCGACCGGCCGCGGCGATCCGGCAAAAGCGCGAGATCTCGAGGACGATTTATCCCTGGGCCAAGCAGCGGCTCGAGCAGGAGCTGAAAGGCGCGGGTCACCTCGATTGGATCCCGCTCCTGAAGCCGTTCACGGGCACGCATCCCCGCGCGGCCGCGGAATGGATTCGCGAGCGCGCCCACGACCCCGAGCGAGTGGTCGGCCCTCGCGACCTCAAGCTCAGCCATCTCCGTCTCTACATCTCCGACTGGATCGAGCGGCTGACGGGCGCGCGCGTCTTCGAATTTCGCAATTACAAAGTCGTGTAGACGGCGGCGTTCCGGGCCTTGTTGTGACGCGGGTTGACGGCGTGGGCGAGCCGGTCCGCGAGACTCGGGGTGATGACCGTCAGCAGCGTCAGCCGCTGGTGTAGTGCGCCTTCCAGAAACGCGCGGTCCGCCGCCAGTGAGTCGCTGTACAACACCACGTAATTGATGGCAAAGCCGCTCACCGGTACCTCATCGCGCTGTTGCAGCACCAGCAGCGCCGGTTTCGGTCGCCCCAGATAGTAGTCGGGGACCCGAAACGTCTGGTTGTACTGCGCAATGAGGACACCCGTCGCGTCGTGCCGCCGGTACACGTACAGCAACGGCGCGACGCGGTCCTGCTTGGTGAAACTGAACGTCAGCACGATCAGCAACGCGGCGTTCACGATCCAGAAGTACCACCACATGCCGCGATAGGCCCGGCGAATCGTGATGCGCGCCGCCAGCCAGGGAAGTCCCGCGACGATGAGGATGAAGAGGATCGGCAGAATCGGCAGCAGAAACCGTTCCTGCTTGTTCGCGATCACGCTATGGCTCACGAAAAACGCGAGCGTCGGGATGCCGAGCAGGGACAGCTGCCTCCCGCCCGCGACCGCTGCCGCAAGCAACAGGATCGATGCAGGAGGAATAAGGGCCGCGAGCAGCGTGAGAATGTAGTGCCATGGCGGGGCGCTGGGGAATCCGTCGGACTCCACGGCCATCCGTTGCGGATGCAGCATCGCTCCGAGCCGGTGGATGAACGAGTATCCCCACTGATCGTTCACCACCGCATTGCTGAAGCCCTGCAGCACGATCACGCATGCAAGGCCGCCCATGAACGCGAGCTTCGCGCTTCTCGCCGCTGGGCGGAACAGGGTCAGTACGACGAAGGCGGCGGCAAAGGCTATCAAAGGAAAGCGCAGGATCAGGGCGGTGCCGAGAGCCGCACCGGCCAATGCGCCCCAGACGGCTGACGGCTGATCGCCGTCTTCAGTGCGTTGCCACCACCAGCACGCCGCCAGGAGCGGCACCTGGCAGATCGACTCCTCGAGCTGATGCACCGCGGTGACCGCCATCGCGAAGAAGGCCGCCGCAAGGAAGCCGCCGAGCAACGCGCTGTCCTTGCCGAGCGAGCGCTCCAGCATGCGGTACACGAAGTAGACGGCGAGCAGCGAATACGCGGCCTGGATGAGGCGCACCAGCAGCATCTCGTGGCCGGGATCGTGTATCCCGATGCCGCGGCCCAACGCCATGATGGCGCCGATGACCCCCGGAAACAGCACCGAGCGCGCGTAGGTCGTCGCCAGTGGCGTACCGCTGGCGATCTGATCGGCCGCGTTGACGACGACGTGATGGTCGTCGGTGGCGAGGAATCCCTGGCTGAATACGGCCGCGAGCAGGCGCAGCAGCGCCGCGACGATGAGGACGCGCTGCAGCGGGCGGTCTATTTCAGCTCGCCCTTCTGCAGCATCTGCTGGTACATGCGCACGTAGGCTTCCGCCATCACCAGGTGGGTGAAGTGCCGCTCGGCGCGCTCACGGCACGCCCGTGGATCGAGCGTCGTCACCTTCTCCCCCGCCGTGATCAGCTCGTCGAGCGTGTCGCGCAACACGCCCACCGCCGGCGTCACGATTTCGGGGAGCGCGCCGCGCCGCGTCCCGAGCACGGGAGTGCCCGAGAACAGCGCCTCGATGGTCGGCAACCCGAACGGCTCGTCCCACTGCGCCGGCATCCACAGACAGCGGGCGCGGGCGAGCAGCACCGCTTTGCGCCTGCCACCGACCTCGCCGACGTACTTGATGCCGCCCGTAAAGGTTGGCCGCCAGCCGCCGGCGATGATCAGCCGGCGCCCTGTGCGCTTCGCGGCGTCGACCGCCCACTGGTAACCGCGGTCGCTGTGCAGTTTTCCGAGAAACAGGTCCCACTGCTCCTTACGGCCGCGGAAGATGTATTCGGCGGGGTCGAGCCCGTTGTACACGAAGATCGTGCTGCCGTGTCGTTTGGCGTGGTCGCGGGAAAGAAAGATCGTGTTCGGCGGGAGGGGCGTGTCGGGCTTCCAGTTGCCGTGCAGCGTTTGCACGAAGGGGAGATCCTTCGGCCCCTTCTTCATGGGGAAATGCGCGTGCAGGATGTCGGCGCCGTCGGGGATGAAGCGGTTGAGATCGACGCCGGAGTCCTTGAGCAGCCGCGGCGCGACGTCCACGATCTTCGTCGCCTCGCGCAGTTTCGTCCCGGGTTGCGCGAGAATCGTGACGCGATGACCGAGTGCCGCGAGCCCGCGCACCAGCGCGACGACGACGCGCTGCGGTCCGCCATAACCTTCGACCGGGAGCCGATGATGGGACGCGACTACGACGTGCATCGAGGTCCCAGTATAACTAGCTTCGGGACATGATTCATCATCATCGATGAGCATTCTTCTGGTCAACGACCATCTGTCGGGTGGGATCGGGCGCTACGTCCGGGGTCTGTACTCCGAGCTGCGGACTCTGTATGCGGCGCGCCACTCCGTCCATCTCTTGTTGCAGAATGTGCCGCGGCACGCCGACGCCACAGCGTGGAGCGATGGGAATGCAAACGACATCACGATGCAGCGCCGCCCGTGGTGGGAAAAGCAGTCGGGCTACGGGACGCTGTACCAGCTCGCCTCCCGCTACTATTACCCGCAGCGTATCCCGCGCGGATACGCGCTGTACCACGTGACGAGCCAGATGATGGGGCACAGCGTGCGGCACGTGGGACCGGCCGTCGTCACCGTGCACGACCTTGTCGCGCTCCGCTATCCGGGCAACCACCCCTGGATCTCCACCCAGATTCGGAAGCGCCACATCGCCGCACTGCAGCGCGCCGCCGCCATTATTTTCCCATCGGAGTTCTCCCGCCAGGATTTCTTGACGCGCTTCCCCTACCCGGCTCGGCACACATTCGTCACTCCGTGGGGGACGGGCGATCCGTTCCGGCCCGCGAACCGGTCGAACGCTCGCGCAGCGCTCGGCGTGTCCCCGGACCAGCCGCTGCTGCTCCATGTGGGGAGTGAGGAGCCGCGGAAGAACGTGGAAACGCTGCTCCGCGCACTTCCCCTCGTTGCCGCCCGGGTCCCGGAGGTGCTGCTGATCCGCGTGGGGGGGCGGAGCCACCGCGCCGGCCGACTCACCAGGCGCATGCGGCTGGAGCGCCACGTCCGCTACGAGCATGACGTCTCCGACGCGAGGTTGGCGCTGTGGTACGCGGCGGCCGACGCGCTGGTGTTCCCCTCACTGCTCGAAGGGTTCGGGCTGCCGTTGCTCGAGGCACTGCGCTGCGGGTGCCCGGTGATCGCCGCCAACACGAGCTCGATTCCTGAGGTCACGGGCGACGCGGCCGCGCTCGTGGACGATCCGTTGGATCCAGGCGAACTGGCCGCGGCGATCGTGCGGGTGCTGGAGGATGGTGAATGGCGCGATCAGCTCCGTCAGCGCGCGCTGTCTCGCGCGGCGGGATTCAGCTGGCGACTGGCGGCGGAGCGGACGGCCGCAGTGTACGAGCACGTCCTTGGCCTGTCTGCTTCGTGAGGGCCATCATCACTGCCGCGGGACGGGGAAGCCGGCTCGCGAGCTCCTCCGACGACACTCCGAAGACGCTGCTGCGGTTCGGAAGCGGGACCATTCTCTCCGGCATCATGCAGAACTTCGCCGCCGCGGGGATCTCTGAATTCATCGTGATCGTCGGATTCCGGGGGGAGGCGATCGTCGAGTACCTCACCGCCAACGATAACCTGGGCTACGCGGTCAGCGTGGTCAGGAATCCGGAATGGCACCGAGGCAACGGGATTTCAGTGCACCTGGCGGGTACGGTGCTGGCCCCGGACGAGGAGGTTCTGCTGTCCATGTCGGACCACCTCGTCTCTCCCGCGGCGCTGCGGGCGATGATCGACGCGCCGGCCGGCCGCAATCAACTGCTCGTCGATTCACGCATCGAGCTGGTACACGACCTGGAGGACGCCACCAAGGTCTGGGTCGATGCGGGCCGGATTACCCGAATCGGGAAGGAGCTGGCTGACTTCAACGCCGTCGACTGCGGCGTTTTCCGGCTCACCCGCCGCTATTTCGATGCGATGGGGCGGCAGATCGGCCGGGGCCGCGACAGCATCACCGAGGGAGTGCGGGAGCTCATCGCCGCGGACGACTTCGAGGCGGTGCCGATCCCCGCAGCCAGCCACTGGATCGACATCGATACGCCGGCCGCCTACGAACACGCGACGGCCAACCGCGCGCGGTACGGATGACCCGGCGCCGAGTGCTGTTCAAAATCGGATTCGTCTACCACAAGGCTGCGTTCGACCCGGTGATCGAGCTGTTTCAGGGCGACGACCGCTACGACGTCTTCTTCGCCTTGGACGAGGAACGCATCCGGCGGTTCTTCGTCAACTTCCGCTACCGCCCGCCGATCGTGGATGAGTGGGTCCGCCAGGGCTACCGTTTCACGGATGAGAAGCGTGGGTTCGATGTCGTGATCGCGGGCGACACGGTCCGCGCCGAGGCGTACGGCCGAACCCTCCTCTGCTTCCTCAACCATGGCACGGGGATCAAGAATATTCTGTATCGCAACCTCGCCAGGAATCTCGACACCCGCTACCAGATCTTCGTCGAAGGCCGGTACCGCGTGGAGCGGATCGAACAGTCCGGTTTTCAAGGGAGGAGCGAGGTGCACCTGATCGGGCTGCCCAAGCTGGACTGGTATTTCCAGGGCCGGTACGGAGACAGCGCGGCGCTGCTGCGGCGCTGGCGCCTCGATCCGAACCGGCGCACCGTGCTGTTTGCGCCGACGTACAAGCCGACCTGCATGTACGATGTGAAAGACGCGATCTTCGCAGCGACCCGTGACCGCTACAACCTGATCGTCAAGCTCCATCACTACAGCTGGATGGGAAAGTACGCCCCGCACCGGCAGCACCGGATCTTCGAGCGGCGGGTCAAAAAGTACCCGCACAGCGTGCTGCTGCCGCCCAGCGAGTACAACATCGTGCCGTACATGGCGGCCGCCGACACGCTGGTCAGTGAAGCCTCCAGCACGGTCTTCGACTTCCTGGCCCTCGGCAAGACCGGCATCGTCTACGACCTTCCACGCTTGGTGCATAGCGACGGCCAACCACTGCTCAGCGAGGACAACCGCGACTTCTTGAAGGGCGCGTTCGTGCACGTGGATTCGCCCGACCGCCTCGGTGAGGCGATCGCGCAAGCGCTGCACCCTACGCCTGCCATGCGGGCAGCCGCCGACGAGCAACGGGCTTATTACTTCCACGGGCTGGACGGCCGCGCCAGCCAGCGTCTCAAGGACAAGATCGAGGAATTGCTCGCGGGGGAACGCTCCCATTAACATTGGGAGGGTGCAGCGTCCTCGTGGCTAAGACCTTCCTGCTGACCGGCGAATTCCCGCCGATGCAGACCGGCATCGCCCGGATGATGGGCGAGCTCACGCGCCGTTACCCGCGGGGCGAGCTGCTCGTCTCCACCGGCCAGCATCGCGACTCCCAGGACTCGGACGTCCGCTTCAGCGGCGCGGTGGTCGATCGTTTACCGGTGCCGAGCAAGGCGCTGCGCAATTTCGCCGGCCTGCTCTTCTGGTCGCGGCGCGTCGCGTCGCTCGCGCGGCAGCACAAGCCGCGCTTCGCGTGGTGCGATTCGATCCGCCCCTGCACCTATCCGGCGAAATGGATGCACGAGCGCGTCGGCACGAAGTACGGCGTCTTCGTGCACGGCGGCGACCTGCTCAAGGAGCTGCACGCGATCCATCACTCGCGCTTCGCGCGCAAAACCGCGAAGGCGCTGCTGGGCTCCGCCGTCGCCGTCGTCGCCAACAGCCAGTGGACGCGTGAGCAGGCACAGAAGGTGCTGCGCGAGCTGGGTCTCGATCCCCTGGCGGAGATGGTGCGCCTGGTGCCGCTTGGCACCGATCCCGAGCAGTTCCGCCCCGGCATCGATACGCACGCCGTCCGCTCGCGCTATCATCTCAATGGGCAGGCGCCGTGGGTGCTCACGGTCGCGCGGCTCGAGGCGTACAAGGGCGTGGACATGGCACTGCGTGCCGTGGCGCAGTGCCGGCTCGATGGCCTCGACGTGAACTACCTGATCGTCGGCAGTGGCAAGAAGCGCAAGGAATATCAGCGACTCGCCGAGGAGCTGAAGATCGCCGATCACGTGCGCTTCGTCGGCAACGTGCCCGAGGCGGAGCTGCCGGCCGTGTTCAACATCGCGAGCGCGTACATCGGCGTGTCGCGCCGCGCCGACGGCTCGCGCGTCGAAGGATTCGGCGTGGCGTTGGCGGAAGCGAGCGCCAGCGGCCTGCCGGTGATCGCGGGCCAATCGGGCGGGCTGGCCGAAGCGGTCCATGACGGCGAGACGGGGCTCGTGGTGAATCCGGACGACCCGGAGGCGGTCGCGACGGCGCTCAAACGCCTGCTCGGCGACCAGCTGCTCGCGCGGCGGCTCGGGCAGGCGGGCCGCAAGTCCATCGAGACTTACTACAATTGGGACCGTGTCATCCGCGACCTGCGCGACATCGAATCGCAAGTCTCAACCTGAGCGAAGCATCTCCTTTGCCTGATCCGCCGGCCGCGCGATGATCGCGTACGTCGGGCAGTGCCGGATGTAGCCGCCGTCCATCGGCGACCACTCCTGATCCGGCTGGGTGACGACCGCTTTCCGCTCCGAGTCGAGCACGAACATCCCCTGCGGCCCATGCACCAGACACGTGCCGCACCCGATGCAGCGCTCGCGCTCCACGCGCACCAGTACGCGCCGCTTGGGATAGATGCCGACCTCACCGGGCTCCGGCCAATCATCGGCGCGGTCGAGCGCGGCCGCGGTGGCGCGATATCCCTCTTCGACTTCTTCGCGCAGGTGATCGAACGAGAACATCGTGACGTGCTCGACGCGCGGCTGGATATAGTAGACCGGCGGTGTCGTCCAGGTGCGCACGCGCTGCTCGAGCAGCGTCGTCATCAGGATCTCGGTCGCGCGCGCGAACACGCCCGCGAAGCCTTCATCCTGCGCGTCGGCCGTGAGCACGCTCGACGCCGAGACGTCCACCGCCACGATCAGCTCGGGGCCGAGCGCGCGCGCCGCGTCGAAGGGGACGTTGGAGACCACGGCGCCGTCCACATAGAACCGGCCGCCGATCTCGTGCGGCGGGAAGTATCCCGGCAGGGCACAGGACGCGAACACCGCGTCGGCGACCCGGATGTCGTCGAGCCCCGGCAGGCCCCAGAAGACCTGCATCCCCGAGTTCAGGTCCACGGTGTTGACGACGACGGGCGGGTCGAGCTGCTGGAAGGTGAGGTCGCCGCAGGTGCGCTGGATGAGGTGCTCGAGCGGCTCGCGCCGGAACAGGGCGGGCGAGCGCATGCGCTTGAACGCCATGTCGGCATGCGCGACCGCGAACACCTCTTTGCGCTTGAGGCTGAGCGCGATCTCGCGCAGCCTGGCGATGCCCATCCCGCCGGCCCAGGCGGCGCCGACGAGCGCGCCGACGCTCGACCCGATGATGCGGGTCGGCCGGTGGCCGCGCTCGAGCAACGCCTGGAGCACGCCCACGTGGGCGAGCCCCTTCATCCCGCCGCCGCCCAGCACGAGGGTGAACGGTGTGTCTCGCTTCACATCAGTATCCCATTGCCCGCGGGGTGAAGTCCCGAGTAACGTAGTCGAGACCCCCATGGCGGCGCCACTGTTTTGGACACGACTCGCTCATGATCCCTGGGCCCGCTTCGGCCTGGGTCTCGTGGGCATCCTCGCGCTGCTGGCGTTGCTCGCACCGTGGCTCGCTCCCGATGATCCATTCCGTGGTGATCTCTCTGCAAGTTTGCGTCCACCCTCCGGCGCGTTTCTGCTGGGCAGCGACGCCCAGGGGCGCGACGTGCTGTCGCGCGTGCTCTACGGCGCCCGCCTGTCGCTCGCCGTCGGCTTGATCAGCCAGAGCATCGCCCTGGCGCTCGGCGTGACGTTAGGACTCGTGTCGGGTTACTACGGCCGCTGGATGGACGGCCTGATCATGCGGGTCGCCGACGTGACGCTCGCATTTCCGTCGCTGCTGCTGCTGATCGCCATCGCCGCCGCGGTGAAGCCGTCGCTGCCCGTCGTGTTCGTCGTCATCGGCATCGTCGGCTGGGCGGGCATGGCGCGCATCGTTCGCGGCCAGGTACTGTTGACGCGCGGTCTCGAGTACGTGCAGGCGGCCCGCGCGCTCGGTGCGTCGGACGCCCGGATCATCGCGCGCCACCTGCTGCCCAACGTGATCGCGCCCGTGATTGTTGCGGCGACACTCGGCATCGGCGGCGCGATCATGGCCGAGGCGGCGCTGTCGTTCATCGGCCTCGGCGCGCAACCGCCCACCCCGTCGTGGGGCGCGATGGTCGCCGACGGACGCGATTTGCTGCGTGTCGCGCCGTGGGTCTCGATCGCTCCGGGCGTCGCGATCGGCCTCGCGGTGCTGGGACTCAATCTGCTGGGCGACGGATTGCGGGACGCGCTCGACGTCAGAAGCATGGGTCGCGCGGCATGACCGAGATCGCCTACCACCCGACCCACGTGCGCGCGCTGCGCGAGACCTTCAAGGCGCTGCGCACGTCGGAATTCCCGTGGACGGCGGATACGACCTATCTCAACAATGCCTCCATCGGTCCCATACCGGAGCGGACGCGGCGCGCGCTCGATGAGTTCACGGCCAAACGTACCGCGCCGCACCTGTTGCCCGACCGCGAGCTGTTCGCCGGCCTTGCCGCCGCGCGACTAGGGCTCGCCCAGCTGATCAATGCAGACCCGTCGGAGGTCGCCCTCGCCACCAACACCGGTTTCGGATTGCACCTCGCCGCGCGCGCGCTGCCGCTCAAGGCGGGTGACGTCGTGCTGCTGTCGGACAAAGAGTTCCCCGCCAACGTCTATCCCTGGCTGCTGCTGCGCGATCAGGGGATCACGGTCGAGATGGCGCGCTGCACTCCGCAGGGATGGCCGGACGAGGAGCATCTGCTCGAGCGGCTGCGCGACCCCAAGGTACGCGTGCTCGCGGTCTCGTTCGTGCAGTTCTCCAACGGCTATCGCGCCGACCTGAAAAAACTGGGCGCCGCCTGCCGCGCCAACGGCACGTACCTGGTCGTGGACGGCATTCAGGGCGTCGGTAATTCGGTGCTCGACGTGCAGGAGACGCCGGTCGACATCCTGGCGTGCGGCGGGCAGAAATGGCTGCTGTCGCCGTGGGGATCGGGGTTCGTGTACGTGCGCAAGGAGCTGGTCGCGAAACTCGAGCCGACGATCACCGGCTGGATGGCCTTTGAGGGCACGGACGATTTCTCGCGGCTCACCGAGTACAATCCCACGTTCCGCTCCGATGCCCGCCGCTTTGAAATGATCACCCTGCCTTATCAGGACTTCGTGGGCATGACGCAGTCGCTGGCGCTGCTGCTCGAGATCGGCGTGCGCGACATCGCGGAGGTGACGCGCGCGACGCACGAGCCGATCGTGAAGTGGGCGCAGCAGAACGGCGTGCGGATCACATCGCCCACCGAGAACGGGCACCGCTCCGCGATCCTGTGCGTGGCGCCACCGAAGCCGGTGGAGGCGTATCACGGCATGAAGCGCGCGCGCGTCGTGTGCAGCTTGCGCGAGGGCGCGATCCGGCTCTCGCCGCACTGCTACAACACGGTGGAGGAGATGGAGAAGGTGATTGAGGTGCTGGATGATCTGATGTAGCGTCGTAACGTCGTAGCGTCTTACAACAGTTTCTTGATCAGCTGGATCTGCCCTGCGTGGTACAGATCGTGTGAAGCAATGCCGTAAATCTCCTGCGCCACGCGCCACTGCGAGTGCCAGCCGCGCTTGCCGAGGTCACGCGGTTTTACCTGCGCGATGGCGCGACGCAACAGCGCGTGCTGCTCGTCGAGCAGCGCGCGGTCGCGTTTCCAGGCGGCGTCGGTGGGCCGCTCCGGAAGCGCCGGCCAGTTCGCGCCGTCGCGCGGGAACGCGATGGTGGGATCGCGCAGCAGCCGGCGGCGCACCATGCACTTCCAGTAGGCCGTGTGCAGGACCAGATCCCAAATGCAGTGGCGGTGCCGAGCGGGCCGCCACAGCGCTTGCCGAACCGTGACGCCTCGCAGTGTGCCGCGCAGCGGCGTGCCATGCCACGCGGGTGCGGTGTAGGCTTGATCGAAGACCTCGAGCAGCAAGTCCTTCACGCGCGTCTCAGCAGCGCGTATTCCTTCTTGCCTTTCCTCAGCAACAGATTGCGGCCGCCGATCCAGTCCCCCGACGCGATAGTGCGGCCGGCGTCATCGACGCGCTGCTGATTGACGTAGATGCCCCCCTGCTCGATGCTGCGGCGCGCTTCGCTCTTCGACTTGGCAAGCCCGGCGCGGGCCACGAGATCGACCAGCGCCACGCCGTCCGATTCCCCTTCGACGGCGATCGTGGGGATCTCACCGGCCAGGATCTCGAAGACCTGCGGGTGGACCTCCGGCTGCTCTTCACCGAACAGAATCGCGGACGCCGCTTCCACGCCCGAGAGCACTTCCGCGCCATGCACCAGCGCCGTCACGGCAGCCGCGAGCGCCCGCTGCGCCGGGCGCTGAGCGGGATTCCGGGCCTGTTGCGCCACGAGGCTCGTGACCTCCGGCTCGGGAAGATGCGTGAACAGTTTCAGGTATCTCTCCACGTCGCGATCGTCCGTATTGATCCAGGACTGATAGAACTTGTACGGCGACGTGAGCTGGGGGTCGAGATAGATCGCTCCCTCTTCCGTCTTGCCGAACTTTTTCCCCGAGGCCATCGTCACCAGCGGTGCGACCAGTCCGTGTGCCTCCGCGTTCTCGATGCGCCGGATCAAGTCCACGCCCGCCGTGATGTTCCCCCACTGGTCGCTGCCGCCGACCTGGAGCGTGCACTTGCGCTCGCGAAACAGGTGCAGGAAGTCGTAGGCCTGGAGCAGCATGTAGCTGAACTCGGTGAACGACAGCCCCGAATCGAGTCGCGCCTTCACCGACTCCTTCTGCAGCATGATGTTCACGGTGAAGTGCTTGCCGACGTCGCGCAGGAAGTCGATCACGCGCTGCTCGATCAGCCACTTGGCATTGTCCAGCAGCAGTGCGGCCGTGGGACCGGCGCCGAATTCCAGAAACCGCGCGGCCTGGTCGCGCATGCGATGCACGTTCTCGCGGATTTCTTCCTTGGAGAGCAGCGGGCGCTCGCCCGGCTTCCCCGAGGGATCGCCGATCAGTCCCGTCCCGCCGCCCATCAGCACGATCGGCCGATGGCCCGCGCGTTGCAGATTGGCGAGCAGCATCAGCGGCATGAGATTGCCGAGCTGCAGCGAGGGTGCCGTCGGGTCGAAGCCGCAGTAGGCGGTGACCGGGCCTGTCGCGAAATGCGCGGCCAGCGCGGGCGTGGCCTGCTGCACGAAGCCTCGCCATTCCAGTGCCTGCAAGACGTCGGTCATGGCGGCGAATCTACGGCTTAACTAGGTTTTAGTGCAGATGGCATCATCGACGCCCCCCTCAGCACCGCGCCGCCCCTTCTTCATCCGCTGGTGGTACGTTCCCGTCCAGCGGCGGCGGGTGATCATCGCCACCGTGCTCGCCCTGCTGTACGGCAGCGGGCTGGCCTACGGCTCGTGGACGCGCGTTTGCGCCGGCGACCGCTGCCCCAGCATCATGCGCATCGATCCGGGACAGCGGCCGCAGCTCCAGACCTCCAAGGTGTATGCGGCCGATGGGCGCCTGATCACCGAGTTGGGGATCGAGCGCCGCACCGTCGTTCCGCTCGACCAGATCCCCGTCCACGTGCGCCAGGCATTCCTGGCCACGGAAGACAAGCGCTTCTACCGCCATCACGGGATCGACTTCGTGCGGCTGCCCGGAGCGATGCTCAAAGGCTTCCGCGGGTTCTCCACGATCACCCAGCAGCTCGCCCGGAACGTCTTCAAGGACAAGATCACCCGCGAACGCTCGCTCGGCCGGAAGCTGCGGGAAGCCCGTGTCGCGTTGGAGCTGGAGCGCAATTTCCCGAAGGACACGATTCTCCAGCTGTACCTGAATCAGATCAGCCTCGGCCCCAACGTGGCGGGCGTCGAAGCGGCGTCGCAGGTCTACTTCGGCAAGTCGGTGCGCGATATCAATGTCGCCGAAGCGGCCACACTCGCCGCTCTTCCCAAAGCCCCGGGGACCTACAATCCCCGCACGCATCCCGACAACGCGATCTGGCGCCGCAACGTCGTGCTCACGCTGATGCGCAATCAGGGATTCCTGACTCCTGAGGATGCGGAATTCTGGAAAGCCTATCCGCTGGTGTTGACCACGCGCCGCACCAGCTACGGCGACGTGGCGCCGTATTTCGTCGAATGGCTGCGGTCGGCGTTCCTCGAGCCGCGCTTCGGCCGCGATCTCTACGAGAAGGGCCTGCGCATCTACACCACGCTCGATCTCGACATGCAGGAGGCCGCGGAACAGGCCCTCCAGTCGCAGCTCAACGAGATCGAATCGGGCGTGTACTCCAACGGCAAGTTCGAGGGCACGTCGTATCGCGACTACCTCGAGCAGGGTCGCAGCACGCCCGACGACCAGGGCCCGTTCGCGCCCTATCTGCAGGGCGCGTTGCTCGCGGTCGACGCCAAGACCGGCAACATCCTCGCGATGGTCGGTGGCCGGGACTTCGTCGACTCGAAGTGGAACCGCGTCACGCAGTCGGCACGGCCGCCGGGCTCGACGTTCAAGCCGTTCGTGTATTCGGCCGCGATACGCGCCGGGCATCCCGTCACCGAGATGCTGGACGACTCGCCGCTCAATCCGCCCGTCATCCAGCTCGACAGCTCGCTGTGGCAGCCGAAGGACTACGACGACACGACGCTGGGCCTCATCCCGATGCGCCGGTCGCTGTACCTGTCACGCAACCTGTCGACGATCAAGCTCGGCATGGCGCTGGGCGAGCAAACGGTGATCGGTGAAGCGCGCCGCTACGGCATCACGACCCCGCTGCCGCCCTATCCCTCGATCCACATCGGCGCCCGCGAGACCAAGCCGATCGAGCTCATCGCGGCGTATACGTCGTTCGCGAATAACGGGACGCGCGTCGAGCCGATCGGCATCCAGCGCATCGAGGACCGCCAGGGCAACATCCTCTACCAGTCCACGATCAAGCGCGAGCAGGTGCTCGATCCCGAGCACAACTGGCTGATGCTCGACATGATGCGCGATGTGATGCGGTGCCAGCCCGGCACCGGCCCGCACCGCTGCGGCACGGCCGCCGGCGCGGTCGGGGGCCTGCGCGTCCCGATGGCGGGCAAGACCGGGACGACGGACGACTACACCGACGCCTGGTTCGTGGGCTTCACGCCCGAGATCGTGACGGGCATCTGGATCGGCTACGATTTGCAGCGGCGCATCATGAACAACGCCGGCGGCGGCCGCATCGTGGCGCCCGCCTGGACGAAGTTCATGCGCGACGTCTACGAGCGACGCCCGGCCCCCGGAGACTGGGCGCGGCCCGACGATCTCGTGACGCGCGAGGTCGACTGGTCGAACGGATTCCTCGCCACGCCGTTCTGCCCGCTCGAGGTACGGCGCTGGGAGTGGTTCTATCCGGGCACCGAGCCTACGCAGGTGTGCCAGGTGCACTCACCGTTTGGAGTCGGCGTGACCCCGTAACCTTCAAGGTTGGAGTCGCAAGGTCGAAGCCATTAGAAAAGTTGTGCAGACGCCAAGTTGGAAAGTGGTCTCCAGTGCAACCTTCAAGAGGTCAGGAAGACTTTCCTGACCTCTCGCACGTGTAGCTTGGAGCCACTTCGCAACTTGGCGTCTGTGCAACTTTTCTTGTGTCGTCTAGCTTGGAGCTGATGACTGGACTGAGGATTCGTGCCGCTCGCATCCATCCAGTAACGGCGCCGTCCTTCGAGGACGGCGCCGTTCTTGTTGACGGCGCGGGACGGATCGCTGCGGTCGGGCCGCACGCGAGCGTGCCGCAGCCTGCCGCTGCGCAGCCACTGCATTTCCCCGACGCGGAGCTGATGCCCGGCCTCGTCAACTGCCATACGCATCTCGAGCTCACGCATCTGGGCGGCGGCGGCGGCGGCGGCGGGCGGCACGACGAGTCCGAATTCCTCACCTGGATCAGGCGGATCCGCGAGCTGAAGGAGGCGACCAGCGCCGAGGCGTTTTACGAGGCGGCGGTGGCGGGCGTGCGCGATTGCTGGACGCGCGGCGTCACCTGCGTCGCGGAAACCGGCAGCACCGGTGCGGTGATGCGCGCGCTCCACGACCTCGGCGGCCGAGGGATCGTGTACCAGGAAGTGTTTGGTCCGGACCCCGCGCAGTGCTCCGCGAGCATGGAGGAGCTGGAGAAAGCGATCTCGCAACTGCGCCGTCTTGCAACTGCGCAACTGTCAGTTGGGGTTTCACCTCATGCACCGTACACCGTGAGCGCGTCACTCTACGATGCCGTGGCCGCGTTCGCCCGCAACGAAGGGTTGCCGATCGCTGTGCATGCCGCCGAATCACAAGAGGAGACGCTATTGGTCCGCGATGGTGCCGGACCGTTCGCCGCTGCATTGCGTGCGCGCGGAATCGCCATTGAGGCACGGAATTGCTCGCCGGTCGCGTATCTCCTGCAACGGGGCATCCTGCGCCCTGGCACGCTGTGCATTCATTGCGTGCAGGTCGATCAGGCCGACATCGAGCTGTTGCGCGTGACGCGGGCGGCGGTGGCGCATTGTCCCCGCTCCAACGCGGCGCATCGCCATGGCCGCCTGCCGCTCCGATGGGTTCGCGAGGCCGGCGTGCCGGTGGGCCTGGGCACCGACTCTGTCGTGAGCGTCGGCGAGCTGGACCTATGGGCGGAGGCAGAGGCGGCCGGGCTCACCGGGGGGGGGGATGCAGCGCTGCGCATGCTTACAATAGAAGGGGCGCGCGCGCTGGGCTGGGAGCGTGAGATCGGTTCGCTGGAAGTCGGAAAGGCGGCCGACTTGGCGGTTTTCCCGCTCGCCGCCCCTCGCCGTCCCTCGCCGCCCCTCGCCGCCCAGTTAACAGTAGTCAGCGGCCGCATCGTGCATCAGATTTCCGCCCCATGAAAACGCAACGTCACGCGGCCATCCTGCGGATCGTGCGGCAGGAAACAGTGGGCAGCCAGGAGCAGTTGCGCGAGCGCCTCAAGGCCGAGGGCTACAACGTGACGCAGGCGACGCTGTCGCGCGACATCCGCGAGCTGGGTCTCGCCAAGGTCGCCGCGCCCGATGGCGGCTCGCACTACGCGGCCGGAGCGGAGGGCGCCCCCGGGGGGGGCGTCCGGCCGCATCTGGAGCAGCTCCTTCCCACCATGCTCGTTTCCGCCGAAGGCGTCGGCCCGTTGCTCGTCCTCAAGACGACGACGGGAGCGGCGCAGGCGCTGGCTCTGGCATTGGACGGCGCCGGGTGGAGCGAGATCATCGGCACCATCGCCGGTGACGATGCCATCCTGGTCATCACGCGCAGCGAGCGAGGCCGCCGTGCCGTCCAGGTCCGGTTGCAAGAGCTCGCAGGACTCCCCGCTTGAAAACGCTCTTGGCTCTCATGGCGCTGTTGGTCATCGCGAACGCCTGTTCTGCTCAATCACAACCTCCACCATCCTCCACCAACCAGAATTCGCTCACCGACGCTGAGAAGGCCGCCGGGTGGCGGCTGCTGTTCGACGGGAAAACGACAACAGGCTGGCGCAACTACGGGAAGCCGACGATTTCCGACGGATGGGTGGTGCAGGATGGGGCGCTCACGCGCGTGGGCGCGGGCGGCGACATCATCACGAGCGACGAATTCAAGAACTTCGAGCTGTCGATCGATTGGAAGATCGAGCCGGGCGGGAACAGCGGCATCTTCTATCGCGCCGCCGACGATACGGACGAGATCTACTGGAACGCGGTGGAGATGCAGGTGCTCGACGACGCGAAGCACCCGGACGGCCAGTCACCCGTGACATCGGCGGGTGCAGCCTACGATCTCTATCCGGCGCCGCGCGGGCACGTACATCCGGGTGGTGAATGGAACACGGCGCGGCTCATCGTGAACGGCAATCACGTCGAGCACTGGCTCAACGGCGTCAAGCTGCTGGAGTACGAGCTCGGCAGCCGCGATTGGGATTCGAAGGTGGCGGGAAGCAAGTTCAAGCCACATCCCCGCTTCGGGAAAAACTCGCAGGGCCACATCGGCCTGCAGGACCACGGCAACGTCGTCGCCTACCGCAACATCAAGATCCGGGTGCTGCCATGACCAGGAAACGCTCGCTCATCTCGCGGCGTCGCTTTGTCGGCGACGTCGCCACCGGTCTGACGTTCACGATCGTGCCGCCGCACGTGCTCGGGGCGCGGGGGCGGGGGCACAATCGTCTCGCGCCGAGCGACAAGCTCAACATCGCCTGCATCGGCGTGGGCGGCATGGGCGCGAATGACGTGCGGGGAGTCGGGAAGACCGAGAACATCTACGCGCTCTGCGACGTGGATGATCGTCAGGCGGCACAGTCGTTCAGTGCATTCCCGCTGGCGAAGCGTTTTAAGGATTTCCGCGTCATGCTCGATAAAGAAGGAAAGAACATCGACGCCGTCACCGTCTCGACGCCCGATCACACGCACACGGTCGCGGGCATGACGGCGATGAAGCTCGGCAAGCACACGCGTATTCAAAAGCCGCTGGCGCGGACGTTGTGGGAAGTGAAGCAACTCGAGGAGGCCGCGACGAAGTACAAAGTCGCGACGCAGATGGGCAACCAGGGCCACGCCGAGGAGGGCACGCGGCAGATCCGCGAATGGGTGGAGGCCGGCGCGATCGGCACCGTCCGCGAGATCCAGCTGTGGACGAACCGGCCGATCTGGCCGCAGGCGATCGAGCGGCCGCTCGATGAGTTCTACACGCCGCAGTGGCTCGACTGGGACTTGTGGCTCGGACCCGCGCCGCAGCGGCCCTACCATCCCGCGTATGCGCCGTTCAAATGGCGCGGCTGGTGGGATTTCGGCACCGGCGCCTTGGGCGACATCGCCTGCCACTCGATGGATGCGTCGTTCTGGACGCTCGAGCTCGGCTACCCATCGCGCATCGAAGCGGAGTCGACCAAGCTCTACAGCGAGACGGCACCGGCGTGCTCGCGCATCACCTACGCGTTTCCAGCCAAGGGCAACCGGCCCGCGGTGGCCGTCGTGTGGCGCGACGGCAGCCTGTATCCGCCGCGTCCCAAAGAGATCACCGATCCGCTCGCGTGGCCGTTCGACACCAGCGGGCAGCTGTGGATCGGCGATGCGGGCAAGCTGGTCGCGGGGATCTATGGCGAGAGCCCACGCCTGCTCGATGAGGCGAAGCAGGCGGAAATCACCGCGCATCCGCCGGCGCAGAAGTATCCGCGCACCGAGGGCGTCTACGCCGAATGGATCGCCGCTTGCAAAGGTGGGACACCGGCTGGATCGAACATTCCCGGCCATTCCGGACCGCTCACCGAGATGGTGCTGCTCGGCAATCTGGCGGTGCGCACCGCGCAGCCGATCGATGTGAATCCGCAGACCGGCGCGGTGCTGACTACAGGAATTCCAGAAGAGTACGTCAAGCCACGGTACCGTACCGGATGGGGATGGTAAAAGCAGGTCCTTCGCTCGCGCGCGTTCCGCGCGCTTCGCTCAGGATGACATTGCTTCGCTTTTGTTTTTGAGTAAGTAGGAAGAGCGAGATTGTCATCCTGAGCGCCGCAGGCGCGAAGGACCTGCTTTTGGTTAGGGCTTGCGAACCAAAGCCTGCCGTATGTATTTTTATACACAACTATGCATAAACAATCCGGTCCGCTCGTCGTACTCGCCTATTCGGGCGGGCTCGACACCTCCGCCATCGTCCCCTGGCTGCGCGAGACCCATGGCGCGCGCGTCGTCTGCTTTGCCGCGGACGTCGGGCAGGGGCTCGGCGAGCTCGACGGCCTCATCGCGAAAGCGAAACGCTCCGGCGCCGAAGACTGCATCATCGAAGACCTGCGCGAAGAGTTCGTGCGCGACTTCGTCTTCCCGACGTTGCGCGCCGGCGCCGTCTATGCCCGCACGTATCTGCTCGGCACCTCGATGGCGCGACCGCTTACCGCGGCGCACCAGGTCGCCGTCGCGCAGCGCCTCGGCGCCGACGCGGTCGCCCACGGCTGCACCGGCAAGGGCAACGATCAGGTCCGCTTCGAGCTGACCTACGCCGCGCTCGCGCCGGAGCTGCAGGTCATCGCGCCGTGGCGCGAATGGGAATTCCAGAGCCGTGAAGACCTGATCGCCTACGTGCACGCCAAGGGCGTACCGGTTCAGGCCACCGCCGCGAAGCCGTACTCGAGCGACCGCAACCTGTGGCACTGCTCGCACGAGGGCGGCATCCTCGAGGACCCGTCGCAGGAAGCACCCGAGCACATCTTCGTCGTGACGAAGAACCCGCTCGCGGCGCCGGATGAGCCGGTCGTCGTTACGATCGGCTTTGAAGAAGGCACTCCTGTCAGCGTCGATGCCGTCCCGCTTGGTCCCGTCGAACTCCTCGAACAACTCAACGAAGTCGCCGGCGAGCACGGCATCGGCCGCGCCGACATCGTCGAAGATCGCCTCGTCGGCATGAAGTCGCGCGGCGTGTACGAGACGCCGGGCGGGACGGTGCTGTACGCGGCACACCGCGAGCTGGAGCAGATGGTGCTCGACCGCCGCACACTGAGAATGAAGGACGAGCTGGCGCTGCGGTACGCCGATCTCGTCTACGACGGCCGCTGGTGGACGCCGGAGCGTGAAGCGCTCGACGCGCTGTTCACGACGACGCAGAAGAACGTGACCGGGACCGTCCGCCTGAAGCTGTTCAAGGGGAACGTGATCGTTGCCGGCCGGGAGAGCCCGTACGCGCTGTACCAGCCGTCGTACGCCACCTTCGGCAAGGACAACGTCTACAATCAAAAGGACGCGGAGGGCTTCATCCGGCTCTACGGACTCGCCAGCAGAATCGCCGCTGGGTTAGCAGCCGAGCGCACGGATGTCCCAGCGAGCTGACACGCCCCCCCCTCCGCATCACATGTGGGGCGGGCGCTTCGTTCTCGGACCCAGCGAAGCGCTCGACGCGTTAAACCGCAGCCTCCCCGTCGATCATCGGCTCTGGCCGCAGGACGTCGCCGCCAGCAAGGCGTGGGTACACGCCCTGTGCCGCGCCGGCGTTCTGACCACCACCGAAGAGACGCAGCTGCTCGAAGGCCTCGACCGCGTCGCCGACAAGCTCGCGGACGGCGCCGCCGCCGGCGCTCCCGATGAAGACGTGCACACGCTCGTCGAGCGGCTGCTCTACGCGGAAATCGGTGCGGTGGCCGGGAAGCTGCACACCGGCCGGTCGCGCAACGACCAGGTCGCCACGGACCTGCGACTCTGGACCATCGATGCTATCGACGAGCTCGACGCCGCCGTCGCCGCCCTCGGCCGCACGCTCGTCGCCAAGGCGAAAGATGGGCTCGACGCGATTCTCCCCGGCTACACCCACGGCCAGCGCGCCCAACCGGTGCGCTGGGCGTACGTGCTGCTGGCGCACGCGTGGCCGCTGGTCCGCGACCGCCAGCGCCTCGCGGATGCGCGCCGCCGCACGGCCGAGCTGCCGCTCGGCTCGGGCGCGCTGGCGGGCTCCGGCTTTCCCGTCGATCGTGTCCTGCTGAAAGAAGCGCTCGGCTTCCGCGCCGTCTCCCCGAATGCGCTGGATGCGACCGGCGATCGCGATTTCGTCGCCGAGGTGCTGTTCGTGATCGCGCTGGTCGGCACGCACTTGTCGCGTCTCGGTTCGGAGCTCATCACCTACGCCAGCGGCGAATTCGGATTCGTCTCGCTCGCCGACAGCTTCAGTACCGGGTCGAGCCTGATGCCGCAGAAACGCAATCCGGACGTGTTCGAGCTGGCGCGCGGCAAGGCCGGACGCATGCTGGGCGATTGCGTGGCGCTGCTCACGGTGTTGAAGGGGATTCCGGCCGGCTATCAGAAAGACCTGCAGGAAGACAAGGCGCTGCTGTTCGACGCGTGCGACACGCTGGCGACGGTGTTGCCCGCCGTCACCGGCGCGATCGACACGCTTACCGTGAACGCGGAGCGGATGGCGGCGGCGCTCGATCCGGCGATGCGGGCCACAGATCTCGCAGATTTGCTGGTCGAGGCAGGTGTCGCATTCCGTGAGAGTCACGGATTGATCGGCAGATTGGTTCGTGCGGCGGAGCAGGCTGGTGTCACGCTCGATAAGGTGCCCGCCAAAGTGGCGGCAGCGATTCATCCCGCGCTGGGACCGGCGCTGGCGCAGCTCGGCACCTGGGAGCAAAGCGTGGAAAGCCGTGCCACGCCTGGAGGTGCCTCGCGTGCCTCAGTCGAGTCGCAAATAGACGAGTTACGGCGCGCGTTTCAGCCAGCAGCGAGCTCGTAAATCCCTCACTTGCTGTAAGTTGCTGGTCGGTATTAGCATATCGCATGCGTTGCCTAGCCCTCAATGCCTCGTTCGAGCCGCTGACCATGGTGCCGGTGCGCCGGGCGCTGCGGCTGGTCATTGATGGGAAGGCCGAGGTCGTCGAGGCGGAAGGCACGCCGGTCCATTCCGAGCGAATGGCGGTGCCACGCCCCGCTGTCATCCGACTCGTCCGCTTCGTCCACGTCCCCCGCCGCTTCCGCCGCCAAGTCACCAACACGTTCCTGTTTGCCCGCGACAACTACCGCTGCCAGTTCTGCGGCCGCTCGCAGCAGGAGCTGCGGCAGCGCGAGTGCCTGACGCGCGACCACCTCGTCCCGCTGTCCCGCGGCGGCACGAACGCGTGGACCAACGTCCTGACGGCGTGCTCGAGCTGCAACACCCGCAAGGGCAACCTGCTGCCCGAGGAAGTGGGCATGCACCCGCTGCGCTCGCCGCACGAGCCGCACTTCGTGCATCTCTCCTGGGCGGTGCGCCGCCTCACGCGGACGCAGGCGAAGTACATCCGGCTCTTCTACGGAGCGGATGTACTGGCGACGCTCGAGGCGTTGTAATGGCCAAGGTGCCCTGGGTGCTGGCGGGCGCCGGCGCAGCCGCGTTGGTGGGGGTCGTTTTTCTCACGCGGCCGGCCGGCGGCTCGACCCAGCATCCCACGCCGCGGCCCGGCATCACGGCCGCGAAGGTCCTCGCCGATCCCGCAATCCCACGCAACCCCGGTGCGCTCGAGGCGTACGCGGCCGCGCGCACCATCGCTGCCACGCTCGATGGGGTCTACTGCCATTGCGATTGCTCGAAGCACTCCAGCCACCGCTCGCTGCTCACCTGCTACGAGTCAACGCACGCGGCCTATTGCGACATCTGCATGGGTGAGGCCATGCTGGCGAGCAGTATGGCGGGGCAGGGGAAATCGCTGACGGAAATCCGTGCCGCTATCGACCGTCAATTTGGGAGTTGAACACCGTAGAAGAAAGTCGTCGAACAAAAACCGTAGAACAAAGCCGTAAAACAAAGACGTCGAACGACTACGCTCCGACGAACGCCCCTCCTTACGCCCTTCTTCGACCGCTCCTTCCACAACGAAGACCATGCCGAACTCGAAGAGCCTGATCCGGCTGCTCGCCAACGCCAAGCGCTTGGCGAAGCAATACTACCATCTCACTGGGCGACCGCTCGGCGTTACGGGTGAGGTGGCCGAATATGAGGCTATCAGGCTCCTGCGCCTGCGGCCGGTCGCCGTGCGCCAGCCTGGATACGATGCGGAAGGGAAAGTACGCAACGGTCGGAGAGAACAGCTTCAGATCAAGGGCAGATGCTTCCCGGGCAAAGTTAACCCAGGCGCCCGAATGGGAGCCATCGATTTGTCCAAGCCATGGGACGCGGTTCTTCTTGTCCTCCTGGACTCAGAGTTCAACGCTACTGCCATCTACCGCGCCGAGCGGGCCGCGGTCCGCGCCGCGCTGCTGGCGCCGGGCTCCAAGTCGCGAAACCAGCGGCATCAGCTTCCAATCGCGAAGTTCAAGGCCATAGGCCGGTGCGTCTGGCCACGCGGTGGGCGCTCGCCGTAAGAAGCGCTTGAAGCGGACTACGTTACTGCTTGAGGAGATCAGACAGGCCTGTCATCATGCTGCAAAACCGATCCCTCCGTTGCTGGTAATCTCGCCAGCTTCGGAAATCGTCCACACTCTCTGTCTCGACTTCGGCAACAAGACAGCGGAGCGTGCCGTGAGAGACAAGGCCCTTCCGTAGGTAGGTCGCTGTGGTCTTCACGACTCGAGCAAGGGACCCGTCCGACCCCTCTCGCCTAACGTAGGCCTGCAGGTGGCCTTTTAGTGTCTGAGCGTGCCACTCCGACGCGAAGTTCGCGAGATCCAGATCGACGGCGGGCATGGTTCCTTGCTCCCTCTCTCTGCACTGCGCGAAAGATACATCGGCGCGGGCCGTTTCCAACCGCTGCCGGAACAACTCCTGTCTGGCAACCGCACTCGCGGCGGTTGATACCTATTTGTCTGGCGGGGGGTGCGAATACAAACGATTGATCAGCTTCAAGACCAACACCGTCCGGCTCTGAAGGGAGCGTAGTTGGCTGCTCTGGGCCGGGCTTGTTGGGTTGATGAGGCGGAGCTGGGTGAGGGTCTCCTGCGCTGACCCACGCGCATGCAGCAAGAAGCGCCGGAAGTCCGGGACGGTGCCGCGCCCACAGCCCTCGGCGATATTCGAGACCACAGACACGGACGCTCGAACCAACTGATCGGCTCTGGCGAATGCGCCAGGGCCGCGGAACGTCTTGGCCAGCTCGGCGCACTCCTTGGCCACAGCTGCAGCAACATGGGAGACGAGCAGTCGGCTGGGATCGGCGCGGAGAACCATGCGCCCACGATAGCGTTCGAAGTGCGGCGGGGCGTCATCATTCCTACGCGGTCCGTGATCGTCTTTCCGCCGACGCCGTTCTTCGACGTCTCTGTTTGACGCCGTTGTTTGACGTCGTCGTTCGACGTCGTCCTACGGCCGGAACGTAGGACTCCGCGCCTCGAGCCGCTGACGCGGCAGCCCCGCGAGCCGGACCAGCACCCGCTGCGCTCCCCGCGCCAACGCTTCGCCGAAATTTCCCTCACCTGACACGGCGGGTCCCACTTGTCCCGAGAGCCACCGGGACAATTCTTGTAGATCCGTGTCGTTGAGCGTCGTGACCTCGAGCCGCGCGACGAAGTAATAGCGTCCCGACCCGCCGCTCGGCCCCAACGTGACGGTGTAGGGAATGTCCAACGCCGCCGCCAGGTCATCGGGCGTCGCATAGCGGCTCACGTTCCCTCCCTGCCGGATCAGCACGAAGTCGTCGGCCAGCGGATCGTTGCGCGCGACGCCGTCCCACGAGACCTCGCGGATGAACTGATCGAACCAGGAGGTGCGCACCTTCCACAGCTCGAGCCGGTAGTGCAGCCGCAGCGGAAAGCCCGAGCGCATCAGTCCCACGAATTTGCCGTCGGCCAGGAGCCCCGTGCTGCGCACGCGCGGGACGTCGTTTTGCAGCGTGACCGTCAGCGTAGGAGACTGCGCGACGCCCACCTGTGGCGTGAGGGCCAGAGCGATGGCCCCCCCCACCCACCAACGAAGGCGCACTCTAGAACCGGTGATCGAGCCGGACCGTGAAGCGCAGCCGTTCGCCGGTTGTGACCGCCTTGGCGATGTAGACTCCGAATCCTCCCCAATCGACGCCCAGTCCCGCATCCACGAGCCAGCTCGAGAAGCCGGGAATTCTGCCGGACGGTACGTGGCCCGGCGCATTGCCCACGAGCCAGCCCTGGCCCGCGTCCGCGAATACCACGACGTCGAGCCCTTCCAGCCAGAAGAACGATCCGCGGCCCTCGTCGCGCTCCGGTTTGTCGTCCTTCCACGGGTTGTAGCTCCAGTTGAGCTTCACGTGGCCGCGATACTCCGTCTGGAACGCGATGACGCGGTCGCACGCCGCGACCAGTGTGCCGGCGAACGCGGGGTCGGTGAAGGCGGTGTTGCACGAGCTGGCGCGGAACGGATGGCCGGGCATCGGATCGGGACCGCCGAGCGACAGGCGTCGCTGCAGCGGCAGCGGATCGCCGCCGGCCCAGCCGCCGGCGATCAACCGCACGTTCACGCGTCCCGACGGGCTGATGCGGGCGTAGTGCCGGAGGTCGAAGAACATCCGGCCGAAGCCGTACGACCCATCGGTCGGAATCGAATCGCGGACGCTCGCCGGCACGCCGGTGTGGGGGACGACGTCTTTGCTCCCCGAATGCTCGAGCGTCGTGCGCACCAGCCACCCGGAGGAGGGCTCGTCGGGATCGTTGCGCGTGTCGAGCGCGGCACCCAGCGCGAGCGTCGTGAAGTGCCCTTCGTCGATCGGCGGGTTGGGGCGCCACGGCTCGGAATTGCGAAACACCGTCCAGGGATCCTGCGTGCCGACGCCCGTCTGCCACTCGCGCCGCAGCTCGAGCGACAGCGACACTTGGCGTTCCGGTTGCGCGAACACGCGGGCCGCCCATCCCTTGTTCAGGTAGTAGTCGCGGTAATCGCGGCCGAAGACAAACGCGCTCCACCCGATCTCCGCATTATGGAGTCCCAAGTCTTCGACGGGCGAGACGACGTCGAACGCGCGCAGGCCGAGCCCCACCGGGCGCACGTCGCCGGCGCGCAGCTCGCTGCGGAACATGTAGCCGAGGTCGCTGCGCTTGTCGGAGAGATCGCCGGCCGACCGGAATACGCCGAGCGCATCGACGCGCAGCCGGAAGTTCTGCTCGAGCTTCCAGTCGACCAGCGGTCCGAAGACGACCGGCAGCCCTTCGACACGATTGAATGTTCCGCCCGTCGCGATCGTGAGGGACGAGCGCGAGTCGGCCGTACCCCAGGAGACGTGCGCGCCCGGATTCCATAGCCGGCGCCGGAGGTTGGGGGCGTAGACGATCTCGTCCCCTTCCTTATGAAGGCGGTAGAGCAGCGGCTCGCGGTACTGCCGCACCTCCCCGCCGATCCGCGCCTTGGCCGTGTCATTGACCGTGCCGCCGACGACGATGACGTCGCCGGTCACTTCGGCCCCACCCCCCTGATCGAACAGCAGATCGCCGTTGATCACGACGAGCGTGCCCTGGACCCGGCCCGCGACGAGCACCGGCCCGTTGCGGACCGCCACGTTGCCGCGCCACTCGTTGCCGCGCGGCAGCCGGGTCCGGCCGACCAGGCGGGTCGTCCCGGCGGCGTTGTAGAACCGGATGACTTCTTCGGACACGACGCGCGGCAGCGCCCGCGCCTCGAGCGTGGCGCTCGAGCTGTCGGGATGGATGACGATCGTGGTGTCCTGCAGAGTGGCCAGCGCTAACAGTAGTGTGATCATAGGTCGGCTTTCAGTGGAGGCTCGATACCGAGACGGCGCATGCGGCGGTACAAATTGGCCCGGTCGGTCTGCAGCCGGCGCGCGGCTTCGGCGACGTTGCCGCGCGATGCGGACAGCGCTTTGGCGATCAGCTCGCGCTCATACTGGTCGAGCGTCTCGCTGAGCGCGATGTCGCGCCACGGCTCGCCGTCGGCGGCGGTGACGGCAGCCGGGGGGGGCCGCAGGCCATCCTGTGGCAGCACGCGGGCGACATCTGCCGCAGTCAAGAGTTCCGACGTCGCCAGGATCGCCATCCGTTCAATGATGTTGGCGAGCTCGCGCACGTTGCCGGGCCAGGTGTAGGCGGCGAGCAGCGGCACCGCGCCGGCGTCGAACTTCACCGGCCGGCCGAGCCGCGCCGCGGAGCGCTCGGCGAAATGGCGAACCAGCGGCGCCACGTCTTCCGGCCGCTCGCGCAGCGGCGCAATGTGGATCGGCAGCACGTTCAGCCGAAACCACAGGTCTTCGCGAAACTGCCCCTGCCGCACCGCCTGTTGCAGGTCCTTGTTCGTCGCGGCGATGACGCGCACGTTGACGTCGAACGGACGCTCGCCACCGACGCGCTCGACCACGCCGCTCTCCAGCACGCGCAGCAGCTTCGCCTGCGCCTCCGCGCCCAGGTCCCCGACTTCGTCGAGAAACAGGGTGCCGCCGTCCGCCAGCTCGAAGCGGCCCTGGCGCCGCTCCGTCGCGCCGGTGAAGGCGCCGCGCTCGTGCCCGAACATTTCCGACTCCACGAGATCGCGCGGCAGTGCGGCGCTGTTCACGGTGACGAACGGCTTGTTGCCGCGCGCGCTGAGCCGGTGGATCGCCGAGGCGACGAGCTCTTTGCCCGTGCCCGATTCGCCCGTGATCAACACGCGCGACTCCGTGGGTGCGACCCGCGCGATCAGCGCGCGCAGCGCTTCCATCGCGGTGCTCGATCCGACCAGCGGATCGGCGTGTCCCAGCTGCTCGTGCAGCCGCTTGTTCTCGGCGAGGGTGCGTCCCAATTCCAGCGCGCTGCGCAGCGCCACCAGCACCCCTTCGGGGGTGAGCGGCTTCTCGAGGAACTGGAAGGCGCCGAGCTTCGTCGCGCGCACGGCATCGGCGAGGGTGGCCTTGCCGCTCATCATCACGACGGGGATGTGCGGCGCTCGTTTGCGGATCTGCTCCAGCGTCGCGAGGCCGTCGGGTCCGGGTGGCATCATCAGATCGAGCAGCACGACGTCGGGCGCGTCATCGACGAGCCGCACCAGCGCCGCGTTGCCGTCAGGCGCCTCGACGGTTTCGAAGCCATCCGATTGCAGCAGCGCCCCGACCATGCGGCGGATGTTCGACTCGTCGTCGACGAGGAGGACGCGAGGGCTCATTGGGGGGACGGGGGAAGGGGGACGGGGGAAGGGGGGAAGACGATCGCAAACGTCGCTCCGCCACCGGGCGTCTCGCTCACGGATATGGTGCCCCGATGGGCTTCGAGCGTGACGCGCACCAGCGCGAGGCCGAGGCCGGTGCCGTCGTCCTTCGTCGTGAAGTACGGCTCGAAGATGCGCTGGCGCAGATCGGCGGGGATGCCGGGGCCGTGGTCGGCGATCGTCACCGCCAGCCCGGCGCCGTCGCCGGTGACCGTCACGTCGATCGCGCCGCGGCCGTTCATCGCCTCGGCGGCGTTGCGATAGAGATTCGCGAACGCGCGGCGCAGCGGCTCGTAGTGGCCAAGGAGCCCCTGCGGTCCGCCGTTCGCATCGACGTTGACCCGCACGCCCTCCGGGACTCCGGTGCGTCCCAACTCGGCGAGCAGCTCGACGAGATCGACCTCACTCTGCGGCCCCTCGGGCAAGCGACCAAACTCCGAGAATTCCTTGGCGAGGCGCTCCAGGCGGTCGGTTTCCGCCGCCATCACTTGAAGCGCAATGTCCTTCCGTCCTTCCGTCATTCCATCGTTCCGTCGCAGTTGGTCAACCGCGATCCGCATCGATGTCAATGGATTCTTGATTTCGTGCGCCACGCGTCGGGCGACCTCGCGGAACGCGCGCAGCCGCTCGGCTTCCAGCTCGCGCTCGCGCGCGGCGGCGAGCGCCGCGGCCAGCTCGCGCAATGCCTGGCGCAGCGCCTCGAATTCGGGGGCACCGCGGCTCGTCGGCCCCCCCAGGGGAGGGAGCGGCTCGTGGCGCCGGATCAGCTGCGTCCACCCGACCAGCTCGTCGATCGGACGCGAAAGCTGCCGCGACAAGTGGCCGGCGAGATTCACCGCCGCGTAGAGGACGGCGGCGCCGAGCAGCACGATGACCAGCGCGAAGCCGGCCGTGTAGTAGCGCAGGAACGTTTCGGCCCGGCGCGCGAAGCTGACGGATGCCGAGACTTCGTCGAGGTGGTGGCGCAGCAACGCGCGCTCGCGAACGGTGAGGTGCAGCGTGTCCACGCCCTCGAGCAGGGTGCGGGCGGTGATGGCGACGCGCTCCGTCGCGGCGCGGGCCCCGGCGGCGGGCAGCAGGCGGCGTACCGACAGGACCCAACCGGCGACGGCGAGCACCGTCGGGACCGCGGTCATGACGACGAGGATGACGAAGATTCGCCGCCGGAAGGGAAGCGCCATATTTGCGGCCAATTTAGGGATTCGGCGGGCGTGTGACAATTCGACACGGGGGGTTCATGAAGGCGCACACCCACTATCTCTGGTTCAACACGAAGCGGCGTCAGGAGATCATCGACATTACGGAGGAAGTGGTGAAGGAGGTGCAGGTGAGCGAGGTGCGGGAAGGCCTGGTCCTGGTTAGCGCCATGCACATCTCCGCATCCGTGTTCGTGAACGACCACGAGTCGGGACTGTGGGAGGACATTCTGAAGTGGCTGGAAGGGACGATCGCGCCATGGGATCCCCAGCGGTATCGGCACAACGAGACGGGCGAGGACAATGCGGCGGCGCACCTGCGCAGCCTCACGATCGGCCATGAGGTCATCGTGCCGATTACTGCCGGCAAGCTGGATTTCGGGCCGTGGCAGCGCGTGTTTTATGGCGAGTGGGACGGGCAGCGCAAGAAGCGCGTGATCATTAAGGTACTAGGCGATTAGGAGGTCTTCCCGCATGATCGCACCGCGCCCCGTGGTCCTCGAGGGACACGGCATTCGACTCGAGCCACTGGCCGAGGAGCACAGCGACGCGCTCGCGGCGGCGGCGGGCGACGGCCGGCTGTGGGAGCTGTGGTTCGTCGCGGTGCCGCCGCCCGACGGCATGCGGACGTACGTCGCCGTCGCGCTGACAGGCCAGCGCGACGGCCACATGCTTCCCTGGGTCGTGCGCGACGTGGCGAGCGGTGCGATCATGGGATCGACGCGCTACCACGATATCGAGCCGGCGATCGAGCGCGTCGAAATCGGGCATACGTGGTACGGGCAAAGCCGCCAGCGCACTCACGTCAACACGACATGCAAGCTGCTGCTCTTGACTCACGCGTTTGAGAAACTCGGATGCAAGGTCGTGGGGCTCAGGACGGACAACTTCAACTTTCGGTCGCAGCGGGCGATCGAAGCGCTGGGCGCCAAGAAGGACGGCGTGATTCGCCACTTCGGCACCAGGCGCGACGGCAGCGTGCGCGACGTCGTGATGTACAGCATTCTGGCGACGGAATGGCCGGATGTGAAACGCTATCTCGAGCTGCGGCTGCACCGGCACCAATCAGAGGGTCAATGATTCGCCATCTGACGTTTGCCACCGTGTTGCTCGCGAGCGCGTGCAAGGTCACACCGCCCACGCCGCCCGATTACGTCGTGTCCTACCACCTGACAGGAGCACCGCAGATCAGCTGTGATTCCGTGAAGTACAAGGACGCGGCAGGCACCGTCATCAAGGTCACCAGTCCCCCCCTGCCGTGGTCGGTTGCCTATGTCGCACCCGCCGGCACCTTCGTGGCGGGCTCGGCGTGGATGGTCGCGACCGGCAGTGCACAGGCGGCGAACCTGAAGGTGACGTGGACCATTTCCGGCGTCAGCACGGCGAGCGACAGCAGCTTCGGCACCAGCACGGGAGCGGGGAAGTTCACGCTGACCGTGGCTCACCAGTTGTAGCGAACGACGTACATTAGGGCGTGCTTCGTACCGCCCTCGTGCTCGTATTCATCGGCACCGCACTTCCCGCCGCCGCCGCCGCCGCCGCCGCGCAGCGCGCCTTCCTCGGCGCCGGCATCGTGCTCGGCGATTTTTCATCGGAGCCCGATTTCGATCTCCATATCGACGGCCCGCCATGGCACGCGACACGCGCGGAGCTCACGCTGGCGTGGAGCGACCGGAGCGCCAAGCCGACCGTCATCACCGAGGCGGAACGCTCGCTCATCGACACGAAGGCGCTCGCGGTCGACCTGGGAGCGGGGCTGTTGTGGTTCGACGCCAACGATTACCGGCCCTTTCCCGCCATCATCAGCACGATCGTCGTGCCACTGCCGATTCCGCGCACCGCGCTCGTCGCGATCCCCGACGTCCAGCCGTTTCAGGATTTCGAGTGGGCACTCGTCCTCAAGGTGAGCCTCACGCTCTGGTCCCGACGCTAGCCGATGGACCGCCGCTTCGGCCTGGTGCACGCGACGGCGCTCAACATGACGAACATGATCGGCATCGGGCCGTTCATCACGATCCCGCTGCTGATGTCCGCCCTCGGCGGCCCGCAGGCCATGCTCGGCTGGCTGGTCGCGCTGATCATCGTGCTGTGCGACGGCATGGTGTGGAGCGAGCTGGGCGCGGCGCTGCCGGGATCGGGCGGCTCCTTCGGCTATCTGCGCCACGGCTACGGCGCCGACACGGTCGGGCGGCTGATGGGCTTTCTGTTCGTGTGGCAATTCGTCCTGAGCGGGCCGCTCGAGATCGCGTCCGGATACATCGGGTTCTCGCAGTACCTCGGCTACATCTGGAAAGGGATCACGCCGCGCCAGACGATGCTCGTCGTGACGATCATCGGGTTGGTGAACGTGGCGCTGCTTTACCGGCGCATCAAATCCATCGCGACGATCACGCTGACCCTCTGGATCGGGACAATTCTCACCGTCATTGTCGTGATCCTGACGGGCGCGCGGCATTTCGACTCGCGCCTCGCCTTCGCCTTTCCGCCGGGCGCGTTCAACTTCTCGCTCGGCTTTTTCATCGGCCTCGGCGCCGCCGCGCGGATCGGGGTCTATGACTACCTCGGCTACTACGACGTCTGCTACATCGGCGACGAGGTCGAGAATCCGGGCCGGGTGATCCCGCGGTCGATTCTGTTGAGCACCGTGGCGGTGGCGTTGATCTACGTGGCGATCAACTTCTCGATCATCGGCGTCGTGCCGTGGCGGGATTTCGTTCCGGCGGCGGCGCACCCGCAGTCGAACTTCGTCGTCTCGATGTTCATGGAACGGATCTACGGCCCGCGCATCGCCACCGTATTCACGGCGATGATTCTGTGGACCGCGTTCGGCTCGGTGTTCGCCCTGCTGCTCGGGTACTCGCGCGTGCCGTACGCCGCCGCCAAGGACGGCTACTTCTTCACGGTGTTCGCCCGGCTGCACCCGACTCAAGGGTTTCCGTACGTCTCGCTCCTCGTGCTGGGCGCCCTGTCGATCGTGGCCGGCTTCGCATCGCTGGGCACGATCATCGATGCGCTGATTACCACGCGCATTCTCGTGCAGTTCATCGGCCAGATCGGCGCGGTCACCCTGCTGCGGCGGCGCGCGCCCGACATGCCGCGGCCCTATCGGATGTGGCTGTATCCGCTGCCGAGCCTGGTTGCGCTGCTCGGATGGATCTTCATCTTTGCTACGACGCCGCCCATCGTCATCGCCTTCGGGCTCGGCGCGCTGCTGCTCGGTGTCGCGTGCTTCGGTATGTGGTCCTGGAAAGGAAGAACGTGGCCGTTCGCCATTGCGTCACAGGCTCGCTGGTCGTAGCCGCGCTCACCGCCTGTCATCGCTCCACCGACGTCGCCGGCGTGTACGTGGCGCAGGACGGCGCCGGCATGTTCTTCGCCTGCGACGATCCCAAAACCGTGGTGATCGTGCCAGACACGGCGCTCGTCGCGCGCTACCACGCGATGACGGCGGGATCAAACCAGCCGCTGTACGTTCAGCTCCGCGGCGTGAAAGGGCACGAGGGCAGTATCTACGGGGGCCAGCGCTACTTCGTCGTCCAGCAGGTGCTCGAGATCCGCGCGCGCAAGACCGGCGAGTGCCCGCACGTGGCGCAGCCGGCCTCACAGATGCTGGCTCCATCATGAGAGGGGTCCATGATTCGCGATCTGAACCGGCGTGAGTTCCTGCTGACGACTGCCGCGCTCGCCGCGGCCTCGCGCCTGCCGGCACAAGCACCCGCCGGGGGGGCGGCCGCGAAGGGAGGCGTCATTCTCTTTCAGGGCGACTCGATCACCGACTGCGGCCGCAACCGCGAGTCCGCCGACCCGAACGCGGCGGGCGCGCTCGGCACCGGGTATCCGCTGCTCATTACCGCGGCCGTGCTCGCGGCGCACGCCGCGCGGGGTTTCAAGTTCTACAATCGGGGGATCAGCGGGAACAAGGTGCCCGACTTGCAACAGCGCTGGACGACGGATGCCATCGACCTCAAGCCCGACGTGCTGAGCATTCTGATCGGGGTCAACGATTTCTGGCATAAGCTCGACCATGGATACAACGGCACGGTGCAGGACTACGAGCAGCAATACGCCGCGCTGCTCCAGACCACGCGCGACGCCCTGCCGCACGTGCATCTCATCGTGCTCGAGCCGTTCGTGCTGCGCGCGGGCGCCGTCGATGCGCGCTGGTTCCCGGAATTCGATCAGCGTCGCGCCGCGGCGGCGCGTGTCGCCGCCCGCGCGCGCGCGACGTTCGTTCCCTTGCAGACGATCTTCAATCAGCGGGCCCGGACGGCACCGCCCGAGTACTGGGCGGCGGACGGCGTGCACCCGACGCCGGCGGGGCACGCGGTCATTGCCGAACAATGGCGTCGAGCAGCGAATCTCTAATCGGCCGCGCGCGAGCCGCGCTGCTGATCGGCGCGGCCTTCGCGTGCGCATCGGGCACACCCACCGTCCCGCCGCCGGTCCCCGCTCCACCGCCGCCTCCGTCTCTCCCTCCCAACCCATGGACGCTGGTCTGGGCCGATGAGTTCGCCGGGCCGGCGGGCGCGCGTATCGACACGACCAGGTGGCGCTACGACACGGCCGACGGCTGCTCGCAGGGCAACTGCGGGTGGGGTAACAGCGAGAAGGAGTACTACCGCTCGGCGACCGAGAACATCGCCCTGAACGGCGACGGACAGCTGGCGATCGTCGCGCGCACCGCACCCGCCGGTTTGACGTGTTACTACGGAGCTTGTCGCTATACCTCCGCGAAGATCACGACGCGCGGGAAGATCTCTGTCTCCCCGGGGCGCGTCGAGGCGCGGATCAAGCTCGCGGCGGGGCAGGGACTCTGGCCGGCGTTCTGGATGCTCGGCGACAACATTGGGACGGTTGGCTGGCCGACCTGCGGCGAGCTCGACATCCTGGAAAACCGTGGCAGCCAGTCGAGCATAACGAGCTCGGCCGTGCACGGCCCCGGCTACTCCGGCAATACGCCGTTCGCGCACCCAACCGCGACCACCGCGACCGATTTCCACGTCTACGCGGTCGAGTGGGATGCCCAGTCGATCCGCTACTACGTGGACGGCCGGCTGCACTAACGGCGTGTCGCGTGCTGCCGTCATGACGTACGGCAATTGGGTCTTCGACCAGACGTTCTTCGTAATCCTGAATCAGGCGGTGGGCGGCCACTTCGACGGCGATCCGCAGTCGGACGCCATTTTTCCCGCCACGATGCTGGTCGACTGGGTGCGCGTTTACCGACCCTCGGTCCACTGATGAACCGGCGGGAATTTCTCCGCGTCAGTGCCGCCAGTGCGGCCAGCCTCACGAGCGCCGCCCGTGGGGCCGGCGTCGATACTGCCGGTGATCTCGAGGCGCTCACACATCCCGCGCTGCTCGCGCTGCTGGGTTCCGAGTCGGTGCGTAACATCGGGAAACAGTACCGCGCGCTGGTGCCTGGAGAGAACGAACGCGCGCCGCTGCGCGCCGCCATTCTCGCCGGGCGTCCCGTGCGCGTGCCGTGGGCGCCGCGCTCGTGGATCACGCAGCTGGTGCGCAGCGACTTCGCTGCGGGACGAACCGTGCTCGTCAACGGCTGGGTGCTCTCGGCGACCGAGGCGCGCCAATGCGCGCTGTTCTCGCTGCTGCCCGCACCGGCCTGATCACCCGCGATGCACATCGACGCTCGAACCCTCCCCAACGGCGCCCTGCTCGAAGGCGATCTGTGCATTGTCGGCGCCGGCGCCGCCGGCATCACGATCGCGCGCGAGTGGATCGGCTCGCCGCGTACGGTGCTGTTGCTGGAAGGCGGCGGCCTGCAGTATGAGGCGGCGATGCAGGACCTCTATCGCGGTGAAATTGGCACTCACCGCGGCGGTGCAGCGCCAGCAGCGCGTTTTGAACGGCACCGTATCGCTCGAGCCCGCGGGAGAGGGCGGGGCCGAGGAAGTCGCGAAGAGCACGTTCCAGGCGATTACGCCGGACGTGTTGGCCGCGATGCGCGAATGGGAAGCCGGCGGCAAGGCGGGCCCACCGCCATCCGAAACGGACGTGCCGCCGCCTGCCGCCGCGCCGACGGGGCGTTTCTTTCACGTGATCACCCGGCAGGAGCAATCGCCGAATCCGAGCTCGCGCGTCACGCTGAGCGCGCAGCGCGATGCCCTGGGGATGCCGCGCGCGGTGCTCGACTGGCGGATGACCGACCTCGAGAAGCGGTCCTTCCAGCGATTCTACGACGTGCTGGGCCGCGAATTCGGGCGGAGCGGGCTGGGTCGCGTCCAGATCCTCGATTGGCTGCGCAGCGGGGATCCGGGCTGGCCGAAAACGCTGAGCGGAGGGTGGCATCATATGGGAACGACGCGCATGCACCCCGACCCGCGGTCCGGTGTCGTGGACGCGAACTGCCGCGTGCATGGACTCGGGAACCTCTCCATTGCGGGCGCGTCGGTGTTTCCAACCGGAGGCGCGGTCAATCCGACGTTGACGCTCGTCGCGCTGAGTCTCCGCCTCTCGGATCATTTGCAGCGCACCCTCGCCTAGCCGCCTGCCCGGCCATCTGTAGATTAGCGCGCTATGAAACGACGCGACTTCATTCACACCATGGGCGCGGCGGCGGGCGGAATGTTTGCCCGCGCGCCCTTCGGCGCTGCGAAGAAGCTGGATCACATCGGGCTCGAGACCTATGCGGTTCGTCACGCGATGGCACAGGATCCCGACCGCACGCTCGCGGCGGTGCGCGCCATCGGCTACACCGACGTCGAGCTGCTCTGGTCGTTCAATCTGTTCGGCCGCACCCCCGCGCAAGTCGCCGCCACGCTCAAGAACGAAGGGCTGCGCGCGCCGTCGGCGCACATGTCGGCCGATACGATTTTCGTCGGCTGGGAGCGCAGCCTCGAAACGGCGAAACTGCTCGGCCACCAGTATCTCTTCGTCCCTGATTTCGAAGACTGGACCAAGCAAACGCTCGACGACTGGCGCGAGTGGGCCGATCGCTTCAACGCCGCCGGCGCGGTCGCGCGGCGCGCCGGGATCTGGCTGGGGTTCCACAACGAGGCGTACCACCAAAAGCCGATCGCCGGCCAGATCCCCTTCGACGTCTTCATCAACCGGCTCGATCCCTCCGTCACTCGGCTGCAGCTCGACGTCGGGAACATGCTGATCGGGGGCGGCGATCCGATGCAGTACCTGCAGAAATATCCCGACCGATTCGCGAGCTTCCATCTCAAGGACGCGACGCCCGATCGCGCCCACGATACCGGCCTCGGCAAGGGAATCTTCGATTTCAAGAAGTTCCTGGCCGCGGTGCCGGCGCTGGACCAGAAGCCCGCGTACGTCGAGCAGGAAACGGCGAGCGACGCGGACGGCGACCTCGCCGACGCGCGCGCCAACTACCAGTACCTCCGGGGACTGGAATTCTGATCCCAGCGCTGCTCGGAATCGCGGTTGCGTTCCAGGCTTCGCAGGAGAGCAGCACCCACAGTTTGCTGAAGACGGTCGAGATCTCGTCGGGCCGCATCGAAACCGTCTACAGCGCCGACCGCCGTTTCGAAGCGCCCAACTGGTCGCGCGATGGGCGCTTCTTGCTCATCAATAGTGAAGGCCGGCTGTACCGGCTGAGTGTCGCTGGAGGACAGCTCCAGCCCATCGAGACGGGGGCGGCGACGCGCATCAACAACGACCACGGGATCTCCCCCGACGGCAACTGGCTCGTGATCAGCAACGAGCCCACCGAGGACTGGCTGACCTCGAGCGTCTATCTGCTGCCGATCGGCGGCGGCACCCCCAAACAGATCACGACGAAGGCGCCAAGCTTTTGGCACGGCTGGTCACCCGATGGGAAGACGCTGGCCTTTGTCGGGCGGCGGGAAGGGGAGTTTGACATCTACACCATTCCGGTGTCCGGCGGTGACGAGCGCCGTATCACGACGTGCCACGGGTTGGACGACGGGCCCGATTATTCCCCCGACGGCGCTTTCATTTACTACAACTCGTTCTGCAGCGGCAAAATGGAGATCTGGCGCATGCGGCCGGACGGCAGTCAGGCCGAGCAGCTCACGCACGATGCGTACGCGAATTGGTTCCCGCATCCATCGCCGGATGGACGCTGGATCGTCTATCTCGCGTTCGTCGAGGACCAAGGTCAGGACCATCCGTTCGGGAAACAGGTGAAGCTCCGGCTCATGGATCTGCGCGACCGCTCGGTGCGCGATCTCACGCCCGCATTCTTCGGTGGGCAGGGAACCATCAACGTTCCCAGTTGGTCACCGGACAGCAGGCGCGTTGCGTTCGTGTCATTCGAAAGGAAAGATTAATGGCCATGATTCGGCGATTCGGGTTGCGCGCCCTGAGAGGGCGCGCTCGGCTCCGCGTGCGCCCTTACAGGGCGCACCTCACGCCCAGCCCGGGCTCTCAGCCCGGGTTCCACTCCCGATGACTCTCATTCGCTTCCGGTCCCAGGAGCAGGATGTCGACCTGGCGCGCACCTACGACGCCGTCGTGGTGGGCTCGGGCGCGGCGGGCGGGATGGCGGCGCACGTCCTCACATCCCAGGGCATGAAGGTGCTGCTGCTCGAGGCGGGCAAAAAGATTCCCATCGAGCAGGAGCTGCGTTCGATGGAGTGGCCGTACGATCACCCGCGACGCGGCGAGGCGCCTCCCGGCTACCACGCCATCCTCTTCAACGAGTACACCGTCCGGAAACCTCCGTACGCCAAGGGATCGGCGTTCAAGCATGTCTTCTCGTACGTCGGGGGCTGGGGCGGATCGGACTACGTCAAGAACATCCTGGTCGACGAGAAGGATCATCCCTATACCGGCACGCGCTACGCCTGGGTGCGCGCGCGGCTGCTGGGCGGCAAGACGAATATCTGGGGCCGCCTCGCGCTGCGACTGTCGGACTACGACTTCAAGGGGAAGACGCACGACGGCTACGGCGAAGATTGGCCGATCTCGTATGCCGACATTGAACCGTATTACGACAAAGTAGACCTGTACCTTGGCATCTCCGGCCATAAAGAGAACCTGCCGCACCTGCCGGACAGTCTGTTCCAGCGGCCGAACAAGCTCACCGCGGCGGAAGTGAAGCTGCGCCAGAGTCTCGCCACGATGGGACGCACGCTGACGCCGTATCGCGCCGGCGTGACGACGGACGGCGTCAAGCACAACAAGTATCGCAGCAAATGCTTCGGCCGCGGCGCGTGCGGCCGGCGGCCCGGCGGCTGCGACATCCATGCCGCCTTCGATTCGCCGACGGGGCTCATCTACCCGGCGATGGACACCGGCAATCTCACGCTCCGCACCAATTCCATTGCGCACGAAGTGCTGGTCGACCCGCACACCGGCAAGGCACGCGGCATCTCGTTCGTCGATGCGCAGAACCACCGTACCTACGAAGCGAAAGCTCGTGTCGTAATCTTGGCGGCGTCTACGTTGGAAAGTGCCAGGCTCTTGTTGTTGTCGCAGTCTCGACAACATCCCAACGGTATCGGCAATTCGAGCGGGCACGTGGGCCACAACTTCTGCGAGCACGTGATGGGACCGGGCGTCACGGGACTGGTCAAGGAGATGGTGGGAGCGCCGCCCACGCTGGACGACGGCAAGCCGGGCGGGTTCTACGTGGCGCGGTTCCGGAACCTGGAGGACAAGCAGCCGGGGTTCATCCGCGGCTACGGCTTCGAGGGCGGCTCCGGCTTCTCGATTTTCCCCGACAGCGCGTGGGACACGCCGGGGTTCGGGGGTCAGTTCAAGAAATCGGTCCGCGAGCACGCGGGTGCCTTCATTAGTATGGGCGGCTTCGGTGAAGTGCTCGCCCGCTACGAGAACTACATGGATCTGGATCCCGAGGTGAAGGACAGCTGGGGCATTCCCGTCCTGCGCTTCAATTATCAGTTCGGCGATAACGAGAAAAAGATGTGCGAGGACATGGCGAACGCCGGCAAGGAAATGTTCGAGGCGGCGGGCATCGAGGTCGTCGGCGTCGACAAGAACATCCTGACCGAAGGCTGGTCGATCCACGAGCTCGGCACGGCGCGCATGGGCACCGATCCCAAGACGTCGGTGCTGAATCAGTTCCAGCAGTCGCACGACGTCAAAAACCTGTTCGTCGTGGACGGCTCGAGCCACGTGAGCGCGTCGTGCCAGAATCCGACGTGGACGATCATGGCGCTGGCGTGGCGCTCCTGCGAGCATCTCGCCGATGAATTCAAGAGGGGGAACCTATGACGATCTCCCGCCGTGAGATGATCCAGGCGACAGCCGCGGCTGCGGGAGCGCTCGCGCTTCCGTCGTCGAAGAGCGGCGCGCCCGTGCCGCCGCTGCCGCCCGTGCCGCCCAAGTTTTTCACGCCGGCCGAGTTTGCCGTGGTCGACGAGCTGAGCGACATGATCATTCCCACGGACCAGCAGTCAGCGGGCGCGCGCGCCGCCGGGGTGGCCGCCTACATCGACGGGCGTCTGGCCGAATCGTTCGAGCCGGAGCCGCCGCAGCGCTGGCGGGCGGGGATCCAGGCGGTCGAGGCGCTGTCGCGCGAGATGAGCGGCACGACGTTCATGGAGTCGACGCCGGCGCAACGGCTCGCGCTGCTCACGCGGATCGCCGCCGCCGAGTCCGATCCCAAGACGGACGCCGAGAAGTTCTTCAAGGAGATCAAGGGCGGGACGATTCGCGCCTACTACACGTCCACGATCGGCATTCACGACGATCAACAGTACAAGGGGAACGTATATCAGACGGGAGACTACGCCGGATATGACGCGCCCTGAGAGGGTGCGCTCGGCGGTGAGTGCGCCCTTTACAGGGCGCACAACGTGCCGAGCCCGGGTTCTTAGCCCGGGTACGATGTGAGATCGCGTGCACATCGGCGTTCCTAGCCGCGGTTACAGACGGAAGCCATATTGGACCCCCATGACTCCCGGCCAAGCCGTCTTCGTTCCCGGCGAATGGCGCTCCCTCGCCAACTGTCTGGGTCTCTCGCCGCGCGAATGCGGCATCGTGCGCGCGGTGTTCGATGGCGATTCCGAGCGGCGCACGGCCGAGCGTCTCGGGCTGTCGCCGCACACGGTGCACACCTACCTGTGGCGCATCTACCGCAAGCTCCACGTGCAAAGTCGCGAAGAGTTGTTGGTGCGCGTGTTCGCCGAATTCCGCTCGCTCCCCAAGCGAGCGGCGAGGCACCGCGCGTTGTAGCCTGATCAGGTGACCCGCAGTAGGGGTCTTGTCGGGTTCCCTCCCACGCGTATGGTTGGCCTCCATGCCGTTACGCGCCATTTACATTGGCGTGGCTCTCGCGAGCGCGCCCCCGAGCGTAATGTGGTGTTCCTCACGTATCGAGACCTGATCGCCAGAGAAGGCCTCAAGTCCATGCGCCGCCCCGTCGACTAGGGCCGCGCCGGAGGGTTCAATGCAAAAGGTCTGCCGTGCACTAGGGATCACGTTCCTGTTTCTCCTCGCGGTCTGCGGGACGGTGCTGGCCCAGGGGACACAGGTCTCGGGTACCGTCACCTCGGCAACGACGGGTGAGAAGCTCTGGGGTGTGACCGTACGGGTGAAAGGCACCCAGACGCAAACGGTCACCGACCAACAGGGCCGCTATTCGCTCGTCGCCCCGGCCGACGCCGTCCTGACCTTTGCGCAGATCGGTTATCGCGGCAAGGAGCAGCCAGTCGGCGGCCAGAGCACGCTCGACATGACGCTGGAGCAGGCGCCGACGATGCTGCAGGAAGTCGTCGTCACCGGGTATACCAGCCAGCGCCGCGCCGACATCACCGGCGCCGTGTCCTCGGTGAACCTGCAGCCGACGACCACGCAGTCCTCGGTCAGCGTGCTGCAGCGGCTCGACGGCCGCGTGCCCGGGGTGACCGTGAACTCCAGCGGTTCGCCGGGTTCGCGGACGACGGTCCGCATTCGCGGCGTCACGTCGCTCCACGACAATGATCCGCTCTATATCATCGACGGGACGCCGGTCGCGGACTCTTACCTGAATTTCTTGAACCCCAATGACATCGGGCAGGTACAGGTCCTGAAGGATGCGTCGTCGGCCTCGATCTACGGATCACGCGCCAGCAACGGCGTCGTGATCATCGAGACGAAACGGGGACGGCCGGGCGGCCGCTCGGCAACGCTCGACCTCCGCACCGGTGTGGCCTCGCCGACCCGCGGCTACGACGACTTCATCATGACGGACCCGCTGCAATACTTCGAAGTGATCAAACGCTCCTACCACAACGCCGGACGCGCGATCCCCGGGGACACCAGGTCGCTCTACGGCGACACGCTCAATCCGTCCATCCCGCGCTACACCTTCATCGCACCCGGGGTGGCGATCATCTCGGTGGACTCGTTTGGACGGCCGGTCCTGATCGATACGAACGCGTATTCGTATCCCAACACGTTGATCATGCCGGGCAGCGCCGGCACGAACTGGTGGAAGGCGGTTTTCAGTCCCGCCCAATTCAGCGACGCCAATGTGGCGCTCTCGGGCGGCGGTACGGACAATTCCTACAACGTCTCGTTCAACTATCTCAAGCAAGACGGCACGGCGGCATTCAACCAGTTCCAGCGCGGCGGCGTGCGGGTCAACACGGCGTTCAACATCAACAAGCTGACGCTGGGCGAAAACATCGCGGTGTCGCGCGAGCAGGGCTACGGCGGACTCGACGACAATGCACTGGGCGAGGACGGCATCGTCGGGAAGAACATCCTCATGCAGCCCGTCGTGCCGATCTATGACATCGGCGGCAATTTCGCGTCCGGGAAAGGGGCGGGGTTAGGCAACAACACCAACCCGCTCAAGTACGCCTGGGCCCGCCGCTTCGACAGAAATACCAACGACCGCGCCATCGGCAATGTGTTCGGCAGCTTTGCCGCGTTGCCGGAGCTGGCGCTGCGGACCCAGTTCTCCTTCAACCTGTTCCAGGGGCAGTTTACGGGTTTCAACCCGACCACATTCGAGAACGCCGAAGCGAACGCGACCAACGGGATCGTCCAGAACGACAACCGGGCGACGACGTGGACGGTCACCAACACGCTCACCTACTCCCGCTCCATGGCGGGGGGGCATAATCTCGCGTTATTGCTCGGCCAGGAAGCGAATTCCTCCACGGGGCGCTTCATGTCCGGCGGCATCTCCGGCCTGCTCAATGACGCCCCGGCCGACCGCTACATCGATGACGCCCTCGGCCAGGCGTCGACCAAGACCGTCAGCAGCACGGGATTCTTCGATCGGCTGCTGTCGTTCTTCGGCAAGGCCGACTACAACTACGGCCAGAAGTACTACGCCAGCGCGACCCTGCGGCGGGACGGCTCCTCCAAGTTCGCCAAGGGACACCAGTGGGGCACATTCCCGGCGTTCAACGTCGGCTGGCGGCTCTCACGGGAATCGTTCTTCCCGCAGGACGGCTTCCTGTCGAACGTGATGCTGCGGTTCGGCTGGGGCGTCACCGGGAACCAGAACATTCCCGGTGGCCGCGTCGTCGCCAAATTCGGCGGCGGCACCGGCGATACGTTCTACGACATCGGGGGATCGCAAACGAGCATCCAGCCCGGCTTCCGGCAGATTGCGTTGGGGAACCCGGATATCAAGTGGGAAGAGAACAAGTCGACCAACGTCGGCGTCGACCTCGAGTTCCTGCATGGCCGCGGCAATCTCACGGTAGATGTGTACAATCGCGTCACCGACAACATGTTGTTCGATCCGCGGCCGCCGGCGACCGCGGGAGCGGCCGATCCCGCGGTGCAAAACGTCGGCAAGATGAGCAACAAGGGGATCGACTTCTCGGTCGCGTACAGCGGGACGGCCGGAGGGTCGAAGGTCTGGAGCATCGCGTTCAACGGCGGGCACTACAAGAACACGGTTCTGCGCATCGACGGCAAGCTCACCCAGTTCCCTGGTCCGGGTGGCCAGCAGGTCACCCGCATCGGCAACCCGATCATGAACCGGGTCGGCGAGCCGATCGGCGCCTTCTACGGTAAGGTGGTGAATGGCTACTGGGCGACGGATTCCGATGCGGCCGCACATCTCCCCGATTCGCTCGGCAACTGCGTGACGCTGCCGTGCCAGCCCAACGCCGTGGTGGGTGGCCTGCGGTACGTCGACGTCAATAACGACGGCAAGATCGACGCCGACGATCGGACGACAATCGGCAGTCCCCATCCCGACTTCACGGCCGGCCTGGACCTCGGGTTCCGGATGGGCGCCTGGGATTTCAGCGCGACGTTCTTCGGTTCGTTTGGCGGTCAGATCTACGATGCGCAGAAGGACTTCTACGTCTTCCACGACTTTGAAACCAACGTCGTCAAGGACCGGCTGACCGACTCGTTCTGCATCACCGGGGACGAGGGATGCACCAATCCCGGCAACCAGGCCGCCAAGTATCCGCGCCTCAACGCCAATGACCTGGGCAGCGGCGACATCAGCAGCTTCTTCATCGAAAGCGCGACGTACGTGCGGCTGCGCGTCCTCCAGGTGGGGTGGACGATTCCCCCCAGTCTGCTCCATTGGCTCCCCCAGGGGCGCGTCTACGTCCAGGGCGAGAATCTGTTCACCCTCACCGGGTACGACGGGCTCGATCCCTCACTGCCGGCGCGGGCCTTCACGAACTCCTCGGGTGACGTCCGGGATCAGTTCCGGAACGTCGATGTTGGAGTTTATCCGACGAACCGGACGATCACGATCGGGATCAGCACCTCATTCTAGGGGCGACGATGAAAACATTGCTAAGATCCAGACTGGTGCTCGGCACGGCCTTCCTCGCCTTGATGGGCGTGGTCACCTACGCGTGCAAAGATTTCCTCGACACGCCCGCGCAGGGATCGCTCGACGAGAATGCCTTGACGACGCGGGCCGGCGTGGAAGGGTCGCTGATCGCCGCCTACCGGTCACTCGATTGTAACAACGCCACCAACGGCAACTGGGGATGCGCGGCCAGTAACTGGGCGTTTGCCAGCATCACCAGCGACGATGCCTACAAGGGCTCGACCTTCACGGACCAGTACCAGGCCCAGAACCTCGAATTGTACAACTGGGCCGGGGACCAGGCGCAGGACTATCTCGACCGGAAGTGGGCGAGCATGTACGAAGGCGTGGTCCGCGCCAACGCGACGATCCGCCTGCTCGAGAAGGTGAGTGCACTCAAGCCCGGCGAGATCTCGCAGGCCGATTCGATGGGAATCAAAGGCGAGGCGCTCTTCCTCCGCGCCCACTATCACTTCGAGCTGTGGCGCATGTGGGGCAACGTTCCCTACTACTACGAAACCGATACCGACTACCGGAAGGCGAATGATACCGATCCGGTGCGTGGTGCCGATTCCGTCGCGCAGAAAATCCTCGCCGATCTCAATGCCGCGATCAACCTGCTCGGCCCGGCTCCACGCTTCGGAGAGAAGGGCCGAGCCAGTGCGTGGACGGCGCGAGCCTATAAGGGTCGCGTGCTCGCCTCCATGCACCTGTATCCGGAAGCGATCGCCGTGTTCGACAGCGTGATCGGGAGTGGCATATACGCGCTCGAACAGAGCTACGATCGCGTGTGGACGGGCTTCAAGCAGTTTGCCAACGGCCCCGAGACCATCCTGGCCTACAATGCGTCGGTCAATGACGGCGAGCCGGACGGCAATAACGCGAATTACGGCGAGCGCCTCAACCTCCCGTACGCCGGGAGCCCCTTCAAATGCTGCGGCTTCCATCAGCCATCGCAGAATCTCGCGAACTTCTTCGTCGTGGACGGCGCCACGGGGCTCCCCAAGGCGTTCACGGACTCGGCGAACTGGAACAATCGGGATTCGGTCTTCCTTGCCTCGCCCACCGATACCCTCGACCCGCGGATGGACTGGACCATCGGCCGGGACTCCGTGCCCTACAAGGACTGGGGCATGCATGACACCTTGTGGATCCGGTTGATCGCCAATGGCGGCCGCTATAGTGCGAAGAAGAACGCGCAGGAGAAGGCGAGCGGCGCGGTGAGCAAGGTCGGCTGGCAACCGGAGCAGGAGAATGCGGTCCACATCCACATTTTCCGTTATGCCGATCTCCTGCTGCTCGATGCCGAGGCGAAGGTGGAGACGAACGATCTGCCTGGCGCCCTGACGCTCGTCAATATGGTCAGAAACCGCGCCGGCCAAGCGGCCCAGGGATGCGGTGATGGATCAACGGACGCCTCGTTGGTCGCGAAGTATCCATTGTGCGATGGCGACGACCGCATCGCCGTACCGATCAACGATTCGACCATCGGTTGGGCAACCTATAAGGTCTCGCCCTACGTCATCGGTGACTGGCCTTCGCAGGCGCGGGCCCGGGCAGCAGTACGGATGGAGCGCCGGCTGGAGCTGGCCATGGAGGGCCAGCGCTTCTTCGACCTGCGGAGGTACGGCGGCACGTACGCCGCGCAGACCATGAGTACGTTCCTCGCGAAGGAAAAACTGCGTCGCTCGTACAAGACCGCGCAGCTGCCCTATCTCACACCGCTCAACGATTTGTACCCGATCCCGACTTCGCAGATCGATATCAGCATCGTTAATGGGGTGAAGAGACTGACGCAGAACCCGAGCTGGTAGCGACACCCCTCCGGGGGCGACGGATGAGAAACGCCTGCAGGGAATCGCCGCTGCTCGCAACGAGCACGGCGGTTCCTGCAGGCGTTTTGACGGGTGCGAGTCCCGTCACGTCGTAGGGTGCGAAGAAGCCGCTCTCGCCCGGCGGCACCGGCATGAAATGCCCGTGGCCGTCGCCGCGCAGCCATAGTCCGTTGCCGGCGTCGGCGGGCGCCGTCTGGGGGGCCGTGTCGTAGAGGTTGCCCGCCACCACGATATCGAGATCCCCGTCGCCATCGACGTCGGCCGCGATGATCCCACGAATCGGCGATAGCTGTGCCGGCAGCGGGAGCGGGGCGGCCGTGAACGAGCCGTTGCCGTTATTCTGCAGATACACACTCGCGAACGTGTCGACCTGATAGTGGAGCGACCGCGTTGCCGATCGGCCCAGTACCGCAGTGATATCGGCCTGGGAGAACGCCGCGTAGCTCGGGAACTTCAATCCGATCGTATAGATCGTCCCGCCGAGCGTCGCGAGACCGAAGAACGGCACCTCCCGATTGGCCACTTCCCGGGTGAGGACCACGTCGGTCTGGCCGTTGCCCGTGAAATCACCCGCGTACACGCCCAGGCGCCCGGTCGCCGACGTGGCAAAAGTGTGATTCAGGCCGAGATTGCCGGCGATGAGATCGGCACGCCCGTCGTGATTGAAGTCGGCCGCCGCGAGCGCAAACCACCACCCTCGCATCGCGCCAAGACCTACCGAGGCAGTCACGTTGCGGAAGGCCGCGCCTTCGTTTCGAAAGAACTGCAGCGGCATCCACTCCCCGGCCGTCACGAGATCGAGCCGGCCATCGCCGTCGAAATCGATCCACACCGCCGCCGTGATCATGCCACCGGGATTGACCAGCTCAGGTGCCAGCTGCTCGGTCACATCGGTGAAATGGCCGCCGTCGTTCCGTAAGAGATAGCTGCGCGTGGGAAGGGGATAGGTGCGCGGCAACAGCCGGCCTCCCACGAGCAGATCGGGTTTCCCGTCGCCGTTGAAGTCCCCCGCCGCGACAGCGGCCGTTGCGGTACGCATCGGCGGCAACGCGGCCGTGTCCCGGACGAAGCGTCCGCCGCCGCGATTGATGTAGAGCCGGTCCTGCAGCAAGCCTGAGACTGGCGCGCGGTGATAGTCACCGCTCGCCAGATAGAGGTCCGGCCTGCCGTCGCCATTGGCGTCGAAGAACAGCGCGCCGGTCACGTCATATCCCTGGTCCGCTTTCCACGGCTGACTCTCGCGAGCCTCGAGGAACGCCCCCCCATTGCGCTGTTGCAGGAACAGGGTGCCGCCATCGGTTGCCGAGCCGCCGATGAACACGTCTTCCAGCCCATCGCCGTTCACATCGCTGACCGCCAGTACGGGTCCGTGCTTGGAGAGCTCGTAGGGAAGCAGGGGCTGCAAGGCAAAGTCGTCCAACCCGCTCTCTTCGTGCTTGTAGCGCGGGATGTGCCTTGCATCGATTGGCTGGAACAGGAGAGGGGAGCGACGAGCGGCGGTGGCGACCGCAACCGTGGCATCCTCCTGCCTCACCGTGAGCACACGGTCGACCGCGACATCGGTGAGCACCTGGCTGCGTCCATCGGGCCAGCTGATCGTCAAGCTATCGACGTGCGACGCGCTGCCCACCCCGAAGTGCTCGCGGTCGGCCATCGAGGACAGATAGCCATGATAGGGAGTGTGATACAGATACTGACGCTGCCCGCCGGCGACCAGGGTGAGCGTTGCGCCGAGCCCGCGCAGGTTGGGCGCGTGGCCACGCAGCGCGATGTCGAGGTAATGCGTGGAGTCGTTCGCCGGCCGGACGTTTTCGTAGATCGCGGCGGGCGCATCGATGTTGTTCACGACGAGATCCAGCCTGCCGTCATTGTTCAAGTCCGCGAGCGCGGCGCCATACGAGAATCCCGGCGCCTCGAGACCCCATTCCCGGGTCCGATTGGTGAACGTCAGATCCCCATTGTTGCGGAACAGGTAATTGGGCACCCGAATGCCCGGCAGCGCCTCAATGGTCTGCAGCTGTCGGGCGGGGGGGGGGCTGGTTTTCGATCCCTCGGCGCGGCGTAGCCGGAACATCGTGGTTTGATAGTCGTAGTCGGTGACCGCCTTCGGGTAGCCGTTGGTGATGAAGAGGTCCTTGGCGCCGTCATTGTCGACGTCGCCGAACAGCGCGCTCCAGCTCCAGTTCGTATACGCGACGCCGGCCATGCGAGCGATCTCGCTGAACACCAGGTCGCCCGCGGGTGTGACGCCGTTGCTCAATTGCAACGTGTTCTGGGTGTAGCCGCCCTGGAAACGGTGGCGCCGGCGGTCCAGGTCGGCCGCATTGGTAACCACGCCGCTCGTCCGTTTCCGCCCCGCGAGATCTTCCGGCATCATGTCCGTCTGCATGATGTCGGGCCAACCGTCGTTATTGAAATCGGCGACGTCGATCCCCATGCCCGCAAAGCTCGTGTGCTTGAGCCAATCGCGCGTTTTGTCCGCAAACGTGCCGTCGCGGTTGTTGATGTAGAGCACGTCCTCGGCCACATCGTCGTTCGAGAGATACAGGTCCGGCCAGCCATCCCGGTTGAAGTCGCTCACCACGACACCGAGTCCGAACTGGGCGTCGTTCGAGATCCCGGCCTGCTGTGAGACGTCGGTAAATGTCCCGTCGCCGTTGTTGCGATACAGCTTGTCGGATCCCTCGGCGCCGTGGTGCCGGATGCCGGCGGGATGGATCTCGAGCTGGCTGCGCTCGAAATCCCGCGGCGAGTTGCCGAGGAGAAAGAGGTCGAGGTCGCCGTCCCGGTCATAGTCGAGGAAGACGGCGTGCGTGGTGAAACCGGAATCATCGATGTGGTATTGCGCCGCGGACTCGGTGAAGCTGCGGTTGCCGTTGTTGATGAACAACAGATTGCGGCGCTGCTCGGGCGTCGACCAGGGTGGGCCGGACACCGAGAGATAGATGTCGACGTACCCGTCGTTGTTGATGTCCACGATGCTCACACCACTTACCCAGCCATGCGTCGCGACTCCTGCCGCTTGCGTGATGTCCTCGAACCGCATGTTCCCTTTGTTCAAGTACAGACGGCTCGAGACCATGTTGCCGGCAAGGAAAATGTCCGGCAGGCCGTCGTTGTCGATGTCGGCGACCGCGACGCCGGCGCCATTGTAGACGTAGGGATTCGTCAGCACGTTGACGGAATCGCTGACGGTGATGGTATTGGCGAAGGTGACACCGGTCTGTCGCGGCGCGAGCAGCTTAAAGAGCGGTGCACCGCGCTGTTCACCGGGACGGCAACCAGCCAGCAGAATCGTCAGCGCGCGGAGGAGTCGTGCTGTCATTCAGGACGACGGGTGTTGTACTCCGCGACGTAGCGCCGATGCGCCGCGTCATCCGGATAGCGCAGCTCCGCGCCGTAGGGGTAGTGTGTCGCCGCATGGAATGGCAACGGCTCCACCGTCTGGCCCGCCGCGGTGTGCAGGTCGGCATCCTTCATCCACGCGACGTTGTACAGCAGGAAGTCCCGCTTCCAGCCCGCGGGTAGAGCCGGCGTCGCGGACTCGGCAAACTCGAGCGACATCTCGTCACCCGAGGCGATGATCACGGCCTGGTCGTCGGCCGCGCCGAGCAGCGGTAGCACGTCGCCGTAGCGCGTGAAGTGGCCGCTGACCGGGAGCCACGGCGACTGTTTGGACACCCGGGAATAGTCGAACCAGAACGGCCCGTAACGCCCGCCTTTCCGGAAGACGCGCGACCAGCCGCGCGCGTGCAGATCGGCGGCGACCGGCGCCAGTCGGGTAATGGTCAACGGCGCTGCATCAGCGCCCAGGGACAAAAAAACGTGATCCCAGTAGATCTCCATGTTCGTCCGGATGCGCACATGGCGATCGCCCGAGAGCCACCTACCCGACATATCGACAATTATCGATTTGTCCTTCCCGGCGGGGAACGTCAGGTTGGCCACTGTGCGCCAAGTGCCGGCGCCATCCCGCACCTGGACGACCGGCCGCATAATCGAGGCGGCTCGCCCTTGGGCTAGCCCCGCGTTGATGCTGGCATCGGTGGGAAACAGCCAGCCCTCGAGATACAGCCGCACTTCAGCCTGAGAGAAACGGCCGAAGTCGAGCACGAGGTCGTGCGTCTCGGTCACGCCTTGATAGCGCCCGGGCGTGAACCCGCCCACATAGTCATCATCCTTAGCGGCGAGCTGCGGCAGCAGATCTCTGCCGCGCTCGTCTGAGGCTGAGATCGGCAGGTATTTCCTTGGCACCTGATGGATCGCGAGCTGACCCGCTGCGGGTGAGCCGGGTGGGACGAAGCTCTCGTCCACGAAAACGTCGACCGAGTCGGGATGGTCGACCGCCAGCAGCTCGAGCTGGTCCACGTACGCGACTTCCCATAGCTCCTCGGTGAGTTGCATGCGGTAACGGCCATTCACCGCCTTGAGACGATCACCCGGAATCCGGAAGTACTCCCTCGCCGCCTGCGGAGGCCCGTACACCGTCTTCTCGCCGGCCATGATGCCGAGCGGCATGCCGAGGGCGCTGGCCCACGTCACGTCGGTGAGGAAGCGGTAGGCCTGGCCGTCCCATGTATAAAGGAAGGTGCAGGAGCCCTTCAGCACCTGCTGTTCCAGCATGGATTGGCTGACGGGATAGTAGAAGCTCTGCGGCACGCCGTTGGTCCAGACGACGCGCAGCACGTCCGCCTTGAGGTGATTGCCGAGCCCGAAGTGCACTGCGGGCTGGTCGACCGTTCGCATCTGATACAGGTCGCCGGCGCGCAGCTCCAGGCGCGAACCGATGCCGAACGTGTTGTTCTTGCCGCTGCCGTCCCGCAATGCGACGAGACCGACGTTGACGAACTGATTCACGTTGCCGCCGTCGTTGCGCAGCACACGCACTCGGCCATCGAGCCCGACGACTACCAGGTCGAGATCGCCGTCGTTGTCGTAGTCGAAGCTCAGCAAGCGACGCGCGGGCGTGCCTTTCACCGCCACCGGAAGCAGGGCGCTCTTGTCGGTGAAGTGCCCCTTCGCGTCGTTGTGAAGCAGAGTCAAGCCGCCTGAGCCGGACGTGATGAGGTCGAGCCAGCCGTCGTTGTCGAAGTCGAAGAACAGCGCGTCGGACACGTCGGCGCGAGTGGCACGCGTGAAGTTTCCCAGCCCATCGTTGCGGTAGAGCCCGTCTGCGAAGAGATCGAGAACGCCATCGTTGTCATAATCGCCGGCGGCGATCGCTGTGGCGTGGATCGGCAAGGGACGTGCTTCGAAGCGACCTTCTTCCATTCCGCGATACAGGGTCAGCGTACCGTTGTTCTCGACAATCACGTCGATCCGTGGGTCGCCGTCGAAGTCGCCGAACACGGCGTGGGTCGCTCCGGGCGCGATCGTCTGCTGCGTGAACGAGCCGTCGCCGTTGTTGCGGTACAGACGCCCCGCCACGAAGAGGTCGAGGTCCCCGTCGTGATCGAGATCGGCGAAGAACGCGGCACCGCTCGTGGAATCGTTGATCGCGGATGTGCGGGAGAATGTGTCGTCGCCCTTATTATGGAAGAGGGCGCCTGCCGCGAAGACGTCGAGATGGCCGTCGTTGTCGTAGTCACCCACGGCAGCAGGCACAGGGCGGGCGACCAGACCGGTGCCGAATCCGGGCACGCCGAGTGCGGTCGCCACGATCCCTGCCGGGGCGGTGACCTCCGTGAAGCGAATCGCGTTCACGACGACGCGCGGGTCTTGCTGCGTGAGGGCGAGCCGGGCGCTGAACGTGAGGATCGGATAACCCGGCGGCGTCCCCGCCGGCCCGCGCAACTCGGCCAGGCTCGCCTGATAGACCGGCGTCGTCTCGAGCACGGCCTGGGCGCGCGCCAGCGAGGCTGGGGCCGGGTTCGCCACGGCTACTCCGAAGGCGCGCTGCGCCTGCGTTGGTAGCGACGGGAGTCGTTGCCGCAGCAGCTCCAGCTGGTCGCGCGCCTCGACGACTTTGCCCGAATCGAGCAGTGCCTCCGCGTACGCGAGCCGTGCCGCGACGTTCGCTGGCGCCGCTTCGACCAAGCGCCCCCATGCCTGGAGCGCGTAAAGCGTCTTCAGGTGCTGCGGTGATTGCTGCAGCGATGCTTCCAGCGTGCGGCGTGCCGCGTTGCTATCGCCACCGAGTCTTTGCGCCGTGGCTTGGAGCAAGCGGATGTCGGGATCGTCGGGAGCGAGCTTCACTGCCCGGTCAATTTCACGCTGGGCAGCGGCATACCGGCCCAGCCGCAGGTACACGAGACCAAGGTTGGCGTAACCTGACGGTTCCTCCGGCGCAAGACGAATCAGCTTGACGAATTCGTTCGACGCCTCTTCCAGACGGTTGTCTTCGACGTACGCGAGGCCGAGCGTACGGGCGGTGAGGATGGCGCCGGCATCCGCGGGACTCTGCTGCTGCTGGTGGCAGCCGAGCAGCAGGATGATACCGATCGCGCAAAAGGAAACGCGGGACATGGGCAGGGAAGCTAACGCTCCCTCGCCGGGCCGGATATCGTTTACGCCATGCGTCGTCTGGTGGTGATCCTCACGTTCGTGTGCGCCATCGCCGCGGTGGTGGTGCTCAATGGTCGCGCCGCGGGCAGTGTGTCGAACGGGAGGGCGAGCATCCACCTCCGCGACGTCGCGCAGGCGAGCGGGATCGACTTCGTGCATCAGTCACCGACCCTCGACCCCAAGGTCCAGCATATCGCCGCCCACATCGCCGCGCTCGGCGCATGCGTCTCCGTTGCGGACGTGAACAACGACAACTGGCCCGATCTCTACTTCACCTCGTCGCGCTTCGGCGCGGCCAACGCGCTGTACCTGAACCACAAGGACGGCACATTTCGCGACGTCGCGGCGGAGGCGGGAGTGGCGCTGCTCAATCGTCCTGGCGAGGGCGTGTCGATGGGCGCGGTCTGGGGCGATTACGACAACGACGGGTTCGAAGATCTCTTCGTCTACAAGTGGGGTTACCCGCAGCTGCTCCACAACCTGGGCAACGGCAAATTTGCAGACGTCACCCAGCAAGCGGGCCTGCGACACTGGATGAACTCCAACGGCGCGGTCTGGTTCGACTTCGATCGCGACGGCCTGCTCGACCTCTACGTCACCGGCTACTTCCGCTCCGACATCGACTTCTGGCACCTGCAGACCACGCGCATCATGCAGCAGAGCTGGGAGTTCGCCGCCAACGGCGGCAAGAATCTGCTGTTCAAGAATCTCGGCAACGGCCGCTTCGCCGACGTCACCGACTCGATGGGCGTGGGCAGCACGCGCTGGACGCTGGCGGCGGCCGCGGCCGACTTCAACGACGACGGCTGGCCCGACCTCTATCTCGCCAATGACTATGGGCCGGAGGAGCTGTTCCTGAACCGTGCGGGGAAGCGCTTCGAGCTGGCGCGCGCCGGGCTCGAGGACGATTCCAAGAGCGGCATGGCGGTCGCGGTGGGCGACGTGTACAACCGCGGCGAGCACGACGTGTTCGTCACCAACATCTCGGAGAAGGGCTTTCTGTTTCAGGGCAACAACCTGCGCCTCAACTTTCTCAAACAGCTGGGCCGGTTCGACGAAGTCGCGAGCGGCGTCGTCGCCGACGCGGGGTGGGCGTGGGGCGCGCAGTTCGGCGACTTGAACAACGACGGGCTGCTCGATCTCGTCGTGGCCAACGGCTTCATCTCGGGCGACTCGACGCGCGACTACTGGTACGCGATGTCCAAGATCGCCGGCGCCCAGGGCAACATCTTCGAGGACGCGAAGAACTGGCCGCCGATCGGCGGCGCGAGTCTCTCGGGGTACGAGCGCTCGCGGGTGCTGCTGAACACCGGTTCTGGAGGGTTCGTGGATGTTGCCGAGGAGTCTGGCGTAACGGATCGGCTCGATGGGCGCTCCGTGGCTATGGCGGATCTTTTTAGTCGCGGGTCGTTAGATGTCGTGATCGCGAATGAGAAGGGCAGGGCGTTGGTCTACAAGAACATCGCGTCCTCACCCCCTGACCCCCTCTCCCTTCGGGAGAGGGGGAACGGCCATTGGGTTGAGCTAAAGTTGATCGGCACGCGTAGCAATCGCAGCGCGATCGGCGCCGAGGTGACCGTCGAGCTCGGCGCGGCGCGGCAGCGGCAGGTTGTCGATGGCGGGATGGGATTTTGCAGCCAAAACGATCGCCGACTGCATTTCGGGTTGGGGAACCAGCGCCTCGGGCGTGTGACGATCCGTTGGCCGTCCGGCACGGAGCAGGTACTCGCTGGGTTGGCCATCGACCAGCTGCATGTGATCACTGAACCGTATTGAAACCTCTCGACCCCAAATACCTGATCGTCTTTCTCATCACGCTGGTGCTCGTGGTGGGCGAGGCGAGCTATCACATCCTCGGCGGCTACGACCGCCTCGCGACGACGCTCGGCGTCTGCATGGCGACGGAGATCATCCTGTCGTGGTGGCTGCGGGGGCGAGTGGCCAACGTGGCAAGCGCATACATCACCGGCATCAGCCTGGCGCTGCTGATCAAGCCGCAGGCCAACATTCTCTGGCCGTTTGCGCTGGGCGCCTTCATCGCGATCGCGTCCAAATACGTTCTCACCTATCGCGGCCGGCATTTGTGGAACCCCAGCAATTTTGCGATCGCGCTACTGGTGCTCCTCGCCGCCGATTCCGTCGCGATTCTCAGCCATCAGTGGGGGAACGACATCCGGATCAATCTGGTGATCTGGGCGTTCGGATTGGCGGTGGCGTGGCGCGCGCGGGTGTTGCACGTGACGCTGACGTATGTGGCCTGCTTCGTGGTGCTGGCGGTGCTGCGCCACCTGATCGTGGGCGGGCCGCTGCTCGCCGAGTTGGCGCCGATTACGGGGCCGATGTATCAGCTGTTCGTGTTTTTCATGGTGACCGATCCGCGCACGACGGTCGGCACGCGGCGCGGCCGCATGGTGGTGGTGGCGATCGTGGCGCTGGTCGAGTCGTTGATCCGTCTCGCCGGCGACTATCAGCTTACCCTGCTCCGGCCGCTCTATGTTTCGCCGCCGATTCTGGCCTTGGCATTCGTGGGGCCGGTGGCGATGGTGCTGGATTTGCGAAGGGCAGGCCGGCGGGCGGACGGGCCGGCGGGCTGACGGACCGCAATAATTTGTTTAGGCTGACCTGTCTAACGAGGGAGGTCTCGCCTGAGAACGGTCCATACGTAGCGAAGGCTAGATCGCAGTCTATTTTAGACAGGTATGTCCAATGCACGTTAGGCGCCGACGCCTCGTCAGGTGTATACTGAGGCATCGCCAATTCCTGAGCGCCGGGCTATGGCCAAGCAACACGTCGTTCACAGTGATCCTGACATCCTCGGTGGCAAGCCCGTCTTTGTCGGTACTCGCGTGCCGGTCAAGACCCTTTACGACTATCTCGAAGCGGGCGATTCCCTCGACGAGTTTCTGAACGACTTCCCAAGTGTTACTCGCGAGCAGGCTGTCGCGGCGTTGGAGCTCGGGCGTGAGATGACGGAGACTCGTGCGGCTCCTGCTTGACGAGTGTGTCCCGCGTCCACTCAAGCGCGAGTTGACGGGGCACGAAGTCAGCACGGTGGTCGAGCGAGGGTGGTCGAGCAAGCGCAACAGCGAACTTCTCAGACTGATGCTCGCAGAGGCCTTCGACGCATTTCTGACCGTTGATCAGAACCTGCCGTTCCAGCAAAACGTCGCGGCGTCGGGGGTTGCCGTAGTTGTAGTGGCCGCGCGCACCAATCGCTTGAAGGAGCTCCGCCCACTGGTCCCGGCGATCCTTAGTGCCCTGGAGCGCGTGGGGCCGGGGGAGATCGTTCGTGTCGGCGCCTAACAAGCGCTTGAAGCTGGCGGCGCGCGTAGATTAAGGAATGAATCTTTCTTCAGCGCGCCGCAGCTTAAGCGCGATCCGTTATGCCGCTAGGGAGAAAGCATGAGCCTTGAGATGGATACGTTCGTTCCGTCTGTGGCCGATACACACATACCCTTGTGGCTGTCCCGCATGAGAGAGCTAGGCATGCTTTGCGAAATCCATCCGGGATTTTCCTTCGCAACACACACCGGTTTCTTGCCGTTCAAGCTTCGGATTCAAGATTCAGCGCACACTGATCTGAACGGCGTCGATTTTATGACTGGTTTTGAGTATTACATCAGCGACTTCAGCCTTGAAGCAGCACAGCAAGCATTAGAGCCTAAGCCGAGCTTGCTGGGTGGCCTCTTCGGGAAGAAGCCAACATCGAAGCCATATGCTTCGCCGGAGATCGACCAGTATTTAAAGCGATGCCGAAAGCGCCTCCAGTTCGTTTGGGGCTCGGCAGATCTCTTTGAACTGAGAATGGCCACCGTATCCTCAGCGGTGCTCGCCGAAATTACGGAGGGCGTGTCTTCATATCCTGCAGATGGGCTTTGGTACGACCGCAGCAATGCTGCTGTCCAAGCGTTATCTGAGGCGCGCGCCTACGAAAACTCAGTTAAGCCTAAGGACTTAAAAACACATAGGTTCGAGAGGTGGCTGTGACGCGGCATAACCCGGCGCTCAAGCGGACGGGCCACAAAGCGGCCCGCCGCTTAGCTCTGCGTTAGGCAGCCCCGATACTCTTCTATGATGCCTCGAGCGGCTTTAGGAATCCTCGCTTTTCTGTTCGTGCTCCCGCCCCTGTCCGCCCAGCTCGCACAGGACACTTCGGCAAGTGTTGACACAATAGCCCCCGACAACGTCTGCAGCCGCTCACGAGGATTCGCCGGCCCATGCACAACTGTGCGCGGTCGCCTTCGGACCAACTCCGATAACGTTGTAGTCAGTATGTGGAAGGTGGGAACCACGCGACTGCTCGGCATTCAGAACGAAGTCGCACCCTTCAATCTCCCGATCGTTTGTCGTCTGCCGGACGAGACGCTCCGGCTTCTTGCGGAGGGAAAGGTGGTATACGCCGACTTTGTTATTCGGCCACTCACGAAGGATCGGCCGGGTGTGATGGGCTATGCTTGTATAGCCTCGGCTTCTAACATGGTCGGTCGGCCCGGTGGGTTGAGACATCCCCTCTTTCAACTGACACATCGGTGAACGGGCTGCCTAACAAGCGCTTGAAGCTGGCGGCGCGCGTAGATTAAGGAATGAATCTTTTTTCAGCGCGCCGCAGCTTAAGCGCGATCCGTTAGACGGCTGCTATGCTTCCAGAAGCATCGGTACAGCTCATGGCGCCGAGACTCAGGACGCGCGATTGACTACAATTCGCAGTTTCGGTCTCGCAGTCGTTGCCGCGATCGTGGCCAGTCCGCTCTTGGGCCAAGTGCCACGGGATACCATTCGCGGCGCGTCCCTCGATGTCCGATCTGTAATCGCGACGCTCGTTCCAGGCGGACAGGTTCGAGTCGCCACTCGGCTCGGAACCATTACGGGACGTGTCGTCGATCGTGCCGGTGACTCCCTCACCGTAAGTGAGCGGACATCTGGTACTGTGCGGACGATCGCGGTCAGCCACATCGATACGTTATGGATACCCACAGTAAATCCTTCTCACGGGGTCCTCGTTGGGGCGGGGCTAGGGGGCCTTTTCGGAGGCCTCTTGGCCTCCCAGCCGGACGGAGATGACCCCGGGTTGAACAGGATGCTGGGTGTCGCTGTGTTTGTGGTCGGTACGGTTGCAGGACTGATCGTCGATTCTCGACCGGAACATTGGGTTCGTACGTATCCCTAGCCGGATTCGGCAGCCGTCTAACAAGCGCTTGCAGCTGGCGGCGCGCGTAGATTAGGGAATGAATCCTTCTTCAGCGCGCCGCAGCTTAAGCGCGATCCGTTAGGCGGCTCACGGAATGGCCATTGTGAGTATTCGTCGTTGCTTCCTCTTGGCGCTTACCGCCGTGCTCTGTTCTGGTGCCGTGGCGAGTGCTCAGACGTCCTTGACAGGTCGCACAATTCGGCTCCTTGCTCTTGGTGACTACGTCCTTCCTCGCTTTTCGCCGAGTGGGCAGTTGCTCGCTATCTCTGAAGTTCTTGCCGATACCGTCCACGAGAATACCCAGATCCTCATCCTGAACATGCGCCGGAGTGCTCTCGACACGCTCCTTCCAGCCGAGGCTGCAGCGAAGTACGCAACGTACAAGGCCTACGTCAGTGACTTCGAGTGGCTAAGTGATAGCAGTCTTCTGGCGTGGATTCCTGACGGCGATGTCGGTGCTGCAGCGGTCACCTTCAATGTGCGCTCGAAACGCATCATCCGCGAAGAGCACCATGAGGGTGAGGAGGACTCCATCCCGCCTTATCAGCCCCTGGCCGACTCCCTCGGGCGCCTGTATCCGGATGTCGCCACTCCCCGCGCGAGCCCGAGCGACGTCTTCGGGTCCGCCCTCAGCTGGCCTACTGTGCGGGTCCGGTCGGCCGTGCTCCTCCAGAAGCGGTATGCGGGTGTGGACGATGATGTCTGGTTGTACCGCCTTGACCGACCCGACGCGAAGCGCATTCTGCCACTCTCCGGTGGCCCACGCGCAAGCCTCGCAGGGGGCTTCGCGACTGCTCGTGACGTCATTTTCGCGGCCGGCAGTGACACACTCGGTCTGTATCGTTGGCGGTCGGGACGCCTCGAGACCCTGATGCGGATTGCGGTCCGACCCCAACGCGCAAGCCTTTCAGTCCGTCGACAGCGAGGGGATAATGTCTGGTTCATCCTCCGAGTTCACGAGTCATACGAGCACGGGAATAACCCGGCGTTCTTGTACGATGGCGAGCGATTGTTGCCCTTTGCCGACTACGCAGAACTGGCCGACTTTGATGTTCATCCGGCAACGCGTCGCATTGCATTTGTTTACTGGGATGGGACGCAACGCCACCTTGCCGTGAAGGAGTTGGTGCCGAAGTGAGCCGCCTAACAAGCGCTTGAAGCTGGCGGCGCGCGTAGGATATTGAATGACACCTTTTTCTTCAGCGCGCTGCAGCTTAAGCGCGATCCGTTATTCGGCCCCATTTAGAAACTTTGTATGTTCAAATATGGCTGAGCCTGAACACGTTCCACTACCGGAGCCCGAGCCGAGCGATCAGCTCGTTCCGCCGCCTCGGAAGCCTCCGACCGCAATGGGCCTCCGTGAACCTGGACGCGGGCGTTCCCCTCAGGGTCCGCCAATTTCGCAGCGCCTCAGTCGCATCAGTCGGATCTCTCGAATCATGTTGGGATCGATGCTCCTGGTGAGTGGCGTTGGGTTGGCTCTCGTTTCGCCGGTCGGTTTCGTTGCGGGCGGAATGGCCATCGCCGCTGGTACCCGTCTGATCGGGAAGACCATTGCGCGGGCAGCCTAACATGCGCTTGAAGTTGCCGGCGCCCGTGCCCAGCGAGCCCGGCGAACGTTCTACTCGCGGTGTGGTAGAATTCCGTTTGTGAGCCTTTCAGCTCGGCGCCGCAGCTTAAGCGCGGTCCGTTAGGCAGCGGCCTCCACTCTAGCGAGCGTCCGATGACGCGGCTATCTGCACTTCCATTTGCTCTCCTGATCCTCGCTGCGCTCCCCGCCTGCGAGGGCGGCCCCGACCTCCTCGATCCGGAGCCCTGTCCCGGCGACAGCGTCACGCTCAGCATCCAGAATGGCTCCGACCTCGACATCGTGTGGGCGCCCGCTTGCCCAGTCGCTTGGCTTGAGGTGTTCGACCACTCCACAAATGTGCCCACCTGGACCGTAAGCGGTCGTGACGGAAACGTGATTCTCCCTGTCGTCCGATATGGTCACCGACCAGCCAATGCTCTGGAGGTCCTCGCGCCCACATTACTCACGCCTGGTCGCGCGTACACGGTGCGCGTCCTTCGCGTGATTGGGAGCGGGCCGTTCGCGCTGAATCCTGCTGGTGCTGCAACTTTCACGCGCTAGATGAGGCCGCTACCTAACAAGCGTTTGAAGCTGGCAGCGCGCGTAGGGGTATTTGATTTTTCACCAGTGCCCTGCAGCTTAAGCGCGGTCCGTTCGACGGACCTGGGGCCAGCAATGGGCATGGACCTAACCAGCGAGTCCAGAGCCACGTTCCGCTGGAACGGAAGTGGTTGGACGTTCCTGCTGAACCTTGCGCAACGTTACGACTGGAGACCGGTAGGAACTCAGGCACCGCCCACGGTAGAGAATGCCTCATGGTCAGGGGCGTACGACTCGAACGAAGGACGGCGTGTGACGGCCGACGATGCGCGGGCACTGGGTGTCGCTCTTGAGAGGGCCGTTGCAGATTCGGAGAGGACTCGGAAGGCGGAGGAGCTTGCGCTAGAGATCTCGGTGGCCGTTCGCGAGCAGACCGGATATGCGGACTACCACGTCGGCGTTCCTGAGAGCATATGGGGATACCTCGAAGAGTTTGCTGACTTCTGTAAGAAGGGTGGCTTCAACATTGAGTAGGGCCGTCGAACATGGCGGTGTTGCCGGACGCGGCGGCAAGCGCATCGCTTAATTCGCCGTCAGGCTCGCCGCGCCGCAAACCTCCACGTTAGAGCGCATCAACCATGCATCTCTCTCTGTCCGAAGCCATTATTGTCCTTCTCGCCCTCCCGTCGGTCGCAACGATTCTGTTTTGGCGGTTGCCGATCCTGCGGCGGCACCGGGTGGCGCGATGGTTACTGGCACCCGGCGTATATCTTGTCGTAGCTGCTCTCGGGATCATCGTCGGTATCAGTCTCGGCTGGTTTAGAGATGATATCGGCCGACGTCCTGCGCAGTACGCTGTGAAAATGGAAAACTGGAAGAATGACCCGCAGGTCAAGGAGGTACGGGCTATTTACGACGAGATCAAGGCCGGGGTGAACGATAATAGGTACGAAATAAAGACCAGAAACTTCGATGTCGAGTCATCCCTCTGTTCGTCGCCCTATCCGATCAACTCAAAGAGTCTGGTTCAAGATGAAGCAAACCGTGTCCGGATGTTGAAGATTGTTCAGACCATATCGCACCGTGAGCTACTTCCCGTGGAGCGGTATTACGACACGGCCGGCAAGCTTCGTTTCGTCTATCTGGACTATGTTCCAAACAACGTCCGAATCTATCTTAATGCCGAAGGCAAGGTATTTTGGGCCGTCGAACAGGACGGCAACAGATTCACGGTGGGCGACTACACAAATGAGGACTGGCCAATACAACCAAATGATGCGGCCGATGCCAAAAACGAGTTTCGATCGGACGAATCATGCCCGGAAGTAAAAAAGTAAGCATGCGCTCTCACTATGCGCTTGGAGACGGACATGGAATGCATCGTTCTTCATCGCGCCGCAAGGTAGGCGCACGCCGTTAGGTGGCTGTCCTCAATGCCCGGCATCGACAGCTGGCTGCCGTCTTTCGACGTAGGGCACCGTCACGAGGTCCGGGTGTCGCTCTCTCCAGAGCAGGCCGTGCGTCAAGCTCTCGCCATGCCCGCCGCACCTGACCGTTTGGTGCGTCTCCTTACTGGCTGGTCGTCGCTCCATTCTCGAAGATGATTCGTCGCCGGTGGCTGCGCGCTGTCGTCGCCAGATAGCGGGCGTTCTTCGACGAGTAGTCGCGTAGCTCGGCGCGCGCATCGCGGCGGAGCGGCGGATGGGCGTGGCAGGGTAGAGGCCTCTCGAAGCGTGGGCGCGAAGAGGTGGTACTGGGTGACCCACTACCGAAGAGGTCGTCCGATTGCGGAACCGTCGCTCCTTCGGCAGTTTTGGTGGTTCCGGTTACGATGGTTCTTGAGCCGCGACCGCGACACAATCGAGAGGCAGCGGTATCCAGATGCGTCCGGCAAGCGTCGGTTGGACCCTAGTGTTGGTCTGGTTACTCCGCGTTCACGGTGCTACGGCGCTACCGCAAACCCCCGACGTTGGATTTGTGAAAGGCGACTCGGTGGTGCTCGCGCTGCCATCGGGATTTGCGGTCGTTCACCGGGGCGGGTCCTCTAGCCGCGACATCAATCTCGAGGTCGAGGCCCGCGATTCTGACGGTGTGGTGGAGGTCCGAGACCCTCGCGATTCAACCTGGAAACGGGATTGGCGATTCGGACGCTTTCCGTCGAGACTCCACTTCTTCGTCTCCAATCTGAAGATTGTGAGCCGCCAGGATGCGGATGGGCGCTTCATCGAGGTGACTCTCACTACAGCCTTCGCCGGCTTTAAGCATCGCCTCTATGCCCCAGCGGGCCAGCCCCAGGTGATTCGTGCGCTTGTGGCGCCTCTCAGTGCCGCCGATTCCATCCGGAACGTGGCGTACGACTCGCTGGGCACACGGTTCTTTACGGGTCCGCTCGAGCACTTCACGTCCGCTCAGCGCCTCCTCTTGTTGAGGTTCGCGGACTCAACGGCCCAGGGGATTCGCCTCGGTTCGGAAACGTACAAGGGAGTCACCTACTTGACCATGGTGCTTATCGGTGACGGCCACACGTGGAATGATCTCCGTGTGACTCGGATGGCACGCGTCGGTCGCGTGATCGACAACCAACTGGCACTGCTCAAGGCGTTCACGAAGATCGCGGTGCCGCACACTGTGATTAGCGGGCTCAAGCTGCAACAAACCAGCATTCACGGGACCGCTCCATCCTACAGCGACACCAAAAGCGATACGATCGACGCATACTTCCCGCTTGACGCAATGCTGAAGTTCGCAGAGGCGGACATCACGAGCCAACAACTGGTGAATCAAAGCATCGTCCTCGTCAACGGTGATCGCGTTGAGGTCGATTTGCGCGCTCAGTAGAACTGACGGCCTATACGGAGGCTGACGGCTTGCGAGGCGTGACTCCTTAGCTTAGGCCAACGTCGTCACGCTGCGTCTGGACACATGTCACCTCTAGCCGTTCGCATCGGTGCGGGCGTCCTCGCTCTCCTCGCTCTTCTCGCCCTGCGCGGCAAGCGCTGGGCCTACCCCGCATTCGTGGTGCTCGGGCTCCTCTACTTTCCCGCGCAAACCCACTTCCACGTGCACGCCCCGAAGTGCGAGCAACTCCTTCCCACGATGCAGGTGCTCGTTCTTTCGCTGCACAACTACGCGTACATCGCGCTGTTCGCCGGCTTCTACTGGATGTCGTGGGTACAGTTCGGGAGGTCTGACGCGCGCGCGTTCTGGGCGCTCCTCGCGACGCTGCTCGTGGGAGTCCTCGTCGAGATCGCCGAGGGCATGACTGTGACGGGGCGGGGACATTGCCGCGTGCGGGATCTCGTACCGGACGCCGCCGGGGCGTTGGGCGCGGCGCTGCTGCTCGCTGTCTGGTCCCGCCTCAGCCGCAAACCGGCCTACGTCAGACTCGTCAGGCCGCACGCAGCGGCCGCTCCCCGCCCGGCTGCCCCCACGGTCCGTACTGTCGTTCCACCTCGCGGCGTCGTTCCGCCTCCGCCGCGGGTCGTACCGCCGCCCCCCGACTTTTCACCGGGCCCGAGCCCTGTCACGCCAGCGGCGGACAGCGCTCCGACGCATGAGCTCGCGCCGAGGAAGGGGGGGGCGATCGCTGCACGTGCAGCGGTCGTGCAACGCCTTCAGGCGATGCTGGGACGTCTCAGGGAAATGTTACAACGCCTGTGGATGACCATACGTCGACGTCGCCGCACAGTCATCATTGGCGCCGGACTCCTGGCGCTCGTGGGCGCCGGGGCGTTCGTGATCATGCGCCTCCCGGCACCACCTCCTGTTGTCACCGAGCAACCGAACGCGGCACCGCCCCCACCGCCCCCACCGCCGCGCCCCCTCCAGTCGGAAGCCGAGGGGTACTACGAACCGTCCTACAAGTTCACGGTCTCCGATCGGCGCTTCACCCGCCTGACGCTGCGTCCGGAGCCCTTTGTCACGTTCTCGCGGATCGGGACACGGCAGGAAGTGGGGTGTGCAGATGCACGGATTAGCCCGGCGTCGGTACACCTGCGCTGCGAGTTCGAGCGCGTCGGCATGGTCACGATCGAGGGCCAGTTCCCGTCACGCTCGGTCACGAGCCGCCTCGACGCGCCGGTCCTGAACGCCTTGATCACGATCACCAATACGCGCGGTGAGACGCTGTTCCGCGCGCGCGAGTCGTTCTATTGGCACGCGCCCGACTGAGGATGGTCGGGGGGCGCCGAGCTCGCCTCGGTATCATCGCGAACGAAGACGCCAACTCGATAAAGGGGAAGATTCGTCGGCGGACCAAGCAGATATGAAGGTACAATCACTGTGAGAGTGCGGAGGCTACAATGGGTGCCTGGGGCGCAGGACCGCTAGATAACGACGCGGCACTCGACCTCATACAAGCGTGGAAGAGATTTCGAGCAGGAGGGTATCCTGCCGAGTATTCTATGCTCAACTACCTGTTGAAGAAACCATGCGCCTGGTGCGTAAGGCGGAGGAACGCGGCGGAGCGCTGTTTGGAAACGCAACCGACCTTTGGAAGGCGTATCTGACGAATCCCCAAGTGTAGATTAAGGAAGGAGGACATGTGAGAGCCCTCGGATTGGTTGGCGCAGTCGCCGTCTTGGCCGGCTGCGCGCCGTCGATTCTCCCCGTAACGGCGTCCACCGCAACGCGGATTGACGTTCCGCCGCGGACGAACCCGGTCGATTCGACAGCCGTCGCTGAGGCGGCCACGGTCGAGGTGCGTTACTACCCGCATTCACCGACCGTGACGATCGTCGCGTGGGATGGTGCGGATGCCGCATACGGATTGCGTGCGTGGCTGCGCCGCGATGGCTCGCTCATCGTCGGCCATCGACTCTACGTCAGCACGTATTACACACCGGCGAAGCTGGTCTTCAACCGAGCGGTAACACCGACTCGTCCCCTCGAGTTGACCGGCATCTCGCGCGACGTCCAGGCGTGCGTCGGCGGCCGGCCGTGCTCGCCCCCGGAAACATTCGGGGCGCTCATCCCTGATGCGCTGCTCCGCTCCAATGCCGACAGCCTGGCGGTGCTGTTCTACGATCGCGCTGGGGATCGGTTGCTCATCACCATCCATCGTGATTTGATCGACGCGTACCTCGGTCGATTGGACTCGGTGGTTGCGCTCATGCAGAGGAAAGCCCCGCAGTGAAATGAATCCCATCCTTCGCAAACTGGCCGACCTGCTGACAAGGGTCCGGCTACCGCGCGAGCCGATTTCCCCGTCCTGGCTCCAGCTCGTCGGCCGGCAGGTCCCACTCATTGCGCGCCTTCCGACAGCCGATCAAGATCGGCTCTATCACATCATGCAGCTGTTCGTGAAAGAGGTCCCGTTTGAGGGGTGCGGCGGACTGGAGCTGCGTGAAGAAATTCGCGTGACGATCGCGGCGCAGGCCTGTCTGTTGCTTCTGAAAATGCCGTACCCGCGGTACGCCCGCGTGCGGCGAGTCCTGGGTCTATCCGGCCGCGTTCGTGCCGAAAACCCAGCACTCGTATAGCTCCGGTCACATGGTTTCGCCCGACGAGCCGGCGGCCGGCCAGGCGTGGCAGTCCGGCGTCGTCATCCTCGGCTGGGAGGAGGTCCAGGACGGCGCACACGCTGGCAACGATGGACACAACGTCGTGTTCCACGAGTTCGCCCACATGCTGGATGCCGAGGGCGGTACAATGGACGGCGTCCCGGTCCTCGATTCCCGCTCGAGCTACCACGCGTGGGTCACCCGCTGGTCGGCCCAATTCGCAGAGCACGTGCGCCGCGTGGAGGCAGGTGAGTCCACGGTGCTCGATCCCTATGGAGCGACGAACCGGGCAGAGTTCTTTGCAGTCGCAACGGAAGCCTTCTTCGAGACGCCCCTTGAACTACGTGGCGATCAACCCGATCTGTATGCCCTACTCGCGGAGTTCTTCAAGCTCGACCCTGCCTTGCTGTTGCGGGCGGCGCCAGAGCGGACGACCGTAAAATCGACAAGTTGAAGCAAAAGGAGTCAGACAATGGGTTTCATCCCCGAGTGGGCGCTCGGCGTAGGGGTCATCATCATTGCCGTCTCGATCGGGCGAGCCGTATCGTTCTTGGTCCGCGCGCCATCCCGCTCGCTCCAGGCGTCGTCCGAGGAAATCGGTGAACTGCGGCAGGCGCTGGATGAGATGCAGACCCGCGTAGGAGAGCTGGAAGAGCGCGTCGATTTCGCCGAACGGCGCCTGAGCTCGTCGTCCCGATAGCGAGGGAGAGATAATGCAAGGAGCTGGTGGCACGCCCGGCGGTGTGGGAGCCTTCGCCGTGGGCCTGGGGATGGTCGTGGTCGGCGCCTATCTGCTGCTCACCCGCGTCACGGTCGGCAGCGGCGCCTGGATGCTCTGGGGCTACAGCGCGTTCGGCATGTCGTTGTTACCCCTGCTCATCGGCATCGGCTGGCTGTTTTTCGACGGCCGCAGCGTCGGCGGTTGGGTCCTCACGGTGATGGGCGCGCTCATCATCTTCGCCGGCATCATCGCGAACCTGCACATCTACTTCGCGGCGACGTCCTTGTTCGACACCCTGGTCATGCTTGCGCTCCTGGCCGGCGGCATCGGGGTGATCGCGCGGTCGCTCAAAGCTGCCTCGGCGTCCGCCCCCGGGCAGGAACCGTGAGCTTACGGCGCGTCCTGAAACACCGGTAGCTCGACGTACGACGCGCGCGCCGCCGAGCGGTAGATGCGGTGCGTCGCCGCCCTGAAGTCGCTCGCCTTTGCGGTGAAAATATTGGGCACGAAGGTCTGCGGGTTGCGATCGATGATCGGGAACCACGTGCTCTGCACCTGCACCATGATGCGGTGGCCCTTCAGGAAGCGGTAATCCTGGCTGTGGAGATCGACGACGTACTCGAGGACGCGGTTCGGCGGAATCGGCACCGGCCGATCGAACCCGGTGCGAAACCGGCCCCGCAGCACATCGTTGGCGACCATGAGCTGGTAGCCCCCGGTCATGTTGGGGCTGGAATAGTCCTCGGGAAAGACGTCGATCAGCTTCACGATCCAGTCCGCATCGCTCCCCGTCGTGCTGGCGAACAGATGCGCCGCGATGTCGCCGCGGATGACCACGTCGCGCTCGAGCGGTGCGGTCTCCCAGCTCAGCACGTCGGGGCGATGATCGACGAAGCGCTGGTCCTGGAGCAGCCAGGTGTACCAGCCGCTCCCCTTTGGGTAGTAGGTGGGCTCGATCGGCCGCCGGCGATACGGCACCGGGTTCGCGGGATCGGAGATGTAGCTGTCGTATGAGAACGCGCCCGCCGTTGGAGCGTCCCAGCTCAGCTCGCGGTTCGCGCGCACGTACAGCTTTTTGCGCGTCACCTGCGCGCGGGCGGGCCAGGCGTCGTTGCGCACCCAGCTGTTCGCTCCCGCTTCAAACGTGAGCGCCTCCGGCAGGTTCAGCGTGCCCTTGTCCTTGAGGTAGTGCGCGAAGAACGGCGCCTGCACGCTGTCGCGGAAGTACTCCCCGGTATTGCTGCCGAAGTCCACGTTGCCGAGGCGGCGTCCCGGGCCGCCGGCCCAACCGCCGTGGTTCCACGGTCCCACCACCAGGAAGTTGATGCCCGCCGAGTCGTGTTGTTCCATCGACTCGTAGATGCGGATCGGGCCGACGAAGTCTTCCTGGTCCCACCAGCCGGCGACGTTGAGCGTCGGCACCGTGGTCCTGGTCAGATAGGTCGTCGCCGCCTGGTCGGTCCAGAACGTGTCGTGGTTCGGGTGGGCGATGAAGTTGTTCCAGCTCGGGAGCTTGCCGTGCAGATAGCGATCGTTGGCGTTGCTCAGCGGGCCGAGCTCGAGATACCAGTCGTAGGTGTCGTAGCGGCCGAAGTCGAAGTTGCTGTTGGTGTCGGACGCCTCGGTGAGCACCGCGTACTCGAAGCCGTAGCTGAAGCGGAAGGCGCCCTGGTGGTGGAAGTCGTCGTTCAGGAACATGTCGTCGGGCGAGGCCTGAGGCGACGCGGCGCGCAGCGCGGGATGCGGATCGATCAGCGCCTCGGCGGTCGTCCAGCCGTCGTACGAAATGCCCAGCATTCCCACCCGCCCGTTGTTGTTGGGAATGTTATGGATCATCCAGTCGATCGTGTCGTAGGCGTCGGTGCTCTCGTCGGGGCCCTTGGTCGTGCGGTGGTCCGGCTTGCGCTGCATCACGAACGTCCCCTCCGACCCGAACCGCCCGCGGATGTCCTGGAAGGCGAAGATGTAGCCCTCGCGCACCAGCGCCTGATAGTAGAAACGGAAGTTGTTCGCCGCGCCTTCGATGCCGTACGGCGTGCGGCCGAAGATGATCGGCAGCGGGGCGGTGGCGTTGCGCGGCACGTACCAGGAGGTGTGGAGCTTTACGCCATCGCGCATCGGCACCATCGCTTCATGCTGCTCGAAACTGCTGGTGTCCTGAGCGGCTAGGGCGAGGGCGAGTAAGGAGGCGAGGATCATGGGCCGAACATGGCGGCGGCTTGCTGGCGGCGCAATCGCTTAGATTCGTTGCTCATGAAGGCTTTGCGACCGACCCCAATCAGGGGCCGTCATCCCCTGGTTTACGTTTCCACCTTTCTGTTATTCCTTTCGCTCGTCATTTTCCTGGCCAGGCTGGGGGAGTTCTGGGCTATCGTCACGGCTGGCCTCGCAATTCTCATGGCAGTCTTGGCGTTCGTCATTGCCTTGAAAGGCCGTCGATCTCCTGAGGAATGACTAACGATGCATTACCTGCTCTTCTACGATGTGGTGCCGGATTACGCGACCAAGCGCATGCCGTATCGCGGCTCGCATCTCGCGTATGCACAGCAGGCGGTGGATCGCGGAGAGCTGATCCTCGGAGGCGCCCTGGCGAATCCAGTCGACGCCTCCATCCTCCTGTTCCGTGCATCGTCGTCTGATGTCGTCGAGCAATTCGCGCGCGACGATCCCTACGTGCGCAACGGCGTCGTGACGAAATGGCGGGTGCGCGAATGGACGACGGTGGTTGGGAAAGAGGCTGAGACTCCGGTTCCGCCTTCATAATCCAAGTTGTCCGGGTCCTTTGCCGGACGCCGTGATCGAGGGGTGGCGTCGTGTATGGACATTCTTCGAGCGTCCGGATGCGCCGCGGCGTGCGTACACGGCGGATTTCGAAGCGTATTCCGAACCCGAGCGGACCGAGATTTGGGTAGGCGTGCGCGACCAGTGACTGCCATGCAGTTCTGGACACGGCAACCCGCGGAGGTCTAATCTCTCTCATGCGCAACCGACTCCTCCTCCTCCTGTCCGCACTGCTGGCCCTCTCGGCGAGGGCCGTCACTGCCCAAACATCCCTCCAGCTTCGCTGGGAGCTCGTGAGGGACAGCATCACAACCGACTGGGGTGCCTCTCGAGCGGCTTTCACGCTCACCAACCGCGGCGCGAAACCGCTGCCGCCGAGCGGCTGGGCGATCTACTATAACGCGCTCCACTCGGCGCAGCCGGGCAGCGTGGGGGGCGGGTTCACCAGCGAGGACCTGACGGGCGACCTGCATCGCCTCCTGCCTGCCGCTGGGTTCGCCGGACTCGCGCCCGGAGCCAGCGTCCGGATCGAGTATCTCACGGACCTCCTCCTCAATCGCAGCTTCGCTCCGCAGGGTCCGTACGTTGTTTTCGACACCGCGAAGGACGTCGGCGTCCCCATCAGCGATTACGTCGTCGCCCCCTTCGAGCGCCGCGTGGCGACGCCCGAGAACCAGTTCGCGCTCGACACCGTGATTCGCGTCATCCCCGCGAGCGAGCTGCCACCGGTCTTTCCGACGCCGGTGGAAGTGACGCGAGGAACGGCGTCGCTGCGCCTTACGGCGCTGCCGCCGGTCGAAGCGCCCGCGACGCTGAACAACGAAGCGGCGTTCGCCGCGGAGTACCTGCGCCCCTACTTCGCTACCAGGAAGGGAAGTGGCCCGCCGCTGCGACTCGAGGTGGGCCCAGTCGCTGGTCAAACCTCGGCCGAGGCGTACTCGCTGGTTGTGGATCCGACCCAGGGCGTACGAATCGTGGGTGTCTCGCCCGCCGGTGTCTTCTACGGTCTCCAGTCGCTGCGCAGTCTGCTGCCCGCGCCCACGCCACGCGCCGGCCTGGTCCTGCCGGCGATCCAGGTGGTGGACGCTCCCCGCTTCGGCTACCGCGGCTTCATGCTCGACGTCGCCCGCAACTTTCACCAGAAGCCCCTGGTGCTGCGGACGCTCGATCTCCTTGCGCGCTATAAGGTCAACGTCTTTCACGTTCACCTGACCGATGACGAAGGCTGGCGGGTCGAGATCCAGGGCCTCCCCGAGCTGACCGCGGTGGGTGCGCGCCGCGGCCACCCGCCCGACTCGGACCGGCATCTTCAGCCCGCGTTCGGCTCGGGTCCTCTGGTGGATCGGCCGTGGGGCAGCGGATTCTTTTCCCATGCTGACTACGTCGAGATTGTGCGCTACGCGGCGGCACGACACATCGAAGTCATTCCTGAAATCGAAATGCCCGGCCACGCGCGCGCCGCGGTCAAGGCCATGGCCGGGCGTCCAGACTACGCGCTGACGGATGCCGCAGACACGTCGAAATACACCTCGGTCCAAGGCTATCCCGACAACGTGATCAATCCAGCGCTCGAATCCACGTATCGGTTCATCGAGCGCGTGGTGAGCGATCTCGCCGCCATGCACCGCGAGGCGGGTGCGCCTCTCCGCCACATCCACATGGGTGGTGACGAGGTGCCTGCCGGTGTGTGGGTGGGGTCGCCGGCCGTCCAGGCGTACATGCAGGCGCACGGCATCACGAGCGTCGACGATCTCTGGTTCGCCTTCTACGGCCGGGTGGAGCAGATCCTGAAGGCCCAGGGCCTCCTGCCCTCGGGCTGGGAGGAAATCGCGGTCCGCAAAACCGTGCGCGAAGGTCGGCCGACGACGATCCCCAATCCCGATTTTGCCGCGCGCGGCTGGCGCGCCTACGTCTGGAACAACGTCCCGGGCTGGGGCGCCGAGGACCTCGCCTACCGCCTCGCGAATGGCGGCTACGACGTCGTGCTGAGTCCCGTGACCAATTTCTACTTCGATCTCGCGTGGAATCAGAGCCCGGATGAGATCGGGCTCGACTGGGGCGGCTACGTCGACCTGCGCAAGCCGTTCGACTTCATTCCGTTCGACTACTACCGCAACACCCGCCTCGACCGCCGAGGCAACCCGCTGGACCCTGCCGTGTTCGCCGGCAAGGACCGGCTCACCGACTACGGCCGGGCGCACATCGTGGGAATACAAGCGGATCTGTGGTCGGAGACGCTGGGCGGCGAGGGACGCGTGGAGTACATGCTGCTGCCGAGATTGCTCGCCCTCGCCGAGCGAGCGTGGGCGGCTGACCCCGACTGGGCGAGAGAGCGCGACGCCGCGAAATCCGACTCGCTCCATCGCGAGGCCTGGTCCCGCTTCGTCAACGTGGTTGGCCAGCGCGAGCTGCCGCGGCTCGATCGCGAAGTCCCGGGGCTCAACTACCGAATCCCGACCCCCGGTCTGAAGGCCAATGAGGGGATGGTCTACACCAGCGTGGAGTTACCCGGGTTCACGCTGCGCTATACCACCGACGGCAGTGAGCCTACCGTGCGCAGCGCCGTAGCCCACGGTCCGATCCCGTTGCGTGGGACGGTCCGCGTCGCCGCGTTCAGCACTACGGGCCGAAAAGGTCGCACGGCGACTGCCCCGTGAACAGCAAGAAAATCGCGCGCGATGTCCTGTTGCGACGGTTCGGGCTCGAGCGGTCCTATCGACCTCCGGCGCTGCTGCGGCATCCGGAGTGGAACTACCAACCGCTCCTCAAACTCGTCGTCGGGCACCACCTCCGCCTCCGCCCCGATTTCACCTTCCTGCAAGTGGGCGCGTTCGATGGCCTGACTGAAGATCCGATTCGACCATTGGTCGAAGCATTCGGCATTCGCGGGATTGTCGTCGAGCCACAGCGAGAGCTGCTCGAAACGCTCAAGGCGAATTATGCCGCATATCCGCAGGTCGTCGCCGTCAACGCGGCCATCGCCGATGCGGACGGCGCGCGCGATTTCTACGTCACGACGCGCGACCCCAGTCGCAAAGCGTCGTTCTTCCGGTCGCACCTGCTCAAGCACGGGGTGCCCGAAGCAGAAATCGAAGTCCGGCGCATCCCGAGCGTCACGATTGCGAGCGTGTTGGCCAGGCACGGCATGGACCGCTGCGACTTCATTCAAATTGACGCAGAAGGGTACGACTACCAGATCGTGCGGACGATCGACTTCAAAGTCACACAGCCGCTCATCGTCAGCTTCGAGCACGCGCACATGAGTAATCGCGAGTGCAACGAGTGCATCGAGCTCCTTGCGTCCCACGGCTTCCGGTTCATTGGGACGCGACGCGACATCATCGCGCTGCGAGAGCCCGCATGATCGCCCGCGCCGGCGCGCCTTCGTGTCCTCGCACCTTGAGCGGTAGTACGATCACGTCATAGTCACCCGCCTGCACCGGGCGCAGGTCCAGCCCCTCCACGATGGGAATCCCGCGCCCCAACAAGATGTGATGCGTCCGCGGCGCCGGAGCGCCGAACTGCTCCGCTGAGATGTAGTCCACGCCCACCAGCACGACGCCGGCGTCCGCGAGGAGCTGCGCCGCGTCCGGAGCGATGTAGGCGAAGTCGTGATGGAACGTGGAAGAGTCCATCCAGCCGCGCAGCGTGCTCCGCGTCCGGAACAGCACGCGCTTCACGCCCCTCCAGTCATGCCGGTTCAGCTCGCCCGCGTCGATGGCCCGTACGCTATCGGGGATATCGATCACGCGTGCAGCGCCGATCAGCGGGTCCAGTGCCACCTGGTCGATCGGCGCCCCATTGGCGACGAAATGCATCGGGGCGTCGATGTGCGTCCCGCTGTGCGCACCCAGCGAGTAGACCGAGAGCGTCAGCTTGTCGCCCTTCCGCATGTCTTTGAGAAAATCGAACCTCATGGGCGCGTCGCCCTCGTACACCGGCGTCTTGGCGGGATCGAGCGTGGCCGTCACGTCGACCCACCCTCGAGCGCTCAGCTCTGTCGTCGCCTGCCCGCGCGGGGCGCACCCGACCAGGAGACTGAGCAGCAGCGTAAAGCCCAACCCCGCCACCCCGATGATCGTCTCGGCCACAGTCCACGTCTTCAGCGTCTGTTGCACGGTCATGTCGAAGAACTCCTTGATGAGCCAAAACCCCGAGTCGTTGACGTGTGACAGCACGAGCGAGCCCGCGCCCGTCGCGAGTACCAACAGCTCCGGATGCGTCCCCGGCGTCACGGCCGCGATGGGGGCGACGATGCCGGCGCTCGTCGTCATCGCTACGGTCGCGGAGCCCGTGGCCACGCGGATCAGTGCCGCCACGGTCCACGCGAGCAGCAGCGGCGAGGCCTGCGATCCGAGGGCGACGTCGGCAATCGCCTTCCCGACACCGCTGTCGAGCAGCACCCTGTTGAACCCACCGCCGGCGCCGATCACGAGGAGAATGGTGGCGGTCGGCGCCAGGCAGTCATTGGCGAATTTGAGGATCTGATCACGCGTGAAGTGCTGCCGATATCCGAGCGACCAAAAGGAAAAGAGTAGCGCCACGAGCAGCGCGACGATCGGGCCACCGACGAAATCGAGCGCGCCGCGCAGCGGGCTCGCGGAGTCGAGTGTGACGTCGGCTACGCTCGCGCACAGCATCAGGATCACCGGCAATAGCACGGTGAAGAGCGAGATCGCGAAGCCAGGCATGACGGCCGTGCCGCCCATGCCGCCCCTGCCGCCCGTAAACTGCGCAGCGACCGGGTTCTCAGCAGGAAGTTGGATCCGCGGCGCGATCCAGGTGGCGTAGATCGGCCCGGCCAGCGCCGCCGTCGGCAGCCCGACCAGGAGCGCATAGGTGATCGTGCGCCCGATGTCGGCGTGGTAGGCGCCGACCGCGAGCATCGCCGCCGGGTGCGGCGGCACCATCCCATGTACCACCGACAGCCCCGCCACCAGGGGAATGCCGATCTTCACGAGTGACAGCCCCGAGCGACGCGCAATCGTGAACACCAGCGGAATCAGCAGCACGAAACCGACCTGAAAGAAGACCGGAATGCCAACAATAAAGGCGACCAACATGATCGCCCAATGCACGCGTTTTTCGCCGAACAGCGCGATGAGCGTGGTCGCGATGCGCGTTGCGGCGCCCGACTCCGCCATCATCTTGCCCAGCATCGTGCCGAGGGCCACCACGATCGCGATGAATCCCAGGACGGCACCGACGCCATCCGTGAATGCCTTCACCACGCTGCCCAACGGCATTCCCGCGGCAACACCCAGAGCCAGGGATACCACGATCAAGGCGACGAAGGGGTGCAGCTTGAAGCGCGCGATCAGGACGATCAGCGCCAGCACTGCGAGGAACGCGTAGAGCAGCAACGTAGTGTTTGGACTCATGCCGCGTGGTTCACGAGATCGCCGACAATCGTATCGGGGGTTTCGCGAATATCGCACACCCACGTGCGCTCGTCCGGCGCGGGCTCTTCGAGAATCGCGAGCTGGCTCTCGAGCAGCGAGGGGGGCATGAAATGCCCGCGGCGGTTGATCATGCGCTCCGCGAGCAGTGCTGGGCTGCCGGCGAGATACACAAACCGCACGTCCGTATCGCCCTCGGATCGCAGCAGGTCGCGATAGCTTCGCTTCAGCGCCGAACACGAGATGACGAGACCAATGCCTGCACGCTTTGCGGAGCGGAGTCGGGCAGCGATCGCACGCAGCCAGCCGTGGCGGTCGGTGTCCGTCAGTGGTATTCCGGCCGCCATGCGATTCACATTTTCCGGCGGGTGGAGGTCATCACCTTCCACGAATTCGATGCCGAGCACGCGCGCGAGCTGCGCTCCGATCGTGCTCTTTCCGGAGCCAGCGACGCCCATGATCACGTAGAGCCCACCGTGCGCAGCGCGCATGAAGTCGGCCGCGGCGAATCGGCGCACGATCTCTCCGGCGGGCTCGACCGCGTGAATTCCCGCGACACTCTTGCCGGCCTGCCAGTAGTCCTTGGAGGTCTTTTCTCCCGCGCCACCGGCGAGCGAGGCGCGCTTGAGCTGCCAGGCCGAACGGAGCGCGTAGATGGTCCGCATCCAATGTTTGGTCCTGCGACCACGCAGCATCCAGCGCGCGATCGGGCCCGCCTTCGTGCCGATCCGCTCGACGTACGGGGTGCGAATCACCGACAGCGGCACGCCCGTGACGCGCTCGGTGAGAACGATGTCGGCCTCGCTGGCCCGCACGATCGCCTGCTTATAGTCGTCGTGCGCGCCGCACTCGTTCGTCGCGATGAAGCGCGTGCCGAGCTGCGCGCCGGCATAGCCCATCTGTAAGGCTGCGACGAAGCCGGTCTCGTCCCCGATGCCGCCGGCGCAGACGACGGGCACGCCCAAATCGGCGAGCTCTTCGTAGAGCGCCTCGGCGCTGCGCGGCCCCGCATGGCCACCCGCGCGATTATTCACCGCGATGAGCCCGTGCACGCCGCCTGCCAACCCCTTCTCGGCCCACTTCCGCTCCGTCACGTCGTGGTAGACGATGCCCCCCCCGCCCGCGGAGGCGACGCGATCCACGACCCAGCGCGGATTGCCCAGCGAGGTGACGAAGAAGCGCACGCCCTCCTCGAGCGCGATGTCGACATAGCGACGCATACGCTCGAGATAGAACTTCGAGCTCCGCTCGATCAACACATTCATGCCGATCGGCTTGTCGGTCGTACGCCGGATCAGTCGAATTCCGTCCCGCAGGTCCTGCCCGTACACGTAGATCATCGAGAGCGGTTGCACGACGCCGATGCCGCCGGCCGCCGAGACGGCCGCGACGAGCTCGGCATTGGAGCAGGGGTACATCGCGCCGCAAATCAGCGGCACCTCGATGCCGAGCTGCCGCGTGAGAGGCGTATCGAGGATACTCATCGAGGGATCGAATGTAGTTTAAGTTGTCTCCACATGACGCAGCTCGTTTTCGCCGGCGTCGGCGTCGATTTCGGCGACACCACCCTCTTCTCAAACGTCTCCTTCACGGTCGCCCCGGGCGAACGGTGGGGCATCGTGGGCCGCAACGGCTCGGGGAAGACCACCCTCTTCCGGCTATTGACTGGTGAGCTCGAACCCACGCGCGGCACTATCGCGCGCGCGCCCCGCCTGCGGGTCTCGCTGCTGGAGCAGCACCGCGACTTCGGCGCCGCCACGACGGTGTGGGAGGCTGCGGCCGGCGAGCTGGCCGAGCTGCTGGCGTTGGAGCAGTCGCTCATACAGCAGGCCGCCGACCTGGCCCACGATTCCTCGGCCCGCGCCCTCGCCCAGTACGGCGAAGACCTGGAGCGGTTCGAGCTCGAAGGCGGCTACGCGGTTACGGCGCGCATTGACGCGGTACTGCATGGGCTCGAATTCGATCCCGCCCAGGCCCGCGTCACGCCGCTCTCCGCCCTGAGTGGCGGGGAGCTCGGGCGCCTCGGCCTGGCGCGCCAGCTGATGACGACCGCCGACGTGTTGCTGCTCGACGAGCCGACGAACCACCTGGACCTTGAAACCACCCGTTGGCTCGAGGAGTATCTCGCCGCAAGCGGGCGCACGGTGCTGCTCGTGAGTCACGACCGCGCATTTCTGTCCGCCACCGTGGACCACGTGCTGCATCTCGAAGGCGGCACGGCGACGCCGTACACGGGAGACTACGCCGCCTTCGTGACCCAACGCGCCGAGCGCCGGCTGGCGCAGCAGCGGGCCTACGACCAGCAGCAGCGCACGATCGCGCACGAGCAGGATTACATCGCGCGCAACATCGCAGGCCAGAACAGTCGCCAGGCGAAGGGCCGGCGCAAGCGGCTCGAGCGACTGCCGCGGCTGAGTCCCGTCATCGGCGCGGAAGGAACGATGGCCGTGCGTTTCGAAGTGCCGGAACGCGGCGGCGATCAGGTCGTCAGCGCGAAGCACGTGAGCGTCGGAATCGGTGCGCGCACCCTGGTCGAGCGGTTCAGCGGAACGTTGGAGCGGACCGGCGTGCTGGGGATTATCGGCCGCAACGGGGCGGGCAAGTCCACGCTGCTGCGCGCACTCCTGGGCGAGCATCCGACGCAGAGCGGCGAGCTCCGGCTCGGCACGTCGATCACCGCCGGGTACTACCGCCAGGATCTCTCGCAAGTGCCGCTCGACCGCACGCTGTACGATGTCATCGCCGGGCTGCGGCCGAAGTGGGAGCGCGGCCGCATCCAGGGGCACCTGGGACGATTCGGGTTTTCAGGGCAGGAAGTGCAGCGGCGCGCCGACTCATTGTCGGGTGGCGAGCGGGCGCGCGTCGCGCTCGCGATCCTGATGCTGTCGGGTGCCAACCTGTTGGTGCTCGACGAGCCGACCAATCACCTGGACGTCGAATCCATCGAGGCGCTCGAAGACGCGATCGACGCGTACGACGGCACAGTCATTCTGGTGAGTCACGACCGGGCGCTGTTGCGCGCCCTGACGACGCGGATGTGGATCCTCCACGAGCGGCGCATGACCGAGTTCGCGGGAAGCTTCGCGGAGTGGGAGGAAGTCAGTACGGAGCGCGCCCATGCCGCGGCGGTCAGCGCCGCCGAGGAACAGGCGCTGCGGCGAGTCCACGAGCATCAGCGCGTTGCGCCTCCCGCCAAAAAGGATCCGCGCAAGGAGCTGCGCCGGGCGCAGCAGGGGCTCGAGCAGGCCGAGGCTCGGGTGACGGAGCTGGAGTCCCAGGTCGCGCGCGTAGTCACGGCGTTGGAGGACCCGGCGCTGTACACGAAACCCGACGGCGCCGCCAAAGCCCGGGCGCTCGGCGCCGAGCTCGAGACGTTGAAGCGGGAGCTCGATGCGGCGCTGGAGCGGTGGACATCTGCGACCGAGCAGGTCGAGATGCTTGACGGACTCGCGTAGCGCCGTTCTCGTTCGCTCACCATCCAGGGAGTGGCGACAATGCAATTGGCGATGATCGGGTTGGGCCGTATGGGCGGCAACATGGTGCGGCGGCTCGTCCAGGGTGGACACGAGCTGATTGCCTACGACCAGAGCGACGACGCGGTCAAATCACATGTCGGCACCGGCGCCAAGGGCGCCAAGGACCTCGCCGACGTAGTGCAGCAGCTGACCCCGCCGCGAGTCGTTTGGATCATGGTGCCGGCCGAAGCGGTCGAAGGCACCATCGAGCAGCTCGTGCCGCATCTGAGCCGCGGCGACATCGTCATCGACGGCGGCAACTCGAACTTTCGCGACTCGCTGCGTCGAGGGGACGCGCTCAAGGGGAACGGAATCGAGTTCGTGGACGTCGGGACGAGCGGGGGGATCTGGGGCCTCACGCTCGGCTACTGCCTCATGATCGGGGCATCGCCCGCCGCGTTCCAGCATTGCGAGCCGATCTTTCGGACTCTCGCGCCGCCCGAGGGATGGGCGCATGTCGGCCCGCCCGGCGCCGGCCACTACGTCAAGATGGTGCACAACGGGATCGAGTACGGAATGCTGCAGGCGTACGCCGAGGGCTACGAGCTTCTCCACGCTTCTCAGGATTTCAAGCTCCAGCTGGGCGAGATCGCGAAGCTGTGGAACCACGGCAGCGTGGTTCGCTCCTGGCTGAACGAGCTCGCGGAGCGCGCGTTCTCGCGTGACGACCAGCTGGCCGGCATCCGTGGCTACGTGGAGGACTCGGGCGAGGGACGCTGGGCGGTGGAAGAGGCGATGCGTCTGAACGTGCCGGCGCCTGTCATCACGTTGTCCCTGCTCGCGCGGCTCCGCTCGCGACAGCAGGAGTCCTTCGGTGCCAAGGTGATCGCCGCGCTGCGCCACGAGTTTGGCGGCCATGCGGTGCAGAGCAAATGAGGGCATCCCTGTCGATCGTCCTGTCACTGACGCTGCTCGCACCAACGCAGGTGCGTTGTCAGAACGCACTGTCGGTCGACGGGCTGCGCGTCGAGTACCTTGCCAATCCGATCGGCATCGATGTGGTGCAGCCGAGGTTGAGTTGGCGGATTGCGAGCACTCGACGCAACACCATGCAGGCTGCCTATCAACTGCAGGTCGGGTTGAACGTAGCGAGCCTGACTCGCGGCGCGAATCTGCTGTGGGATTCCGGGAAGAAGGTCTCCGACGCCTCGGTGTTTGTGGACTACGGCGGTCCGCAGACGGTATCGCGGACGCGCTATTACTGGCGCGTGCGCGTCTGGGATTCGAGCGGGCGCGCGTCCCCATGGAGTTTCGTAGCGTTTTGGGAAACCGGACTGTTCCAGCCCGGGGACTGGACCGCGGAGTGGATCACCCCGCCCCCGACCGCTGCCGATAGCCTTCCCTCTCCATCGCCCTTCCTGCGGCGTGCGTTTCGCGTCGGCGAGGCCGTGCGCTCGGCGCGTCTCTACGTCACCAGCCTGGGCCTCTATGAGGTCTATCTCAACGGCGAGCGCGTCGGCGACCAGCTGTTCACGCCCGGGTGGACTTCGTACCGGCGGCGGCTGCAGTACCAAACCTACGACGTCACCGCACTGCTGCGGCCGGGGGCAAACGTCGTCGGCGCAATTCTCGGCGATGGCTGGTACCGAGGCAATCTCGGATTCTTTCGCCAGCGGAACCTCTATGGCCGCCAGCTTGCCCTGCTCGCCCAGCTCGAGATCCGATATCAAAGCGGGCGCACCGAGCGAGTCGTGTCGGATGGAGACTGGAAGGCTTCAGCGGGCCCGATTCTCAGCTCCGACATCTATGGCGGCGAAACGTACGACGCGCGGCGCGAGCTGAGCGGCTGGACCGCGGGGGGAGCGCCGTACGACGATCGCAACTGGACGACGGTTGGCGTGCTCGTTTATCCGCCTCCGGCGGCGTTGCTCGCAGCGATGTCGCCACCGGTGCGTCGCGTGCGCGAGCTGCGCCCGGTGGCCATTCGTCGCGCGCCGTCGGGCGAAACGATCTTCGACCTCGGCCAGAACTTCACCGGCTGGGCGCGTCTCAGCGTCCGCGGACCGGCTGGCACGACCGTCACCCTGCGCTTCGGCGAGGTGCTCGACCGCGAGGGCAATCTCTACACCGCCAACCTGCGCGCAGCCGCTCAGACGGACCGCTACACACTCAGCGGGAACGGTCGAGAAGTGTACGAGCCGCACTTCACGTTCCATGGCTTTCGGTACGTGGCCGTCCGAGGACTTCCCGCTCCAGCGGATTCGGCCACCATCACGGGCATCGCGGTCTCGTCCGACCTCGTGCAGACCGGGAGTCTCGTAACCTCGGACTCGCTGCTCAACCGGCTGCAGCGGAACATCGTCTGGGGTCAGCGCAGCAATTTTCTCGACGTGCCGACGGACTGCCCGCAGCGCGACGAGCGACTCGGCTGGACGGGCGATGCCCAGGTGTTCGCGCGGACTGCCGCGTTCAACATGGACGTCGCCGGCTTCTTCGCGAAGTGGCTGTCCGATGTGGCGGCCGATCAGGATCCCAGCGGCAGTGTTCCGTGGGTGATTCCGAATCCACTGGGCGGTGACTCGACCCACTTCGCGGGCACCGCCGGTTGGTCCGATGTCGCCGTCATCGTTCCCTGGACGATGTACCTGACGTATGGCGACCGGCGCGTGCTCGAACGCCAGTATCCGAGCATGCGCGCGTGGGTCGATTACGCGCGGCGCCGAGCGGGCACTGACCTCATCTGGAGACCGGGATGGCAGTTCGGCGACTGGCTCGCGCTGCACAGCGACGATCCGTCGTACCCGGGCGCGACGACGAGCACCGACTTGATCGCGACGGCGTTCCTGGCCCACTCGACCGATCTGGTGGCGCGCACGGCGGCGATCCTCGGGCACGAGGACGACGCGGCCGAGTATCGGGCGCGCTTCCGGGCGATCCGTGAGGCGTTCAATCGGGAGTTCGTCTCGCGGACGGGCCGAGTGGGCGAGAACACCCAGACGGCCTACGCGGTGGCGATCGCGTTCGATCTGCTTCCGGATTCGCTGGTATCGGTCGCAGGCGGGCGCCTCGCGCAGGACGTGGCAGCGCGCGACCACCATCTCACGACAGGCTTTCTCGGCACTCCCTACCTCCTGCACGTGCTCGGCGCCACGGGGCACATTGGGGACGCGTTCGCGCTGCTCACTCAGCGGACCTACCCGTCCTGGCTCTACCCGATCACCCGAGGGGCGACGACGATGTGGGAACGGTGGGACGGCATTCGTCCCGACAGCTCCTTCGAAGATCCCGGGATGAACTCATTCAATCCCGGGATGAACTCATTCAATCACTATGCCTTCGGCGCGGTCGGCGACTGGATGTACCAGAACATCGGCGGTATCGATGTCGATCCGGCGGGGCCGGGGTACCGACGGTCACGCATCGCGCCTCGCCCCGGGGCGGGCCTGACGAGTGCGAACGCGGCTCTCGAGACCGCCTATGGGACGCTGCAGTCCGCGTGGAGACTCGACGCGGGGCGATTCGCGCTCGAGGTGACCGTTCCGGCGAACACATCCGCCGAGGTGACCGTGTGGGACGCCCGCCTCGACGCCGTGCGGGAAGGGGGCTTCTCCCTGAACGCTCGGGACGGCGTTCGCGCCGCCCGCCAACGGGGCAGCGACGTGATCGTGGACGTCGGCTCGGGTCGCTATAGTTTCGCGGTCGGTCCATGACTCATCGAGAATCCCCATTTTGGCGCCGCCGGCACAGGATGATTCGAGGAGCGTCGTGCCCTCTACTCCCTCACACGCTCTAGTTGGATTCGCGCTCGCTGCATGGGTTCAGCAGCGACCTCCCCTGCGGCGCGTGTGCCTCGCCGCCGCCTGCGCCGCCCTGCCGGACATCGATGTCATCAGCTGGCCGCTCCACATCTCGAACGCGTCGCTCTTTGCTCACCGCGCCATCACCCATTCACTATTTTTCGCGGTCCTCGGCGCGATGCTGGCGACGCGCGTATTCTTCGGCGGTGCAGAGTGGGCGCCATCGCGCGCCCGGATCGCGCTGATTCTCTTCCTCGCGGTCCTGTCCCATGCCTGTCTCGACGCGCTCACGACGTACTCCGTGGGCGTGGAGTTCTTTGCGCCGTTTTCCCAACAGCGATTCCGGTTTCTGTGGACCCCGCTGGGAGATCCGCAGGGAAGGTTGGCTGGTCAGCTGATCCAGGAAGTCTTCGTCATCTCGCTGCCCGCGGTCGCCCTCGGCTGGTTGGGGTTTCAGCGTGAAGATCGTGCTCGCTCGGCACGGCAAGCCTGACTGGGACTTCAAGACGCCCATTCCGGGGCACGCCCTCGCGGCATGGCTGCGTGGCGAACACGACGCCCCGCTCGATCCATCACACCGGCCCAGCGCCGAGCTCGAGCAGCTCGCCCGTCAAACGACGTGCCTGATCGCCACGCCGCTCCGGAGGTCGCTGGACTCGGCTCGTCTCCTCGCCCCCGCGGCGGTGCCGCTCGTTGACGCGCATTTTCAGGAGCCGGATTTGCCGTGTGCGATTCGGTCCGGGTTGCGCCTTTCCCCGGATCTCTGGGCATGGCTGGCACGTACCGCCTGGTTTTGCGGCTGGTCAGCCGGGGTCGAACCGTTCAAGGCTGCCCGCGCGCGCGCGTCTAACGCGGCGGCTATTCTCAGCGCACGGGCCGAGGCGGGGATTGTAGTTGTCGTGGGCCACGGGCTCATGAATGTCTTCATCGCGAGGCAGCTGCGTCGCAGGGGATGGCGCGGGCCGCGGCTACCGCTACAACGGCACTGGGCCTTTGACGTGTACGAGCGAGCGGGCTAGCCGGTCGTCAGCATCACGACGCGATCGGCATTCGCCCGCGCGAACTCCGCGTCGTGCGTTGCCACGAGCAAGCCGCGGCCCTGCGCGCACAGGCGGCGCAACGTAGTGCCCAGCGTGTTGCGCCGCGCCGGGTCGAGCGCGGCGGTCGGCTCATCCATGAGGAGCAGCGCGGGATCCGGTGCCAGCGCACGGGCAATCGCCACCCGCTGCGCCTCGCCACCCGACAGCTGACTCGGCCATGCGCCCGCGCGCGCGCCGACGTCGAGGGAGGTCAAGAGTTTCTCGCCGACAGCCTCCGCCTCACCGCGAGTCTTTCCCAGAACGTGTCGCATCGCCAGCGTGACGTTGTCGAGCGCCGTGAGGTGCGCGAACAGCGCGTGGCCCTGAAACACGAGTCCCACCCGGCGGCGCAGCGGCGCGAGGCGCGATTCCGGCGGCACGGGTCCGGGTGCCAGCGCGAATCCATCGACGACGATCCGCCCCTCGTCGAACGGCTGCAATGCGGCGACCGCCCGGAGGGCCGTCGTCTTCCCCACGCCCGAGGGGCCCATCAACGCCACGATCTCCCCTCGCGCGACGTCGAGCGATAAGGCGCGCAGCACATCTCGCGTTTCGTAGCGAACGCGCAGCCCGTCGATCGTGAGCAGCGCCGTCACGCTGCTCGTCCTCCCCAGCGGTGCTCGAGCCGGCGGGCCAGGCGCGCCAGCGGCAGCGACATCACCAGGTACACGAGAGCGCAGAGCACCCCGGGGACAACCCAGCTTCCGATGTTGGTCGCGTAGATCGCCGTCTCCTTGGTCAGCTCGACAACCGTAATGACCGACACGAGAGCGGAATCCTTGAGCAGGGCGACGAAGTCGTTGGTCATTGGCGCAAGCGCATAGCGAAGCGCCTGCGGGCCGCGCACCAGGCGGAGGATCTGCGCCTCCGAGAAACCGAGCGTGCGCGCGGCCTCGAGCTGCGCCCGCGGCACCGCCTCGAGCGCGCCGCGATAGATCTCGGCCTCGTAGGCCGCGTAGTTCAGGCCCAGGGCCAGAACCGCGGCGAGGAACGCCGGCAGCCGTACGACGCCGGCCAACCCGTAATAGATGACGAACAACTGCAGCAGGAGTGGCGTGCCGCGAATCACCTCGATGTAGATGGTGGTCAGGAACCGCAGCCACACCGGGCCGTACAAGCGGCCCGACGCCAATACGAGTCCGACGACGACCGCCAGTGCCATGGACAAGAGCGACACCAGCAGCGTCACTGCGGCCGCGCGGGCGAGCGAAGGGAGATAGGCGACGGCCTGCGTCGCTGCCGCTGGAGCGGCCGGCGTCATCGCGCTGGAGCGCAGGACGCGATCGAACAGTGTGAGCTGGCTCGGGTCCCACACACTCCAGCGGCGGAAGATCTGCTCCAGGCTGCCGTCGCGCATCGCCTCCCGCAGCACCGCGTCCACCGAGTCACGCAGCACGGAATCGGCGCGGGCCAGCACGCCCACGTAATGGCTGATGGCGACAGGTTGCGCGAGGATCACGAACCCCGATCCGCCGCGCCTGCGCAGGGCACGTTGCGCGATGATGTGGTCGAGCAACACCGCGTCGACTCGACCCGCGACGAGGTCGGCGTAGGGGTGTACGTCGTCGTCGTAGGAGACGGGGATCACGCCGGCGGAGCCGCGCGCGGTGACGAGCAAATCGTACGCAATCGTGGCGCCGAGCGTCGCGACACGCCGGCCACGCAGGTCGGCTAGGCCATGGACCCGGTCCCGGTCTTCCGGTCGCACGGCGAGCACTTCGCGGAACTCGAAGTAGGGCAGGGTGACGGCGTGTCGAGCGCGACGCGCCGGCGTGTCTTCCACGCCGGAGAGGCCGAGTACGAAGTCCCCGCGTTCGACGGATTGATCGATGTTGGACCACTGGACCTGGAGAAACCGCGCGCTGCGGCGACCCAGCCCGTGGGCGATGCGGCCGGCGACCTCCACGTCGAAGCCGCGCACCTGCGATGGATTGGCCGGGTCGGCTTCCACGAACGGGGCACCGCCCTCGGCGTCTCCGCCCCACACCAGCTCGTGCGCATTCCTACCCTGCGCGGCGAGCGTCGTCGCGACGCACAGCGCCAGGACAGCGATCATGCCAGGATGGAAAGCAACCAGCGTTTGGCGGCGACGTCCCCCGCCCAGAGCGCCGGGCCGAGCGGGGAGCCGAGGTAGATCAAAGTGCCTGGCCCGGTCCGGCGCTTGAGTGCCACCGGCAGACCATCCGCCCGCGCGATGATTTCGCCGGGCTGGTCCCCGAGCGGTACTACGCGGCTGAAATCGCGGATCTTGGCGGGATGGGGCCAGGTGTAGTCGACATACGGGGTGCGCCGGGATGGGCGCTGTTCGGACCACAGCCTCACGGGGGCGTGGACGGCGAGTTGCAGGCCGTCGCGCAGCGAACGACGGTGCCGGCGGAAACTCAGCTGCCCCGTGAAAGCTGCGCCCGATTCGACGATCACGGTCGCTCCGTGTCGGAGCCACGACACGATTCCTCGGGCGAAATCCGGCGGCAGCTCCAATAACGCCGGGACGACGACGAGGTGCCCCAGCACGGCGCGAGGCTCGTTATCGAGCGCGGCGTGGAATCCCGAGACTGATTCGGGCAGCGAGCATTGGCCCGCAACGGGAAGAATGCAGCCAACGTGCCGCACCGTGTGGGCCACGGGCGATGGGATCGGCAGCCGGAGGCTCATCGCTGCAGCGGCGCAACTGAGGAATTCGCGCCGGCTCAAGTCCACGCTAGAGCCTTCCCGCAATCAGGCGGTCCATCGCCTGCGCGGTGTCGTAGAACTGCTGATCCGGCGCGTAGCGGTAGCGCGCCTCCATTTCCGCGATGAGCCAGCCGTCGTACCCCACCTTGGTCATCGCGGCGCGAATGGCGGGCCAATTGTTGTCGCCCAGAAAGAGGTTGGTGTACACGCTCTGATCGCCGCAGCGCCCGCGATGCTTCAGCACGTCCTTCAGGTGAATGCGGGTGATTTTCGGCCCGTGGATCTCGATCCACTGTTCGGCAAATCCGGTGTCGTGGATGTTGCCGACGTCGAGATGAATCCCCACGGCGGCGCTGTTCACGTCGTTGAGAAATTGCCAGAACTCGCGCGGGCTGATGAGAAAGTGGTGCTCGGCGTTGCAGTTCTCACAGCCGATCCGAACGCCGGCGCGTGCGGCTTTCTCGCCGAGCGGCTTGAGCGACTCCACGCAGCGCTGGTAGACCTCGTTGTAGGGGACCTCCTCGGTCACGAGCCCCGCCACCAGGAGGATGGCGTCGCTGCCGAGCAGCACCGCCGTCTCGATTTCCCGCTCCACGATGCGTGCCGCTTGCGCGCGAACGGCGGGGTCGCGCGCGGACAGGGGCGATGCCCAATGCAATCCGGTCGAGACGTTGGATACGACGAGCCCGGCGTTCTCGACTTTGCGCCGCAGCTCTCGCACCTGCGTGTCGGTGGTGGTCATCTGAAACCAGGGGACGTCGCCCAGCCACAGCTCGATGCCCTCGAATCCGGCTCGCTTGACGAGGTCCAGGCCTCTTTCGAATCCCCAGTCCTTCGGAATCATGTTGTCGCCGATCGATTTTTTCATATGCCCTAGTTTGCTGGCATTCCGTTGAATCTCGCAACATCGGGTCCCGTAGGGCCTCTACACCTTCGCCGGAGCGGACATGACTCGCAGGAACAACGCGCGCCTCGCCGGCTTCGCCTACCTCTTCTACATCGCCGTCGCATTTCCGAGCATGGTCCTGATGAGCCGCGCCACCAGCGGCGAGGGGATGGCGGCGAAACTCGCCTCCGTCGCCCAACACGCTACGGATGTGCACGTCGCCGCCGTCCTCTCCCTGTTTAGCAGCTTCTGCGCGCTGGCGCTCGCGGTGAGCCTGTGGGCGATTACGCGCGACCAGGATGCCGATCTCGCGATGCTGGGACTGACCTGCCGCGTCGCCGAGGGCGTGACCGGCGCCGTCTCCATTCCGGCATCGCTGGGGCTGCTTTGGCTCGCGACGAGCGCACCAGACCCCGCGTCAGCACAAACGCTCGCCGGGTTCGTGCTGGAGGACAGTCCGCTTGTCGCTGCGAGCTTCTTCGCCCTCGGCAGCACGCTCTTTTCCTGGCTGCTGCTGCGTGGCCGGATGATTCCCGTCCCGCTGGCGTGGCTTGGCGTGGTCGCCTCTATCTTGATCGTGGTGGGTCTGCCGCTGCAGCTCGGAGGATTGCTGCACGGGGCGGTCACGCAACTCATGTGGTTGCCCATGGCGGCGTACGAGATTCCGCTCGGGTTCTGGCTCCTCATCAAGGGTGTCGCACCATTGGAGGCGCGATGACCGAACCTCGTCGCTCTGCTCGAGTCGCCGGTTGGTTGTGGTTGCTGGTCATTGCGGCCGGTATGGTCGCCTTCGCCGTCCGGGCCACACAGCCGCGTCTCGCGCTGGTCGCCAATCTCTTCGCCGGTGTGTGTTATATCGGCGTGACCGGTCTGCTCTACGAGCTGCTCAAGCCGGTCAACCAAAGCGTCGCACTATTTGCCGCCTTTTGCGGTCTTGTGGGTGTGGCCAGCGGCGCCGGCGACGCCCTCGATAACGGCCAGGGGCAGGGCTTCTCCATAGCCATGGTGCATTTCGGATTTCAGATCGCTTCGGTCGGATACTTGATTGTGCGGTCGACGTTCCTCCCCCAGATACTGGGCGTCTTGTTGGCGATCGGGGGATCGAGCTATGTAATCAGCTCGTTCGCGAACCTGTTGTCCCCCGCTTTCGGTGCCCATCTGTCACCCTTCATCATCCCAATCGCGGTTCTGGGCGAAGGCTCGCTGACAGTATGGCTCATCGTTAAGGGCGTGGATGCCTCGAAGTGGGAGGGATACATTCGTTCATGACCTTCAAGCCCGCGACCTGGCTGCCGATCGCCATCCTGCTGAGCGCCGCCAACCTGGTTGCGGTAGGCTTCGCGGCGGGAGGGACCGAACCATGGCATGCCGGCGTCCATGCGACGCTCGCGCTCGGCTTCGGACTCTGGGCGCAGCGTCTGCAACGGCGTCGCCGCGAGGGGGAGGCCGGCGCGCGGCTCGAAGCACCTGACGCGGAGCGGTTCGAAGCATTCGAGGACGAGCTGAGCAAGCTGCGGCAGGAATTGAGCGAAACGCAGGAGCGCCTGGACTTCGTGGAACGGCGGCTGGTACAAGGATCGGAACCGCGCCGCGTGCCGCCGGAGCGCGGACAATGACTGGAGCGTTTCGATTCGTTGATGCTCGCTGACACACTCGAGCAGCTTCGTGGCCTGGAACTGCGCGATGAAGACGGCGCAGTGGAGATCCTCGAGCTGCTGCCGCCGGCGACGGACGCCGAGGTCAGCGCGCTCGAGGCGAGGCTTCCCGCGGCGTTGCCCGCGGACATCCGCGCCGCGCTCAGCGTGTCCATTGGCCTGGTCAACGGGCCGCTCGAGTCGTTCACCCTGCTTGGCCTGAATGGCTTCGGCCTGGAGGAGGTTTTCCCGTCGGCCCATTCTATCGCCGGTGATGGCTACGGGAATTTTTGGGTGGTGGACTTGCATCCCGACTCCAGGTCCTGGAGCCCCGTCTGGTATGCCTGTCATGACCCGCCGGTGATCGTGTATCAGGCCTCAACCGTCGAACAGTTCCTGCGAGAAGCGATCCAGATGTGGCAGCCGGGACGGCGCAGCCCGGTGGATATCGTGCATGAAGACGCGTCGCTGCACATCTGGCGCCACAACCCCGACCTGATCAGCCAGGCGGACGCCGCCCGCTCGACTGATCCGGAGCTGGCGGCATTCGCGGCGACACTGACACCCGATTTCGAGATCATCGACCTGCGTCGAGCGACGACGGGGCAGGGATTCTCGTGGGGCCGCTACGGTCCCATCACCGCCTGCAAGCGCCACGGCACCGCGCCGATCTGGGGTATCGCGCGACCGACGACGAAGTCCCGCATCAGCCATTTCTTGTTTGGTCGAGACTACTTCAAACGATGATGTGGGCTGCGCTGGTTCTCGTGCAGCAATCATGGATGTTCGGTCCCTTCACGAAGCCGGCCGACGTAAACCCCGTCATCACGCCGAACCCAACTGCTCATTTCCGCTCGCCGATGATCGACAGCGTCGTCGCCTGGGAGGAATACGCGACTTTCAATCCGGCCGCTGTCGTAAAAGACGGAAGGGTCTTTCTCCTCTATCGCGCCGAGGATGCCAGCGGCGAGCGGCAGATCGGTGGCCACACGTCGCGACTCGGCCTGGCCGAAAGCAGCGACGGTCTGCACTTCACGCGGCGTGCGACCCCCGTGCTCTATCCTGACAGCGATGCACAGCGGCAGAATGAGTGGCCCGGTGGTGTCGAGGATCCGCGCATCGTCGAGTCGAATGACGGCATGTACGTGCTGACATACACGCAGTGGAACCGCGACGTGCCGCGGCTGGCCGTAGCGACCTCGCGCGACCTCATCGTGTGGACAAAGCACGGACCGGCGTTTGCTCACGCCGCCGGCGGCAAGTATTTACGCTTCGAGTCCAAATCCGGCGCCATTCTCAGCCGAGTCGAAGGCGATCGCCTCATCGCAACCCGTGTGAATGGCAAGTACTGGATGTATTTTGGCGTCCCCGATTTGGCCCTAGCCACTTCCGACAACCTGATCGACTGGACCCCGTTGCAAGACGCCGATGGCCGGCTCATGAAGGTGCTGTCACCGCGTCCGGGCTATTTCGATTCCTGGCTGGTCGAAGCTGGTCCGCCCGCGCTGCTCACCGCTCACGGCATCGTCGTGCTTTATAATGCGGGGAACGACAGGACGTACGGCGATTCGACGCTGCCGGCGCGCGTGTACACGGGTGGCCAGGCGTTGTTTGACGCCCGCAATCCGCTGAAGCTGATCGCGCGGTCGGGCACGCCGTTCATCCGTCCGACCGAGAGTTATGAGCGAACCGGTCAGTATTCAGAGGGTACGACGTTCGTGGAAGGCCTCGTGCCGTTCAGGGGACGGTGGTATCTCTACTATGGCACCGCCGATTCGCGGGTAGGAGTCGCCGTATGGGACACACGCCGGTAAAACTCACACTGATCGTCGTTGGGTTCTTGGCCGCGTCATGCTCGGGAGACACGTCGGGCATCGCGGTATTGGATCCGGGTGACGCATCGTATTCCCACTCGTTTGATCCCCCCCGGGTCGTCGATTCCACCGCCGCGTGCACTCGGCTCATGACCTATGCCATCATGGCCCTGGGGCGACGGTTTCACCAATTCGAGCTGTCCATCAACTTCATCGACAACTGCTCTGCCTCAGGGGGCGGCTACACATACTGGGAATCGTTCATCGAGGGCGACTACACGTCGACCGGTCGTGACTTTGTGCTGATACCGGACACTACGCGCATGCCGCGATTCCCGGGAACGTTCGATGGGACCTACGTTCGCTTCACGCTGCCGGCGAATCCCGACTCCCTCGCGCCGACGCCGCAAGACATGCAGTTAGGGCCCAGAATGCCGTTTTGATGGGCTTAGGACCCTCCGGTCAGCACCTGCTCCCAGACAGCATCCTCCCCCATCGGCATAGCGGTTTTGACGACGAACCCGCGATCCTTGCTGACGTAGACCCGCGCTTCATCGTTGCGGAAGCGCACGCTGACGACCCACGTGTCGTAGCTTCCCGCGGGCGACGTGACACGCTCACTGCCGGTCACGCGGAGGTCGATCGCAAGTGCCCGCACGCGGTTGGGGTATGTGATCCACGGTACGTAGACGCTGCCGCGCCACGAGCTGTTGAGCGGCGTCAGCTGAAACAGCGCGCGATACGCCGAGCCCACCCAGTTGATGTCCGCCTCCCGCCACGACAGATACCGCGGCGGCTCGGCAGGGAAGTCCCCCCCGCCGGGATAGCGCCCAAAACGTTTCGTGCGTCGTAGCAGCCGCAGTGAATCTCGACTCACGACCAGAGAGTCGGTGAACCCCTCCGGGGCGTAGCGTCCGGTCCCGTACGTGACGATCGCCAGTGCCGGGACCCCGTGGACCGTCGTCGGCGCGATGGAGAACGTCCGGATGCCCTGCTCCGTGGTGACCAGGCCATCCGTCGTCATCGTTGCCCGGTAGCTCCAGGAGCCTGATTGCAATGCTCGCAACGGCACACGGTCGAGCAGCGGATAGCGGGCGCGGCCCACGGTATCCGATGTCCCGACTTCCTGACCCAGTGCCCGCGTCGGCCACAGCAGGCTGCCGGCGAAGACCGCCGAGCCTGACGGAATTTCCTCCTCACGGCCGACAAACACGCTGTAGACACCCCATGTGAGGATCGTCAGCACAATCGCCGCGGCGATCGCCCTCGGCGCAGTCAGGCGCGATGGATGGCGATCCGCCGGCAGGACCACACGCGCTCCCGTCGCCCGGCTGGCGAGGATCCGCTCACGCAGCTCGACCCGCGGTTCGGGGGCCGGCAGTTCCTGCAGCTTCGCTCGAAAGTCCGTCGTCATGGGCGATCCTCCATTCGCTGGCGCACGCGTTTGATCGCGCGATACAGTCGAACTCGCGACGTCACCGCGCTGATGCCGAGCAGTGCCGCGATTTCGGCATGGCTATACCCTTCCATTTCCTTGAGCACGAGCACGCTGCGGAGCGCTCCGGGAAGCGCGTTCACTGCCGCGTGCAGCGTCATCTGTTCCGGCGTAAGCCCTGGGGGCGTCGGGACATCCGCGGCGCTGTGGAGTGATATCTCGCGGCGCCGTTCGCGCGTGCGCTGGCGCATCAACGCCACCCGCACCGTCACCCGTCGCAGCCAGGCGTCGAGACGGCCGCGTTCCTCATAATGCCCCAGCGCTTCGGGTAGCCCCACGAACACGTCGTGCACTACATCCTCCGCATCTTCGCGCGTTCCGAGCAGCCGATAGGCGAGGCGAAAGAGTCGGCTTGCGTACGTGTCGTACAACGTGCCTAGCGCCTGGGCATCCACGCGCGGGAGGCTCGACGGTCTCACTGCTGGTATGGTCATGCTGATAGGACAAATGCCGCCAGTCAGTCAAACGTTACCAAGAACGTTTTGCTGCGATAGAATGCCGTCATGACCAAGGTCAAAGTTGGCATTATCGGATCGCGATTTCAGGCGGACTGCATTGCCGCAGCGGTGAAAGCGGTGCCGGAGGAGGCCGAGCTCGTCGCCGTCGCCTCGCCGACGAAAGGCAACGCCGCGGCCTTTGCCAAACGGCACGGCATCCCCCACGCTTACACCGACTACCACGAGCTGCTGCACAACCCGGAGGTCGAGCTGATCTCGATCACGGCGCCGAACCGGCTGCACGCGGAGATCACGATCGCTGCCGCCAAGGCCGGCAAGCACGTCGTCTGCGAAAAGCCGCTCTGCATGACCCTCGAGGAAGCGGACGCGATGATCGACGCATGTCGCCAGGCGGGCGTGTTGCTGCTCTACGCCGAAGAGCTGTTCTTTGCGCCGAAATATGTGAAGGCGAAGCAGATGGCTGATGAGGGAGCGTTCGGCCGCGTGCACCTCGTAAAGCAGGGAGAGAAACATTCCGGCCCGCATTCCGACTGGTTCTGGGACGTCACCCAGTCCGGCGGTGGCGCCGTCATGGATCTAGGCTGCCACGGCATCGCGTTCTGCTGGTGGTTTCTCGGAAAACCGAAAGTCACGAGCGTGTATTCGCACATGGCGACTCAGGTCCACGGCGACCGCACTCAGGGGGAGGACGAAGCGGTCACGATCATCGAGTTCGCGAACGGCGCCGTCGGCATGGTGGAGAGCAGCTGGAACCGGCCTGGCGGGATGGACGACTGCATCGAAGTCTTCGGCGACAAGGGCCAGACCTACGCCGACATGCTCATGGGCAACGCGCTGCCGACATATTCGGAAGTCGGATTCGGCTACGCCGTCGAGAAAGCCGCATCGACCAAGGGATGGAGCTATCCGGTGTTCGAGGAGCACTGGAATTACGGCTTCCCGCAGGAGATGCGGCACTTCGCGCGATGCGTGCGCGGCAAAGAGACGCCGATCTCCGATGGGGAGACGGGGCGGGTGGTACAGGAAGTCCTGTACGCCGCGTATGCCGCAGCGGGCCAGGGGTGTAAGGTCGCGCTGCCGTTCCGGCCGAAAGGGGTAGCAAAGCCTATCGATCTCTGGAAACCAAAACCGGTCGCGCCCGTCAGGAAGCTCAGCTCGTGAAGACTCAACAGGAAGAAGGAGAGATTATGGACTTGCCTCCGCTCTGGAAGAAGAAGGAACCGGGACCGGTGAAACTGCCGGAGCCACCCAAGCCACGGCCGCCCGAGCCGTGGGAGCCTGCCCGGACTCCGCGTGATCCCGAGCCACCCACGACGCCGAGGCGAGGTCAACGCGGGACATGATGTACGAGGGCCGTCACACCCCACCGCTGTCGCCACGGCGCTTCGCGCGGCGCATGGCAAATCACCTGGGCGTGGCCCTCGTGTCGGTTGGTTTCTCGCTGCTGGCCGGAATGTGGGGCTACGAACACTACGAACGGCTTTCCTGGCGCGATGCCTTCCTGAATACGGCGATGCTGCTAGGCGGAATGGGTCCCGTGAACGCTCCCCAAACGAACGGAGGGAAGCTGTTCGCGGGGTTCTATGCCCTCTATGCCGGTGGTTTGTTTCTCGGCGTCGCGGGCCTCCTGCTGGCACCGCTCATCCACCGCATCGCGCATCGATTACACTGGGAAGCGACGGAGTTGCGGTAATGGAGTTCGATCTCCAGCGATCGGTGGACGTGTTGGAACGGACGCCCGCGACGTTGCGGGCGCTGCTGCTCGCGGTCGGCACCGGATGGGCTCGCGGCACCGATCCCGGCGGAGCTCCTGCCCTAGCTTCCGCGCTGCCAATCGTTTATAGTTGATGCGTTCAAACGCCTGGCAGTGCCATAGGCGAGGGGTCGAAACCATCAGGCGGCGCCTGCGGGCCTCGGCATCGGGTCGAGGTAACGCGCACGGGCGCGCCGCGGTGACCCGGCGACCCTCCCCACGCACCAGCCAGCCTTAACTACGGCGCAAGACGCCTTCACCAAGAGCCCGACGCAGCAGATGAGCGTCGTTCACTTCCTCGCTCAGAGGAACGTGCTACGAGCTTGTCCCGCCTCAGGGCAGGAACAGAGTACGCTATGACACCGCAGCAAGCTCACAATCATTTGCCACGCCCCGCCCACAAAGAACCCCCAGCCCACGCGCCCAATGCCGCGCTGATGATCGACTTCGATAACGTGACGATGGCGATTCGCTCGGACCTGCAGACCGAGCTGAAACGCCTGCTCCAGTCAGAGATCATCCGGGGGAAGGTTGCCGTGCAGCGCGCCTATGCCGACTGGCGCCGTTACCCGCAATACATCGTCCCGCTCTCCGAATCCTCGATCGATCTCATCTTCGCGCCGGCGCACGGGGCGAACAAGAAGAATGCCACCGACATCCGCCTGGCGATCGATGCGCTGGAGCTGGTGTTCACGCGGCCGGAGATCGGCACCTTCATCCTCTTGTCCGGCGATTCTGATTTCTCGTCGCTCGTGCTCAAGCTGAAGGAATACGGCAAGTACGTGATCGGGGTGGGGATTCGGGAGTCCTCGAGCGACCTGCTCATCCAGAATTGCGATGAGTACTACTCGTACAACGAGCTCGCCGGCTTCACGAAGACGAGCGAAGTCGAGTACGTGAAGCGGGATCCATGGGAGCTGGTCGTCGAGGCGGTCAAACAGATGACGGCGCACAACGACGTGATGCGCTCCGACCGCTTGAAACAGGTCATGCAGGAGATCGACCCGAACTTCGACGAGAAAGACGCCGGGTTCTCGCGCTTCAGCAAGTTCGTGATCGAGGCCGCCCGGCGTGGCCTTATCACGTTGACCAGACTCGACAACGGGCAGTACGAGATCGCCCTGGGCCCACAAGTACAAGGCGCGGCGGCGCAGCCCGCACTCGCCGCGATGAGCGAAGCCGCTGAGAAGCCCCGCAGCCGCCGGGGCGGCCGGGGCCGAGGACGCGGCCCCGCGCCCACCGAGGAGCCGGAAGCGCCGGCGACGAAGCCGGGGTTTTCGTTCGGTGGCGCGTTCGGGTTGATCAAGCAGGCCGTCGGCATGGGCATAGACCAGGAGCCGGCTCCACAGGAAGAGGAAAAGTCGCTGAGCGATGAGGTGGAGGCTCCGCGTCCGGCCATTGGCGCGGCCCCTCCCCCCCCTCCCCCCCCTCTCCCCCCTCTCCCCGGGGATGCAGAAGAAGAGGACGACGTTCCGATGCCGACTTCGTCGGCGCCGCCACCGCCATACAGCACGCCGTCGTCGGCACCAGGCGGAATTCCGATGCGCAGCGCGCGCTTTCGCCGCGGTTCTCGCGGTGGTGCCCGCCGTCCGGCTCCCGGCGGCGGTGTCCCCGAGATCCCCAAAATCGGCGTCGTGGAAGTCGATCCCAACTTCCGCCCTCGCGCCGACGTGCTGACTCCCAAGCCCCCCCCCACCCCCCCAGGGGCGCCGTCGAGCCCCGCGCAGGAGCGGGGCGAGCGGGGCGAGCGGGGCGAGCGGGGCGAGCGGGGCGGACGAGGTGGTCGGGGTGGTCGCGGGCGAGGCCGCGGGCAGGCTGAGAACGGCGACCGCGGCGAGCGGGGGGAACGCGGCGGCCGTGGCCGGCGCGGTGGTCGTGGTGGCCGCGGCCGTGGGCCTCGGCGTTACGAATCGGAATCTCCTGATGTCGCGAACGGCAATCTGCGCCCGATGCCGGAGCCGACCCGTTCAGACCCCTCAGAACCTCCCGCTCCTCCACAACCTCCGGCGGTCGCGCCAGCCGACGCCGGTGAGTCTTTCTGGTCCAAGGTTAAGCGCGGCCTGACGGGAGGCGGCGCGTAACGGTGCGAGGCAGCGCCGTTCAGGCGAAGTTCTACGCGCGACCCACGGAAGAGGTCGCGCGTGGACTATTGGGGCGCATTGTCGTCAGCGACGTGGGCGGACGCCGGCGGGAGACGGCCGGCCGCATCGTCGAGGTCGAAGCGTACGTCGGCCCCCACGATCCCGCGTGTCATGCCTATGGGCACCGGCGCACGGCGCGCACCGAATCGCTCTACGGCCGGCCTGGGACGGCATATGTGTATTTCACCTACGGGATGCATTGGTGTCTCAACGTCGTGACCGAAAAGCCGGAGTATCCCGCGGCGGTACTGATTCGCGCGCTCGAGCCGCTCGCCGGGCTCGACACGATGCGGCAACGCCGCGGGAGAGAGCCGCTCTGCGCGGGCCCCGCGCGGCTGTGCGAGGCGCTCGGCGTCACCGGTGCGCTGGACGGCGTTTCGTTACAGCGTGGGTTGCTGCGCATCGTCGCCGACGGGCCGGCGCCGAAAAAGAGCGCGATCGCAACGAGTCCGCGCATCGGTGTCACGCAGGCGGCCGACTGGCCGCTGCGCTTCTATCTCAAGGACTCGCCGTGGGTTTCCCGCTAAGCCTTTCGTGCGACTACTTACCGCTCGGTGACCCCTTCCTTCGCCGATCCCATGCTGTAACGGATCCCGCCCTGGAGCGTATGCGTGTTGCTCTGGAGCAGGAAGTTCGAGGCGCCGGAGGTCAGCAGGTAATGCGCGAAGACGTTCAGCTTGCTCGAGTAGTTGATCTGTAACCCACCCATCAACCAGAAGAACGCCCGGCTCGATAGCTCGTTGACGCGATCGGATGCCTCCGCGAACTGGGAGCTGGAGCACCCTCCCGAGCAGTCGATTGCCGGATTCAGCACTTGCATGATGGCGAAGCCGCCGCCGCCGAACGGCTCGATGACCTTCTGGGCGGGGAAGGCGAGCACGCCGAACATGATGCGGCGCATGTCGTGGAACGAGACGTCGCGACAGGGGCCCGTACCCAGCGAGCAGCCTGACGAGCTGGGATCGAAGATCACGGCCTGCGCGTCCGACAGGAAGAGCGCCTGTTCATAGGCGACGTACAACGCGGTGCGGCGCGCGGTGATCAGCCAGTGGCCGCCGATGATCGGATCGTACACGTACGGCTGTGTATTGGTCTTGGAGATGAAGGCACCGCCCTGAGCGCCCCAATACCATTGATACTGCCGGCTGAAGCCGCGTCCCTGTTGGGGCGGAATGAAGAAATAGGAGAGGCCCGCTCCGCCCTCGACCTGACCCGTCCAGCTACCGCGTGGGGTGGGGTTGAGTGGATCGCGATTCTGTCTGTTGTACATCGCCCGGGCATCCAGCCGCAACGCCAGGTGTGGGCTGAGGAACACGCGTGCCCCGAGGCCGCCATTGACCATGTTGTCGGTGAAATCGTAGGGCGGGTCGGGGCCGAAGACGAGTCGCGAGTATCCGCCGGTGGCATAGAGCGTCGCCCGGTCGCCCATGGGGAAATTGAACACCACGTTGCCGCCCACCGCGGACACCGACACGTTTTGCAAAGAGGCGGTGTCTACCGTCTTCGTGAAGTCGCCGGTGACCTCGATAGACAGGCGGTCGCTCCAGGCATACGCGATGCGCGCGCCGCCCCCGAACGAGTTCTTGAGAAAGTACAGGTGGTCGAAGCGCCAGTACGAGCCGAACCCGCCGAACTCGATGCTCTGAGACCGTTGCGCGGCCGCAGGGCTGAAGACGAGGATTAGGGCCGCGAGGCTCACAAGCTGCTTCATCGGAACTCCTCCGGGCCCCCGTCGTCTATGGGGCCGCCAACAGGACCGCGTTGAAGAGCAGCTTGAAGGTGCCGTGCGTCTGGCCCCGGAACTGCGGCCGAAACCCAAACAGGATCACACGCCCCCCCCTGCTGCCTACCGGTGCCTCCACCAGCGCCGCTTTCCCTTCGAGCCGTTCCTGGAACCGGGCATAGCCGGAGCGCAGGGGCTGCGCGGGATACGTCGCCAAGGCCCTGGCCGGGGCCGACACGGTGAAGGCGGCGCTATTCTCGAAGTAGATGTCGAGGGAGTCGGGCACCCCCAGCGTCACGGGGCTGCCCGCCCGCTCCACACCTCCCAAAAGCACACCGAAAATAGAGCCTGGGGCGTAAAATCGCAAAACTTGCGGACCCGATGCCTCACCGGCTAGGACGTTGACGACAGGGAGGTTAAGGCGTGCAATCGCGAAATTACTTGAACCGTCGAGGCAGACGAGCACGCCACCACCCCGAACAAATGCCGAAACGGCGCTGGCGCCCGTTTCGCCAATCCCGCCTGCGTATTGCACTGGAATGCGAGTTGAGTCGATGCCGTGGAGGATTGCCGGCGCATCGATGTCCGGCAGGACGATCACGTCGAACCGCTGCCGCAGCGCTCCCTTCTTGAAATCGCTGTCGTGCAGTGTCGTGTAGCTGAGCCCATACTGCTCGAGCAACCACCGCGTCCAGCCCTCGTCGATGTTGCCGGTCCAGGGTTGGTACAGGCCGATGCGTGGCAAGCGCTGCCTCGTCACTCCCGTACCAGGCGCTGGGCCGTTCCTGACGGCAGTCACCGAGAATCCATGGCGCGCGGCCGCCTCGCTGAGCATCGCCCGCGCCCTCGGACCTTGGACAACGAGAGACTCTCCCGCCACCGTCACGGACTGTCCCGCAGCGAGCAGCTCCGCGACCACGCGTGACTCGGCGTTGGTCCGGTTGTTCAGAATGAACACCTCGCCAGTGCCCTCGATTCTGCCCGGTGCGGGCACGACCGTGTCCACCTTCACGAGGTTGGCGCGGAACGGCGCGTTCACGACGTCGGCGTGCACACCCATCGTCAAGGGCAGCGTCCAGCCGGCGACGTCGTACGGCGGGCGATCGGCCACGGGCGTGTATCGCTGCGGCTCGAGCAGGTCCTTGGCGTGCGCGCGATACGGCTGGGCCATCGGCACGACCAGCGAGCCCGCCGGGTAACTCCTCCCGTCGGCCGTGAACGGTTCGGCGGCGCGCCACACTTCGACGGCGCCCGCGCCGAGCACGTTCGCCAGGGCTGTCCAACTCTCCGGGTCGCGCTGCTCAGCCGGTAACACGTATGCGAACGGATCGCCGGCTAAACCAGCTTCGACCGCGCGCCGCCCCAGACCGACGAAGCGGTCGATCACGTTCACGCGATCGCGTGCGGCGAGCCGCACGAGCGCCTCGGATGTGATCAGCTCGTAGCGCACGATGTCGCCGAGGTGCCAGGTGCCTCCGGGCCACGGCGCGGCGTAATTCACGCCCCGACCAGGCTGGCGTACGGAGTCCAGGGGCAGCGTGATCGGTGACCCGAGGCGCGTGCTCGCCGCTTCGGTAAGGATGCCGATCATGTTGTGCCGCGTGGGCGTGGAGCGAAAGCCGCCGTGCCACCACAGGTCGTAGGTCTGCTGGTGCGCGATCCCGGTCATCCCCGCATCGTAGAGCGCCGCTGCCATCTGCGCCCCGACGAGATTGATCCCGGCGACGATCGCGGGATCGAGATTGGGATTGACAGGATCCTGAAACGGCGGGACGAACAGGCGCACGCCGTTGGCGCCCATCTGGTGCACGTCGTACACGATTTCCGGAAACCATTCCTTGTACAGCATCCGCGTGACGAGTCGCGTCTCCACCTGTGTCAGCATGAACCAGTCGCGGTTGTTGTCGTGCCCGATGTATTTGTGGTACAGCCAGGGCAAGGGTCCGCCCTCGTATCGTGTCCCCTTGTAGCGGCGGTACCAGCTCACCACGGTGTCGAGACCGTCGGGGTTCATCGAGGGAATCATCAGTACGACGACAGAGTCGAGCAGCCGCTGCAGTTCGGGGTTCGTCGCCAGCCGGTACGCGAGCGTCATCCCCATCTGACTGGAAGCGACTTCCGTCGAGTGGATGTTGTTGCTGATGAGGATGACGGCGGGTTGCGTCATCCGGATTTCGGCGAGTGCGGTGTCATTCAAGCGGCGCGGATCCGCGAGCAGCGCCTGCGCGCGTTTGATGTCGGCGAGACGCGCGATGTTCGCCGGCGATGTGATAGTCAACAGCACGAAGGGCCGCCCCTCCGTCGTCTTCCCGAGCGTGTCGACGTGGACGTACCGACTCTGCCGCGCGAGGCCATTCACATAGCCGCTCACCTGCTTCCAATCGGCGAGCATCGAGTCGGCGCCAGGCTCGAACCCTAAAGCGTCGGCCGGACGGCCGGACGGCCCGACGGCCTGAAAAACCGCCAGGAGAAGAAGTGTGTGCATTAGATCAACCCGAGTTTGGAGCCGACCTTCTTGAAAGCGCGGAGCGCAAAGTCGAGATCATCGCGCGTGTGAGCGGTCGAGAGCTGGCAGCGCACACGCGCATGTCCTTGCGGGACAACAGGATAGCCGAACCCGGTGACGAAGACACCCTCGGCCAGCAACAGCTCGCTCATGTGAATCGCTTTCGCCGTCTCGCCCAGGATCACGGGCACGATGGGGGTGTCCCCGGGCAGCGGCTTGAAGCCGAGCGCCAGCAGCTGCTCGCGGAAATAGCGCGCGTTCTGATGCAGCCGCGTGACAAGCTCGGGGTGCGCCGTGACGTGACGGACGGCGGCGAGCGCACTGGCGGCGACGGTGGGTGGCAGAGCGTTGCTGAAGAGCTGCGGCCGCGAGCGCTGCGTCAGATAATCGGTGAGCGCGAGCGGACCGGCCGTGAATCCGCCGGCCGCGCCGCCGAGCGCCTTGCCGAGCGTCGACGTGATCACGTCGATTTCACCCAGCATGCCGTAGTGCTCGGCGGTGCCGCGGCCGCTCTTGCCGAGCACACCGGTAGCGTGCGAGTCGTCGACGGCCAGGACGGCATCGTGCTTGCGCGCCAGCGCCACGAGATCGGGGAGCCTGGCGATGTCCCCTTCCATCGAGAAAATGCCGTCGGTGAAAATGAGCTTGCGCCGCGCGTTGCCCGCGGCGCGCAGCTTCTCCTCGAGGTCGGCCATGTCGGAATGCTTGTAGACGGCGGTCTGACACTTGGTGATCGTCTTGGCGAGGCGAATCGCATCGATGATCGAGGCGTGATTCAGCTGATCGGAGATCACGACGTCCGCCTCGCCGAGCACCGTGGGGCAGAGCCCTTCGTTCGCATTCCAGCAGCTTACGTAGGTCAGCGACGACTCGCAGCCGACGAATTTCGCCAGCGCATCCTCGAGGTCGCGGTGCACGGTGAACGTGCCGCAGATGAAGCGTACCGACGCGGTGCCAGCGCCCCAGCGGTCGAGCGCCGCCTGGCCCGCCCGGACGACTTCAGGGACGTCGCAGAGGCCCAGGTAGTTGTTGGAGGACAGGATCACGACCTCGCCGCGCCCTTCCATCTTGACGCGCGCATCCTGCGGTGAGTCGAGGTAATTGAGCCGCTTGTAAACGCCGTCCTTCCTGAACTCCGCCAGCTCGTCCTGCAGCTGCCCCATGAAGCTCATACGATCTCCAGAATGACTTTCCCGGCGTCCCCCGAGCGAATCGCCGCCAGGGCTTCGTCGATCTTGGCGAGCGGGAATTTGTGCGTGATGACGGGCCGCGGATCGAACTGCCCGCCCAGGAGAAATCGGCGCATCTGGTGCCAGGTCTGGTACATCTTGCGGCCGATGACGCCGTACACGGTGATCCCCTTGAAGATGATCTCATTGGCGAGATCGACCGGGACTTCGCCGTCCGGAATGCCGAGTAGCTGCACGCGCCCGCCCAACCGCACCGCCGCGAATGCCTGGTGCAGCGCCGACGGCACACCCGACATCTCGCACACCACGTCCGCGCCTTCCTCGGCGGTCTCGGCGAGGACCGTCTTCACGACGTCGTCCCGCTTCGCGTTGATGGTGACGTGCGCGCCCATTTTCTCCGCGAGCGCGAGGCGCGTGGGATTCACATCGGACGCAATGACCTTGGTGGCGCCTGCCGCCCGCGCGATCCCGACCGCGAAGCAGCCGATCGGCCCGCATCCGACAACGAAAACGGTGCTGCCGGGAATTTCTGCGGTCAGCACCGTGTGAAACGCATTGCCCATCGGATCCATGATTGCGCCGACTTCCGTCGGAATGTTTCCCCCATCGAGCGTCAGCACATTGGTCGCGGGCATCACGATGTACTCCGCAAATGCGCCGTCGCGATCGACGCCGATGATGCGCGTGTTCTTGCAGATGTGGCTGTTCCCGGTGCGGCACTGGAGGCAGTGCCCGCAGACGATGTGACCCTCGGCGGTGACGAGGTGGCCCGCGCGGAGTCCCGTGACGCCGTCACCGACGGACTCGATCTCTCCGGCGAATTCGTGGCCCACGACGATCGGTGGCTTGATGCGGCCCTGGGCCCATGGGTTCCAGTCGGCGATGTGGAGGTCGGTGCCGCAGACCCCGGCGTGCCGCACGGCGATCAGCACCTCCCCCGGACCGGGGGACGGCTTCGGGACGGTCGTAACCTTCAGGCCAGGGGCGCGACTCGGCTTCACGATGGCTTGCATGTGCGCTCGGGATGCGGGATGCGAGAAGCGGGATGCGTTAGAAGATCGATCGCGTGAAGCCGCCATCTACCTCGAGTACTGCGCCGGTAATATAGCTGGCTCGTTCCGACGCTAGAAACACGACTGCGGCAGCCAGCTCCTCCGGCGTGCCGATCCGCCCGATCGGCGTCTCGGCCAGCCGTTGCTTGATCATCTCGGGCCGGGCCTTGGTCAGCTCTTCAATCCGCTCGGTGGCGATGAAGCCGGGGCAGATGCTGTTGACGGTGATGCCGTCTTTCGCGACCTCGTCGGACAACGCTTTGGCGAAGCCGAGCACTCCGGCACGCGCGGTCGACGAGAGGATGAGGCCGGGCAGCGGCTGGAGGGCGGCGACCGAGGCGAGGCAGATGATGCGACCCCACTTCGCCTTGGTCATGATCGGCACGGCGGCGCGCGCGAGATGGATCGTGGAAAGGAGGTTCAGCTCGATCGCCTTGCGCCAGGCATCCGCCGGTTGGTCCTTGAACGGAGCCGCGGGTGGACCGCCGGCATTGCAGAACAGCACGTCGAGCCGGCCGAACTGCTTCGCGACGTCCTGCACCAGTTTCTCGGCCTCGGCAGGAATCGTCACGTCCGCGGGGAACGGCGCCGTCTTGAGATCGCGGCCGTTGACCGCGACTTGGGCACCCTCCTCGGTGAGCAGGTTCGCGACCGCGCGGCCGATGCCGCGCGTACCTCCGCAGACGAGCGCTACTCTTCCGTTGAGGCCGAGGTTCACGCGCGCTCGATTCGCACCGCGCAGACCTTCAGCTCGGCCATCTTCGCGTAGGGGTCCAGCACCGGATTCGTCAGCAGATTGGCGGCGGCTTCCCGGAAATGAAACGGCACGAACACCTGCCCGCGCGCCACGCGGTCGGAGATGCGCGCCGCGCTGACCATCGAGTTACGGCGCGACGTGAGCCGCACCAGCTCGCCCTCCCGCACGTGCAACTGCTTCGCGTCCTCGGGATGAATCTCGACGATGGCGGTCGGCTCGCGGGCATCGAGGCCGCTGGCGCGGCGCGTCATGGTGCCGGTGTGCCAGTGGTAGAGCTGGCGGCCGGTATTCATCACGAACGGATACTCGTCGTCCGGCAGCTCGACGGGATCGGTGTACTCGACCGCCACGAACGTGGCGCGGCCGTCCGCGGTCGGGAACGCCCTGTCGAAGAGGAACGCGGTGCCCGGATGGTCCTTGGTCGGAACGGGATACTGCAGCCCGGCGCCTTCGAGCCGCTCGTACGTCACGCCCGCCCAGCTGGGAGTCACTCGCGCGATCTCGCGCATCACGTCTTCGGCGCCGCGGAACGTCGTCGACAGCCCCAGCCGGTTGCTGAGGTCCATCAGGATCTCGAGATCGCCGCGGGCCTCGCCGGGGGAGTCGACCGCCTTGTGTGTCAGCTGAATGCGTCGCTCGGTGTTGACGAACGTCCCGGCCTTTTCGGAAAAGCTGGCCCCGGGCAGCACCACGTCGGCGTAGCGCGCGGTCTCCGTCAGGAAGAGGTCCTGCACGGCCAGAAACTCGAGTTCCTGAAACCAATGCTCGGCGTGTGCGATGTCGGGGTCGGAGATGACCGGGTTCTCACCCATGATGTACATCCCACGCACGCCGCTCTCGGGCTTGACGACCTCGGTGACCATCAGGCCGCTCTTGAGCGACAGCGCATCGGCCGGAACGCCCCAGGTCGCGGCGAAACGCGCCCGGACCTTCTCGTCGCCAACGGGCTGATAGTCGGTGTAGACGAACGGAATGGCGCCGACGTCGGACGCGCCCTGGACGTTGTTCTGGCCGCGCACCGGCAGCATCGCCGCGCCCCAGCGCCCGATCATGCCGCAGGCGAACATCAGATTGAGCAGCGACGTCACGATGTCGGTGCCGTTGGCGTGCTGCGTCAGGCCCATCGCCCAGAGCGTGCTCGTGTTCGGCCCGCGGGCGTACATCTCGGCGGCGCGCTCGATCTTTTCCGCGGCAATGCCGGTGATTTTTGCCGCCTTTGCCGCCGTGTATGGCTGCACCGCCGCGCGCACCTTGTCGAAATCATGGGTTCGTTCGGCGAGGAATGCCTTGTTCTCGAGCCCCAGCGACAGGATGTGATTCAACATCGCCGAGTAGAGGGCGACGTCGGTGCCGGGTTGCATCTGCAGGTGGACGTCGGCGCGCCCCGCCAGCTCGGTGCGGCGCGGATCGGCGACGATGAGGGTCGCGCGCTTCTCGTGCGCGCGCTTCAGCGCGGCGCCGAACACCGGGTGCGACTCGGTCGTGTTGGCGCCGGCGATGAAGATGACGTCGCACGCCTGCTCGATCTCGCGCATGGAGCCGGAGGCGGCCGCGGTGTTGATCGCGCGCTGCATCGCCGCGACCGACGTCGAATGGCACAGCCGGGTGCAGTGGTCCACGTTGTTCGTGCCCAGCGCGCCCCGGAACATGCGCATCATCAGATAATTCTCTTCGTTCGAGCACTTGGCCGACGAGAAGCAGGCCAGCGCGTCGGGCCCGCGGGCCGCCTTGATTCGCAGCAGCTCTTGAGACGTCAGCTCGAGCGCTTCCTCCCACGTGGCCTCGCGGAACGGCGAGTACCAGTCCTCGGGTGTCGCGACCCGATCGCGGATGTCCATGTCGAGCCGTTCGAGCAGCGGTAGCTCACGCACGCTCTTGCCGGTGGCGCGAGGCGGCGTACCGGGCTTGCTGCTCTTGCCTTCACTCTCGATCGTGCGCCACGGACCCGCGCGACGCTCGGCGCCGTGCAGGCCCTTCCAGATCCAGCGGCCGCGTTCCCTCGTCCACCCCTTCCTGATCAAGGGCTTCGTCAGCCGATCCCGATGTTGCGGGAAGTCATAACCGAAGCGGCCCTTCACGCAGGTGGATCCTTGATTCGGGGTGTTCAGCTCGATGTCGGGAGAGGTGACGCGGATGACTTTGTTATCGGCAACATGCAGATCGACCTGGCAGCCGACGCCGCAGTACGGGCAAACGGAGTGCACGATCTTTTCCGGAGAGCGGATCTGCTCGGGCGCGAAGCGTTGGCGCGGCATCACTTCGAAGATCGCGCCGGTCGGGCAGACGCGGACGCATTCGCCGCACCAGGTGCATCCCGCCTTGTCGGGATCGCCGTCGGCGCCGACGATGATCTCGGCGTGCTCGCCGCGGTACCCCACATCCAGCACACCGACGACCTGGATGTCCTCGCAGGCGCGCACGCAGCGGGTGCACAGGATGCAGGTGGACATATCGTGGCGGATCATCGGATCGCCCGGACGCTCGTCGCCCGTGCGCAGCGGCAGATCGCGGTCGGCGACCGGCGTCGGCACGACGTCGTACTGCACCAGGTAGCGCTCGAACTCGTTGCGCGGATTGTCCCGGCCGCCGTTTCGCAGGTGATCGGCGGGATAGCGCTCCGCCAGCAGGCGCAGGACGCCCCTGCGGTTTTCGACCGCGGCATGCGACTGCGTGGTGACCACCATGCCGTCGGCGATCTTCGTCGCGCACGCCGGCATCAGCTTGGCTTGCCCCTCGACGGAGACGAGGCAGATGCGGCAGTTGCCGACGATGGACAGCGTGGGATACCAGCAGAGTGTGGGAATCTCGATCCCCGACGCCCGGGCGGCGTCGAGAATCGTTTGGCCTTCGGCAGCCTCGAGGGAGCGGCCGTCGACTTTGAGAGTCGGCATGCCTGATAAATAGGCAGCCGAATGTGGTGCTGCTAGATCTTCGGGTCCACCGGGAGATGGCGGTGGGTGTGATCGCCGTCTTCCCCCTCATCGAGGAACCAGCAATACGCCCAAATCTTGGCGGGCCGCAGCACCTGCTGGCCGGCTCGCAGAATGATGCCCATCGGTTCGTCGTCGATCATGAGTGGAAGACTGGTCATGGCGCAGAGTCCGATACGTTGTAGGACGCTATCTTGTAAGCAAGCGCCCTGCCACGTTCACTCTGCGTACAACGTACCGTCCTACAACGAGTTACGGTCTTTGAGTGGAGGGCGAATCGTCAATCCGACACGTTTCGCGCCGTGTCGAGCTGACGCGGCGGCTTGATCGCGGTGAAGCCCGAGTGCTTGGACCGGCGGCCGTTCTGGACCTGCCATCCCCGATACAGGCTCTGGAGCGCCTCGGCGGCGAGGGGAATGACCCCTCGGCTCGGGGCCTCGGGAGGCAGCACCACGTGCACCCCGCCCGACGGCGTCCGCACCTGAAGGTCGGCAATCAATGACGCCCGCTCTTTGGCGCGGAGCTGGCCGAGCGCGGCCGGCGCGATCGCGACGAGCGACGGTGAGAGATCGGGGAACCAGCTCCCGAAGTTGATGACCAGCGCCTGGAATGCCCCGGCAAGCTGTTCGGTGACGGCGCGTCCCTCGGCTGCCTCCACGGCACCCAAATCCTGATCCAGCAGAAACACCTCGGCATCGTGCGCCGCGAGAAACAACGCTTCCGCGAGTGCCGCGGAGCCGAGCACGACGACGACGTCGCCCGGCTCGACGCGCGCGGCCCACGGGACGACCGGGTGCCCGCGGTCGAATCCCCAGTGCGTCGGTTCCCGCTGTGCCTCCCGCAGAGCGCGGTGTTTCTGGCGCCAGCGGGGGAATGAAGGGAGTCGCAGGCGCCGGGCGATGATGCGATCGACATGCTCGAGCAGCAGCACTTCGGTGAGCAGATACTGATCCTGGGCGCTCGCCTGCAGCTCCCGCACCGCTTCGTCGCCGATCTGCAGCAGCTCCGCCCGTGGGACGGTGTTCTTGTACTCCTCGAGCCGCTGCAGGATGAACTCCTGATACTCCTGCTTGAGCGAGCGCGGCAGCCGCCGGGCTGGGGGCATGCCGGTGGTTTTGCTGGCGCGCTCAAAGGGCAGGGAGGTCAGCATGGCTCGACGTGCACCGTCACTTCTTCCAGCTCCAGGTCCTTCTTCAGTCGCTCTTCGACGGCATCGGCGATGGCGTGCGCGGCGGCGACGTTGGCCGATGAGTCGACGGCGATCGTGACTTCCGCGTAGCGCACGCCCGTGTTGCCGCCGCGCGAGCGGATCCCGTAGGCGCTCTTCACGCCCGCGACGGCCTGCGCCGATTGGCGGATCGTCGGCTCGGGGATCGCGCGCTCGTCGACGAGCACCGGCACGACGCGTTTCAGAATCTGGTAGGCCACGCGCACGATCAGCAGTGCCACGGCGATGGCGACGACCGGATCTACCCAGGTATGGCCCCCCCCCTCCCCCTGACGCGAAAACAGCACGCCGATCAGGACGCCGATCGTGATGAAGACATCGGTACGCGTGTGCGCCGCGTCGGCGATGAGCAGCTCGCTGGCGAGCTCGTGCCCCCGGCGGTTTTCGTACCAGGCGACGAGGATGTTCGTGGCGAGCGTCGCGAGCAGCAGGGCGAGGCCGGCGTCGCTCATCCGCACCGTATGCCCGCCCGACACGAGACGGCCGATGGCGCTGCGGACCAGCTCAAAACAGGTGATCGACAGGAAGACGACGATTGCGAGCGCGCCGAGCGTTTCGAACTTGCCGTGTCCGTAGGGGTGCTCTTCGTCGGGCTCGCGTGATGCGACGCGCACGACGACGAGGCCCAGCACATTGTAGACCGCGTCGACGGAGGAGTGCACCGCGTCACCCAGGACGGCGAGCGAGCCGGCCAGCATGCCGATCGTCGCCTTGGCGAGCACGACCGCGATGTTGGCGATGAGGAGACCCCCGAGTACGCGGCGCACGGCGCGGGACCGGTCCAGGGCATTAGCGACCGGGGGCGGTGGCGGGGGCGCAGACATGGTGCTGCAAGTTTGTGATGGGGGCTGATTTAGTCAACTTGCCTTGACATATTTAGATACTTGTATAAATATCTCTGCTATGCAGGATTCGCTGTTTCGCGCTCTGGCCGACCCGACTCGTCGCAAGATCCTCGAGCTGCTGACCGCCAAGGATCTCACCGCGGGCGAGATCGCGGAGCAGTTCCCGATCGCGTTCGCGTCGGTGTCGCACCACCTCGGCGTGCTCAAGGCGGCCGACCTCGTCGCCACCGAGCGCGAAGGGCAGTTCATCCGCTACCGGCTGAACACGACCGTCTTTCAGGAGGTCGTGCGCTACTTCATGACCCGCTTTGGTGGGGAAGGAGAGCAGCATGCGTAGCCGTTGGTTTGGTCTCGTGATGGCCGCCGTGGCCGTCGCCATGGCGGTGTGGGCGTATCCGCGGTTGCCGCCCACCATGCCCACGCACTTTCGCTTCGACGGCACGCCCGACGGTTTCTCCAGCCGGCTGTCGGTGCTCGCGTTCGCCCCGATCATCATGGTCGTCATGACGGTCTTGTTCAACGTGCTGCCGAAGGTGGATCCGCGGCGGGAGAATTACGCCAAGTTCCTGACCAGTTACTGGCTCATCGCCCACGCGCTGATCGTGTTCCTGCTCGTCGCCCAGGCGCTGACGATTGCCGCCGGTCTCGGGTTCTCGGTCAAGATCGTTCGCCTGATGCCGTTGGGCATCGGCCTACTGCTGGTGTTCCTCGGGAATTACCTCACCCGCGTCGAGCCGAACTGGTTCGTCGGGATTCGCACCCCCTGGACGCTCTCGAGCGACACCGTGTGGCGGAAGACCCATCGCACCGGCGGATGGCTCATGGTCCTGGGAGGATTGGTCATCGCCGCCTGCGCGTTCCTGCCGCAAGGCGCCTTCCTGCCTCTGGTTATCGCGGCGATCGTCGTCATCGCGGTGGTTCCGATCGTGCAGTCGTACGTTTTATGGAAGCGAGAACAAGGGAGATCGTAGGTGTACCCGGGCTGAGAGCCCGGGCTCGGCGTTGTGTGCGCAAACCCGGGCTGAGAGCCCGGGCTCGGCATGTGTGCGCCCTCTAAGGGCGCCCTCACAGCCGAGCGCGCCCTCTCAGGGCGCGAAAATAACGATCAACCAACCGCCCGCAGCAGGGCACCCTTCAAGTATCCGGTCTCCGGCACGTTGAGCAGCTCCGGGTGATCGCTGGCCGCGCCGGTCGCCGCGAGCCACTGCATGCGGCGGCCCGAGTCGCGCGCGGCGTCGCTGAGCATCGCGTTGAAGACGTCGCGGCTCACATGGTAGGAACAGGATGACGTGAACAACACGCCTCCGGGCGCGAGAACCTTCATCGCCCGGAGGTTGATTTCCTTGTACCCGGCGACGGCGCGCTCGAGGTTGGCTCTGGTCTTGGCGAACGCGGGCGGATCGAGCACAATCGTGTCGAATGGCTCGCGACGCCGCTCGAGCTCGCGCAGCAAGTCGAACGTATTCGCTTCGCGCCACTCGATATTTCCGATGCCGTTGAGACGCGCATTCTCGGCGCCGCGCGCCAGCGCTTCCGCGCTCTGATCGACGGCGACGACTTCCTTGGCGTGGCGGGCGAGATGCAGCGCGAACGAGCCGTGATAGGCGAAGAGATCGAGCGCGCGGCCGCCCGCGCGCGTGTGCCGCCCCACGAGGATGCGGTTCTCCCGTTGATCGAGAAAGGCGCCCGTCTTCTGTCCCCCCCACGGTGCCGCGAGATACTTCACGCCATCCTCGACAACCTCCACGGCCTCGGGCACCTGGCCGGAGGCCAGCACGACCTCCGACGGCAACCCCTCGTGCCGGCGCACCGCCGCGTCGTTGCGGAGCAGGATGCCCTCGGGTTGGAGCACCGTTTTCATCGCCTCCAGGATCTCTTCCCGGGCCGATTCCAAGCCTGCAGAAAGTAGCTGAGCAACGACGAACGCCCCGTACTTGTCGACGACGAGCGAGGGTAAGCCGTCCCCCTCGGCATGCACCACGCGCCAGCCGGTGGCATCGATGCCCTGGCGGCGGCCGGCCGCCGCCGCGATCCGTTCCGCCCACCACGTCGCGTCGATCGCCTCCTCGCTACGCGTGAGCAGCCGCAGTCTGATTTCGGAGCTGGGGGAGTACAGCGCCTGGCCGAGGAACTTGCCCTTGCGATCGGTAACTGAGACGATGCCCGGCTTCTTATCGGGCTGTTCGGCGACGTCGCTGCGGTAGATCCACGGATGGCCCTGCTTCCAGCGTTCAGCCCCGCGCGCGCTGACTTTGACCGTCATCGGTCCGGACGTAGCTTCGCGGCTTCACGCAGGTAGATATGTTTCAGCGCTTGCTGCGGCTTGGCCGTGTAGAAGTGCAGCAACACCCGGATGCAGCGCCGCAGTCCGCTGGGAACAGCGACTTCCGCGGTGCCGAGCAGCGGCACGTCCCTCCAGCCGAGCCGGCGGGCGGCGCGGGCGGGATACTCGGCGGTGAGGTCGGGGGAGGACGTGAAGATCGCGCTCTCCACGTCTTCGGGCGCGAAGCCATTGGCGTCCCGCAGGGCGGAGAGCAGCTCCTCCGTCGCTTCGAGTATCGCGTCGCTCGTATTGGCGGTCGCCGTGGTCGCCCCACGCAGTCCACGCAGGATTTTCGTCATGGCACTAGCCGATCAGTTGCGCTTGATGGTGATCACCGATCCCGTCCTGCTCGGAGGGCGGGATGCCGTCGCTGTCTGCCGCGCCGCCGCCCAGGGCGGCGCCACGATGATTCAGGTCCGCTGGAAAGATGGCTCACCGGACGAAGTTCTGGAGTTGACCCGCGCACTGGTTGCGGCCCTGCCGGTTCCCGTGCTCGTCAATGATCGCGCCGACATCGCCCTCGCCGCCGGCGCCGCGGGCGCGCACCTCGGTTGGGACGACACCCCGCTCGCGGCGCTGCGCCGGCACCTTCCCGCCGGCTTTCTGCTCGGCATCTCCGTCGGCACGGCCGAGGAGGCCGAGCGCGCGGCCGCCCTTCCTGCCGATTACTGGAGTGTCGGTCCCTGCTTTGCAACACCCACGAAGCGCGACGCCGGGCCGCCGCTCGGTCCCGAGGGCTTCGCGGCGCTGGCTCGACACGCGCCCGAGGGTGTCCCCGTCATCGGGATCGGGGGCATCACGGCGCCGAATGCGTCGTCCGTCATGCGCGCCGGTGCCGCCGGCGTCGCCGTCATTGGCGCCGTGCTGGGCGCGGGGGACCCGGAGGCCGCTGCACGGGCGGTGGGCGTTGCCGCACACGCTTGATCGCGGCCAGATGATCGGCGTACGAGGCTGAGAATATGTGCTTCCCATCGGGTTGGGCCACGAAATAGAGGTAGCCGGTCTGCGCAGGGTAAAGTGCCGCGATCAGACTCGAGTCACTGGGCTGATTGATCGGGCCCGGCGGCAGTCCCGGATTCAGGTATGTGTTATAAGGGGAGTGGATTTGCAGCTGTTTCTCCCACACACGACGCAACCGGCGGCCGTGCGCGTAGACGACGGTCGGATCGGCCTGTAGTGCCATTCCGCGCTTGAGCCGGTTGTGATAGACCGCGGAGACGTATGGCCGGTCGGGCGTGTATCGCACTTCTGCTTCGATGATCGAGGCGAGGGTGACGATCTGGTGTCGCGTCATGTGCAGCTCGGCGAGCCGGGCATCCCACTCCGGCTGCCAGCGCGCGATGAACTCGTGCGTCATCAGCTTCATGAGGTCGCGGGCGCGCATGCGCATGGGGACGACGTACGTCGTCGGGTACATGTAGCCCTCGACCCCGGCGGGGCTCGGCCGGATGCCGAGCTCGCGCTCCAGGGACGTATCGCGCATCGCGGCGGCGAAGGAGTCGCGCGGCACCCCGAGCCAGGAGCGGGCGCGTTCGCCGACCTCGAATCCCATCATCCCTTCGAGCACGGTGAAGCGCGCCTCGAGCCCGCGCCCTTTTTTCAGCGTAGTGACGACGCTACTCCAACTCTCATCGGGCGCGAACATGTAGACGCCGCTCTTCAGGTTGGAGGGGAGCCCGCGGAGACGCGCATACAGGCTGAACCAGTCGCGGCTCTTGATGACGCCCCGCGCTTCGAGTGAATCGAGCGCCTGGTAATAGGTGGCACCGCGCGGAATGATCACGATGATATTGTCCGCCACCGACTGATAGCCTTGCGGCTGTTGGGAGCCGCAGGCGAGAACGGCGCAGACGAGGGCGAGACGCAGTCTCACTGCGCCGTGCCCTTCTGCGTGTCGAGGTAGTGCTGCAACAGCAGCGCGGCGGCCATCGCGTCCACATCTTCCTTGCGGCCGCGTGTCGTGCCGCCCATTTCACGCACCGCGGCCAGCGCCCGGGCCGTGGTCATCCGCTCGTCCCACATGCGCACCTCCAGG
>WNGE01000097.1_pt1 | contig 112125 bp, 111 predicted proteins | sample 5400651 | NCBI WGS metagenome assembly WNGE01 (sample SAMN13153370, study PRJNA577476) | soil metagenome | isolation source: 60 cm soil or saprolite under grassland replicate 2 | place: USA:California | collected 2016-06-15 | reverse complement strand
CGTCGGGAAACCAGGCGTTGAACGCGCGCAGCGTGCCCGGGTAATCGCGATCGACAACGGGAGCCTCCACGCGAACCAGGATCGCAACAGGCCAAGACGGGATCCGCACAAAGGGGCGTCACGCGGATACCCCACTGCGGGCATATCGGGCCGACTGAGGACGCCGCATGGCGGGCTCGTGCTCCGCCAGAAATGCCCTGACTATTGCCGGATGGGGCACTAATACCCCAGGTAGGACCTGCGGACGGATTCGTTCTGCTGCAGCTCCTCGCTCGCGCCCTCGACGACGACGCGGCCGACCTCGAGCACGTACGCGCGCTGGGCCGCGCGCAGGGCGATCCGGGCGTTCTGCTCGACCACCAGCACGGCCATCCCGTCCTCGCCCTTCATCCGCTCGAGCGCGCCGAAGATCTCGCGGACGACGAGCGGAGCCAGCCCGAGCGATGGCTCGTCCAGGAGAAGCAGGCGAGGGCGCGCCATCATCGCCCGGCCGAGCGCGAGCATCTGCTGCTCGCCGCCGCTGAGGGTTCCGGCCTGCTGGTCGCGTCGCTCGCCGAGCCGCGGGAAGAACTCGAAGACGCGCCGGGCGTCCTCCTTCAGGCCGCCGCGCCGCGTGTACGCACCGAGCCGGAGGTTGTCCCAGACGGAGAGCTCCATGAACGTGCCCCGCCCCTCGGGGACGTGGGCGATCCCGGCGCGCGCGGTCGCCTCGGCGCGGCGGGGAAGCTTCTTGCCGGCGAACACGACCTCGCCGTCGCGGCGAACGGTTCCGGAGATCGCGCGCAGGGTCGTCGTCTTGCCCGCGCCGTTCGCGCCGAGCACGGTGACGAGCTCGCCTTCGCCGACCTGCAGCGAGACGCCGTGGAGCGCCTTCACCGCGCCGTACCGCGCCTCGACGTTCGTTAGCTCCAGGAGACGACTCATCGGCGTCCCCGCTCGGCGGCGCAGACGGACGCGCGGGCAAAGCCCGCCCGTCCTGAGGTCGGCATCGCAAGCGACGCCTCAGGCAGCTCGAGCAGGCTCATGCCCCGTTCCGCAGTCGCGCGCGGCCGCGGGCGAGCGTCTCGTCGTCGACACCGGCCTCACGAAGATAGCCGGCGACCCCACCGTGCCGGTCGAGCTCCTCCAGGACGCCGCGCATCGCCGCCGCCGGCGCCCCCGACAGCCGCACGCGGAGCTCGCGATCCGCCTCGTCTGTGGCCGCCGCGAGGTAGGCCGCCCGCAGCTCCGCCAGCCGCTCCTCGGCGAGCGCGTAATCGGCGGCGATGTCGTCGATGCCGACGCCGGCGTTGCGGAGGAGCAGTGCGGAGACGAGCCCCGTGCGGTCCTTGCCGCCCGCGCAGTGGACGACGACGACGCCCGGGCGGGCGTTCGCGATCGCCGCGAACGCTGCCCCGAACCGGCGCCGACACCGACGCAGAGTGGCCAGATACGCCTCTCGCTTGTGGCCAACGGCGTCGAGCCGAGCAAGCCGCGCGTCGAGAGCGGCCCAGAACGCGGGATCGTCGTCGAAGACCGGCACGTGCACCACGTCGAGGTCGAGCTCGCGCGGCGGATCCTCGGCGAGCTCGTCGGCCAGACGCAGGTCTACGATCGTGCCCACGCCGTACTCGGCCACCGCCGTCCAGCCGTCCTCGCTCAGCTTGCGCACGTTGTCGGCGCGTACGACGGAGCCGAACCGTGTCACGCTCCCGTCTTCAGTCGGCAGCCCGCCGAGGTCGCGCACGTTGAGGCAGCCGTCCCAGACGAGGTCGCGCGTCACGCCGCGTCTTCCTCCTCGACGCCCAAGTACGCCTCGATCACGGCCGGATTGGATTGCACCTCGGCGGGCGTGCCCTCGGCGATCTTGCGGCCGAAATCGAGGACGTGGACTCGGTCGGCGACGCTCATCACCAGGCCCATGTGGTGCTCGACCAGCAGCACAGTCAGATCGAACTCCTTACGGAGGTCACGCAGGAAGCGGCCGAATTCCTCGACCTCCTCGTGGCTGAGCCCGCCGGCGGGCTCGTCGAGGAGGAGCACCCGCGGGCCCGATGCGAGCGCGCGGGCGAGCTCGACGCGCTTCTGCGATCCGTACGGCAGCCCGTCGGCACGGCGGTACCGCAGCGAGGAGATGCCGACGTAGTAGAGGAGGTCGTCGACGCCGTGCTCGCCACTGCGTGCGTGCGCACCGACCCGGACGTTGTCCTCGACGGTGAGCCCGCGGAAGAGCTCGACGTTCTGGAACGTGCGCGCGATCCCGCGGCGGATGACGGCGCTGGGACGCGTCTCGAGCAGGCTCTCGCCGTCGAAGCGGACGTCGCCCTCGTCGGGCGTGTAGAGCCGCGTGATCACGTTGAATGCGGTCGTCTTGCCGGCGCCGTTCGGCCCGATCAGCCCGACGATCTCGCCCGCGTCGGCGTCGAACGTCACCGCGTCGAGGGCGACGATCCCGCCGAACCGCTTCGTGACGCTGTCGACCTCCAGAAGGGCCAAAGCCGGATTACCTTAAAGCCGTGCATCTCCTGGCCGCCCTGATCGTCTCCGCGACCCTGGTCCCGCAGCAGGTGACGGCGACTCGATTCGGCCGGCTCGTCCAGCGGGCCGACCCGGTCTACTGCGCTTTCCCGCGCGGGCGGAACTTCGCGCTGACGTTCGACGACGGGCCGAGCCCGTACACCGTTCGACTCGCCCGCGTCCTGCGCCGCGGCCACGCGCGGGCGACGTTCTTCGTGATCGGGAGCCGGGTCAGCCTCTTCGCGGACGGCGCCCGCGCCGCCGCGCGGGTCGGCGTGCTCGAAAACCACACGTGGAGCCACCCGCACCTACGCGGTTTGTCCCTCGCCGACGCGCGGCGGGAGCTCGTCGAGACGCAGCGCGCGGTGGGCCGCGCCGTCGGCTCGGCCCCGCGCCTGTTCCGGCCGCCCTTCGACGAGGCGGATCCAGAGCACGACCTCCTCGCGCGCGAGCTCAACCTGCTCGACATCCGCTGGAGCGTGGACAGCGGCGACTCACGACTAGGGACGACCCCGGCGGCGGTGATCCGGACGGTCCGCGCCGGCCTTCGTCCCGGCGCGATCGTGCTCCTCCACGATTTCCACCCGTGGACGCCGGCGGTCGTCCGCCGGATCCTCCGCATCGCGCACCGGCGAGGGCTTCGTGCCGTGACCGTCCCCGAGCTGCTCAGACGCCAGCCGCCGTCGCTCAGGCAGCTCGGCTCCGAAGGCGCCGGCCGCTGCCCCTCGTAGCAAATCGGGTGCAGGGTTTTGCGGTCTGTGCGGGTCTTTTCAAGTGGAGGGGACGACTCCCCGCGGTTGTCGGCCTGCTAGGAAGTCGTCGGTCGTGGACTCGTCCCCTCCGTGTGTTCGAGGCGGTGCCGCCACACCTTGTGCCTTTTCGAATTAACACGTTCCCCGGTTTGAACCTGCAAGGCCCGGGTAGGCGAATCAGCGCCTAGCAGGTCGACAGTCGAGCGAGGACCGCCTTGCTGACGAACCTTCTCCGACCCCAGGCCGGTAGAGGGCGGAGAGGGGGTTCATCGTCCCCACCCCCTCTCCGCCTTCATCCTCAAAGCTCGCTGCGATCGGTGGCCGGTCGCTGACAGGCGAAGCGCTCGCAGACGTACACCGCAGGCTTGCCGTCGACGTAGTCCTTGCCCGCGAGCAGCGGGATCCGATCGGACGGTCCGAAGGCGATGACGGCGTTCGGGTCGAAGGGCTCGAGCGCGGCGCGCGCGATCTCGCTGTCCGGCGGGCCGATCACGGCGAGCTCACGCGGCGTGGCGAAGTGGAGGTCGAGCGCGCAGAGGGCGTGCCCGAAGGCCGAGGGGGCGCGCGGGAGGAGCGGGGCGATCAGGCGGAAGACGCCGACCGCGTGCCGCTCGAGGTCGGCGTCGCCCCAGATCCGCGAGAGGCGAAGGAGGACGTAGGCCAGCATCGAGTTGCCCGACGGCGTCGGGTGGTCGTCGAGCTCCTTCTTTCGGTTCACGAGCTGCTCGCCGTCCGCGGGAGAGTGGAAGAAGCCGCCCCGCTCCTCGTCGGCGAAGAGCTCGACCGCGAGGCCGGCGAGCCGGCGCGACTCCTCCAACCAGCGCAGGTCACCGGTCGCCACGTGGAGCTCGTAGAGGCCGTTGGCGACGTCCGCATAGTCCTCGAGGAAGCCGGTGTGCTTCGCCTCGCCGGCGCGCCACGTGCGCCGGAGGCGCCCGTCGCGCGTCGAGAGAGGCCCGAGCAGGAACTCGGCCAGCGTCGTTGCGGCCTCGAGCGCCTCGGCGCGGTCGAGCCGGCGACCGGCCTCCGCGAGCGCGGCCAGCGTGAGGCCGTTCCAGGACGCGATCACCTTGTCGTCGCGGAGCGGCTGCGGCCGCTGCTCCCGCAGCTCGAGAAGATGCCGGCGCGTCTGCTCGTCCAGCTCGCCGCGGACGATGAACCGACCGTGCTCGAATGGCTGCAGGAGCTCGCGCGGCACGGGGTCGTCCTCCGTCCACGTGAACGTGAGCCCTTCGACGCCGTCGGTGTCCGCATCCTCGGCCGACGCAAAGCCGCCGTCGGGCAGCCGCAGCTCGCGCAGGAGGTAGTCGAGTGTCTCCTCCGCGACCTGGCGGTAGCGCTCCTTTCCGAGCACGAGCCAGCCGTGCAGATAGACCGGGAGGAGCAGCGCGTTGTCGTACAGCATCTTCTCGAAGTGCGGGACGAGCCACTCCCGGTCGACCGAGTACCGGTGGAAGCCGCCGCCGACGAGGTCGTACATCCCGCCCAGCGCCATCGAGTCGAGCGTCTTCTCGACCATCTCGGTCTGACCGCGGCGGAGGAGGAACTCCAGTGCTGACGCGGGCGGGAATTTCGGCGCGTTTCCGAACCCGCCCCAGACCGGATCGAACTGCGCGCGCAGGCCGGAGACGGCGGCGGTCAGCAGACCGGTCGTGAGCGGATCGCGCGACGGGTCGACGCGCGCGCCGCGCCGGAGCTCCTCCGTGAGCGCCGCGGCCTGGCGGCCGATCTCGTCCCGCCGCTCGCGCCAGGCTTCGGCGACCGCGGTCAGCAGCTCCCGGAAGCTCGGCAGTCCGTGCCGCGACTCGGGCGGGAAGTAGGTGCCGCCGTAGAACGGCTCGCCGTCGGGCGTGAGGAAGACCGTCATCGGCCAGCCGCCCTGACCGGTGAGGCCCACGACCGCGTCCATGTAGACGGCGTCGACGTCGGGGCGCTCCTCCCGGTCGACCTTGACGCAGACGAAGTGCTCGTTCATCAGCGCCGCGGTCTGCTCGTCCTCGAACGACTCGTGCTCCATCACGTGGCACCAGTGGCAGGCGGCGTAGCCGACCGAGAGGAGGATCGGCTTGCCCTCTTGCCGCGCCCGTTCGCGCGCTTCCTCGCCCCAGGGGTACCAGTCCACCGGGTTGTCGGCGTGCTGCAGTAGGTATGGGCTGGTTTCGTGGGCGAGCCGGTTCATGCGCGGGCCCGCCCTCGTCTCCACACCTCTGCGCCAACCGTGATCGCGGCGGCGATCCCGAACGCGAGCAGGACCGCGTAGATGGGCTGGTCCTTGAACACGCGTCCGCCGAAGTAGCCGACGAGCGTCCCGAATGTGGACCAGAGGATCGCCGCGACCAGGACGAAGGGGACGAACCGCCCGAGCCAACGGAAGTGAACCAGGCCGGCAGTGAACGTCGTCGCCGTTCGGCCCCCGGGGATGAAGCGCGCCACGATGAAGACGTAACCGCCGCGCTCCTTGAGGAAGCCCTTCGCCCAGTCGAGCCGCCCGCGCGCCCTTTCGCCGGTGAAGATGCGCTGCTGGATCGGCCCGCCGACGAAGCGGCCCGCGGCATAGGAACTGTTGTCGCCGAAGAAAGCTCCGGCGGCTCCGAGGGCGATCACCAGTTCGAGCGAGAGCTGTCCACGTGCGGCCTGGATCCCGCACACGATCAGGGCAGTCTCGCTCGGCAGGGCCGGGAAGACAGCGTCGCCGAAGCAGATCGCGAGCAGGATGACGTACGTCCAGTCCGAGCCGGTGAGGAAATCGATGAGGTTCTGGAACAGGGCAACGACCAGGGCAGAGCCAGCCTAGTGGTTCAATCAGGCCGTGGAGAGCGGGCTCCCTTCCGGCACGGTCACCTTTGTGTTCACCGACATCGAGGGCTCGACCCAGCTGATGCGGGAGCTCGGCGACGGGTACGCGGACGTCCTCGCGGACCATCGCCGCCTGCTGCGCGAGTGCCTCGGCGGCGCCGGTGGCCGCGAGGTCGACACGCAGGGCGACGCGTTCTTCTTCTCGTTCACGCGCGCGCGCGAGGCCGTGGCCGGGGCGGTCGCCGCGCAGCGTGCGCTCGCGGAGCACCCGTGGCGGGACGGCGCGGACGTCCGCGTGCGCATGGGACTCCACACCGGCGAGCCGACGGTCGGGGCCGAGGGCTACCACGGGCTCGACGTCGTCCGCGCAGCGCGCATCTGCTCGGCCGGGCACGGCGGCCAGATCCTGATCTCGGAGACGACGCGCGCGCTGATCGGCAACGAGCTGCCGGACGGCGTCCACGTCGTCGATCTGGGCCGGCAACAGCTCAAGGACGTCCAGGAGGAGCGGATCTTCCAGCTCAGCCTCGACAGCGAGCGCGATCGCTTCCCCGAGCTGAAGACGAAGCCGCCCGTCGGCCGGAAGAGCCATGCCGACATCCTCGGCGAGGACTTCGATCAGCGTATCGAGCGACTCGTCCGCGACCGGCTCGAGCGTTCCTTCGAAGGCAAGCCCGACCCACTGCTGCCGGCGAACGTCTTGACCAAGCTGACCGCGCTCGGGCTCGGGGTCGTGTTCGTGCTCGTCCTCGGAGTGATCGCGGTCATCCTGATCGTCAAGTTCGCGTTTTTTTGAGCTCGAGCATCGCGGTCGGGGACTGGCAGACGGGCGACGAGGACCTGGCTCTGGATTCGTTCCGGAGCGCCGCGCGTCAGGCGCCCGCCCAGGCACCTGCGCGGTAGACGTAGCCCTCGAGCCGGCGTCCGAGCACGGACTCCAGCCACTCCGAGATCGCGATCAGGGCGTCGAGGTCGATCCCCGTCTCGATCCCTTCACCCTCGAGCAGATAGACGAGGTCCTCCGTGGCGATGTTCCCGGTCGCGCGGGGCGCGTACGGGCAGCCGCCGAGGCCGCCGACCGAGGCATCGAGCAGGGTCGCGCCGGCTTCGAGACCCGTAAGCGCGTTGGCATAGCCGGTGTTGCGCGTGTTGTGCAGGTGGACGCCCGGCGCCTGGGTCCGCTCGAGGAGGGAGCGAACCTGCGACGGCGTCGCCACGCCGATCGTGTCCGCCAGCACGACCTCGGCCCTCCCCGCGAAGCGGGCTGCGATCGCGGCGACGACGCCAGGATCGACGCGGCCCTCGAAAGGGCAGCCGAACGAGCAGCTGATCGTGACCGTGACGGGAAGCTCGGAGCGCGCGACGACGCGCTGGGCCGCGGTCTGCGCCTCCTCCAGCGACTGGTTGCCGTTGCGGCGGTTGAAGGTCTCGGTCGCAGCGAGCGTGAAGTTGCCGCGGTCCAGCTTGCCGGTCGCGACGAGCCGCTCGTAACCCTTGTCGTTGAGCGCCAGGCCCGAGTACTCGGTCCCGTCGCGGCGGTCGATCGCGGCAACGACCTCCTCCGCGCCCGCCATCTGCGGCACCGCGTCGGGGCGGACGAAGCTCGCCGCCTCGATCCGCGGCAAGCCCGCCGCCGCCAGCCGGTTGACGAGCTCCGCGCGGACCGTCGGCTCGAGGATCTCCTCTTCGTTCTGGAGCCCGTCCCGCGGCCCGACGTCGCAGATCGTGACTCGCATCAGCGGTGACCTTCGAGCTCTGCGACTCGTTCGCCGACGACCGCGAACAGGCGCATCGCCCGCTCGGAATCGGCGTCCACGAACCGGTGAACGCCCTCGCGATAGACCTCGGCGAGACCCCAGACGTCGTTCCCGGCGCAGATCGGGACCATCAGCAACGACGTGAAGCCCAGTTCGTCGAGGATCTCCACCTCGCGCTTGTCCGCCTCCGGATCCGGCCCGTACACCGTACGGGCCTCTCGCCGCTCGATCGCTTCGCGCGTCAGCGGGTAGTCCGAGATGAGATAGCCGTGGCCGAGGTAGAGCGTCTTGCGCGCGCCGGCGAACTCGGCGAGCTCGACGAGAACGTCGCCGAGCATGCGGGAGATCGCGCAGCCGTGTCCGTCGACGGCTTCCGTCGCAAGACGTGCAGCCGTCCGCATCAGCTCGGGGACGGTCGAGGTGGCCCGAAGCGCGGCGTCGACGGCCGGATCGCGGCCCGAGTGAGCCTCCATGCCGCGATCTTAGGAGCAGCTACTCGTCGAAACCGGCCGAGTCCACCTTCTCCGGCTGGATCACGACCTTGACCCGCGTCTCCTCGGGATTCCGGAACGGGTACTCGTCCTTGCCGAGGTACTTCTTGGCGAGCTTGTCGATCTGTGGGTCCGCGCCCTCCTCCGTCAGCTCGGCGGGCCCGCTGACGGCGACCCACTTGTACGCGTCGTTCGGATCGACCACGAGCAGCGACACGCGTGGGTCCTTGCTCATGTGCCGCTCCTTCGCGCGCCCCCGCGCCGTGTTGAAGGAGACCTTGCCGTCCTCGGTGTCCACCCAGACCACCGTCGTGTGCGGCGAGCCGTCGTCACGGAGCGTGGTCGCGATCCCCACGAACGGGTTCTCGTCGAGGAATTGCTTCTGCTTCTGGTCGAGAGCCACCGGTTCCCTCCTCAGGTCGGTTCCGCCTCGACGTCAACGTGGCGAGGCGTTAGCGTCTTCCCTGATGGCGGTGCTCTTACCCGTCGCAACGCGAAAGGGGCTCTTCTTCCTGCGCGGAGACGACGCGCGCGAGTCGTGGGAGGTCGAGGGTCCGCTCCTCCCGGGCTGGGCGCACTACCACGCGATCCGGGATCCGCGCGACGGCGTCCTCTACGCGGCGACGAACAACCCGTTCTACGGCGCCACCGTCCACCGCTCGAGCGACGAGGGCGCCAACTGGGAGCGGTCGGAGGAGCTCGGTCTGCCCGAGGAGAGCGGCCTGAAGCTGAACGCGACGTGGCACGTCGAGCCCGGCCCGGCGAGCGAGCCCGAGACGCTCTGGCTCGGCGGCGATCCCGGCGTGCTCTTCCGCTCCGACGACGGCGGGGTGACGTGGGACCCGAACCGCGGGATCCTGGAGCACCCGACCCGCGAACGCTGGGCGCCGGGTGCGGGCGGCATGTGCTGCCACTCGATCCAGCTCACCGACTCGAAGCTGTACGTGGGGATCTCCGCGGCCGGAGCGTTCCGCAGCGAGGACGGGGGCGAAAGCTGGACCCCGATCAACGCGAACGTCGCCGCCGAGTTCCTCCCCGACCCGTACCCGGAGGTGGGCCAGTGCGTGCACAAGCTGCTCGTCCACCCTGCCCGGCCGGAGCGGCTCTGGCAGCAGAACCATTGCGGCGTCTACCGATCGGATGACAACGGCGACACCTGGGAGCGGCTCGACGGCAACGGCCTCCCCAGCGGGTTCGGCTTCGCGCTCGCGCTCGACCCGTCCGATCCGGACGTCGCCCTCGTGATCCCGGAGGAGTCGCAGGAGCACCACTACACCTCCGATGGGCGACTGGGCGTCTACCGGACGGCCGACGGCGGCGCGACCTGGGAGCTCGTCGCCGACGGCTTGCCCGAGCGCGCCTGGGCCGCCGTCCTGCGCGAAGGCTTTTCGTACGACGAGGGCGGCACCTACTTCGGCACGCAGGGCGGGTCGGTCTGGGTGCTCCCGCGCGGCGGCTCGACCTGGCTCGAGGCTGCGCGCGACCTGCCGCCGATCCTCTCTGTCGAGGCAGCAACGGGATGACAACCATTCTCCTGCCGGCGGTCCTCGCCGCCGAGGCCGGAGGGCAGAAGCGGTTCCAGCTCGAGGCTGAGACGGTCGGGGAGGCGTTGCGGGCGCTCCCGATCGCCAACCTCCTCTTCGACGAGGCCGGTGAGCTCCGGCGGCTCGTCAACGTCTACGTGGACGGCATCGACACACGCGGTGCCGAAGGTCTGCAAACCCGCCTCGAGCCGACGGCCACCGTCCGGATCGTCGGCGCGATCGCAGGCGGATAGCTAGTCAAGCCCGGCCGCGCGGCGGCCGATATTCGACCCATGCTCGGGAAAGGCGTCGTCCTGCTGCTGGTGGCCGCGGTCGCGGCTCTCGGCTGGACCAAGCACCGCGATCGCATCCGCGAGCAGGATCGTCTCGCGGTGATTGCGAGCAGCCTCGTCGGCCACAAGGTCGAGGTGCACTGTCCCAACATCTTCAAGAAGCTCGTCAACACGAGCGGCGAGGCCGGAATGGTGAAGTTCGATGCCCAGGGCCGGCCGGCGAACTACACCGACCTGGCCCCGGAGACGTGCGACGCGCTCCGCCACGCCGACAAGATGGATTTCGCCTGCCTCGACACGTCGACGTGTGGCTACAAGGAGTTCCAGGTCGGCTGGGCGATCCACACGCTGGCGCACGAGTCGTTCCACATGCGCGGCATCGCCAAAGAGGGAACGACCGAGTGCCTGGCGATGCAGACGACCGGCGAGGTCGCCGTCCGGCTCGGCATCCCTTCAGGACGGGCGGCCGAGCTCCAGCAATGGATCTGGACCAAGGGCTATCCGAACGAGCCCGAGGAGTACCGGACAACTGGCTGCGGCAACGGTGGCAGGCTCGACCTGCACCCAGGTTCGGCTGTCTTCCCGTAGCCGCGAAGCGCCGAGGGTGAAGCCCTATTTCACCTCGGTTGGGATGTTCTTGATCTTGCCGCTGATGATGTCGGCGCGGATCTTCTGAACCTTGGCGACCTCGGACTTGGGCACCTTCGGGCTGACCTTCCCGAGCGCGACGCCGTTGTCCTTGAGGCCGTAGGTGACGTTGCCGCCCTTGAACTTGCCGTCCGCGACGGACTTGATCGCGAGGAAGACGGCAGTGTCGACCCGCTTGACCGCGCTCGTCAGGATGTGCGGCCCTAGGAACGACTGGTCGGCGTCGACGCCGATCCCCCAGACGTCCTTTTCCTTGGCAGCCTCGAGCGCGCCGAGCCCGCACCCGCCCGCCACCTGGAAGACGACGCCCGCCCCCTCGGCGATCTGGTTGAGCGCGATCTCCTTGCACTTCTGCTGGTCCGCGAAGTCCTGGGAGTACCCGTTCAGCACGGTGATTCCCGGGTCGGCCGCGTTCGCTCCCGCCTGGTAGCCGGCGATGAAGCGGTCGACCGGCGGCTGCTTCTGCCCGCCGACGGAGCCGATCACGTCCTTGCCGGGACGCCGCTTCTCCTCGAGGGCGGCGAGGTACCCCGCGAGATAGCCGACCTCCTGCTCCTTGAACAGCAGGCCGAGCAGGTTCGGCGGCTTGTGCTTCTCGGTCGTCTGATCGACGTCCACGATCGCGAAGTTCTCCTTGGGAAACTTCGTCGCAGCCGTGTCGATCGAGTCGGCCTCGGTGAAGCCGACCCCGATCGTCAGGTCGTAGTCCTGGCGCGCAAACTTGGTCAGGTTCGGGACGTAGTCGGAGCTCTGGTTCGAGAGGAAGACGCGGAAGCTCGCGCCGAGCTGCTGCTTCGCCTGCTGCACGCCGACATAGGCAAGGTGGTTGAAGCCCCGGTCGTTCAGTCCGCCGACGTCGGTGACGAGGCCGACCTTGATTCCGCCCGATGCAGTGGTGGTTCCGGCGCCCTCGTTGGATTTCTTCCCTCCGCCGCCACCGCAGCCGGCGGCGACGAGGACGACGGTGACGAGTGTGCCGAGCAGTGCGAGCGACCTGTTCATACCGACCTTTCCAGTATGGTTTACGACTATGGGGCGAAAACCTGTCGCCGAGTTTACCACCCTACGCGCCGCGCCCGCGCACGTCACCCTGGCGGTCGTACTTCAGGTCCAGGAAGGCGCGCTGCAAGTCCTCCTCTGGGAGCGCGCACGCGCTCCGTTCGCCGGCGCGTGGGCTCTCCCCGGCGGCTACCTCGAGCCGTCCGAGACGCTGGAGCGGTCGATCCGGAGGCACCTCGCACAGAAGGTGGACGTCCGCGAGCTCTCGCATCTCGAGCAGCTCGTGACGCGCGGAGATCCCGACCGGTTGCCGCACGAATGGCAGCTCGCGACCGCGTATCTGGGGCTCGTCCCGTGCGGCGTCGATCCCGCGCTGCCGGAGGACACGGCGTGGCATCCCGTCGACCGGCTTCCGCCGATGGCCTTCGACCACGGGGCGATCGCGCGCGACGGGCGCGAGCGGCTGCGGGCAAAGCTCTCGTATACGAACATCGGCTTCGCGCTGGCACCCGAGGAGTTCACGCTCTCCGAGCTCCGCGACCTCTACACGGCCGCGCTCGGTCACGAGGTCTCGGCGACGAACCTGCAGCGGGTGCTCGTCCGGCGGAACGTGCTCGAGGCAACTGGAGGCCAGCGCGCCTCGGGTCCCGCAGGCGGGCGGCCGGGAGCGCTGTTCCGCTTCCGGCGGCGGAGGCTCGAGATCACCGACCAGTTCGCCGTCCTGCGCCCGCCGGACCGCTAGCGCCTCCGCGGCCGTAGAGGAGGGATGGACCCGGCACGAGCATTCGCCCGTAGAGTCAGCGCGCAATGGCGGGCTCCGGCGCCGACGAGCGCGCCTGGATACGGGGCGCGCAGGACGGATCGACCTCCGCGATGGAGGCCCTCTTCCGCCACCACTGGCCGCGCGCCTATCGCGCTGCCTATCTCGTGGTACACGACAGCGCCGCCGCCGAGGACATCGCCCAGGAAGCCTTCCTCGCCGCCGTCCGCAACCTCGACCGGTTCGATCGCCGGCGTCCCTTCGGGCCGTGGCTGCACAAGATCGTCGTCAACCGCGCCATCGACTGGGCGCGCTCACGAGCCCTTCGCCGCGAGACCGGCGCCGCGCCGCTGGACACCCTCCCCGCGCCGGGCGCTCAGTCCAATCCGCACGCGCAGACGCTTGCGGAAGGCCTCGCCGACCTGTCGCCGGAGCATCGCGCCGTGATCGTCCTGCGCCATCTGCTCGAGTACACGCCGGGCGAGATCGCCGAGCTGCTCGGACTTCCGCGCGGAACCGTCAACTCTCGCCTGCGGCGGGGCCTCGACGAGCTCGCCCGCCGGCTCGGGGAGGACGTCCGATGAGCCGCTGGCACGAGCCGGCACCGGGGGAGCGGGAGGCCGGCCAGCGCAGCTGGCCGGTCGTGCGCAGCGCGTTTGCCGCGCGCGAGGCGGTGCCGCGGCGACGCGCGCGGTGGCCGATCGTCGCCGTCATGGCGGGAGCCGCCGTCGTCGCAGCGTCGTTGAGCCCGCCCGGTCTCGCTGTCCTCGGCTCGATCCGGGACGCCGTTCGCGGCGAGCCGAACGCAAAGCCGGCGCTCTTCTCGCTCCCGACTCAGGCACGGCTGCTCGTCAACTCGTCGCGGGGCGCATGGGTGGTCCAACGCGACGGCTCGAAGCGGCTCCTCAAGGACTATCGCGACGCTTCCTGGTCGCCGAACGGCGTCTACCTGGCCGCCGTCAATGGGCACGAGCTGCGCGCGCTCGAACCGGACGGCGACGTCCACTGGACGCTCGCTCGGCCCGGACGTGTGGCCGCCCCGCGCTGGTCCGACGCGAGCCCGCCCTGCTGCCGGATCGCATACCTCGCCGGCGAGAGCCTCCGCGTCGTCAACGGCGACGGCACCGGCGATCGCCTCCTCGCGGACGCCGTCCGGCCGACGGCGCCGGCGTGGCGGCCGCGCACGCATCAAGTGGCATACGTCAACGCCGCCGGCAACATCGAGGTCGCCGACGCGGATAGCCGCGCGCACCTATGGAAGGTCGACACGTCGGCGCCGTTCCGGCTCGCGTGGTCCGACGACGGCCGCCGGCTTCTCGCCTTGTCGGTCTCCTCCCTCGCGATCTATCGTGGCGACGGTCGGCTGCTGGCGACAGCGCCCGTCGGGGGCGTGGCCACGACAGCAGCCTTCGTCCCGCGAAGCCATGCTGTCTCGCTGGTCAGGCGGCTTCGCGGGAGCAGCTACGTCGAGCTCACGAGCGAGACCGATCTCCGCGCACGTCGCCGCCTCTTCTCCGCGGCGGGCAACTTCGGGGAGGCCGCATGGTCCCCGGGCGGTCGCTGGCTCCTCATCGCGTGGGACGCTGCCGATCAGTGGTTGTTCGTTCGGTCTGCCGTCGTGCGCAAGGCCGTCTCAGGGATTACGGAGAGCTTTGGTGAAGAGCCCTCGGTCGCGGGCTGGTGCTGCCGCTGATCCCCTGCTAACGTCAGCACGTCCCCGGCACAAGGAGGTCGAACACATGTTGACGATTGCGCACGCCTCCTTCGCACGAGCCCCACGGCTCGTCGCGTAGCCGGAAGCACGCTGCGAGTCCCGTGAGCTCGAGCCGCCTGGTAGGCGGCGATTTCGTCGTTCCCTCACATCCAAAGGAGACTCGCTTTGTCCGTTTCACCCTTGGAGTCCCTCGGCTGGGACGCCGCCTGGGCGTCCGAGCTCGAGGGCCTCGAACAACCTGATCTGATCCCAGGCCGCGTGGCGGCGCAGCATCGCGGCGCCTACGCCGTCTGGACCGAGACTGGCGACGTCCGGGCCGAGGTCGCGGGCGCGCTGTACTACGAGCGAGCCGTCGGCGGGATCCTGCCCGCGGTCGGCGACTGGGTCGGCTTGCGGGGCCGGACGGAAGCCGGCCGGGCCAGGATCCACGCCGTCCTCGGACGGAGAAGTGCAATCACCCGCAAGACGCCGGATCGCAACTCGGTCGACCAGGTCCTCGCGGCCAACGTCGATCTCATCTTCCTGCTCAGCGGCCTCGACGACGACTTCAGCCTCCGCCGGCTGGAGCGGTACCTGACGACCGCCTGGGAGAGCGGCGCCGAGCCGGTCGTCGTCCTGACGAAGACCGACCTCTGCGCGGACGCCTCGGAGGTGGTGCTCGCGGCCGAGGGCGTCGCGATCGGCGTCCCCCTCCTCCCCGTCTCGAACGTGACCGGCGAGGGGCTCGACGCCGTCGAGCCGTACCTGCGACCGGGCCGGACGGCGGTGCTGCTGGGATCGTCCGGCGTCGGCAAGTCGACGCTGCTCAACCGGCTCGCCGGAGAGGAGCTGATGCGGACGGCGGAGGTGGCCGCGGACGGAACCGGCCGACACACGACCACGCACCGCGAGCTGCTCCGCCTGCCGAGCGGCGGGCTCGTGATCGACACGCCCGGGTTGCGCGAGCTGCAGCTGTTCGAAGGCGACGTCAGCGCCGCGTTCTCGGACGTCGAGGCGCTCGCGGCCGAGTGCCGTTTCCGCGACTGCGCGCACGAGCGCGAGCCGGGGTGCGCCGTCCTGGCTGCGGTGGACAACGGCGTCCTCGAGCTCGACCGGCTACGGAGCTGGCGGAAGCTGCAACGAGAGCTCGCGTCGATCGCAGCACGCACGGACAAGCGGCTGCACGCAGAGCGGAAGCGCCGCTGGAAGCAGCACGCGCGGGCAATCCGGACCAACGTGCGACGCTAATGTCACGGCTTTGCAGGCGTTGAATCGCCACCGCACTGCGAGATGCAGTCGCCGACCAGGATCTAATGAGAGCGCGGGGCTCGGCCCCGCGCGTTCCCCCGCGACGAGCGGCGTACCTGATCCCGAGCGAAAGCGCGAGCTTTCGCTCGGCTACGCGATGTCGCAACCGAGGACCTGCAGGGCGAGCAACGAGGTATCCACGAAGACGCGCGCCTCCTCCGCGGTCTTGAAGACGTACGGGCCCGCGCTCTGCGGCTGCACCGACAGCTCGTCGACCGGGTAGACGTCGCACTCGACGATCCACTCCGTCCCGTAGTCCGAGCAGCGCATCCGGACGACCGGGCGCCCGTCCCGGCTGATCGTGGAGATCAGCTCGCTGACGGCGCCGACGATCTGGGCTTCGGCGCTCACGACTCGTCTCGCCGCAGGACGTCGATCGAGACGATCTGGCGTCCGTCGACCGTCGCGCCGCCGACGGCGACCGTTCCTCCCGCCTCCGCCTCTTCGAAGAGGCGCATCCCGATCTCCTTCGCCGACTCGACATCTGGGGCCTCGGCGACGAGGAACGTGGCGCCGCTGTCGAGCGTGATCACGATCCGGAACGCGCCCGCGTCGGCCGCCTGCGCGGGCGGCTGCGGCTGGACAAGACCGGCGTAGACGCGGTCGATCGCGTCCTTAATGTCCGAGCGTCCGGCGGAGACGAGCCGAACCGGCCGTTGCAGCGCCTCCCGTAGCCGCGTCAGGTGGACGGAGTTGTCGGCATCGGGCACGGCGACGACGGTGCAGTCGCCTTCGCGCGCGATCGGGAGCGCGCAGTACATCTGCGCAACCGACTCCGGGAGGATCATTGCGATCTCCGGGTCGATCGGATACGTCGTGAGATCGACGAACTCCTGCCCCTGCTGGGCGGCGAGCAGGCGCGCCAGGTCGCCCTCCTGGAGCCCGTACTCGACGAGCACCTCGCCGAGGCGCCGCCCGCTCTCGACCGCTTCGGCCAGCGCGAGATCGATCACCTCGAGGGGCATCAGGCCGGCGCGCAGGACGAGCGTCCCGAGCGGGTAGTGGCGCATCTGCGCAGGCGTCATGGGCACGGAGGCCGGTGTTGCCGGGGTTGTCGAATCGAAGTTGGTCACTGCCGCAGTTCTCCAATCTCAGAGTCGCCCGATCGAGGCCGGCCGTCTACCCCTCGAACGAGGAGGGGTTAGCGGGTCAGCGTGATCTTGCTGAGGCCGTGCGGACGGTCGACGTCGCCGCCGCGGAGCGTCGCGAGCCGCAGCGCGATCACCTGTCCCGGGATGACCGTGACGAGCGGGCTCAGCCACTCCGGAGTCGTGCGCGCCAGTGGGAACGGCGTGTCGGCCTCGGCAAGGAGGCCCGGGTCGTCCGTGACCGCGACGATCGGGGCTCCTCGCTCGCGCAGCTTCGGTACGGCGGTGCGCAGGCTCGCCAGGGCGGGCCCCGACGGCGCGAGCAGGATCACGGGCCGCTCGGGCCCGAGCGCCGCGATCGGCCCGTGGAGGAGGTCGGCCGAGGAGAACGGCTCGAACGCCGCGCCCGACAGCTCCCGGATCTTCAGCGCGACCTCGAACGCCGTCCCGTAGTTGACGCCGCGCGCGACGACGATGCCGCCGGCCGCGCCGCGATAGCCGTCCACCAGCGCGGCGTCCGCGAGCGAGCATTCGATCTGCTCGGCGACCCACTCGGGCGCCTGTGTCAGCTCGTCCAGCCCTGCGCCGCCGAGCGCCGCCGACAGCAGCGCGACCGCGCCGATGCTGTTCAGGTACGTCTTCGTGGCGGCGACGGCACGCTCTTCGCCGGCGTGCAGCGGCAGCGTCCATTCGGCGGCTTGGGCGAGCGGGGAGGAGACGTCGTTCGTGATCGCGAGCGTCGGGCAGCCCTGGCGGCGCGCTTCCTCGAGCACGGCGACGACGTCGGGCGAGGCGCCGGACTGCGAGATCGCGATCGCGGCGGCCCCGTCGAGCTGGGGCGGCGACTCGTACAGCGTGTAGAGCGAGGGCGTCGCGAACGAGACCGGATAGCGGTTGCGCGTCCCGAGCAGGTACTGCGCGTAGCGCGCGGCGTTCGACGAGCTGCCGCGGGAGACGATCAGGAAGTAGCGGACGTCGGCGCGAGCGAGCTCGCGGGCGAGCCCGACCGCGTTCGCCGACTCCGCGGCGAACAGCCGCCTGAGTGCCGCGGGCTGTTCCCGCAGCTCAGCTTCGACCCACGACATCCGGCGCTCCGGCGACGGCCTCGCGAACGATCCCGCCTGCGGTGGCAAGCCGCGAGCGGGCGGCCTCGGCGTCGATGCCCGCAAGGAGCGAGACGATCGCCACCTTGGGATCGCCCTCGGCCGCCTCGAACGCGGCGTCGACGTCGCGCTCCGGCGCCGCCGTGGCGATCGCGACGGCGGTCCGCGCCCGCGCGCGCAGCTTCTCGTTGGCGGGCCGGACGTCGACCATCAGATTCCCGAACGTCTTGCCGAGTCGCACCATCGAGATCGTCGAGAGCATGTTGAGGACGAGCTTCTGCGCCGTCCCTGCCTTCATCCGCGTCGAGCCGGCGATCACTTCCGGGCCGACCTCGACGGCAAGCTCGAGATCGGCACGGCTGCCGAGGTCGGAGCCGGTCGCGCAGACGAGCGCCACCGTGAATGCTCCGGCACGTCCAGCCTCCTCGATCGCGCCGAGCGTGTACAGCGTCCGGCCGCTCGCGCTCACCGCGACGACCGCGTCGTCCTCGCCCACTCCGGCCGCCAGCGCGAAGACCTGGTCGGTCGAGAACGTCGGGCCGCACTCGCTCGCGTCGGCCTCCGCGAGCCGGCCGGAGGAGCCGGCGCCGACGTAGACGAGTCGCCCGCCGCGCTCCAGCCGGCGGACGATCTCGTCGATCGCCGCCGCGATCGAGCCGGCTGCTCCCGCGACGGCGTCGGCGACTGTCCAGTCCTCCGCGTTGATCAGCCGGACGAGGTCGAGGGTCGGCCGCAGGTCGAGATCGAGCAGATCGGTGCGGTGCCGCTCGGTGACGGCTCCCCCGCGCCCGGTCAGCGCACGCGTGACCGCCTCCCAGACGAGCGGCGCGTCCGGAGTGGCAAGCGCGGTCATGTGCCCGCAGGCCTCGTACGCCCACGTCCAGAGATCGTCGATCCCGGCGCCACGGGCCGACGCGACCGCGGCCTCGAGATCCGGAATGTCCTCACGGGTGAGCCCGAAGCTCGGCAGCCACAGCTGGGCGCCGACCTCGTGCCGCGCGGCGGTCTCCGCGAGCAGCCGCGCGAACCGCCCGACGAAGTCCTGCGCCGGCTCGTCGAAGTTCTTCCAGTACGGATCGGTCGCGAGCACGGCGACCCCCGGCAGCGAGGCCACCGCATCCCAGTCCTGAACGCCATGCGCGCCCTCGGTCAGCGGGAGGAGGCAAACCGTGCTGCGGCGGCCGCGTGCGTCCACGTGCGCGGTCATCTCGCGCAGGAAGTCGACGAGCGAGGCCTCGCGAAACGCGAGCACCTCCGCCGTGAGCGTCGGCGGGAGCTCGCCGCCGAAGCGCTCACGACAGACCTCGCAGTGGCAGGCCCAGCGTCCGCGCTCGGCGCCGACGTGCTCCGGCACCGTCCAATGCGGCTCGTCCCAGAAGACGTAGTCCGTTCCGGCCTCGAGCGCCGCATCCGCCCATTCCCGGCAGAACGCCCGGTAGGCAGGGTTGTTGAGGCACCCGGTCGCGACGCGCCGGCCGTCGTCGAGCACCTGGCACGCCTCGGGATGGAGCGTGACCCAGCGGCTCTCCGCCTCGCCGCCGAAGGTTCGCCCGAGGCCCCACGGACACATCTGCACCTCGAGCCCGACGTCGTGCGAGGCCGCGACGATCTCCGCCATCGTGCCGCGGTAGTAGGCGAGGTCGTTCTCCGAGAACGTGTGCAGGACGGCCGTGTACCCGCGCGCTGCGATGTCCTCGAGATCGCGCCGAGCGTGCCTGACGATCCGGACGCCGAAGTACGAGCAGCCGACTTGCGCGGTCATCCCGCCGGCTCGACGACGGCCGACAGCGCCGTCACCGACGGCTCGCGCCGCTGTGACAACTCAGCAACCAGCCTGTAGCGGTCGCCACGGTAGATCGAGCGGACGAACTCGACGGTCCGCCCGTCCCGCGTGTGGCTCGTGCGCTCGAACAGGAACGCCGGCGAGTGCAGGGGCACGTTCAGAAGCTCCGATTCCTCGTCGTTCGTCACCGTGGGCTCGATCGTCTGGAGGCCGGATGCGATCACGACGTTGTAACGGCCTTCGAGAAGCTCATACCAGGAGCCGTGGTCGAGCTGAGCGGCCGTCAGGCCTGGTACGAGCGACACGGGGACGTGAAGCGTCTCGAGGGCGATCGGCTCCCCGTCTGCGAGTCGAAGCCGGCGGATCTGAAAGACACGGTCCGCCGGCGAGATATTCAGCGCGCGCGCGATCTGCGGGCCCGCATGGACGTTCTCGAGCCCGATCATGCGGCTGTCTGGGACCATCCCGCGGCGGCGCATGTCCTCGCTGAAGGACGTCAGCGTCAGCTGCTGCGCGATCTTCGGCTCGCTGACGAACGTGCCGCTCCCGTGCCGCCGGACGAGGTAGCCCTCGCGCACGAGATCGTCGAGGGCGGCGCGCAACGTCAACCGCGAGACCCCGAGCTCCGTACTGAGACGGCGCTCGGACGGGATCGCCTCGCCGACGCGGAGCTGCTCGATCAGCTCGACGACGCGCTGCCTGGTGACGTCCTGCTTGCCCACGTTCCTATGGAAGCACAGCGACCGGACTGTGGTCAAGACCACATTTGTGGAAACGTGGTGAATATGGCCTCTTGACAAGGGAAGGTGGTCTATGCCAATCTCTTGCCGATGGAAGGTGGTCTAAACCACTCCGGGAGGCGGAGATGAAGATTCGAATCATCGTGGCGGCGGTCCTCGCCGTCGCCCTCGCCGCCGCGGCTTCGACCGCGAGCGGCAGTACCAAGTCAGCAAAGGCCACGACGTTGACCGTCTGGCTCCAGGTCGATGCGCAGAGCGGCTGGGAGAACGTGGTCACGGACGCGACGCGCGCATTCAACGCGAAGCATCCGGACGTCACGGTGAAGGTCCAGTACCAGACGTGGGGTGACCACCTGACGAAGTTCGACGCGTCGATCGCAGGCGGTGACACGCCGGACGTGATCGAGTTCGGGAACAGCGAGACGACCAAATACATGGCCAACGGCGCCCTGCGCCAGCTGAATGCGGCCGCGTATCCGAACTCGAAGACGTGGCTCAAGGGCCTCAAGGCCTCGTGCACCTACAACGGCCACCTCTTCTGCGTGCCGTACTACGCGGGTGCCCGCGCCGTCATCTACCGGAAGGACATGTACAAGCAGGCCGGGATCAAGGGCACGCCGCGGAGCCTGGCCGAGTTCAGCGCCAACGGCAAGAAGCTGATGAAGAGGTTCGGCAAGGACCCGAACTTCTCGGCCTTCTACTTCGCCGGCAAGAACTGGTACGCCTCGCTGGCCTTCGTCTACGACTACGGCGGCAAGATCGCCGTCAAGAAGAACGGCAAGTGGGTCGGCACATTGAGCTCGAAGAACTCGATCAAGGGCCTGACCGTCGCCAAGGGCATCGTCCGCTCGCTCTCGCGGGCCAGCAGGACGAACGACGAGGCGCACCCGTGGCAGGGCCTCGTGTTCGGCAAGGGTCACGTGGCGTCGTTCATCGGCAACGGCTGGGAGTGGCCGTTCGCGCTGAACAAGGACTCGGGCAACCCCGCGCTCGCGCCGGTCGTGGCCGCGTACCCGATGCCGAGCCACGTCAAGGGGAAGCTGATGCCGGAGTTCCTGGGCGGATCCGACCTCGCGATCCCGGCCGGCAGCAAGAACACGTCCCTCGCGGCCGACTGGATCAAGGCGTACACGAGCACCGAGTCGCAGACCGGCATCGCCAAGGTCGGCAACATCGCCAACACGACGAAGCTCGCGCGCGTCAACGCCTCCAACCCGCAGCTCGCGCCGTTCGCGCGGGCGGCGGCGGCGAGCTGGTTCGTGCCGACGGCCCCGAACTGGGTGAACGTCGAGAACGCCGACGTCCTGCAGAACATGTTCGCCCAGATCTACACGGGCAAGAAGTCCGTGCAGTCCGCAGCGGCGAGCGCAGACAAGCAGATCGCCAAGATCCTCAACGAGTCATAGAGTCAGGCGCGTGAGTCGGCTCGCGCATGAAGGAGCCGGAGCCGTGGCCGTCGCCGAGAGCGAACTCCCCCTCGCCTCTCGGCGGCGGCAGCGCCTGACGCGCCGGCGCGTGACGTCAGCGGCGGCTCCGTACGCCCTGCTCGCCCCGGCGATGGCTGTGATCGCGGCGGTGCTGGGCTACCCGCTGTACCTGCTCGTCAAGCTCTCGTTCCAGAAGTACGGCCTCGGAGAGCTCGTCCGTCACAAGGGCAAATGGATCGGCGTAGACAACTACACCAGGATCTTCCACGACTCGCAGTTCTGGGATGTGCTCCTGCGGACGCTGGCCTTCACGGCCGTGAACGTCGGGCTGACGATGCTCCTCGGGACGGCGATCGCGCTTCTGATCGCGCGGCTCGGCAGGTTCATGCGGATGCTGCTCACGACCGGCCTCATACTGGTCTGGGCGACGCCGGTGGTCGTCGCCGTGAACCTCTGGCGGTGGATGGTCGACTACGAGTTCGGCGTTGCGAACTGGACGCTGACGAAGCTCCACATCGGGAACTACGCGCACCACGACTGGTTCGCGAGCAACTGGAGCGGCCTCGGCGTGATCACGGCGGTGATCGTCTGGGGCGCGATCCCGTTCGTCGCGATCACGGTCTTCGCGGGGCTCGCTCAGGTGCCGGCCGAGCTGGTCGAGGCGGCGAAGATCGACGGAGCCAGGGCGTGGAACGTCTTCCGCGAGATCACGTTTCCGCTGCTCAAGCCGATCTTCATCATCCTCACGAGCCTGTCGATCATCTGGGACTTCCAGGTCTTCAACCAGGTCTGGATCATGCTCGGCGAGCGGCCGTCGCCGGACTACTACCTGATGAGCATCTACGCGTTCGTCGAGTCGTTCCGGATCAATGAGTACGGTCTCGGATCGGCCATCGCGGTCGTCATGGTGTCGATCATGTTCCTCGCCACGATCCTCTACGTGCGTCAGATGGTGAAGACGGGAGAGGTTCGATGAGCACGCTCACGCCGATCGCCCCCACCCCCGTCGCGCCGGCCGTGAGCACTTCCGGGCTCGCCTCGCGGCGGCGCCTTCGACGCGGTCGACTCGCGCGCAGCGTCGGCCTCAACGCGCTCGGGCTCGGGGTCTTCGTCGTGATGGTCTTCCCGGTCTACTGGATGATCGCGACGGCGTTCAAGCCGGGACGGGACATCCAGGACTACACGCCGCACTGGTTCCCGGTGCCGGCGACGCTCTCGAACTTCGACGACGCAATCCATCGCCCCTTTTTCTGGACGGACGTGAAGAACAGCTTGATCATCGTCAGCTGCGTCGTCGTCCTCTCGCTCGCGGTCGCGTTCCTCGCGGCGCTCGCGCTCTCGCGGTTCCGCTTCCGCGGGCGGGCGGCCTTCATCGTCCTGATCATCTCAGTGCAGATGGTGCCGCTGACCGCGTTGATCATCCCGCTCTACATCACGCTCAGCCGCGTGCACCAGATCAACACGCTGACCGGCGTAATCGTGATGTACATGACCTTCGTGCTCCCGTTCACCGTCTGGACCCTGCGCGGGTTCATGCTCGGCGTGCCGCGCGAGCTGGAGGAGGCGGCGATGGTGGACGGCGCGACCCGCTTCGGCGCGTTCGTCCGCGTGATGCTCCCGCTCGTCGCGCCGGGCCTCGTGGCCACCTCGATCTTCGCCTTCATCCAGGCCTGGAACGAGTTCATCATCGCGTATGTCTTCCTGCACGATTCGGAGAAGCAGACGCTGACGGTCTGGCTCGCCTCGTTCACGAACCTGCACGGGACCGACTGGGGGCCGCTGATGGCCGGCGCCACCTTGACGGCCCTCCCGGTCGTCGTCTTCTTCGTCCTGATCCAGCGGCGGATCGCCTTCGGGCTGACGGCGGGGGCGGTACGAGGCTGATGGCGGAGATCCAGTTCGTCCACGTGAACAAAACCTACGGCGGCGACAAGCTCGCCGTGCGTGACCTCAACCTCACGGTCGCCGAAGGCGAGTTCGTCGTCCTCGTCGGGCCGTCCGGCTGTGGGAAGACGACCGCTCTGCGGATGGTCGCCGGCCTCGAGGAGATCACCGACGGCGAGATCCGGATCGGCGACCGCGTCGTCAACGAGCTCGCGCCGCGCGAGCGCGACGTCGCGATGGTCTTCCAGAACTACGCCCTCTACCCGCACAAGAACGTCTACGACAACCTCGTCTTCGGGCTTCGGATGCGGAAGGTCTCGAAGGAGGAGCAACGGCGCCGCGTCGACGAGATCGCCCGGGTCCTCGGGCTGAGCGACATGCTCGAGCGGAGACCGGCGCAGCTCTCCGGCGGACAGCGGCAGCGCGTGGCGATGGGCCGCGCCATCGTGCGGGAGCCGAAGGCGTTCCTGATGGACGAGCCGCTCTCCAACCTCGACGCGAAGCTGCGCGTCCAGATGCGCGCCGAGATCGCGCGGATCCAGCAGACGCTGAAGGTGACGACGCTGTACGTGACGCACGACCAGGTCGAGGCGATGACCATGGGCCATCGGGTCGCCGTCATGCGCGACGGAATCCTCCAGCAGGTGGACGAACCGGAGCGGATCTACGACGCGCCGACGAATCTGTTCGTGGCGAGCTTCGTCGGCTCACCGGCGATGAACCTGCTCGAGGCCGAGGTGCGGCGGGAGGGCGCCAGAGTCGTCTGCCGGCTCGGCGACGTCACGGTCGACGTACCGCCGACGCTCGAGGAGTATGCGAGTCGAGCCGTCGCGGTCGGTATCCGGCCGGAGCACGTCCGGCCGGCGTTCGGCGGCGCCGACGGCGCGCGCATGCGCGGCCTCGTCCTCCTCGTCGAGCCGCTGGGCTCGGAGGTGCTCGTGCACGTCGAGGTGCCGGTGACTCCACTCGGTCGGGTCGACCTGATCGACGCCACTGCCCAGCCGACGACGACTCTCGCCGGGGGAGGCGGCTCGGCCACGATGCTCGCACGGTTCGACCGCGAGCTGGCGATCAAGGCGGGCCAGCCGATCGAGTTGGCGATCGACCCGCGGCGGCTCCAGTTCTTCGACCTGGAGACGGGCGCAGCCCTGCCGACGGTCGACGTGCCCGTCGCCGCGAGCGTGGCGGGATAGCGGTCGTGTCTGCAACGACCAGGCTCGGCGTCGAGGCAGCCCTCGTCCACGGCGAGCTGCTCCCGGGAGACGTGGAGGTCGCGGACGGCCGGGTCGCCGCCGTCGGTCTGAACGGGCGCCCCGGGCGCGGCATCGCGGCACCGGGATTCGTCGACCTGCAGGTGAACGGCTTCGCCGGCGTCGACTTCCACTCCGCCGACACGGACGGCTACCGGCGCGCCGGCGAGGCGCTGCTGCGGACGGGCGTGACGGCCTTCCAGCCGACGCTGATCACGTCCCCCGAGGCGGAGCTGACCGCAGCGCTGCACGAGGTGCCGCCGAACGGAGCCGCCCCGCACGTCCTCGGCGCACACCTCGAGGGGCCGTTCCTCGCGCCGGAGCGCCTCGGCACGCATCCCGCCTCCGCGCGACGCGATCCCGACACGCGCCTGCTCGAGCGGCTGCTCGGATCCGGGCCGGTGGCGCACGTGACCCTCGCGCCGGAGCTCCCGGGCGCGCTCGAGCTCGTCGATCTCCTCCGCTCGCGCGGCATCACCGTCTCCTGCGGACACTCGAACGCGACCGCCGACCAGGCCCGAGCCGCGTTCGCCCATGGCGCGCGGACCGTGACGCACATCTTCAACGCCATGCGTCCCTTCGCGGCCCGGGAGCCCGGGCTCGCCGGGGCGGCGCTCGCGTCCGAGGACGTGATCGTCCAGGTCATCCTCGACGGCGTCCATCTCGCGGACGACACGGCGAAGCTCGTCTGGCAGGCGGCTGCCGGCCGCGTCGCGCTCGTCACCGACGCGGTCGCCGGCGCCGGGATCGGCGACGGCAACTACCGCCTCGGCTCGATCGAGTTCTCGGTCGAGAACGGCGTCGCGCGCCGGGCCGATCGTGTCCTCGCAGGGAGCACGGTGACGATGATCGAGGCAGTGCGGAACCTGGTAGCGCTCGGGGCGCCGCTCGCGGGTGCACTGGCCGCGGCAACCGAGGTTCCCGCGCGGATCGCCCACCGCGACGACGTCGGTCGACTGGCCCCCGGGGCGACGGCCGACCTCGTCGTCCTCGACGACCGCCTCGAGCTCGAGCGGGTGCTCGCCCGCGGCGAGGACGTTCTCTGACCGAGTTCGGACTCGACTTCACGGCGCGGCCGGTGGCGGCGGATCCGGACGAGCTTGAGAACGCCGACGCGCACCGCGAGGAGGTTCCGACTTCCAGGAGGTCGGCTAGGGAACCGGGTGCACGCGGATCGAGGGTTGACCCGGAGGATGCGATCACTTCAGGGGCGCCGACGGCCGCGAATACCGGACGGTAGGAGCGCTCGCGGGCAAGACGCTCGTGTGGCAGCGCAACGGGAAGTCGTACCGGCTGGAGGCGGAGCTGTCTCGAGCGTCAACCGTGTACGCGCTCGACGATCCGGATCAGCGAAACGTAACCCTCGGCGACCCGAGGCGCCTGCTCGAGGGTGATCCTCCGATTCTGATCGACGAGTGGCAGTACGTACCCGAGTCGTGGGATCTCGTGCGGCGCGCGGTCGATCAAGGAGCCGAACCTGGCCGGTTCCTAATGACTGGTTCGGCTACGCCGTCGAAGAAATCAGTCCACTCGGGCGCCGGGCGGATCGTCGCTGTCCGCATGCGACCGCTGACGCTCCTCAAGCGGGGCGTCGCCTCACCCACGGTCAGCCTCGTGGACCTTCTTGCCGGCTCGTGTCCGGATACCTCCGGCCGAACTGACGTAAGGCTCGCAGAGTACGTCGAGGAGATCCTCGCGTCAGGGTTTCCCGGTTTGCGAGGTCTCTCCAGCCGAGCCCTTCGCGCACAGCTCGACAGTTACCTGGCGCGCATCGTCGATCGGGACTTTCCTGATCTGGGCCACCAGGTGCGCAACCCGGTCGTGCTGCGCAGGTGGATGACCGCGTACGCGGCAGCATCTTCCACGACGACGTCGTACGAGAAGATCCGCGATGCGGCGACCAGCGGCGAAGGAGAGAAGCCGACCAGAAAGGGGACCGCACCATACCGAGACGTGCTCGAACGATTATGGATCGTTGATCCTGTGCCGGCGTGGCTTCCGACGCGAAGTCGCCTTGGGCGCCTGACAGCACCGCCGAAGCATCAGCTGGCTGACCCTGCGCTTGCCGCTCGACTGCTCGGGGTAGACGCGAGAGCGCTTCTCGAGGCTGCTCCCGTCGGGCCTCCGATTCAGCGGGACGGGCCGCTTCTTGGTGCTCTTTTCGAGGCGCTTGTCACGCTTGACGTGCGCGTTTACGCCCAACTCTCAGAGGCAACCGTCAAGCACTTCAGAACTTGGGCCGGCGAGCACGAAGTCGATCTAATCGTGGAGCGCGCCGACGGACGGGTCGTGGCAATCGAGGTGAAGCTCGCCCGAACGATCGATGATGATGATGACGCGATCCGCCAGCCGCATGGCTACGTGACCGCGTCGGCGACGACGTGCTCGACGCGGTCGTGATCACGACTGGTGAGAGCGCTTACCGCCGGGCCGACGGGATAGCGGTCGTTCCGGCCGCGCTGCTCGGCCCCTGATAACTAGGCGGCAGCGTACGCCGTCACGCCGCCGTCCTCGACTCGCAGGGCGCGGTCGCGAAGCGCGAGGTACTCGAGATGGGCTCGGGTCTCCGCGAGTGCGAAGCGGCGGAGCCCGCGCGGCAGCGGGTCCGGGAAGAGGACGAGGGACACGTCGTACGCGGTGCGCGGGCTGCCGTCGAGGGCGGCACGCGTGGCGTCGAGTCGCCCGGCGTGATGGGCGATCAGCTCGCGCGCCCGACCGGCCGGATCGGGGATCACGGAGCTGTGGCCGGCGAACGCAATTCGCGGCGCGAGCTCGACGATCCTCGCCAGCGACTCCAGGTAGTCGCCCAGCGGGTCCGGACGGGAGTCGGCATACAGGCCGATGTTGGGGCTGATCGTGGCGAGCAGGGCGTCGCCGGCGATCAGGACACCGCCACGGAGGAGTGCGAGGTGGCCGTCCGCGTGACCCGGAAGGTGCAGCACCTCCCACCCGTCGACCTGCGAACCCGGCTCGAGCGGTTCCGGCTTGGTTGCAAAGCGAACCCACCCTGACAGCCGGTCGCCCTCGGCGCGCATGGAGTCGGCGTGATCGACCGGCATCCCGTGCTCCCGCATGTACGCGAAGAACCGCTCCGGCGAGCGCTCCGGCCCCCACGTCCGGAGGCACTGCGCGTAGTCGAGCTCGCCCTGGTGCACCGGCGCGCCGGTCAGCTCTGCGAGCGGCGCGGCGGCGCCGACGTGGTCCGGATGGAAGTGTGTGACCACGATCCGCTCGACCCGGCCGCCAAGGCGGTCCAGCACGGTCCGCCAGCGCTCCTCCGCCTCGGGCAAACCGAGGCCGGTGTCGACGACCGTCCAGCCCCTCTCCCCGCTCCGGAGCAGGTAGCAATGGACGTGGTCGATCCCCAGCGGCAGCGCGAACGTCGCGCGCCAGATGCCCTCGGCGACTTCGGAGAGGCGATTCTCCACTCCGGATCGTCATATCATCGCCCGACCGATGGCGTTGCTCGAGGTCGACGACGTCACCAGGCGGTTCGGCGGCATCGTTGCGCTGGCCGACGTCTCGCTCTCCCTGGAGGAGGGGACGATCGGCGGGCTGATCGGGCCGAACGGCGCCGGGAAGACGACGCTGTTCAACGTGATCACGCGTCTGTACAAGCCGGACGGAGGCCGCGTCGTCTTCGACGGGCGAAACCTCCTGCGCGTGCGCACCCACCGGATCGTCCGCCTCGGCATCGCCCGGACGTTCCAGAACGTCGCGCTCTTCCCGTCGATGACGGTGCTCGAGAACGTGCTCGTGGGCGCCCACTCGCGCTGGCGGCCGTTCGGCGAGCGCAAGACTCGCGCGCAGGCGAGGGAGTCGCTCGACGACCTCTCGCTCGGAGACCTTCTCGACCGTCCGGCCGCCGGGCTGCCGTTCGGAACCCTGAAGCGCGTCGAGATCGCGCGGGCTTTGGTCTCCCGGCCGCGGCTCCTGCTCCTCGACGAGCCCGCCGGCGGGCTCAACCACGAGGAGGTGTCCGAGCTCGGGGAGCTCATCCGGCGGATCCGGAAGGACTACGAGCTGACCGTGCTCCTCGTCGAGCACCACATGAACCTCGTCATGTCGATCTGCGACCGCGTCCACGTCCTCAACTTCGGGAAGAAGATCGCCGAGGGCGCGCCGCAGGAGGTGCGCGCGAACCCCGCCGTGATCGAGGCGTACCTCGGTGCGGAGGCGGCGGCGTGAGCACGAACGGCAACGCCCTCCTCGAGCTGGACGGCGTCGAGGCACGTTATGGGCCGATCAAGGCCCTGCACGGCGTCTCGCTCCGCGTCGGCGAGGGCGAGATGGTGGCGCTGCTCGGGGCCAACGGCGCCGGCAAGACGACGACGCTGCGGGCCGTGTCCGGCACGGTGCGGAAGTCCGGCGACGTGCGCTTCGCCGGCCGCTCGATCGCGCGCCGCTCCCCGGAGCGGATCGCGCGGCTCGGGATCGCGCACGTCCCTGAGGGCCGGGGCCTCTTCGCCGAGCTCTCGGTCTGGGACAACCTCCGCATGGGTGCGTACATTCGCGGCGAGCGCAAGACGATCAAGCAGGAAGCGGAGCGCGTCTCGAGCTACTTCCCGTGGATCGAGAGCCGCCGGAGCCAGCAGGCGGGCACGCTCAGCGGCGGCGAGCAGCAGATGCTGGCGCTTGCACGCGCGCTCGTCTCCCGGCCGCGGCTGCTCCTGCTCGACGAGCCCTCACTCGGCCTCGCGCCGACGGTCATCCAGGAGCTCTTCGGGATCGTGACCCGCCTCAACCAAGAGGAGGGGCTGAGCGTGCTGGTGGTCGAGCAGAACGCGAACCTGGCGCTCGAAAGCTCCGGCCGCGCGTACGTGCTCGAGGTCGGCCGCGTCGCGATCGAGGGCTCGAGCGACGAGCTGCGGCGCCACGAAGGCGTCCGCAAGTCCTACCTGGGGTACTGACGGTGGCTCTCGCCTTTGCCTGGAGCGAGTTCTTCCAGCAGATCACGAGCGGGCTGGCCGCCGGCGCGATCTACGCCAGCCTCGCGCTCGCGCTCGTCCTGATCTACCGCGCCACCGACGTCGTCAACTTCGCGCAGGGAGAGATGGCGACGTTCACGACGTACATCGCGTGGACGCTGATGCACCACGGTATGCCCTATTGGCCCGCCTTCGCGCTCACGCTGCTGATCGCGTTCGCGGGCGGCATCTCGATCGAGCGGGTCGTCATCCGGCCGGTCGAGAACCGACCGGAGATCGCGATCGTGATCGTCACGATCGGACTGCTGATCGCGATCAACGGGCTCACCGGCTGGATCTGGGGCGCCGAAGTGAAGGCCTTCGACAGCCCGTTCCCGAACGAGACGGTGGAGGTCGGCGGCGTTGTGATCTCGGAGCAGGACATCGGCACGTTCTGCGTCTGCCTCGCGACCGTGCTCGTGCTCTGGCTCTTCTTCCGGTTCACGACATTGGGGCTGGCGATGCGCGCAGCGGCAGTGAATCCGAGCGCGAGCCGGCTGCTCGGCGTGCGCGTCGGCTGGATGCTCGCCCTCGGGTGGGGGCTCGCCGCGGTGCTGGGCGCGGTCGCCGGGATGATGGCCGCGCCGACCGCGTTCCTCGATCCGAACATGATGCTGGTGATCCTGATCTACGGCTTCGCGGCGGCGGTGCTGGGAGGGATCGACAACCCGGTCGGCGCGGTCGTCGGCGGCCTTACGCTCGGCGTGCTCGTCAACCTGCTGGGGCGCTACGTCGACTTCGTCGGCGAGGAGCTCCGGCTGCCGACGGCGCTCGCGATCCTGCTCGCCGTCCTCGTCGTCCGGCCCGCCGGGCTCTTCGGCCACGTCGTCGTGCGGCGCGTTTAGTGGCTGCCCGTGCGGGACTCGTCGTGCTGCGGCTCATGCCGGTCGCGGCCGCCGTGGTGCTCGTAATCCTGATCGGGCAGACGGCCGGCGAGTTCCGGCTCGGCCAGTTCACCTTCGTCGGGATCTACTTCGTCGCTCTGCTCGGGCTCAACATCCTGACGGGCTACAACGGCCAGATCTCGCTCGGGCACGGCGCCTTCATGGGCATCGGCGCGTACGTGACCACTGTGGCGACGCTCGGCCGCCCGGGGCTCGAGCTCGTCGGCAAGAACCCGCCCGACTGGCTGCCGATGGGCGACGGGATGCGGCCCGTGCTGACGATCCCGCTCGCGTTCCTGATCACCGGCGTGATCGGCTTCGTGTTCGGATTGCCGGCGCTGCGGCTCGCGGGGGTCTCGCTCGCGCTCGCGACGTTCGCGATGGCCGTGTCCCTCCCGGCGCTCGCGAAGAAGTTCGAGAACGTCACCGGCGGGGGCGGCGGCGTGAACCTGCCGCTGCCGCACACGCCCTTCGGGTGGAACATCTCGCCCAGCCACTGGCTCTACTACGAAGCCTGGGGGACGGCGGCGATCCTGTTCGTGCTCGCGTGGCTGCTCGTCCGGGGCCGCGTCGGTCGGGCGTGGCGTGCGATCCGCGACGGCGAGATCGCGGCCGCGGCGTCGGGAGTCAGCCCTGCGGCATACAAGACCCTCGCGTTTGCCGTCTCCTCTGCGTACGCCGGCGCGGCCGGCTCGCTCCTCGCGATCCAGGTGTCGTTCGTGAACCCGGACACATTCCCGATCTCGCTGTCGATCCTGCTGCTCGCCAGCGTCGTGATCGGCGGCCTCGCGTCGCTCTCGGGCGTGATCTTCGGCGCGCTGTTGTACGAGTTCCTGCAGATCTACGTGCAGGAGCCGCCGCTGATTCCGTTCAGCTTCGGCAAGGAGGCGCCGCCCGTCGTCTTCGGCATCCTGCTGATCCTGATCATCTTCCTCCTCCCCGGCGGCGTCGCCGGGGCGTTTCGACGGATCGCGCGCCCCCTCAACGTCGCCCTCGCGAAGCGGGCAAAGGCTGCGCCTCCTCCGCCGCCGGCGGCGGAGGAACCAATCGGCTAGCCCGCGGCCGGCGCCTCGTCGAAAGCGATCGCGGCCAGCAGCTCGATCAGGTCGGCGATGCGCCGCGGATTGCGGCCCGTTCGCTCCTCGATCCGCCGCAGCCTGTAGTGCGCGGTGTTGGGATGGATGTGGAGGCGCTCGGCCGCGAGCCGAAGGCTGAGGTCGGCATCAGCGAACGCGCGGATCGTGCCGGCCAGGACGCTCCCGCGCAGCCGATCCTCCGCGAGGAAGGCGTTGAGGCGCGGATCGATCAAGCGCCGGACGGTCTCGTCCGGCCTCTGTGTCAGGTACTCGAAGGCGGAGAGCCACGGAAGTGCGACGACACCTCCCTCGGCCGCGACGCCCGCCAACGCGGCGCGCGCTTCGAGATACGCGCACGGGAGCTCGGCCACGCCGTCGGCGACAGTGCTCACGCCGACCGCGAGCGCGACGCCTTCCTGGCGAAGGTGTTCCTGGACGTCGCGAAGACGGTCGCAGAGCGCGGGCGCGTCGTCTCGTTCGGCCAGCGCCGGCACCGCGACGATCTCGCTCTGGCGGACGACGACGAGGGTTTTGGTCTCCACCATCGCGGCCCGCGCGATCGCGGCGCTCGCGACGTGCGGCGCGTCGAAGTCGATCGACGCGTCCACCGGCACGGCGGTTGCGACGACGAGCGGTGACTCGCGGCTGATGCCGTACGTCTGAGCGGCGGCGAGCGACGGCCCGTCGGTCGGCATCTCCCCGCTGAGAAGCTGCTCGACCAGGTCGCGGCGCTCTCGGTCAGCCTCCGCGACCTCGTACTGCTGGAACTCGACGTAGGCGTGGGCGGCCTGAGTCGTGACGAAGTCGACGTAGCGCATCAGCGGCGCGACCAGGGTCAGGGCCGCCTCATGACCCAGGGCCGTCTCACCGGCGGTGTCGACGATCGCCTCCCAGAGGACCTTCTCGCCGACCCTGAACGCGTTGATGTAGTCCTCGAGCGCGAGGCCTATGCGCGCGCGCCGCATCGCCGCCGCGCGGATGAACGAGACCTCGTCGAGCGTCACGGTCCGCTCTTCCAGGAACGAGGTCAGCTTCGTCCGGTAGTGGGCCGCCACCTGCTCTTTGACGTCGGCGACGAACCGCACGTCCTGCGCGCCGTAACCCGCGATCTCGGCGCAGATCGCCGCCACCGAAGCCTCGACCAGCGTGTCGAGGTCGTCGAGGAGCGTCGTCAGGATGCGTTCACGCTCGGCCCGGACGGGGTCGGCCCGGATCGCTGTCTCGGCGGCTCGGCTCGTCATCGCCGCATCCTCACAAGCCGCCGTAGCCTCTGTCAAAGCCGCCGAGTGCTCGCACGCTCTTGACAGCACGAGTTGTGATGGGTCAACAATGCAGGGGCGCGAAGATTGGGTCGCGCCGACGATGAGGGAGGAGGCACTAGCCCGTAAGCTGGGTTTCGGCGCGGAATCGCGACCCGCGGTTCGTATGCGCCGATTCGTGGACCGTTAACAAGTCGTGTGGACCGACGTCGAAGCTGAATGAACGCGACGCTGGTATCGAGGTGAAGGAGGGGAAGGTGAGCAAAGCGCTGACTGCGGTTGCCGCGCTGGTAGCGGCGCTGGCCGTGAGCATTCCCGGCGCATTCGGCAAGACCGATGCTGCAGGCCCGCAGGCGACTCCGGGGGTCACAAAGTCGTCGATCGTCATCGGCGGGACGTTCCCGCTGAGTGGGTTTGCGTCTTCGTACGCGCCGATCCCGCGCGGGATGGAGGCGTACTTCAAGTACATCAACGCCCGCAAGGGCAAGGACGGGAAGAAGGGCATCCACGGGCGCCAGATCGTCTGGAAGTACTACGACGACGCCTACAACCCCGCCCAGACCGTCCAGCTGACGAACAAGCTCATCCTGGACGACAAGGTCTTCGCCGACGTCGGCTCGCTCGGCACGGAGCCCACACAGGCCGCGAGGCCGATCCTCAACGACCGGAAGATCCCGCAGGTCTTCGTCGCGACGGGAGCCAGCTACTGGGGCCTCCAGTACAAGGAGTTCCCGTGGACGATCGGCTGGCAGCCCGACTACATCGCTGAGGGTCGGGCCTACGGCAGCTGGATCGCGAAGAACGCGCCGAACTCGAAGATCGCCGTGTTCCTGCAGAACGACGACTACGGGAAGGACTACCTGCGTGGGCTGAACATCGGCCTCGGGGCGAAGAAGAGCCTGATCGTCTCCCAGCAGAGCTATGAGCTCTCGGACGCCAGCTACGGCTCCCAGATCGCGCGCCAAAAGGCCTCGGGCGCCGACACCTGGGTGCTGCTCTCGACGCCGACGCCGACCGTGCGCGCGATCGGCACGGCGAAGGCGCTGAACTGGAAGCCCAACACGCTCGTGATCAACTCCGTCTCTTCGACCGACGCGGTGATGGCAGCGGCGGTTCGGACCGCAGGCGCCGACTCCGTCGCCGGTGCTGTCAGCTCCGCCTACCTCAAGAGCCCGACCGATCCAAAGTACGCGAACGACCCGGTCGTCAAGCAGTACCGGTCGATCCTGGCCAAGTACGGTCCTTCGGGCGCAGACCCGAACAACACCTTCTACTACTACGGCATGGCCAAGGCCTATGACGTCGTGAAGGTGCTGATGGGGCTCAAGAACAACCTGACGCGCCCGGCGCTGATGCGAGCCACCCTGCACATGAACTGGGTGAATCCGTGGGCGATCAAGGGCGTCAAGGTCAAGACGACTCCCAGTGACCACTTCCCGATCTCCCAGATCAAGCTCATTCGGTACACGGATGGGCACTTCAGGGAGTTCGGTGCGCTGATCAAGGGACGTTAGGACGCGATGATGGGGCCGGCACGTGCCGGCCCCATCCGCTTCCTTGGACTTCACGCTCACACCTGAGCAGGAGCTCGTCCGCGCCTCCGCGCGGGAGTTCTGCGACCGCGAGATCGCGCCGTTTGCGCGCGAGTGGGACCGGACTGAGGAGATGGACCGCGGCGTCGTCGCCAAGCTCGCGGAAGCCGGCTACCTCGGCGCGTGGGAGCTCGACACGGTCTCCTACTGCCTCGTGATGGAGGAGCTCGGGCGCGCAGATTCGTCGGTGCGCGGGCTCGTCTCGGTCAACGTCGGCCTCGTCGGCAAGACGATCCGCAAGTGGGGCAGCGAGGCGCAGCGGGACGAGTGGCTGACGCGGCTCGCCGCGGGTGAGCTCGGGTGCTACGCGCTGACCGAGCCGGGGTCCGGCTCCGACCCCTCGTCGCTGACCACGCGCGCCGAGCGCGACGGCGGCGACTGGGTCATCTCCGGCTCGAAGATCTTCATCACGCAGGGAACGTGGGCCGCCGTCGCGCTCGTGTTCGCGCGCACGGGCGGCGAGGGTGCGCGCGGGATCACCGCCTTCCTCGTCCCGACCGACTCGCCCGGGTACGAGGGGCGGCGGATCAAGGGCAAGCTGGGGCTGCGCGCGCAGGACACGGCTGAGCTCTTCCTCGACGGCGTGCGCGTGCCCGATTCGGCACGGCTCGGCGGCGAGGGCGAGGGATTCAAGGTGGCGATGTCGGCGCTCGACAACGGCCGGATCTCGCTCGCGGCCGGCTGCGTCGGGATCGCGCAGGGCTGTCTCGACGCGTGCGTTGCGTACGCCGCCGACCGGCGCCAGTTCGGGCGCGCGATCGCGCAGTTCCAGCTCGTGCAGGAGCTGCTCGCGGAGATGGCCGTCGAGACGCAGGCGGCTCGGCTCCTGACGTGGCAGGCGGCGGCGCTCTCCGACTCCGGCCGGCCGCACACGCTCGAGTCCTCGGTGGCGAAGTACTACGCGAGCGAGGCGTCGGTGCGCGCCGCGAACGCCGCCGTCCAGGTGCACGGCGGCTACGGTTACGTCGACGAGTATCCCGTCGGGAAGTACCTGCGGGATGCCCGCGTTACGACCTTGTACGAGGGGACGAGCCAGGTGCAGAAGCTGATCATCGGGCGAGCATTGACGGGAGAAAGTGCCTTTGTCTGAGGCGGTCATCGTCGCGGCGGCACGGACGCCGATCGGGCGAGCCAAGAAGGGGTCGCTCGTGGACGCGCGTCCCGACGACCTCGTCGCGTTCGCGATCGACGCCGCGCTCGACAAGGTGCCGGAGCTCGACCGCGGCGAGATCGTCGACGTCATGGTCGGCTGCGGCTTCCCGGAACAGAAGCAGGGGATGAATCTGGCGCGGCGCGCGGCGCTGCTCGCCGGGTTGCCGGAGAACGTCCCCGGGACGACGGTGAACCGCTTCTGCGCGTCGTCCCTGCAGACGATCCGGATGGCGTTCCACGCGATCCGCGCCGGCGAGGGAGACGTGTACGTCGCCGCCGGCGTCGAGTCGATCACGCAGGTCGACGGGTATCCCAAGGACGCGGAGGAGCTCCATCCGCGACTCATGGGCCGCCCCGACACGTCCAATCGTCCTCGGTCGGCGGCGCAGACGGACGCGCGGGCGGAGCCCGCACGTCCTGGAAGCGGCACCGCAAGCGGCGCCTCGGCCGGTGACGACGCGCCGATCGCTAACGTCTACATCCCGATGGGCCTGACCGCGGAAAACGTGGCCGAGCGGTGGAACGTGTCCCGCGAGGACATGGACCGCTACGCGCAGCGCTCGCAGGAGCGCGCCGTGGCGGCGCAGGAAGGCGGCTTCTTCGATCGCGAGGTCACGCCCTGGGACGGCGTCTCCAGGGACGACGGGCCGCGGGCCGAGTCGACGCTGGAGAAGCTCGCCTCGCTGGAGCCGGTGTTCAGGCCCGACGGGAAGGTCACCGCCGGCAACTCGTGTCCCCTCAACGACGGCGCGGCGGCCGTCGTGGTGCTGTCGGACACGCGCGCGGAGGAGCTCGGCTTGACGCCGCGCGCGCGGATCATCGCCTCGGCCGTCTCGGGCGTCGCGCCCGAGATCATGGGCGTGGGGCCGATCGGCGCCGTCCGCGCAGTCCTGAAACAGGCGGGCATGACGATCGAGTCCGTGGATGTCGTCGAGCTGAACGAGGCGTTCGCGGCACAGGTGCTGCCCGTCTCCTGGGAGCTAGGGATCGATCCCTTCGGCGAGAAGCTGAATCCGCACGGCGGCGCGATCGCGCTCGGCCATCCCTACGGCATGACGGGCGCCAGGATCATGTGCACGCTCCTGAACGACCTCGACGAGATCGACGGAACGATCGGCCTGGAGACGATGTGCGTCGGGGGCGGCCAGGGGATGGCCATGCTCGTCGAGCGCCTCAACTGACCTTGTGGCTCTGAGCCACAAGGTGAAAGGCGTCACGCTCTAGTCACTCTCCTGGTGCAAAAGGATCGCCACGATGACGGGGTGGTCCCGCTCGCCCCTCGCTACTCCGAACGCATCTACGACGCGGTTCGAGCGCTCGACGATCGCAACATGCCGATGGCGGAGACCTGCCGGCGCGTCGGCCGGGCGGCCGAGCGAATGGGGCTACCGAGGCCGAGCTACAGCCATCTGCGGCGATTCATCGTCGCCGAGCGCGAACGCCAGGCCGCGATCCGAAAGGTCGTCTCCGACGTCAGCGCCGACCTGCTCGCAGGCAAGGTCCCGCACCCCTTCTACGTCCTCGACAGGATCGAGGACGCGACGCGCTGAAACGACTTTGTGGCTCTGAGCCACAAGGGGGTTTGGGGTCTGGTTGTGCCGGGCGGTGCGCCTGGTTCAGGATGCCGGCATGAGCGAGGCGGGCGGTCTGTCTCGGCTGGGGGGCTATCCACTGCCCGTCCTGGCGAGTGAGGGCCTCGAGCAGCGTGCGCGGCCGATGGCGGACCGCGTCGTCCGTGCGCGCGAGCTCTTCACCGAGCTGCTCGGCGTCGAGCCGAGCGGCGGCCTGCTCGTCCTAGCCGAGCGCGACTGGGACGACCACTCGGGCCACCCCGCCTACGGGATGCCGAACTACGAGGGCGGCAACATCGTCGTGGCCGGCGAGCCGAGCTCCTTCTGGCGCGGCTTCGCACGCGCGCTCGACGAGGGCGGCGTCGATCGCGAGGCACTGGTGGCCGCGTATGGGCCGGAACTCGATCTGAGCCCCTTCTTCGACCTCCTCGCCGTCCACGAGCTGGCGCATCTGTACCACGCGGCCGTGCCGTTCCGGTTCCCGACCCCCTGGCTGATGGAGCTGTTCGTGAACCTCGCGCTTCACACGTACATCGCGGAGCGCGAGCCCGAGTCGCTGCCCCAGCTCGAGACGTTCCCCCGCGAGTTCGCCGCCCTGGGCTCGGCGGCGTTCGCGCACACGTCGGTGGACGACTTCAACCGTCTCTACGTCGACGTCGGTCCGGAGAATTACGGCTGGTACCAGGTGCACCTCCACGTCGGCGCGAAGCGGATCTACGAGGCGGCGGGTGCGGCTGCGCTCCGCCGGATGTGGGACGCGTTCGCCATCGATTCGGCGCAGCTCGCCGACCGGCTCGCGAATGAGGTCGATCCCGAGGCGGCGCGGTTGCTGCGCGACTGGCCCAGCTAGACGACCTTCAAGCGAAGACGAGGTACAGCACCTCGCCGACGAGGGCAGGCTTCTCCGCGTCCTTGATCTCGACCTCGACCCCGAGCTTGTAGAGGACGCCGTCGCCGCGGCGCTCAGCCGACAGAAGCTTCGCCTTTAGCCGCACGTCTGAGTTCACGGGCACCGGCGCAGTGAACCGGACACGATCCATCCCGTAGTTGATCCCCATCTTCGCCCCCTCGACCGTCAGCACCTCCGACAGGAGACCCGGCAGCAGCGCCAGCGACAGGTACCCGTGCGCGATCGTGCCGCCGAACGGCCCCTGAGCAGCCATCTCCGGATCGACGTGGATCCACTGATGGTCGCCCGTCGCCTCCGCGAACATGTTGATCCGCTCCTGATCGAGCGTCACCCAGTCGGTCGCGCCGAGGTCGCGCTCGCCGCCCTGCTCCAGCTCCTCGAGTGTCAGCGTCGTCGTCATGAGCCTCCTCGTGTCAGCACTGCCTGCGTCTGCGTCACCTGCGCGACCCTGCGTCCGTCATCGTCCGTGAGGTCGGTCTGGACGACGATGAAGCTCCGCCCCACGTGCAGCGGCCGCGCCACTCCGGTGACGGTGCCGCCCTCGCGCACCGCCCGGAAGAAGTTCGTCTTCGACTCGACCGTGGCCGTGGTTGCGCCCTCATCCTGCGACAGATTGAGGAACGCGCACACGGCGCCGAGCGTGTCGGCGAAGCCCATCAGCGCGCCGCCGTGGAGGATGCCGCCCGCGGTGCACCGCTCCTCCGCCCAGGCGAGCGTTCCGCGCACCTCTTCCGCCTCGGCCGAGACGACCTCGATCCCGAGCAGCCCGGCGAACGGCGCGACGGCGGCGACGTCCATCAGCCGACCAGCTCCCGCAGCGCCTTCCGATCGACCTTGCCGACAGGAGTGAGCGGGACGTCGGGCACGATCCGGACCTCGCGCGGGTACTTGTAGCCGCCGATCCGCTCCTTCGCGAACGCCACCAGCTCGTCGGCCGTCGTCTCGCTGCCGTTCCGCAGCGCCACGAACGCAACCACCTCCTCCCCGTGCTGCTCGTCCGGACGGCCGACGACGGCCGCGAGCGCCACCGCCGGATGCTCGAGCAATGCGTCCTCGACGTCGCGCGGGAAGACGTTGAAGCCGCCACGGATGATCAGGTCCTTCTTGCGGTCGACGACGTACAGGTAGGCGTCCTCGTCGACGTAGCCGAGATCGCCGGTGTGGAACCAGCCGCCGCGCATCGCCTCCGCCGTCAGCTCGGGCGCGCGCCAGTAGCCCTGCATCACCAGCGGCGACCGGCAGCAGATCTCCCCCACCTCGCCGGCCGGCAGCTCGCGGTCGTCGTCAGCGAGGACGCGCAGCTCGACACCCGGCACGGGGAGCCCGACCGAGCCGAGCCGAATCCGCCCGGGCGGGTTCGTGGAGACGAGCGCCGACGTCTCGGTGAGCCCGTACCCCTCCCGGATCTCGACGTCCGGCAGCCGCCGGCCGAGCTCGGCGACCACCTCGCGCGGGAGCGGCGCCGCGCCGCAGGCGAGGTAGCGCAGCGACGAGAGGTCGTAGTCCTCGAGCGGCTGAGCGAGCAGCAGCTGAAGCATCGACGGCACGACCGCGCTGATCTGGAGCGCGTGCTCCTGGACGAGCTCGAGGAAGCGCTCCGGATCGAACCAGCGCATCAGGACCGTCACGTTCGGCTCCGGGGAGTGCAGCCCGACCACCGTCACGAGCAGACCGTAGGAGTGCGAGAGCGGCAGCGGCACGAGTGCGCGGACGATCCCCGGGACGTGGCCCGCCTCCTGCGCGGCCTTTCCCGTCTCCCAGAGGTTCGCGTGCGACAGCATCACGCCCTTCGCGCGGCCGGTCGTACCGCCCGTGTACATGAGCGCAGCGAGGTCGTCGTCGTCGCGCTCGACGATCGGCGCCGGCTCAGCCTCGGGGAGGTCGTCCGTGGACACCACCGGCACGTCGGCTGCCGCCCCCGCGACGTCGACGAACTCCGGTGAGGCGACCACGAGCCGCGCCTCCGAGTCGGCCAGGATGTGCCGCAACTCCGCCGGCGGGAGCAGGAAGATCGCCGGCGTGACCACGGCACCCGCGCGCCAGATCGCGTTGTAGAGGACGGGAACCTCGGGACGGTTCGCAGCGAAGACGACGACGCGGTCGTCGGGCGCGACGCCGAGCTCGGTCAGGCCCGCGGCGATGCGCCGCGCGCGCTCGTGCAGCTCGCCGGAGCGATACCAGCGCCCCGCGAACCAGAGCGCGTCGTAGTCGCCGTGCCGGTCGAACGCCGCCTCGGCGAGGCGCGCGAGATTGCGCTCAGCCGGCACGCAGCGAGTGTCCGCCCGCCTTCGCCATCATCGCGACCATCCCCTCGGGTGCGATCCCCTCCGGAAATCGCTCGCGCAGCTGCTCGAGCAGCTCGTCCGCGTCCCAGATCTCGTCCCGCGCGAAGATCTCGCCCGCATCCCAGGCTCGGAGCACGTTGACCGCGCCGCCGTAGACGAAGAAGCACTGGCCGGTGATGCCCTGCGCCTCGTCGGCGCAGAGGGCGACGACGACCGGCGCGATGTTCGCCGGATCCATCGCGTCGAAGCCGTCCTCCGGCTTCGGGATCTCGCCGAACGTCGCCTCGGTCATCCGCGTGCGCGCGTTCGGCGCGAGGCAGTTGACGGTGACGCCGTAGCGCTGCAGCTCCTGCGCGGCGATCACGGTGAATGCGGCGATCCCCGCCTTGGCGGCGCCGTAGTTCGTCTGGCCGACGTTGCCGAAGACTCCAGAGGGGCTGGACGTGTTGATCACGCGCGCGCGTACCTCTTCGCCGCCCTTCGAGCGCTCGCGCCAGTACGCGGCGGCGTGGTGCGTGGGCGCGAAGTGTCCCTTGAGGTGGACGGCGATGACCGAGTCCCACTCCTCCTCGGTCATGTTCACGAGCATGCGGTCGCGCGTGATGCCGGCGTTGTTGACGAGGATGTCGAGGCTCCCGAGCTCGTCGATCGCCTGCCGGATCATCGCCTCGGCCTCGGCGAAGTCGGCGACGTTCGCGCCGTTGGCGACGGCCGCGCCGCCTATCGCCTCGATCTCCGAGACGACCTGCTGCGCCGGCGTCTCGTCGGCGCCTTCGCCGGCGAGCGTCGCGCCGAGATCGTTGACGACGACCTTCGCGCCGGCGCGTGCCAGCGCGAGCGCGTGCTCGCGGCCGATGCCGCGGCCGGCGCCGGTGACGATCGCGACCTTGCCGTCGAGGGAGGGCACGGGGTTAGGTTCGTACCATGCGCGCGCCGGCAGCGTCAAAGCTGTACGTCGAGGAACACGGGGACGGCGACCCGCTGCTCCTCGTCGAAGGGCTCGGCCAGAGCATGTGGGCGTGGCGCGAGCAGGTCCCGGTCTTCGCCGAGCGGTTCCGGACGATCGCGTACGACACGCGCGGCACGGGTCGCTCGCGGGTGCCTGCGGAGCCGTACTGGATCCCCGATCTCGCCGAGGACGCAGCCACGATCCTCGACGGGCGCGCCGCGCACGTCGTCGGTCTGTCGATGGGCGGCTACATCGCATTGACGCTCGCGCTGGCGCGGCCGAAGCTCGTTCGGTCGCTCGTCCTCGTCGGCACCGGCGCGGGCGGCCCCGACCGCGTGCCGCGGCCCGACCACGTGCGCGAGGCGTTCGCCGCCGCGATGGGCCTGCCGCTGGAGGAGTTCGGCCGCCGGACGATGCCGTACACCTTCTCGGCCGGCTGGGCGGAGGCGAACCCGCGGCGGTTCGAGGAGATTCTCGCGGCCCGGCTCGAGCACCCAACCTCGTACGGGACGATCGACGCGCACATGAACGCGTGCTACCGCTACTACGAGGAAGGTGTTGAGGTCGGGCGAATCGAGGCGCCCGCGCTTGTGATCCACGGCGACGAGGACCTGATCGTCCCGGTCGAGAACGGCCGGATGCTGGCCGCGCGCCTCCCCAGTGCCCGCTACGTCGAGCTGCCGGGCCGCGGGCACAACATCCCCCTCGAGGATCCGGAGACGTTCAACCGGCTCGTGCTGGAGTTCCTGGAATGAATGTGTACCGGACTCCCGACGAGCGGTTCGCCGATCTGCCCGGCTTTCCATTCGAGCCGCACTACCTCGAGCAGGACGGCCTCCGGATGCACTACGTGGACGAAGGCACCGGCGACCCGGTGCTCCTCCTCCACGGGGAGCCGACCTGGTCGTACCTCTACCGGAAGCTGATCCCGCCGCTGGCCGAGGTCGCGCGTGTCGTCGCACCGGACTACTTCGGCTTCGGCCGCTCGGACAAGCCGGTCGACGGAGAGTGGTACTCGTACGACCGCCACTACGAGTCGATCGAGCGGTTCGGGGAGGAGCTCGACCTCCGCGAGTTGACGGTCGTCGTGCAGGACTGGGGCGGCCCGATCGGCCTGCGCCTCGCGGTCACGCAGCCGGACCGAGTCGCGCGCCTCGTCGTCATGAACACCGGCGTAGGCGCGGGCCGTGCACCGTCGGAGGAGTGGCTGCGGTTCCGGGCGTTCGTCCGCAGAGTCGGCACCGACCTCCAGCCCGGTCAGCTCGTGAAGATCACCTGCGTCACGGAACTCTCCGACGAGGTCGTCGCAGCGTACGATGCGCCGTTCCCGACCCCGGAGTCGAAGACGGGCCCGCTGATGTTCCCCGAGCTCGTCCCGACGGAGCTCGACCATCCGTCCGCCGCGAAGATGCAGGAGGTGCGCGAGGCACTAACGCACTGGGAGAAACCGGCACTCGTCCTGTTCAGCGACTCCGACCCGATCTTCTCGCCGCGAGCCGGGGAGCGCCTGGCGGGACGAATCCCCGGCGCCGAGCCGGCGGAGACCGTCGCCGGCGCGGGTCACTTCCTGCAGGAGGACAAGGGCGAGCAGCTGGGCAAGCGGATCGCCCGGTGGCTCACCAGCCTTCGAACGGCGGCTCGCGGCGCTTGACCTCGTTCCAGTAATCGCGGTGATCGACGACGAGGCCGTCGGCATCGAACCGCAGGAACGTGGAGCCGGCCAGTGTCAGCGGCTCGCCGTCTTCGATCCAGCTCGCCCACCACTCCACGGCCGCGCGGTCATCACCGACGACCGGTTCTCCGAAGCGGCACTCGATCTCCTCCTCGACGCCGAAGTTCTCCTCGAGGTAGCGGCGCACACCGGCCAGGCCCAGATCCGGCTCACGGAAGACGAGTGCCCGGTACGGCACCTCGTCCGAGTAGAGGGCGACGATCGCGTCGATGTCCTTCACGGGCCACGCGCTCTCCCACGTATCGCGCCAGCGGCGCGCCGCAGCCTCAGCCTCCAACCGCACTCCAGACGTCCGCGTCCGTATAGACCTTCTCGCCCTTGAACAGCCGCTTCTCGCGATCCCAAGGGAAGAAGATGACGACACGCCACGTGAGGTGGTCGCCCGTCGGCTCGTACTCGAGCCACCGGTTTTCGTGGGTGCCCGTCACGCGCGCCTCTTCGCAGACGCCCTGCGGCCCGATCACGATGTCCGTCAGGTCGAAGTGGATGTCCGGGAACGCCGTCAGCAGCTGCGTGTAGAAGCGCGCCGCTCCCTCGTGGCCCTCCCAGCGGTGGCCGCTCTGTGCGAGCTCGTAGACGCAGTCGTCGGTCAGCGTCGAGATCAGGCCGGGGAGGTCCCGGTTGTCCTCGGCGATCGAATGCTTCTTCCAGAGCTCGCGGATCTCGTCGTACTCGGCCGCGTCGAGGTCGCGGCGGATCAGCTCGACCACCTCGTCGTGCTCTACGTGTTCCCGAACTGGCTCCACAGCTCCTCCATCGTCGTCGTCCGGCCTCGCAGGTGCACCGGATCGTACGGCGCGACGTTCACGGCACGCACGATCCAATTGGCCCCAGCCGCGGGTCCTCTGTCAGCGTCTCGACCGGCGGTTGCAGACGGACGAGCGGGCGAAGCCCGCACGTCCTGGCGGTCGGCACCGCGAGCGGCGCCGACGTCGCCGACGTCCAGGACGTCGATGCAGCCGGGGGCTTGCTCGAAGCCGCCGAGGAACATGCGGTCGCCCGTCAGCGCGTACGACAGGATCGCGCGGTTGACGCCGCCGTGGAGGACGGCGAGGACGACGTCCCAGTCCGGATCGGCGAGCAAGCGGTCGAGCGCCGGCAGCACGCGGTCGAAGAGCGAGCCGATCGTCTCGCCGCCGAGGAAGCGAGCGTCTTCCGGGACGACGCCGTGGAAGGCGTGGACGAAAGTCCGCTCGAGCTCGTCCTCCGGGATGTCGCCGAGGCGGCCGCCCTCGAGCTCGCGCAACTCCGGCCACGCCTCGGGCTCGGTGCCGGGCGCGACGATGCGCGCCGTCTCGACCGTCCGCGGCAGGCCACTCGAGAGAACGCGGTCGAAGCGGACGCCGGCCAGCGCCGCGCCGGCCGCGCGCGCCTGCTCGATCCCCTCCTCCGTCAGGGGGACCTCGTCAGGGCGAAGCGGACGTCCGTTGTCGAAATAGGCGACAGCGGCGTGCCGCATCAGATAGACCCGCCGCCTGCTCACTCGTACTTCTCCAGGTAGCGCGGATTGGAGATCCGGAGCTTGGCCGCGACGTGCTCCTTCAACACGGGGATTGCATCGTCGGGAACGCCGCCGGCGCGGATCCGGCGCGCGAGGTCGCGGAGCTGGCCTTCGGTCAGCCCTTCGTCCACGCCAGCGGCCAGCTCCCGATACGCGATCCCGAGCGCGTTCAGCGCGACGAGCGTCCGGAACTTCATCCGGTGGTCGTCCATCAGCGGCAGCACCTCCCCCGCGAGGAACTCGTTCACGGCCTCGAGGAGCTCGAGCGCGTTCGGACGGTCACGCATGCTCGATCAGATCCAGCAGCTCGTACTCCATCTCCGCCGCGAACCGGCCCAGCACCGCCAGCTCGACGCTGCGGTCGAGCCCGTTCAGGTGCCGACGCGCCTGCGTCAGGCAGCCGACGGCCCACTTGACGTTGCCGAAGACCTCCCAGACGTAGAGCTCGTCCAGCGTCAGCTCGCGGCCGGTCAGCTGGTGGTAGCGCTGCAGGTACGGCTCGACCTCGCCGACACCGCCCAGCCGGAGGCCGTCGGCGCCGAACCGCCACGCGCGGACGAGCGGCCACGCCACGTCCTCGGCCGGGTCGGCGAGATGCGCGAACTCCCAGTCCAGGACGGCGACGAGCCCATCCTCGTCGACGACGATGTTGCCGATCCGCCAGTCCCCGTGCGTGACGACGAGCTCCGCGTCTGCCCGCAACCGCCCGGCGGCCCATGTCAGACCGAGCTCGATCGCCGGATGCGGCTCCTCGACGGTGTCGAGCTCGGCACGCATCCGCTGGACGGGATCGGTGGCCGCGAGGAACGGCAGGCGCTCGCGCGGGATCGCGTGGATCTTCGCCAGCTCCTCGGCCATCTGCAGCGGGAGCTGCGGCGGCGGATCTCGGACGATCCGCCGCCCGATCGTCTCGCCGTGGACGCGCTCCATCGCGAACGCCTCGCGGCCGCCGAGGTCGGCGTAATACGCGACCGGCCGCGGCACCCGCACGCCCGCCTCGTGCGCCGCTCGGAGCACCTCGAACTCGTGCTCGAGCGACAGCGTCCCCCGGTGGATCACGCCGCCCGCAGCCCGCCGGACGAGCAGCTCCTGCCCGTCCACGTCCACCGCCCACGCCTCCTTCGACGCGCCGCCCGGCAGGAGCACGGCCCGGTCGACCGGGCCGACCGCGGCCATCCACTCCGGCGCGCTCACAGCGCCAGCTCGGCGACCACGCGGATCGTCGCCAGATCGCGCGTCGAGACGAGCATCGTCGTCGCGCCCGACTCCTTCCACGCGTCGAGCCGCTCGGCGATCCGCTCGCGCGGGCCGACCAGCGTCATCTCGTCGACGAGCGCATCGGGGACGGCCGCCGCCGCTTCCTTCCTCTTCCCGCCGAGGTAGAGGTCCTGGATCCGCTTCGCCTCGGCCTCGAAGCCGTACGCAGATACGAGGTCGTTGTAGAAGTTCGTGCCGCGCGCACCCATGCCGCCGACGTAGAGGGCGTAGTACGGCTTGAGCGCCTCGCGCGCCGACTCGACGTCGTCGGAGAGGAAGGCGGGCACCGCCGGAGCGATCTCAAAGCCGTCCCGCGCGAACGGTACGGGAAAGGTCTCGCGCGCCCGCTCCGGCGAGAAGAAGATCGGCAGCCACCCGTCCGCGATCTCCGCCGCCAGCGCGACGGACTTCGGCCGCAGCGAGGCGAGGTAGATCGGGATGTCCGCGCGCAGCGGCCTCGCCATCAGCTTGAGCGGCTTGCCCAGGCCGGTGGCGCCGTCCTGCGAGTAGGGGATGTCGTAGTGCTCGCCGTGGTGCTCGAGCACGTCCCGCCGCAACACGGCGCGAACGATCTCGACGTACTCCCGCGTCCTGGCGAGCGGCTTCCCCCACGGCTCGCCGTGCCAGCCCTCGACCACCTGCGGCCCCGAAGTGCCGAGCCCGAGCAGGAAGCGGCCGCCCGACAGAAGGTCGAGCGTGGCCGCCGTCATCGCCGTGTTCGCCGGCGTCCGCGCCGGGATCTGCAGGATCGCGGAGCCGACCTTGAGCTTGGTCGTCACCGCGGCGAGCCACGCGAGCACGCTGACCGCGTCCGTCCCCCACGCCTCCGCCGCCCAGGCCGAGTCGTACCCGAGCCGCTCGGCCTCCTGCGCGAGCTCGATCAGCTCCAGCGGACTCGTCCCTGGCGGCGCATAGCCCATGTAGAACCCGAGCTTCACTCCTGCGATGCTAAACGTGTGGCAGTGACGGAACTGGCGCCGCCCCCTGGCCTGGAGGAGCTCCGCGAGCGCTACCGCGCCTTCATGGAGGAGCACGTCTATCCGAGCGAGGCGGCGCTGGCGCGGGAGGACGACGCCGCGCAGGACCTGATCGAGGAGTTGCGGGGCCGGGCAAAGGCCGAGGGCCTCTGGGCGCCGCACCTCCCGCCCGAAGCCGGCGGCAACGGCCAGGGCTTCCTCGTTTACGCCTACCTGAACGAAGAGATCGGGCGAACGGTCTGGGCACAGCTCGTCTTCAACTGCCAGGCCCCCGACGCCGGCAACGGCGAGATCCTGCACCTCTTCGGCACCGAGGAGCAGAAGGAGCGCTGGCTGAAGCCGCTCGTCGAGGGCGAGATCCGCTCGTTCTTCTCGATGACCGAGCCGGAGGTCTCGGGCTCCGATCCGACGACGCTCCGGACGCGCGCCGTCCGCAACGGCGACGAGTGGGTGATCGACGGGCACAAGTGGTTCTCCTCCGGCGCCGAGGGCGCAGCGTTCGCGATCCTGATGGCCGTCACCGATCCCGACGCCGAGCCGCACCGGCGCGCGTCCCAGATCATCGTGCCGGCCGACGCGCCCGGGGTCGAGATCGTCCGCCCCGTCCCGGTGCTGGGTCACGCGGGGCGCGGGTGGTCGACGCACTGCGAGGTGACGTACACCGGCGTCCGTGTGCCCGTGGAGAACACGCTCGGCGAGCCGGGCGACGGCTTCCGGATCGCTCAGAAGCGGCTCGGCCCGGGCCGCATCCACCACGTGATGCGCTGGCTCGGCCAGATGCAGCGCGCGTTCGAGCTGATGTGCGCCTACGCGCTCGAGCGCGAGACGTTCGGCTCCCGCCTCGCGGACAAGCAGACCGTGCAGAACTGGATCGCCGACTCCGCCGCCGAGATCCAGGCCTGCAGGCTGATGACACTCGACGCCGCCCACAAGATCGACCAGGGCGACGAGGCGCGCGTCGAGGTCGCCCTGATCAAGTTCTACGCGGCGCGTGTCCTCAACGACGTGATCGACCGGGCGATCCAGGTGCACGGCGCGCTCGGCCTGACCGACGGGACGCCGCTCGCGACCATGTGGGCCCATGCCCGGAGCGGCCGCATCTACGACGGTCCCGACGAGGTGCACCGGATGGTCGTCGCGCGGCGGATCCTGAAGGCCTTCGAGCAGGGAGACGGCTGGCGATTCCGCTGAACCGCCGTGTCACGCTGGCGGCGCGTCCGCTTGGCTTTCCAAAGGAATCGGACTTCACGATCGACGAGGTCGAGGTCGGCGAGCCCGGCCCCGGCGAGGTGCTCGTCAAGGCGCTCTACGTCTCGGTCGACCCGTACCAGCGAGGGCGGATGAGCCAGGCCCGTTCCTATGCCAAGTCCCTCGAGATCGGCGACATGATCACCTCGCAGGCCGTCGGCGAGGTCGTCGAGAGCCAGGATCCCCGCTTCGCGCCGGGCGATCTGGTCGTCGGGCAGCTCGGCTGGCAGGAGTACGCCGTCACCCGCGGCGCCACTCTGCGCAAGCTGCCACCGGGCCTCGAGCCGCCCACGCTTGCGCTCCACGTCGTCGGCGCGACCGGCTTCACCGCGTACTTCGGTCTCTTCGACGTCTGCAGGCCGAAGCCGGGCGACACGGTCGCCGTCTCCGGCGCGGCGGGCGCGGTCGGCCAGATCGTCGGCCAACTGGCGAAGCTCGCGGGGTGCCGGACGGTCGGCATCGCCGGCGGGGCCGAGAAGAAGGCCGACCTCCAGGAGCTGTACGGCTACGACGTCGCGATCGACTACAAGAACGAGGACGTCAAGGCCGCGCTGCCGAACGGCATCGACGTCTACTTCGACAACGTCGGCGGCGAGATCTCGCAGGCCGTCCACTCCCGCCTCAGCGTCGGCGCCCGGATCGCGATCTGCGGCCAGATCTCCCAGTACAACCTCGAGCGCCCGGAGCCGACCTTCCACCCGGGACTGCTGATCGTCTTCCGCGCGCGGATGGAGGGCTTCCTGGTCAGCGACTACGCGCACCGCTTCGAGGAGGCGGCGGCCCGCCTCGTCCGCTGGGTCGCGGACGGCACGATCCGCTACCGCGAGGACGTCACGGACGGGCTCGAGAACGCGCCGCGCGCCTTCATCGGCATGCTCAACGGCGAAAACCGCGGCAAGGCTCTCGTCCGAATCACAGGAACATGACAACCGAGGCACGAACCTCCGCTCCCACCGGAGCCGAGGACGTCGTCTGGAACCTCGACGACCTCTACGCAGGTCCCGACGACCCGGCTCTCGAACGCGACCTCGCCGGCGCGGTCGACGCCGCGCGGGCCTTGCGCGAGCGCTTCGCAGGCCGCGTCGCGGCGCTCTCCCCGGAGGAGCTCGCCGAGGCGACCCGAGAGCTGGAACGCCTGCTGGCCCGGCTGCAGCTGCCCAAGGTCTTCGCCGAGCTTCGGTTCGACGCAGACTCGGCGGACGAGGAGCGCGGCCGTCTCCTCCAGCACGTGCGCGAGCAGGAGACGCAGGTGGAGACAGCCGTGACGTTCTTCGAGCTCGAGTGGGCCGCGCTGTCCGACGAGGAGGCGGAGGGGAAGCTCGCGGATGCGGCGCTCGCGCCGCACCGCCACTTCCTCCGCTCGCGGCGCCGGTTCGCGGCGCACCTCCTCTCCGAGCCGGAGGAGCGGATCGCGTCGGAGAAGGCACTCACCGGCGCGAGCGCGTGGACGCGCCTCTACGGGGATCTGTTGTCGCAGCTTCGAGTCCGGATCGACGACGAGGACATCTCGCCGGACGAAGTGCGCGCCCGGCTTTCGCTGCTGGCCGACCGGGAAGAGCGGCTACGGCTCGGGGAGGCGCTGGGCGAGGCGCTCGAGCCGGGGGCGCGACTCCGCGCATTCGTGCTGAACACGATCCTGACCGAGCGGGCCACCGAGGACCGCCTGCGCGGCTACCCGACGTGGATCTCGTCCCGCAATCTCATGAACGACATTCCGGACGACGCGGTCGATGCGTTGGTGACGGCGACCGCCGATCGCTACGACGTCGCGCAGCGTCACTTCCGGCTCCGTGCGCGTCTGCTCGACCTCCCGCGGCTCACGAATAACGACCTGACGGCGCCGGTATCGGGCGCTCCCGCGCCGATGCGCTGGGACACCGCGGCGTCGCTCGTCGTCGACGCGTTCTCGGCCTTCTCTCCGCTCGCCGGCGAACGTGTGCGGCGTTTCTTCGACGACAGCTGGATCGACGCAGGGCCTCGGCGGGGCAAGGCCGTCGGCGCCTACTGCAGGATGCGTGTGCCGGGCGTCCACCCGTACATCCTCATGAACTACGCGGGCAGCCGCGGCGGCGCGCTCACCCTGGCGCACGAGCTCGGGCACGGCCTCCACGCCTCGCTGCAGGAGGAGCTCGGCTACCTCGACACCGAGGTCGCGTTGACCCTCGTCGAGGTGCCGTCCGTCTTCGCCGAGGCGCTCGCGTACAACGAGCTGTTCGACCGGGCGGACGACGCTCGCGACCGGCTCGACTTGCTCGTCGGGAGGCTGGACGACGCAGTCGCCACCGTCTTCTTCCAGGTCGCATACAACCGGTTCGAGAACGCCATCCACACGTCGCGCCGAAACGAGGGCGAGCTCTCGGTCGACAGGCTGAGCGCCCTCTACACCGCGGAGGTCGGACGGATGGGAGGCGACGCGCTCGAGCTGACTCCCGGGTACCGCCTGCGCTGGAGCGCGATTCCCCACTTCGCGCTCTATCCCGGCTACGTGTACGCCTACGCGTTCGGGTTCCTCGTCTCGCTCGCGGTCTACGAGCGCTACCGCGAAGAGGGCGAGACGTTCGTCGCGCCGATCCTCGACTTCCTGCGGGCCGGCGGCTCGCGGCCGCCGACGGAGCTGCTCGCAGAACTCGGCTTCGACGTCGGCGATCCGGGCTTCTGGGGGCGCGGCATCGACGCGATCGAGACGTGGGTGGAGGAAGCGGAGGCGCTCGCGGACTCCCTGTAGCGAGCCTATCCAGCTCCCGACGGTTCTACCGGTCGAGCGGCGGCGTCATGCCTTCAGCGCCTTCGACCCGGGGGCCGGGGACGCCGGGATATCGGAACTTCTCGGGCCGGCGGCCTGGCTGCACGACCCACGCCTGTCCGACCTCGTCGTCGCGGGCGGCGAGGAGAACGGCCTCGGCGACGTCCTCGGGTCGCAGCAGTGGGAAGCCCGCCGCACGCAGATTCTCGTACGCCTCCGGGTCGAGAAGCGGCGTCTCCACGATGCCGGGACAGACGGCGTTGATCCGGATGCCGCGTTCTTGCAATTGCGGTGCGACCGAGCGGACGAAGCCGACGACGAAGTGCTTCGTCCCCCCGTAGACCGGATCGATCTCGATCGTGGTCAGGGCCGGCAAGGGATGCGGTCACGACGATCGCGCTGCCCGGCTCGAGCACGCGCGCCAGGCGGCGGACGCCGAACACGACCCCGTCGACGTTCGCCCGAAGGATCCGGCGGTACTGCTCGTCGGTCACTTTCGCGACGTCGCCCTCGCCGGTGACCACGCCCGCGTTCAGGCAGGCGAGGTCGACCGGGCCGACGCGTTCCCACGCCCCCGGATCGGAGACGTCGAAGCCGTCGACGAGGTCGAGCACCTGCACCTCTACGGCGTCGCGCTCGAGCTCGGACACGATCGCCGCGCCGATTCCTGACCGTCCGCCCGTGACCAGGGCGCTACGAAACGGACGCGCCGGCAAAGCCGGCACGTCCTCTACTGGTCGGCGTCGCAAGCGACCGCCTCAGGAACGAGGACAACCTTGCCCACGTGCTTGCGCTCCTCGATCAGCCGGTGTGCGTCCGCCGCCTCGGCGAGCGGGAAGGTCGCGCCGACGATCGGCCGCACTGCGCCTTGCTCCCAGAGTGCGATGAGCTCGCCCGTCGCTTGCTGGACGAGCTCCGGCCGGTGCCGCATCAGCCGGCCGAGGTAGAAGCCGTACAGCCCGAGGTTGCGGCCGACGAGCAGCGCCGGGCTCAAGTCCTCCCAGAAGCCGCCCGCGTAGCTGATCAGGACGTGCGCGCCGAGGGGCTCCAGGACTTTGAGGCTCTGAGCCACCAGGTCGCCGCCGACTGGATCGAGGACGACGGTGGCGCGCACGTGGTCGGCGAAGTCCTCGTAGGAGTACGCCTCGTCCGCGCCAAGCCCCAGCGCGAACTCGCGCTTCTCCTCGGAGCTCGCGGTCGCGACGACACGCGCGCCCATGTGCTTGGCGAGCTGGACGGCGGCCGAGCCGACGCCGCCGGCAGCCGCATGGACGAGAACGGTCGCACCCGGCTCCAGTCGCACCTGCCGCGTCAGCGGGATGTACGCGGTCAGGAAGGTCATCAGGAAGAGGCGCCCTCCTCGAACGAGGCATCGTCGGGGAGCGGCACGAGCGAGTCCTCACGGGCGGTGACGAGCTCGGCGTACCCGGCGTCGGGCAGCGCGATCACGCGCCGCCCGTCCACCTCGCCGGAGATCTCGGTGCCCGGGATCGTCGGCAGCTCGGGCTGCTGGGCGTACTGGCCCTTCCGCACGAGCAGGTCGAGGAAGTTGATCCCGGCCGCGCGCACCCGCACGACCACCTCGCCATCGCCAGGCTCCGGGTCGGGAACGTCAGCGAGCTCCAGCCTCTCCGGCCCTCCCGTTTCGCGAAGGAGAACGGCTTTCAATTAGAGGCCGCAACCGCGGCCTCCGCGAACTGGTCGCGGAGCGCCGTCTTGCGGAACTTCCCGACCGCCGTCTTGGGGATCTCGGTGACGAACTCGATGCGGTCGGGCAGCCACCACTTCGCGAACTGCGGGGCCAGGAACTCGCGCAGCTCCTCCGCTGTCGCCGACTCGCCCGCCTTGAGGACGACGGCCGCAAGGGGCCGTTCCGTCCACTTCTCGTGCGGGATCGCGATCACTGCGGCTTCGGCCACGGCCGGATGCGCCATCAGCGCGTTCTCGAGCTCGACAGAGGAGATCCACTCGCCGCCGGACTTGATCACGTCCTTCGAGCGGTCCTTGATCTGGATGAACCCGCGCGGGTGCATAGAGGCGATGTCGCCGGTCTTGAACCAGCCGTCTTCGGTCCAGCGGTCGGCCTGCTCGGGCGTGTCGTAGTAGCCGGAGGCGACCCACGGGCCGCGTACCTCGAGCTCGCCCATCGACTCGCTGTCCCAGGGCACCTCCCGCTCCTCGTCGTCGCGTACGCGCACCTCGACGAGCGGGAGCGGCAAACCGGCCATCGCGACGACGTCGAACTTCGTCTCCTCATCCGCCTCGCGCAGGTCGCCGATGAAGTCCGTCTCCGACGCCACCGGCGAGGTCTCCGTCATCCCCCACCCCTGGACGATGCTCAGGTCGTGCCGCTGCTTGTACGCGGCGATCAGAGCGCGAGGCACCGCGGAGCCGCCGACGAGCATCCCCTTCATGTGCGAGAGGTCCCACTTGCCGGGATTCGCGTCGAGCAGCTGCAGCATCCCCAGCCAAATCGTGGGCACACCCGCCGTCCAGGTCACCTTCTCCTGCACGAAGTCCTCGAGCAGGCTCTCAGGATCGAGGTGCTGGCCGGGAAAGACGATCTTGCAGCCGAGCATCGCCGCCAGATAGGGGTAGCCCCACGCATTCGCGTGGAACATCGGAACGACCGGCAGCACCACGTCCTCCTCGGCGACGGGCAGGCCGAGCGGCGACGCCGTCGCGACGCCGAGCGTGTGCAGGATCGTCGACCGGTGGGAGTAGACGACGCCCTTCGGGCGGCCGGTGGTGCCGCTCGTGTAGCACATCGCCGCGGCCTCCCGCTCGTCGAGCTCGGGCTCGCGCCACTCGCCGGGATCGGCCGAGGCGAGCAGCTCCTCGTACGAGTCCTCCACGACGAACACGTGCTCGATGTCGGTCTGGTCCTTGAACTGCTCCCAGAGCGGAACGAGGCTGCGGTCGACGATCAGCGCGCGGTCGCCGGCGTGAGCGGCGATGTAGCCGATGTCGTTCGGGTGCAAGCGGAGGTTGAGCGTGTGCAGGACGAAGCCGCCGCACGGGACGCCGAAGTACGCCTCCAGGTGCTGGTAGTGGTTCCAGCAGAGCGTCGCGACGCGGTCGCCGCGCTCGAGGCCGAGCTGTTGGAGCGCCACTGCGAGCTGCTTCGACCGCCGCGCCAGGTCGCGCCACGTGTAGCGATGGAAGGTCTTGTCCGGGAGGCGGGTGACGATCTCCTTGTCACCGAAGAACGCCTCGGCGCGCCGCAGCAGCGGCGGCAGCGTCAGCTGGAAGTCCATCATCAGCCCCTTCATTGCCCGAATCGTCCTCGATTTCGGGGACGGCGGCAACCTGCGAGCAGAGGAACAGCTTCTGGCTCTGAGCGGCTAATTCGAATCGAGGAGCCAGGCCGCAATCTGCGCGCGGTGCTCCCGCGCGTAGCCGCCGAAGGCCTGGATCCACAGCGCACGCTTGTAATAGACGTGCAGCACGTGCTCCCACGTGAAGCCAATGCCGCCGTGCACCTGGATCGAGCGCTCGCACGCAGCGACCGCGGCGTCGCCGCAGTACGCCTTCGCCGCCGCGACCGCAATCGGCGCCTGCTCGTCGTTCTCGCCGACGCACCAAGCGGCCCAGTAGGCGAGCGAACGCGCGAGCTCCGTCTCGACGTACGTGTCCGTCAGCTGATGCGAGACGGCCTGGTAGACGCCGATCGGCCGCCCGAACTGCTCGCGGGTCTTCGCGTAGTCGACTGCGAGGTCGAGCACCTTCGACGCGATCCCAACCGCCTCGAGCGAGAGCGCGGCAAGCTGCTGCTCGCGCGACCCCTCCTCGTCGAAGAACTCCTCGCCGCGATTGGCGCGACCGGCCTCCTCGAACAGGACCGCGCGGTCGAGGAAGTCAAGCTCGGCGACGTCGGCGCGGCTCCAGCCGCCGTTCGCGAGCACCTCGCGCGCCTCACGCCGCAGCAGGTCCTGCTCTTCCGTGAACGCGAACTGCACTAGCGCGACCTCGGAAGCCCGAGCACCCGCTCGGCGATGATGTTGCGGAGGATCTCGCTCGTCCCGGCCTCGATCGTGTTGCCGCGGCTGCGCAGCTGCTGGTGGCGCCAATAGCCGTCGTCCTCGCCCTCGAGGATCTCCATCGCGAGCTTCGTCAGCCGCTGGTTCTGCTCCGACCAGTGCAGCTTCGCACCCGAGCCCTCCGGCCCCGGGATGCCGGTCTTGATCAGCGTTGCCAGCGCCCGGTTGTTCATCAGCTTCAGCGCCTGGAGCTCGATCCACTCCTGGGCGACACGGTCGCGGATGATCTGGTCGTCCGCCGCGCGCCGTTTGGCCAGCGCCACGAGCTTCGTCACCTGGAGCTCGAGCGTGCCGCCGAGCGCGAAGCCGAGCGTCCCGCGCTCGTGGAGGAGCGTCGTCATCGCGACCTGCCAGCCGCCGCCGATCTCGCCGAGGAGGTTCTCTCGCGGAACCTGGACGTCCGTGAAGAAGATCTCGTTGAACTCCGCCTCGCCGGTGATCTGGCGCAGCGGGCGCACGTCGACCCCGGGGGATTTCATGTCCACGATCACGTAGGTCAGACCGCGGTACCGAGGCGCCTCGGGATCCGTCAGCCCGATGAGGATGCAGAAGCTCGCGATGTGCGCGAACGACGACCAGACCTTCTGACCGTTGACGAGGAAGTGGCCGTCCTGCGGCTCGATTCGCGTCCGGACGGCGGCGAGGTCGGAGCCGGCGCCCGGCTCGGAAAAGCCCTGGCACCAGATCTCCTCCGCCGTCAGCATCTTGTGGAGGTACCGGTCCTTCTGGTCGTCGGTGCCGTGGGCCATGATCGTCGGGCCGGCCATCCCTAGCGCGATCACGTTCATGTGCTGCGGAGCCTCGTGACGGGCGAACTCCTCGAGCACGATCGCCTGATGGCTGTACGGCTCGCCCCGTCCGCCGTACTCCTCGGGCCAGGTCAGCCCCGCGTAGCCGGCGTCGTACATCTTCCGGCTCCATTCGGGTCCGGACTCGCCGGGGAGGTTGGCCGCGAGCCACTCTCGGACCTGCGCGCGGAACGCGGCCTCGTCGGGACTGTCGCGCAGGTTCATCGGTCAACCCTACCGCGGTAGAGTCGGCTCGTGGACGTCGACGGCCGAGCGGCGCTCGAGCGCTGGGAGGCAGCTCGGCCGGACAGCTTCTACGACGCGACGCCGTTCCTGCGGACGGCGCTGGCGGCACACCTCGGGGACGATGGTCTTGCCGCGATCGAGCCGAACCTTCGAGCGTTTGGCTCCTCCGTCGCGTCGGTCGTCGAACCCGCGGTCGCGGAAATAGAGAGCCGGCATCGCACACCGGCCGTCGACGACGCGCAGCGTGTCGCGTTCGACTCGGAGTACGAGGACGCGGGACGCGTCGTCTGGGCGTCGGGAGTCGTCGGTGCGCCCCCGTTCGAGCAGGCCGCGCTGCTCTACCTGCTCGCGCACGCCGGCGAGGGCGGGCATGCGTGTCCGGTCGTCTGCACCGCGGGCCTGGTGCGTGCGCTGCGCCGGCACGCGAGCGATGAGGTGCGCGATCGGTTTCTACCGCCGCTGCTCGAGACGGACTACGACCGCGGTCAGCGCGGCGCGCAGTTCCTGACAGAGATCCAGGGCGGTTCCGACGTTGGCGCGAACCGCGTCGAGGCGGTGCCCGACGGCGACGACTGGCGGATCTCGGGAGAGAAGTGGTTCTGCTCCGTCGCCGACGCCGACCAGTTCGTCGTGACGGCGCGGCCGCGCGGCGCGCCCGACGGGACACGCGGGATCGGCTGCTTCCTCGTCCCGCGCCTGATGGACGGCTCGGCCAACGGCTTCCGGATCCGGCGGCTGAAGGACAAGCTCGGCACACGCGTCCTCGCGACCGGCGAGATCGAGTTCGAGGGCGCGGTCGGCTATCCGATCGGCGCGCTCGAGGACGGCTTCCGGATCGCGGCCGGCGTCGTTCTCAACACCTCGCGCTGGCTGAACGCACTCGGCTCGACGGGGCTCATGCACCGGGCGTATCTCGAGGCGGCGAGCTTCTCGCGCTTCCGGACGGCGTTCGGCCGCCCGATCGCGGACTTCCCGCTCGTCCGCGAGAACCTCGCCGTGATGAAGACGGAGGAGCAGGCCGCCCTGGCGTCGACGCTCGAGCTGACGGGGCTCGTCGACCGCATCGACAGCGGCGAGGCCGACGAGGCCGACCTCGCGTGGCACCGCATCCTCGTCAGCGCGAACAAGTTCGTCACCTCGCTCGCGGCGACGCGCGCCTGCCGGCGCGGGATCGAGGCGCTCGGCGGCAACGGGACGATCGAGGACTTCTCGCCGCTCCCGCGCCTCTGGCGCGACGCGATCGTGTTCGAGAGCTGGGAGGGGACGCACAACGTCCTCTGCGAGCAGGTGCTGCGCGACCTACTACGGCTCGACGCCGTCGACCTCGTGCTCGAGCGGATCGGCGACGTCGACGTCGGCGACCTCGGCGACCGCTTGCGCCGGTCGATCGCGGACCCGGAGCGAGGCTCGCTCCACTTCCGCCGCCAGCTCGAGACGCTCGTGCGTGCGGTGCAGGCAGCGTCCCTTCGCCGCCTCGGGGAGAACACAGCGGCGGAATTCCATTTCCGGCGACACCTCACGCCGGGCTACGAGGCCGAACGGGACGCGGCCTACCCGCAGCTCGTCGACGCCGTCCTGGGAGACGACGTCACAGCGTGACGACGGAGCGGATCACATCGCCCGCCCTCAGGTCGTCGAATGCCCGCTCGACGTCCTCCAGTCCCACGGTCTTCGTGACCATCGCCTCGAGGTCGAGCTTCCCCTCGAGGGCCCACTGGGCGAGCCGCGGGAAATCCTCGGCCGGCCAGTGGTCCCCGCCGTGGGAGACGACGATCCGGAGGCGCCGGTCGAAGAGCATCCCGAGGTCGATCGAGGCGGCGGCCCCGGGCTGGGGCAGGCCGATGTAGACGAGCGTGCCGGCGTGGCCCAGCAGATGGAGGCCCTGCGCGACGGTCTCCGGTCGGCCGACGACGTCGAAGACGAAGTCGAGCCGCTCGGCCGGCCCGCCGTGGATCGCCCCGAAGCGCCGGGCGGCCTCGACCTTTCGCTCGTCGAGGTCGATCGCGTAGATCTCCTCCGCCCCGGCGATCCGCGCGCCCTGGACGGCCGACAATCCGACGGCGCCGCAGCCGATCACGGCCACACGCGCTCCCTCCCAGACTCCCGCGGTCTCGAGCACCGAGCCGACGCCGGTCGCGATCGCACAACCGATCAGGCACGCCTGCTCGGGCGGGAGGCCGTCGGGGACGCGCACCACCGCCGCCTCGTGGACCACCGTTCGCGTCGCAAACGTCCCCATCTGCAGCGTCTGCGCGAGCGCGCGTCCGTCCGGGAGGCTGAGGCGCCCCTTCGCCGCCGGCGGCGTCCGGCAGCGGCGCGGGTCGCCCCGCAAGCACCAGCGGCAGCGCCCGCAGGGCGAGCGCCAGCCGAGCACGACGCGGTCGCCGGGCGCGACACCCTCGACGCCCTCGCCGACCTCCTCGACGATGCCCGCGCCCTCGTGCCCGAGCAGGACAGGCAGCCGATGCGCCCAACCCGTCTGGGCGACGTGCAGGTCGCTGTGGCAGACACCGCTCGCCTCGATCCGCACCTCGACCTCGTGCGGCCCCGGCCGCGCGACCTCGATCTCCTCCAGCCCGTACCGGCCGACCTCGGTCAGGACGACGCCGCGGTTCACGTCGAGAGCCGCCGTCTGATCTCCTCGGACAGCGGCACGCTCGCTTCCGCGTCGTAGTCGTAGCCGACGAGGACGCTGCGCGCGTCCGCGATGACGCGACCGTCTGCCCGGATCTGGTGCTCGAGGTCGAAGCTCTTCGTCCCGATCCGGGAGCAGCGAGTGCCGACCTCGATCTGCTCCCCGACGCGAAGCTGCGAGCGGAAGTCGATCTCGACGCGCGCGAGGATGAACGGCGAGAGGCCGCCGAGCACGCCGATCCGCGCCTCCTCCAGATACGTCGAGAAGACCGCGTTGTTGACGTGGCCCATCGCGTCGCAGTCGCGGAAGCGAACGCGCTCGCGATGGACGAAGGGGTATCCGTCCACGTGGGCGATGCTAACCATGGCGCTGACGCACCAGTTGACCAGCGCGGTCGCGAAGCCACAGATTAGGCTCGCGGGGCGTCCACACTCTCCAGAAGGAGGCGGCATGGCTTGGAACGTCAAAGGAACGTACATCGAGACCTGCTCGTGCGACCTCTTCTGCCCGTGCAATGTGTCGCTCGCGCACGGCGCTACCTACGACTACTGCCGCGTCACGCTCGTCTTCAACATCACGGACGGCGAGGTGGAAAGCACGGACGTCAGCGGCCTCAAGGTCGCGGCGATCGCCGAGTCGCCGAAGGTCATGACCGATGGGAATTGGCGACTCGGCGTCTTCATCGACGAGACGGCGTCGGATGAACAGGCCGAGAAGCTCGTCGCGGTGTTCACGGGCCAGCTCGGCGGCCCGATGGAGGCGCTCGCCCCGCTCATCGGCGAGAACCTCGGCGTCGAGCGGGCTCCGATCGAAATCCAGGAGGACGGACTTCGCCACAGCGTCAAGATCGGCGACGTCATCGATTTCGAGATCGAGGACGTCGTCCCCTTCGGCGTGGAGACGGGAGAGCCCGTCCGGATCGTGGGCATGTTCCACCCCGTCAGCTCCGAATTCACCATCGCCGAGGCGAAGCGCTCGAAGATCAACGCCTTCGGGATCGAGTACGAGGGGAAGACGGGCCTGTCGACGTCCCAGTTCTCCTGGGCCGCCTGAGGCAATGATCGAGGCCGCGCACGCGAGACCCGCCGGGGCCGCGAGGCTCATGCCTACGCTGGCCGCTGTACGCGCGCGCCTCGGGCTGATCGTTCTGCTGTTCGCTCTCGCCGCCGCGGCCTGGTGGTTCACGGTCGATCGCATGCGCGGCATGGATGACGGCCCCGGCACGGACCTCGGAACGCTCGGATGGTTCGTCGGCGTCTGGGTCGTGATGATGGCCGCGATGATGTTCCCCTCCGTCTCGCCGACGGTCGCGCTCTACTCCCGCATGACGCGAAGCCGGGAACCGCTCGCGCCGCTCGTCTTCACCTCCGGCTATCTGCTGACGTGGACCGCCGCCGGAGTCCTCGCGTTCGGACTCTCGGATCTCGGGGGCAGCCTGCTCGGCGACGAGCTCGCCTGGGACAGGGCCGGACGTTGGCTCGCCGGCGGCGTCCTCGTCGTCGCGGCGCTCTACGAGCTCACCCCGCTCAAGGACGTCTGCCTGGGAAAGTGCCGGAGCCCGCTGGGGTTCCTGATCGGGTCCTGGCGCGGCGGTCTCTCCGGAGCGCTCCAGATGGGTACGAAGGCCGGTGCGTGGTGCGTCGGCTGCTGCTGGGCGCTGATGGCCGCGCTCTTCGCGCTCGGCGTGATGAGCATCGCCTGGATGGCGTTCGTGGCGGCTCTGATCGCGGCCGAGAAGACACTCCCCTGGGGCCGTGCGGTGACGTATGGAACGGCGGCGATCCTGCTCCTGCTCGGGGTGTTGCTCGTGGCGGCGCCTGACGCGATTCCCGGCCTCACGACCCCGGGCAGCGCCGCCATGAACTAGGGCTCGGCGAGGACTTCCTGCGCGATCGCGAACGCCGAGTTCGCAGCCGGGACGCCGCAGTAGATCGCGCTGTGCAGAAGGACTTCCTTGATCTCGTCCGGCGTCAGGCCGTTCCGGAGCGCTGCGCGGACGTGAATCGCCAGCTCCTCGTGGCGGCCGAGGGCGACCAGGGCGATCAGCGTCATGCAGCTGCGGGTCCTGCGGTCGAGGCCGGGACGCGTCCAGATCTCGCCCCACGCATACCTGGTAATCAGATCCTGGAAGTCGCGCGTGAAATCGGTCGTCCTCGCGGCAGCAGCGTCGACGTGCTCGTCGCCGAGCACCTCCCGCCGCACCCTCATACCTTCGTCGTAGCTCACAGGAACAAGAGGATCGTCGCGTTGAACTCCTCCGCTCGCTCGACGTTGACCAGGTGCCGAGCGTGCTCGAGGACGACGAGGCAGGTCTCGGGGATCTCGCCGGCAATCGCCTCGAGCTCGCCCGGCGGCGTCGAGGGATCGTCGGCCGCGGCGATCGCGAGCGCAGGGATACGGACGTCGCCCAGGATGCCGCGCACGTCCCAGTCACGCAACGCCTGGCAGCAGCGCGCGTAGCCCTCGGCCGGAGTGGCGACGAGCATCTCCCGGTAGCGTCGCACGTCGCCGAACTGGGGCGTGAACCAGCGCTCGAGCACGACGTCGGCGATCGCCTCGACACCTTGCTCCCGCACGACCTGGGTGCGTTCCTCCCAGAAGTCCCGCGTCGAGAAGCGCATCGACGTGCAGCAGAGGACGAGACGGTCGATCCGGTCTGGCACGTCGAGCGCGAGCCGCATCCCGACGGCGCCGCCGAGCGAGAGTCCGCAGAACGACACGCGCTCGAGCCCGAGCTCGTCGAGCAGCCCCACGACCTCCTGAGCGAGCTGGTCGACGCCGCTCACGTCGAGGAGGGGCGAGCCGCCGTGGCCGGGGTGGTCGTAACGGAGGACGCGGAACCGCTCGCCGAGCGCCGGGACCTGCGGGTCCCACATCGCCAGCGTCGAACCGAGCGAGCCCGAGAGGACGACGACGCGGTCGCCCTTTCCGTCGATGCGGTGGTGGAGCGTCACACCGTTCGGTAGAAGTCGAGGGCCCGGTCGACGAACGCGTCCGCAGCACCGAGATAGTCGCCGGGACCTGCCGCCTCGATCCCGAGCCGCTCCGCCTCGGAGAGCGTCTCGTCGCGAACGTTGGCGCGCATCCGCTCGGAGTCCACCTCGAGCCCCTCGAGCGTCTCGCGCATCCAAGCCGCCGCGCCGCCGGTGAGAGAGAGCGCGTCGGAGAGGGCTCCCCACTCCGCGTGCCAGGCCCCGGCTGCGCGTTCGTGCTCCTGCTCGAGCGCGGCGACGAGCACGCAGGCGGCGGCACGCGCCCGTAGTGCGCACGCGCGCGCGAGGGTCGAGCCGACCGGGTTCCGCTTGTGCGGCATCGTCGAGGAGCCGCCGCCTGTCGGCTCCCGCACCTCCCCCACCTCGCTCTGAGCCAGCAGCGCCACGTCGAGCGCGATCTTCGAGACGAACCCAGCGGCAACAGCGAGTGCGCCGCCGAGCTCGGCGACCGGTAAGCGCCGCGTGTGCCAGGGGAGGACGGGCTCGGGCAGGTCGAGCTCCTCGGCATACGCGTGCAGGACGTCGACGCCGCGCTCGCCGAAGGCCGCGAGGGTGCCGCCGGCGCCGCCGAGCTGGGCGGGCAGGCGCACGGCGGCCGTCAGTCGGCCCCGCGCGTGGACGACGCCGACGAGCCAGCTCGCCGCTTTCAGCCCGAACGTCGTCGGCACGGCCTGTTGCAGCAGCGTGCGCGCGGCCATTACCGTCGCGCGGTGGCGGTCGGCGAGCTCGGCGCACGCCGCAGCGAGCCGATCCAGCTCGCCGAGGATCAACGCGCCGGCGTCGCGCGCGACCAGCGCCGACGCCGTGTCGAGGATGTCCTGGCTGGTGGCGCCCCGGTGGGCGTGCTCGGCGTCCGCGCGCAGGACCCGAACAAGAGGCTCCACCGGATTGCCGACACGCCTCCCTTCCTCGGCGAGCTGCTCGACGTCAAGCTCTCCCCGGCACGCGGCCACGACCGCGTCGGCGTCTGCCTGCGAGATCACGCCCACGCGCGCCCCAGCGGCGGCGAGCGCCCGCTCCGCCTCGAGCATCGCCGCGAGCCACGTACCGTCGGAGACCGCCTCGCGCAGGGCGCGCGGCGAGAACAGCGCGTCAAAAGGCAAAGAACACCGTCTGCCGGTCGCCCTGGAGCCGGACGTCGAAACGCAGGGCGCCGTCCTCCTCGCGGGCGACGAGGGTCTCGCGGTCGTCGGGATCGAGAGCTTCCAGGACGGGATCGCTGGCTTCCGGAAAGTAGCAACGCGTCGCCAGGTGCCTCAGCAGCCCGCGCGCGAAGACGAGCACGTCCACGACGCCGTCGGGCGGCCGCTCCGTCACGAACTCGAACCGGCCCTCGGCGTCGGTGCCGCAGCGTCCCCACCGGGTCCCGTCGTCCCCCTGCTGCCAGACCTCCACGACCGCGTCCGGAACGGGATCGTCCGCGCTGTCGAGCACGCGGCCCGCGATGCGCACGCCGCCGCCCGGGACGACTTCGTTCTGCGTCCCGCGACAGAGGCCGATCGCGAAGAACGGGCCGACGGTCTGCGACGGCGTTCGACCGCTCATTCGAACGGCGTCGAGCGCAGGACGATGTCGAAGCGGTAGCCGAGCGCCCAGTCCGGCTGCGTCAGCTCGAGCTCGAAGCTCGCGATCAGCCGCTCGCGCGCCGCGGAATCACGCACCGACTGGAAGATCGGATCGAAGTCGAACAGGGGGTCGCCGGGGAAGTACATCTGCGTGACGAGCCTGCTCGAGAAGGTGCGCCCGAAGAGCGAGAAGTGGATGTGAGCCGGGCGCCAGGCATTCGGGTGGTTCTTCCACGGATAGGCGCCGGGCTTCACCGTCACGAACTCGTAACGGCCATCGTCGTCGGTGAGCGTGCGGCCGGCGCCGCTGAAGTTCGGGTCGAGCGGCGCGGGATGCCGGTCTCCCTCGTGCAGGTAGCGCCCGCCCGCGTTCGCCTGCCAGATCTCGAGCAGCGCATTCCGGACCGGTCGCCCGTCCTCCTCGAGCACGTGACCCGTGACGATGATCCGCTCGCCCTGCGGCTCGCCAGCGTGCTGTCGGGTCAGATCGTTGTCGAGCTCGCCGAGATCCATGTGCCCATAGACCGGGCTCTCGAGGTCGCGGAACCGCTCCGGGAGGACCACGAGCGGCCGTTTCGGCGCACGCAACGACGTGGAGCGGTAAGCGGGATAGTCGAGCGGCGGGTCGACGTCCTCGACGACGGTCACGGCGGGATCTTCGCTCACGCGCCGCTGCCCTTCGTCCGCAACCCGCGCAGCGCAGCCAGCTCGGCCTCCGTCGGCGGCTCCGTCTCCGCCACGTCCTCCGCCACGCGCAGATCCCAGCCGGTCGCGTCGCGAGCCTGCTCGGGCTCGACGCCCGGATGGATTCGTGTCAGGGTCAGCTCCCCATCCTCAGGCTCGAGGATCCCGAGGTCGGTGACGACGACGCGCACGCGGTCGCCGACGCTCGTCTTGAAGTCGAGCCGCTCGACGAACGCCCGCGGCGTCTGGCGCAGCATCACGAAGACGTCCCGCACCGACGTCGCGATCTCGGGCGCGCCGCCGCCGCCGGGGAGCCGCGCCTTCGGGCTGTCGTAGTCGCCGATCACCGTAGAGTTGAGGTGTCCGTGCCGGTCGATCTGGGCCGCGCCGAGGAAGCCGACGTCGATCCGCCCGCCCTGGAGCCAGTACGCGAACATCTCCGGGACGGAGACGACGGCGTCCGCGGTCTCGGCGAGCTCGCCGTCGCCGATCGAGAGCGGCAGCTCCTCGGGCTTCGCGCCGATCGTGCCGCTCTCGTAGATCAGGACGCAGCCGGGCGCATGGGTCGCGCGGGCAAGGTTCGCCGCCAGGCTGGGCAGCCCGATCCCGACGAAGCAGACGGTGCCGTCGTCGAGCCGCCGCGCGGCCTCGACGGCCATCATCTCGTCCGGCTGGTAAGCGGTCACGCGGGCACCGGGGCCTGAAGCACGTTCTCATCGATCCAGGCAGTGAAGCGGTCACGGTCGCGGGAGATCTCGTCCCAGTGGACGTAGAACTCGTTGTCGCGGTCGTAGTAGCCGTGCGCGTACGACGGGCGGGCGCCGCCCGGGACGACCGAGACGGCGTCGATCACCCAGGCGGGGAGCACGACGGCCCCGGGCCGAGGCTGCAGCTCGTCCACCACCTCCTCGACGGTGACGATCGACCGCGCCGACGCGAGCACGACCTCCTTCTGCACCCCGGTGATCCCCCAGAGCTGGACGTTGCCGCGCCGGTCCGCCCGCTGCGCGTGCACGATTCCGACGTCGGGCCGGTGCGCCGGCACCGCGGCGAGATCCTCGCCCGTGAAGGGGCATGCGATCCGCCTCACGTTCGCGCGCGCAGCGAGGTCGGTGTCGCGATAGCCGCGCAGCACCCCGAAAGGCAGCCTCGCGGCACCGGCGGCGTACGCGACCGCCATCCCCGCGTGGGAGTGCTCGACGAGCTCGAGCGGCCGCGGCCAGCCGTTCTCGACGGCATCGCGGAGGCGGTGGAGCGAGCCGACGCCCGGGTTCCCGCCCCACGAGAACGTCAGCTGCCGCGCGCAACCCGCGCCGATCAGCTGGTCGTAGACGAGGTCGGGCGTCATCCGGATCAGCGCGAGCTCGCGCCGTCCCTGCCGGATCAGCTCGTGGCCCGCGGCGTGCGGGATCAGATGAGTGAAACCCTCGAGCGCGACGGTGTCGGCGTCCCGGACGAGCGTCCCGACCGCCTCTCGGAGGGAGACGATCTCGGCCACTTATCGCGAGAGGTCGGACCTGCCCGACATCCAGATAGCCTAGTCGAGCAATGTCCGAACGCTGGGAGCCGCTGGGCGAGCTGGAGCAGCTGACCGAGCGCATGCGCCGCCTGTTCGACCAGACGCTCGGATTCTCGTGGCCTCCGCCGCCGAGCGACGCGGGCGGCTGGTCACCGCTCGTCGATGTCGAGGAGACCGACGACGCCTATGTCGTCGAGGCAGAGCTCCCCGGCGTCAAGCGGGACGAGGTCGAGATCGAGCTCCTCGGCAATGAGCTAGCGATCACGGGCGAGATCGGACAGCGCGAGCGAAAGGGGACGCTGCGCCGCCAGGCTCGTCGCACGGGCCGCTTCGAGTACCGGGTCACGCTCCCCGACCAGGTCGACCCCGACAGGATCGAGGCCAACCTGGCCGAGGGCGTGCTCACGATCCGCGTTGCCAAGTCCGAACGAGCGCAACGCCGCAGGATCGAGGTCAAGTCGTAGAGATCAGGCCGCGCGCGCCAGATCCGCTGCCGTGAGCGAGACCGCCTCGGCGAGCTCGCGTTCCAGCCGCGCCAGGGAATCGCGCTCGATCTGCCGGACGCGCTCCCGGCTCATGCCGAGCTCCCGTCCGATCTCCTCCAGCGATGCGGCCTCGCCCTCGAATCCGAAGCGGAGCTCGAGGACGCGCCGTTCCCGCTCGGGCAGACCCGCGAGCGCGCGGCGCACCGCCTGACGGCGGACCGCCTCGGCCGCTTCCTCGGCCGGGTCGGCCGCCTCGGGATCGGCGAAAAGGTCGCCGAACTCGCCGTCGCCGTCACTGCCGACGGGCTGGTTGAGGGACACGGACGCCTCGACGGCGGCGAGTGCCTCTTCGACGTGACGGAGCTCGATGCCCGTCGCCTGGGCCAGCTCCTCGGCGGTCGGCGGTGAGCCGCCTGCCACCTCGAGACGCTGCCGCGCGCGGGCCAGCTTGACCCGCCGCTCGTGCACGTGCGTCGGAACGCGGATCGTCGTCGACTGGTTCGAGACGGCCCGCTGGCACGCCTGGCGGATCCACCACGTCGCGTAGGTCGAGAACTTGAAGCCGCGGCGCCAGTCGAACTTCTCGACCGCGCGGTTGAGGCCGATGACCCCCTCCTGGATCAGATCGCCCAGCTGGAGGCCATGACCCTGGTAACGCTTCGCAATCGAGACGACGAGTCGCAGGTTGGCGTTGATCATGTGCTCCTTCGCGGCCGCGTCGCCGCGCTCGATCCGCTTCGCGAGCGCAACCTCCTCCGCGGCCGTCAGCAGCTCGTAGCGGCCGGCCGCGTTCATGAACAGCGTGAGGCTGTCGGTCGTCATCGGCGCCTCCGAAGGACGGAGGTCGAGCTCGTCGTCGGTCGGACGGACGACGTCCACGCCGCGCACCTCGAGCTCCGCGCGAAGATCGCCCAGCTCCTCCTCCTCGAGCTCGTGCTCGAGTGCGAACGCCTCCAGCGTCGCCTCGTCGACGACGCCGGCTTCCTCCGCCTCGTCGACGAAGGTACGGAAATCCAGTTCAGCAAGATTCGTCAGTTCTGTCACTCCCTTCAAGGTTCAGCCCGAGGTCCGGGCCGCAGCCCGGCGGCGCTCGAAGCGCTCGATCCGACTTCCGCTCGACACCTGCCGCTCGACGCCCGTGTAGGCGGGATGGCAGTTCGAGCAGACGTCGACCACGATCGCGGACTGTGTGGATCGCATCGTGAATGTGCTGCCGCACGAGGTGCAGCGCACGGTCGTCAGATTCAGCTCAGAATGGTTGTGCTGCAAAGAGGTTGCCTCCTCGTAGTTCGTGGCGCCCAGACGCGCTTCGGATGCGCCGGGCCGGCCGCCTCCATGTAAACGCGCAGAAGCCCGTCCTCATTCCCCGCTCTGGCTCCCTCGTTCGAGGGATGTTCGGCCTGCCGGCGCAAGGATGAGGACTGACAAATGTCTATTCGCATAGAGGAGGGAGACGGCGCACATTCCGCACGGAAGGGCACTGGCGATGGTACTGATCGCAACCGCGTTCGTGGGCGGCGTACGCGCGGCTGCGGCATCCCCTGCTCCGACGCGACCGACCGGGCTCTGCGACCTCCTGGCCCGCGTCCTGCGGCTCGACTGCGATCCCGCGCCGGCCTCCGAGCCGGCCTCCGAGCCGGCCTCCGAGCCCACCGCCGATCCGTCCGCGAAGGAGACGGCCGTTCGACGAACCGATCCCGTCGTCCGCTACGACCCGCGGCGGCTCACGGTGACGGTCGAGCGCGGCGTCTCGCGGCCGGCGATCGATGCGCTCTTCGCCCGTTCCCACGTCAAGCTCGAACGCGCGATCCCGCAGATTCGCGCGTACATGGTCGGCGTCGCGCCGGACCGCCGGACGATTGCGCTCAGGTCCCTCCGCGACTCTTCACTCGTCGCGACCGCGGAGAAAGAGCCGCTCGTCGACGCGCTGGCGATCATTCCCGACGACGACGAGTGGCCGCAGCAGTGGGGTCTGCGACTCGCTCGCTTTCCGGAAGCTTGGGGCGTGACACGCGGCTCGAGCGGCATCGTCGTCGCCGTGCTCGACACCGGCGTCGACCGCAAGCAGCCCGAACTGCGCGGCGCCCTTGTTCCCGGCTACGACTTCGCCAATAGCGATCCCGACCCGACCGACGACAACGGTCACGGCACGTCGGTGGCGGGGATCATCGGCGCCCGGGGCAACAACAGCGCCGGCTTGGCCGGCATCTGCTGGAACTGCTCGCTGATGCCTGTGAAGGTCATGGACGCGAAAGGCGTCGGTCTGGATTCCGAGATCGCGGCCGGGATCGTCTGGGCGGTCGACCACGGCGCCCGTGTCCTCAATCTCAGCCTCGGCGGACCAGGAGTCGCGGAGGACCTCGACAACGCGATCGCGTACGCGATCGCCAAGAACGCCGTCGTGGTTGCAGCGGCCGGGAACAACGGCACGACAGATCGGATCTATCCCGCCGCCAACCCGTCCGCCATCAGCGTCGCGGCGACGAACTCCGCCGATCGGCGCTACTCCTGGTCGAACTACGGCTCGTGGGTGCGGTTCTCAGCCCCGGGTTGCAACGTCGCACCGATGCGCGGCGGCAGCGACGAGATCTTCTGCGGGACTTCGTCCGCGACGCCCCTCGTCGCCGGCCTCGCCGCTCTCGCAGTGTCCGCGAACCCCAGCGCAACGCCCGCTGAGATCGCGGATGCGCTCCACCGGGCGGCCGTCCCGGTCGCCGGCGTCGTCCAGTACGGCCGGATCGACGCCGCGCGCACGCTGTCGGTGATCACGGCACGCTCGACGGCTGTCTTCCGCGGCACCGTCGAGGCAGGAGCGCGGGCACGAATCTTCTCCCTCCCCATCGCCGCAGGGCGAGTGACCGCGACGCTCACGTTCGGAGGAACGCAAAGGCTGGCCCTTTCGCTCTTCCTCGGCGACGCGTCGCGGCCGCTCGCCCAGATGCAGGGGCGGAGTCCGGTACGCATGGCGAGAGAACTGTCGAGCGGAACGATCCGGCTGGTGGTGAGCGGCGCGCCCCGAGCGTCGTTCGTCTTGACGGTCTCCTACGCGCGAAGCGGACCCTAGCGCGCCCGCGTGACCTTGGTGAGACCGACCGGGCGGTCGGCGTCGAGGCCCTTCGCGTGCGCGAGCGCCGCCGCAAAGAGCTGGCCGGGGACGACGGACAGGAGCGGCGCGAGGATCGGGTTCGGCGCCTCCGGTACCGGCAGGGTGTAGGCGGCGCCGTCGATCTCCGCGGCGGCGTTCCCGCTCGCGACGACCGTTGCACCGGCCTCGCGGACGCGGGCCGCGGCGTCCAGCACCGCCGGAAGGCTCTCGTCGCGCGAGGCGATCGTCCAGACCGGGAACAGCGCGTCGAGCGCGGCCACTGGCCCGTGGGCTAGGTCGGTGGCCGTCAGGGGCTCCGCGGCGACTCGGCAGGTCTCGGTCAGCTTCAGCGCCACCTCGCGGGCGGTCGCGAACTCGATGCCCCGGCCGATCACGTACATCCGCCCGACGTAGGCGAAGGCGATCGCCACCGCCGGCACGGCCCGCTCGAGGGGGCCGAGCGCATCCTTCAGCAGGTCGGCGACGCGACGAATCCCCTCCGCGATCTCGATTTCACGTCCGGCGGCGCCACCCGCCAGCAGCGCGAGCGCCGCCAGTTGGTTCACGTACGTCTTCGACGCGGCGACCGCGTGCTCGGGCCCGGCGGAGAGCGGCAGCGTCAGCTCGGCGGCCCGGCCGAGCTCGGAGTCCGGGTCGTTCGTCACCGCGACGGTGAGAGCTCCGCGTGCGCGCGTCCGGTCGACGTATTCGACCACGTCCGGGGTCTGTCCCGACTGGGAGAGGCCGATGACCACCGAGCCGGCGAGGTCGAGCGGCGCGTCGTAATAGACAGTCAGTGAGATCGAGTCGCGGAGCGCAGTCCACCCGGGCAGCAGCCCGAAGGCATAGACGCCGTACGACGCCGCCGCGTCCGACGTGCCGTGTCCGACGAGGCGTACGACGGTCGGCCGGCGATCGGCGAAGGCGCGCGCCACCGCGGCGAACTCCTGCTCGTGCTCGAGGAGGCGCAAGAGCGCCTCGGGCTGCTCGCGGATCTCCGCGAGGAACAGCTCGCCCGCCGCCACGGTCATCGCCCGTTTAGCCGCTCGCCGCTAACTGGGTCGAAAAGGTGCGCCTCGTCGGCCCGCGGCCACAACGCGACCCGCGCGCCCTGCTGCGGTGCCTTCCGCGCCTCGGTCCGCGCGACGAGCCTGGTGCTCTCGCCGTCCATCTCGGCGGCGCAGAACACGAAGGCGTCCGCGCCGACGTCCTCGACCACCTCGACCCGCGCGGGAATCCCATCCGCCGCGACCTCGAGCGATTCCGGCCGCAGGCCGACGACGAGGCTGTCGCCGCCGACCGAGCTCGGCACCGGCACCGGGACTCCGCCGAACGAGACGGAGCCGTTCGAGCCGAACGGGACCGAGCAGAGATTCATTGCGGGCGAGCCGATGAATCCCGCGACGAACACGTTCGCCGGACGCTCGTAGAGCACGCGCGGCGGCCCGCACTGCTGCAGGCGGCCATCCTTCAGGACGGCGACGCGGTGCCCGAGCGTCATCGCCTCCGCCTGGTCGTGCGTGACATAGACGGTCGTGATCCCGAAGTCGGCCTGGAGCGCGGCGATGTCGGCGCGCATTTGCACGCGGAGCTTCGCGTCGAGGTTCGAGAGCGGCTCGTCCATCAGGAAGACGCTCGGCAGCCGGACGATCGCGCGGCCCATCGCGACACGTTGGCGCTGCCCGCCGGAGAGCTGCGCCGGCTTGCGCGCGAGGTACTCCTCGAGGCCGAGCAGCTTGGCCACCTCCAGCACCCGCCGCTCGCGCTCCTGTTTCTTCACCTTGGCAACGCGAAGGGGGAAACCGATGTTGGCCGCGACGGTCAGGTACGGATAGAGCGCGTAGTTCTGGAACACCATCGAGACGTCGCGCTGCTTCGGAGGGATGTCCGTGACGTCGCGGCCACCGATCACGACCGCGCCGGCGTCGACCTCCTCCAGCCCGGCGAGCATGCGAAGTGCGGTCGTCTTCCCGGATCCGGACGGACCGACCAGCACCATGAACTCGCCGTCCTGGATATGCAGCTCGAGCGCGTCGACCGCGGGCGCGTCCGTGCCTGGATAGATCCGCGTCGCCTGGACGAACCGGACGTCAGCCAACGCTCGTCACCCCCTCCACCCGTGAGAACGCGGCGCCGAGCTCGCTCCGGACCCGATCTTGCGCCGCCCTCTCCGCGCCGAGCTCGTCCAGCCCGCGGAGGGCGGCGCCGGCGATCGCGGGGGACGCGGTCGGGCGAACGGTGATCTCGGGCCCCGTCTCGCGGAGACCGGCCTCGATCTGGGCGAGGAGGTCGCCGTCCACGTCCTGGAGCACGCCGCCGCCGAGCAGGACCTCGACCGGCTCGCCGGCGAGACCGAGGCGGGTCAGCGCCACGCGAGCCAGCGCGACGACCTCCTCCGCCAGGCGCTGGACGATCCGGGCGGCGACCGCATCGTCCGCAGCTTCGGACAGCACGAGCGGCGCGAGCTCGATCACGCGCCGCTGCGAGATGCGGCCGACGTGGATCGCCTCGGCGAGCTCCGTCGGCGTCTCCAGGCCGAAGTGCGCGGGAACCTCGTACTCGAGGCTCGTCCGCGGGCCACGGCCGTCCTCGCTTCGGGCGGCCGCCGAGACGGCCGCGAGACCGAGGTCGTACCCTCCGCCCCAGTCGCCGGTGATCGCGCCGAGCGCCGGGAAACGCGCATGCCGGCCGTCCGGCGCCACGCCGACGCAGTTGATTCCGGATCCGCAGGTGATCGCGACGCCCCAGCCGCGCTCGGTGCCTGCACGGAGGACGGCGAAGGTGTCGTTGCCGACGCAGACGCGCTCCGCCCAGCCACGCCCGGCGACGGCGGCCCTGAGCGCCTCTTCCTCGGCCGGGAAGTCGACACCCGCCATCAAGAGGGCCGCGATCTCCGCGGACGGGCCGCCGTTCCGCGCGACCCCGGCGCTTCGCTCGGCGTCGTCGAGGAGACGTTCGAGCACCGCCAGACTGCCGTCCACTCCCAGGTGCTGAGGAGAGCTCTGCGGTCCACGGACGAGCGCGAGCACCGCCCCGTCGATCGACACGAGTGCGAGGTCCGTCTTCGAGTTGCCGCCGTCGACGGCGAGGACGGCCACAGGCGCCGTCATGCGATCCGCTCCTGCGCGTGGGCGAACTGCGGGAGGTGCGCGGCGCCGGCCTCGAGCAGCCGGTCGACGAGCTCTTCGGCCGGCGCGTACTGGCTGATCAGCGGATGAGTCAGGAGCGCCTTCCGCGCGATCGCCGGGTCGCCGCTGGTCGCCGCGGCGACGGCGAGCCGCTCGTACGCCGTCACGTGCTGCGTCAGCCCGAGCAGCTCAGGCGCGACCGGCGGCTGCGGCAGCGGCGCGGCGCCGTGCCGGTCGACATGAGCCGGCACCTCGACGACGTCCTCCTCGGCGAGTCCGCCGATCGTGGTGCCGTTGCGGACGTCGACGACCTGGACGTCGCCGGTGTCCGCCGCGAGCGAGCCGACCAGGCCGATTGCGCACTCGCTGTAGAAGGCGCCGCCGCGCTGCTCGAGGAGGGGCGGTTTCTCGGTCAGCTTCGGGTCGCGGTACATCTGGAGTAGCTCGCGCTCGATCTTGGCGACGGTTGCCGCCCGCGGAACGCCGTCGAGCTGCTCGGCCAGCACGCGATCGTGCGCATAGAAGTAATGGAGGTAGTAGGACGGGACGGCACCGAGCTCGTCGAGGAGCCGGCCGGGGAGCCCGTTCTCGGCTGCGATCTCCTCCCCGTGCTCGGCGAGGAGGGTCGGGAGCACGTCCTCCCCGTCGAGCCGGACGAACCGCACCCAGGACAGGTGGTTCAGCCCCACCTGGTCGATCTGGACGCGCTCGGGCTCGACGCCGAGCCGTCGGGCGAACGAGCGCTGAAATCCGATCGCGACGTTGCACAGCCCGATCGCGCGGTGGCCCGCATCGAGCAGGGCGCGCGTGACGATGCCGACTGGGTTCGTGAAGTCCACGATCCACGCGTCGGCCGCGGCTCGCTCCCGCACGCGCTCGGCGATCTCGAGCACCACGGGCACCGTCCGGAGCGCCTTCCCCAGGCCGCCTGCGCCGGTCGTCTCCTGGCCGATGCAGCCGCACATGAGCGGGACGGTCTCATCGGAGAGCCGGGCCTCCTGCCCGCCGACCCGGATCTGGATCAGGACGAAGTCGGCGCCGTCGACTGCGCGGTCGAGGTCGTCCGTGACGACGAGCTCGCCGTCGTACCCCTGGCGCGCCAGCATCCGCGCAGCCAGCCCTCCGACCACCTCGCGCCGCTCGGCGTCGATGTCGTGGAGGACGAGCTCGCGCACGTCGATCCGCTCCCGCTCGCGCGAGAGTCCGGACACCAGCTCCGGCGTGTACGTCGACCCGCCGCCGATGACCGCAATTTTCAGCCCTTCACCCCCGTCAGCGTCACGCCCTCCACGAAAGCGCGTTGGGCGAGGAAGAACAGGACGATCACCGGCGCCATCACGAGGACGGTCGCCGCCATCGTCAGGTTCCACTGCACCTGGTGCAGGGAGCGGAACTCGGACAGGCCGATCGACAGTGTCCAGTGGCCGGGTGCCTCGCCGACGTAGAGGAGCGGCAGGAAGAAGTCGCTGAACGTGTAGAGCACCGAGAAGATCGCCACCGCGGCGATCGCCGGCTTCGCGAGCCGCAGGACGACCGTCGTCAGGATTCGGAGCTCGCCGCAACCGTCGACGCGCGCCGCGTCCAGGTACTCCTCCGGGATCGTGAGGAAGAACTGGCGCAGCAGGAAGATCGAGAACGCGTCACCGAACCAGTTGGGGATGATCAGCGGGCTCAGGTTGCCGATGAAGTGCAGCCCCGTTGCGTCCCCGAGCTTCGACCAGAACACGTACACCGGCACGACGGAGACCTGCGGCGGCAGCATCAGCGCCACCATCACGACCATGAAGGCGACCTCCCGCCCGCGCCAGCGCAGCCGCGAGAGCGCGTAGGCGACCGGAATGCTCGCGACGAGCAGACCGATGGTCGCCAGGCCCGAGTAGATCATCGAGTTCAGTCCCCAGCGCCAGAAGGGCGACTTCGAGAAGACGTCGGCGAAGTTGCTCCACTTGAACGGGTGAGGCCAGAGATGCGTGGAAAGCGCCTGCTCGTTCGTCATCAGCGCGGTCAGGACGATGAACACGAAAGGCGCGAGGAAGATGACCGCACAGACGATCAGGAGGCTGTGGTTGGCGACGCCGAGCAGGAAACGCCGCCGCCGCACTTCCGGCGGCAGCTTCCGCCGCGTCACCGCAGGGCGCGCGGGAAGCTCGACGCTGGCACTCGTCATCAGCGCCCCGTCCCCTGGTAGTGCACCCAGCGCCGCGAGTTGACGATGATCAGGAGCGTGATCGCGAACGCGACGCCGAGGAGGACGATCGCCATCGCGGACGCGTAGCCCATGTTGAAGTACCGGAAGCCGTGCTGGTACAGGAGAACGGGATAGAACAGGGTGGAGTTCTCCGGATACCCGAGTGTGTTCTCGTTCGAGCCGGCCTGCGACGCCTGACCCGCGGCGACGTTGGCCGCGACGTAGGCCTGTGTGAAGTACTGCAGACCCTGGATCACGCCGATGACGACGGCGAACAGGATCACCGGGCTGACCGATGGCAGCGTCACCCAGCGCAATCGCTGGAACCAGCCGGCGCCGTCGAGGTGCGCGGACTCATAGAGCTGCTTGGGCACGTCGAGGATCGCCGCGAGAAAGATGATCATCGTGTTGCCGACGCCCCACATGGCGAGCAGGACGAGCGATGGCTTCGACCACGTAGGCGAGTGAAACCAGAGCGGACCGTGGATGCCGAGATGGCCCAGCAGGTTGTTGAGCGGCCCCGTCTCGGGGTTGAGCAGATAGACGAAGCCGAGCGTCGCAGCCACCGGCGGCGCGAGCGCAGGAAGGTAGAAGACGGTTCGGAAGAACCCGGCGCCTTGCTTCGCGCGCGCGAGCATCACCGCGACGCCGAATGCGAACAGCACCTGGAGCGGAACGCCGACCGCGATGATCCAGAGCGTGTTCCTGATCGCCGGCCAGACCTGCGGATCGCTGCCGAACATATAGCGGTAGTTGCCCAGGCCGACCCACCTCGGCGGCGAAAGCAGGTCGTAGTGCGTGAACGACAGGTAGACGCTCATGACGAGCGGGTAGCCGAAGAAGATCGAGAAGCCGACGATCCACGGGCTCATGAACAGCAGAACGAGCCGGCGGCGGCGCCACGCCGCCTTCCTCTTGGCCCGAGTCCGATCCAGAACCAGCGGCGCGGGGGCGGCAGTAGCCGCCCCCACTTCAGTCGCTGGCGAGGAGAGACTCAAGGCACGCCGCCCCCACCCTGCTTGAGCTGAGCGTCGGTCTGCTTGTCGACCTTCTTCAGGCCGCCTGCCAGGTCACCGGCGTGGCCCGCCTGGTACTTGTCGATGAAGTTGTTGAAGAACGTTCCGAACGCGCTGCCGACCGGCGTGATCGGGAAGGTCGTGTTTTTCGGATTGGCGAAGATCTTCAGGAACGTCGCGAAGTGCTTGTCCGGCTTGATCTCCTTCGACGTCAGCGACGCCCTGGTCGTCGGGACGTTCCTGATCCCGTTCGAGAACTGAGCGAGCGGATGGCTGTCCGTCGTCAGGTACTTGACGAGCGCCCAGGCCTCGGCCTTGTGCTTGGTCGTCTTCGGGATGCCGATGATCGTGCCGTTGACGTTGTTCGAGCCGTAGAGACCCATGTGACTCTTGTCTACCGGCATCGGCGCGGTCGCATACTTGAGCTCGGGATGCTCGGCGGCGATGAACGCGACGCGCCACTCGCCGTCGATCTGCATCGCGAGCTTGCCCGTCTCGAACGCGTTCGAACCAGAGAACTCGTCCCCGACCTTGGCTTGCCAGCGCTTGAGCTTGTCGGCGCCGTACCAGTCGATCAGGCTCTTCGACCAACGGAGGTACTTCGCCCAGGCGGGGTCTTTGGAGAGGTTCGACTTGCCCTTGCTGTCGAGCCATTTCGCACCGAAGAGGTGGCCGTAGTTCACGGGCGAATTCTCGGCGTAGAACGTCCGCACGGGGTTGTAGCCGACGACCTTGAGCGATCCGTCCTTGTTCTTCTGCGTGAGCTTCTTCGCATCCCGCGTGAGCTCGTCGAATGTCTTGGGCGGCGCGGTCAGCCCCGCCTTCTTGAACAAGGTCGTGTTGTAGTAGAGGCCCCACGTGTCTGCGAGGAACGGCAGGGCGCATTGCACACCCTTGTAGGACGTGTAGTAGACGGACGTCTTCGGGAACGTGCTGAGGCTGATGTGATCCTTGTCGAGCAATGGGCGCAGGTTGATCCACGCGCCCGACGTGCAGTAGTTGCCGACATTCGTCGAGTCGAACGAGCTGGTCACATCCGCCGCGTTGCCGCCACGGATCGCCGCGACGATCTTCGGGTCGTCGATGCCGCCGACGACGCTGATCGAGACCTCTGGATGCTTCCGGTCGTACTCCGCGACGATCTTCTTGAAGACGCTGAGCTCACGGGACGACCATCCGACCCACACCTTGAGCTTCGTCGTCTTCGTCGTCTTCGTGCCCGACGCCTTCGCCGAGCCTCCGAACTTCGCTGCGCTCGCCGCACCGGCCGCGACGGCGAGGAGCAGGAGAATCACCGCTCCGCGTCTCATGAATCGCCTCCCGGGTCGTCTGGTTAGGAACCTAAACCAGAGTGACCCTACGACTTCGTCTCCATGGAGTCAAGCTAGGAGCCGCGGTGAATCTTCGTTAATGTTCTTGACGAGATGGTGACGCAGCGCGCGACCCCGCCACTCCTCAAGCATCTCAACGAGCGAACTGTACTCGAGGCGATCCGCTCCGGAGGGCCGATCTCCCGGGCCGAGATCTCGCGCCGGGCCGGGATCTCGAAGCCGACGGTGTCGCTTGCGCTCCAGTCGCTGCTACAGGCGGGCCTCGTCCGTGAAGCGCTGACCGATCCGGCCGGGCCCAGCTACGGCGCCGTCTTCTTCGAGCCCGTGCCCGACGCGGCGTTCGTGCTCGGCCTCGACCTCGGCGCGAGGTTCCTCCGCGGGGCGGTTTGCGACCTGGCCGGCGAGATCCGCGTTCGCCAGGACGTCGAGCTGCGCGGTGCCGACGCCGAGGGAGCCCTGGAGGCGATGGTCTCGCTGCACGAGTCGCTGATCGCGGCGAGCGGGCTGCCACCCGAGCGGATCGACGGCGTCGTCGTCGGGGTCCCCGGCGTCGTCGACACCCGCAGCGGGACCCTGCGCCTTGCGACGAACGTCCCGGGCCTCGAAGGACGTCCCTTCGGCGACGAGCTCCGGGATCGGCTCGGCGTCGTCGTCACGCTGGAGAACGACGTCAACCTCGCAGCTGTCGGCGAGCAATGGCTCGGAGTCGCACGGGGGATCGACGACTTCGCCTTCCTCTCCGTTGGCACCGGCCTGGGCATGGGGCTCGTCGTCGGCGGCGAGCTCCATCGCGGTCACCACGGCGCCGCCGGCGAGGTCGACTACGCGCTGGGCGGAATCGCCGATGAGGTCGATCCGTCCGCAGCAGGCGTCGCGGCGCTCGCTGCGCGCCTCGTCGAGGACAGCTCCGGCGGCGCCTCGCTCACGCCGCCGTACGAGGCGCGCGCGATCTTCGCCGCCGCACGTAGCGGTGACAGGCTCGCGCGCGCAGTGGTGGAAGAAACGGCCCGCAGGATCGCGGCGCACATCGCTCCGATCGCAGCAGTTGCGGACGTCGCGCTCGTCGTCCTCGGCGGCGGTATCGGCGCGAACGGCGACCTCCTGCTGGAGCCTGTGCGCAACCTGCTCGCCGGCTGGATGCCGTATCCCCCGCACGTCGAGATCTCGAGCCTGGGCGAGGCGGCCGTGCTGATGGGCACGCTGGCCGTCGGCCTGCGCTCGGCGCTCGACAACGTCTTCGTGAACCGCCCGAACGCAGCCCGCGTCTAACTCTCGCGAAGCACGTAGCCGACGAGCCGCACCGTCTGGATCAGGGGCGGCCCGAGCCGGTCGAGCTTCTTCCGGAGATAGCTGACATACGTCTCGACGGTGCTCGCGTCGTCGCTCGACGTGTCGCCCCAGACGGCATCCTGGATCTCCGCCTTCGAGACCACGCGGCGCGGGTTGAGAAGGAAGAACCGAAGCAGCTCGAACTCGGTCGGGGTGAGCTCGACGGCGCGGCCGTCGCGGACGACCTCGTGCGTCGCCTCGTCGAGGACGACGTCCGCGAACGTCAAGTCGCCGACCGAGCCGCCGCGCGTCCGGCGGAGGATCGCCCGCGCCCTCGCCACCACCTCGGACGGATCCGCGGGCTTCAGCACGTAGTCGTCTGCCACCTCGAGACCCGCGACCCTGTCCTCGACGGTCTTCGCCCGTGTCACGATCAGGATCGGCGTGCCCCTGCGGCCCGCGAGGTGCCGTGCGAGCTCGAGACCGGCGCCGTCGGCGAGGGTGGGATCGAGGAGGACGAGATCGGGCCGGAACTCATCGACCGCCCGCTCGGCGCCGTCCCGGTCGGCCGCCTCCCGCGTGGCGAACCCTTCGCGGCGAAACGCCGAGGCCAGCGCATTCCGAGCCCAGTCCTCCGCATCGATAAGGAGCACGCGGATCATTCCTCTCAGGTTTCAGGCGTCCCCTAAGACGCGGCTAAGACGGTCGTAAGCAGTCCTTAAGGATCTAGGCGGTCAGGCCCGAACGACCTACACTCGACCGACGAGGTCCGTAGCGACGATCGGCCGCTGGAGCACGCGCCGTCCGTGGCGCGCGATCGCGGTCTGGCTCGCCTTCGTCGCGGTCGCGGTCGCCGCGCTGATCGCGACGGGGACGGAGTCGCTCGAGAACGGGGCGATCGGCGAGTCCGCGCGCGGCTACACGATGCTCGACGAGAACCGGCTCTGGCCGCCGCCGCACGAGGTCGCGTACCTGCACAGCGACACCCTGCGGGTCGGCGGTCGGGCCTTCGGCGCGGCGATCCGGGACGTCGTCCGCCGCATCGGCACCGACGGTGTGGACGTCGCAGCTCCACGCTTTTCCCGTGACGGCCACTCCGCGCTCGTCGTCGCCTCGCTCCTCGACATCTCCGCGGAGCAGGTCCACGACGCGATCCTCTCGGCTGCTCCGGCGCACCCCGGGGTGACGATCGAGGAGACGGGCGACATCACCGCAAGCGACGCGAGCGACCAGGCCAAGAGCGACGACCTCTCGCGCGCCGGGGTGCTGTCCGTCCCGGTCTCCCTGCTCGTGCTCCTGTTCGCCTTCGGCGCGATCGTGGCGGCGTTCGTGCCGCTCCTGCTCGCGTTGACCGCGGTCGCAGCGGCTTTCGGGCTACTTGGGCCGATCAGCCAGGCGATCCCGATCGACGACAGCGTCGAGACGGTGCTCGTGCTGATCGGGATGGCGGTTGGCGTCGACTACGCCCTCTTCTACGTCATGCGCTCGCGCGAGGAACGCCGTCGCGGACGGCCCTCTCACGATGCACTCGAACGGACCGTGCGGACCTCAGGCCGGACAGTGATCGTCTCGGGCACGACGGTCATCATCGCCATGGCCGCGATGTTCCTGGTCCGCGCAAAGGTCTTCGACAGCCTCGCGGTGGCCACGATCACGGTCGTCGCGTGCGCCGTCGCCGGGTCGGTGACCGTCCTGCCGGGCCTGCTCAAGCTGCTCGGGACACGGATCGACCGCGGACGCATCCCGTTCCTCCCGCATCTGCGGACGGATCAGACGGACTCGCGCTTCTGGACGACGGTCGTCGACCGCGTGCTGCGACGGCCGGTCCTCTCGGTCGCGCTCTCCGCGGGGCTCCTGGTTGCCCTGGCGCTGCCCGCGCTCGGGCTGAAGGTGACCTCGCCCGATGACACCACCCTCGTGCCGCAGAACGTCCCAGCCCTGCGCGCGCTCGCAGACGTTCGCAGGGACTTCCCCGGAACGGCGGAGCCTGCGCGCGTCGTGGCGACCGTCCCGCAACAGTCCTGGGAGGCTTTGCACTTCGAAGGCCTCCGCCTCGCACGGCTCGCGGTCGCCCGCGGGATCGCTCACGCGCCCGTAAGCGCGACCTCGAACGACGACGGATCGGCCGCCGCGCTCGCGCTGCCGCTCGCCGGTGCCGGCAACAACAAGCAGAGCCGCCACGCGATCTCCGTCCTCCGGCACGAGCTGATCCCGCAGACGATCGGCCGCATCCCGGGCGTCAGGACCGCCGTCACCGGCGTCGTGGCGGAGGACGTCGACTTCACGCACCAGCTGAAGCACGGCCTTCCGTACGTCCTCGTCTTCGTGCTCCTGCTTGCCTTCCTGCTGCTGCTCGTCACCTTCAGGTCGCTCGTCGTCCCGGTCAAGGCGATGATCCTCAACCTGCTCTCGGTCGGTGCGTCATACGGCGTGCTCGTCCTCGTCTTCCAGCACCACTGGGCGGAGCCGCTCCTCGGCTTCACCTCGAACGGCGCGATCATCTCGTGGCTGCCGCTCTTCCTCTTCGTCGTCCTCTTCGGGCTGTCGATGGACTACCACGTCTTCATCCTCAGCCGCGTCCGGGAGGCGGTCGACTCGGGCATGCGCAGCGACGACGCCGTGCGCTACGGGATCACCGCCACGGCCGGCGTGGTCACGAGCGCCGCACTCGTGATGTTCGCCGTGTTCTCGATCTTCGGCTCGCTGTCGGCGCTCGACATCAAGCAGGCGGGAGTCGGACTTGCAGCCGCCGTGCTGATCGACGCGACGATCGTCCGAGCCGTCCTGCTGCCGGCCTCGATGAAGCTCCTCGGCGACTGGAACTGGTACCTGCCGCGCGTGCTCCAGCGGCTGCCGGGAAGCAAGCTCGAGGCCCCGCCGGCCCGCGACCCGGCCTGAGCCTCAACTCACGGACAGTCGCTGCAGGTGAGCAGGCGGCCTGTGGCGGTCAGCGTCAGCGACGAGGGCCTCTGGCCGCCGTAGAGATGGCCGATGACGATCGGCCGGTTCGGGTCGCCTTCCTCGAACTGGATCACGGTCTCGTCGCCGTCCGGCAACACGACTCCAAGGACGTGTCCGGCCCCGTCGTAGCTGTAGGCGGTCGTCTCTCCGCGAGGGTCGGTCACTGCAACCAGGCGGCCGAGCGAGTCGTAGGCAAGTCTGGTCGAGCCGTCCGAGCGCGCAACCGCGACCAGCGATTCATCCCGGTCGTACGTGTACTCGACCGTGTCGCCGCTCGACCCGCGGCTCGCGAGGAGGCTCCCGCGTTCGTCGTACGTGTACGCCGCCGTCTCGCCGGAGACGTCACGCCGCACGACGCGCCCCGGACGGTCGTACTCGTACTCGATCGTCCAGCCGTCCTGCGCCCGCGCGAGCGTCACGTCGCTCCGGCTGTCCCAGCCGAAGGAGATGGTCTGCCCTCCCGAGGAGGCGTCGACGAGGTTGTCCCGGCGGTCGTACGAGTAGTCGGTCGTGTTTCCGTCGGCTTCCTCGACGCGTACGAGGTTCCGGTCAGAATAGGAGAACCGGGTCGTCCGTCCTCCGGCCGCGACGGCGACGACTCGATGCTCGTCGCGCCGCCGCGCGCATCCGCGAGCGAGACGATCCTGCCGAGGACGTCGTAGGTGAACATGGTGCGCGTGCCCGGCGCCGGCGACGGGAAGCGGATTGTCAAGCAGCCGGCGGGCGCTGAAAGGAGCTTGGGCGAAGGCTCTCGAGCCGCTCCTGGACGGCGCGGCGCGCGTCGGCGAACACGCACTCCTCCCGGAAGAGCTGGAACTGCGCGTTCGCGGCCTGGGCGAAGGCGTCGAGCTGGAACGCGATCTCGCGCGCGCTGAGATCGGGATCGAGCTCCCCGGCCTCCTGGGCCTGCTCGACGGCGTGCTCGAGGTACGAGAGCCACGACCTGATCATCTCCTCGATCCGGTCCCGGACCGCCCCGGGCCGGTTGTTGAACTCGAACGAGGTCGCGGCGAAGAAGCAGCCGCCCGGAAAGACCTGTCTCTCGGCGTAGTCGATCATGCGGTCGCACAGGGCCCAGACGCGCGCGAGCCCCTTCGGCGCCGTCCGCGCCGGGTCGATCACCTCGGCGACGAACAGCGAGGCGGCGTGGTCGACCGTCGCAAGCTGGAGCTCCTCCTTGGAGCCGAAGTGCGCGAACAGGCCGCTCTTGCTCATCCCGGTCGCCTCGGCGAGCCGGCCGATCGAGAGCGGCTCGAGTCCCTCCTCGGTCGCAAGCGCCGCCGCGGTCTCGAGGATGGCATTCCTGGTGCGCTCGCCCTTCGTGATCAGCACGGTCGTTTGATTGTAACTCCTTTAGCGAAAGGGTCTAGTCGTTTCGGGTTGACAGGAATAGTACGATCGTTCTATTCTATGCGCATGGCGATCGACCACTTGCAGATTCCGGTGCGAGACTACGGCAAGAGCAAGCACTTCTTCGAGCAGGCGCTCCGGCCGCTCGGGTTCGTCGTCCTGCTCGACTGGCCTGACAAGCGCAGGACGTACTTCGGCCTGGAGCGCGAGCCGAGCTCGCTCTGGCTCGCCGAATCGACCGCGGCGGGCAGCCTCGAGGTCACGCTTTCCGCCGAGGACTCCGATTCGGTCGACGCCTTCCACGCGGCCGCAGTTGCTGCCGGTGGACGAACCGAATGGCTCCCGGGCGTTCGGCCCGAGTACAGCAGCGACTACTACGCGGCCCGTGTGCTCGATCCGGACGGCAACGCGATCGAGGCCGTCTACCGCGGCGTCGCCGTTTCCTGCGTGCTTCGGCAGTCGGAAGCGGCCTAGTTACCCGGTGCTGATGCGGTAGGTCGGAGCCGGGATCCCGGGCAGAGGCCCCGCGCAGGTGAAGACGAACCGGCCGTTCTGGATCGTGCCGTCGACGGTGCCGCGCGAATTGCCGTCCGGCCCCAGGACGGTCGCGTGCACCGGCCGCCCTGCCTGCCAGGACGATGGGAGCCTGACGGCGAGCTGCGTGTCCGGCCCGAGCGGCTGGTGCACGGTGACGACCGACGAGCCACGGTTCACCACGAGGTCGTGCGTCCCGGCCGACAGTGGGGAACCGTCGAACGTGCCGGTGAACGTGCCGGCGACGAGTGCTCCGTCGCGCGAGCGCGCGAGGAAACCGGTCGGGGCGACGCCGTAGCCGTCCGTCGCGTACGCGTCGGAGGCGCTCCAGTTCGCGAGCACCGACAGGTTCGGATAACCGGTGTCGGTTACGTTCGCCACAGTCGATGCGTACGACTGCAGCGGCTGACCGGCGTAGTACGGGCCGAGCGCGCGCTGGTAGCTGCCGACGACGTCCAGCCAGGGGCTGAAGAGCGAGTTGGCCGCCCCGTCCCAGTCGTACGACAGCATGAACCCGAAGGCGACGTTGAAGGTCAGCGTCCAGGGATCCGTCGTCATCGTCCGCTCGGAGAGGTCGTGCTGGTAGAGCAGCACCTTGTCGTGGAGAACCCATTCCACGAGCGGGTACGGTTGCCAGTTGCCGGAACCGAAGAGGTAGTCGGCCTCGTCGGACTCCCGCTGCACGACCAGCAAGCCGCCGTGGAAGCCGGAGAAGGTCTTGGCCAGCCGGTCCCAGCCGTCCTCGACCATCAGGCAGCGCTGCGAGAACTGCGCCATCAGGGACAGCCAGCCGTCGTAGTAGGAGAGCGAGTCGGGCGCGGCCGGGTTGTAGTCCCGGATCCAGGGGCGGGCGCCGATCTGGTCGAAGAAGTAGCAGTCGGTCGGAGTCTCGGCCTGCCACTGGTCCATGAGCGCGGCGACGCGCTGCCGGACGATCGACGTGTACGGTGAGACGACGTAGCCCGTGTACGGCGCGTACGGCTCCATTCGCGGCCTGCCCGACGCGTCCAGAGCGGCGAATCGCTCCGGCCCGCCTTCCTTGAGCAGCTGCCGTACCGTCGGGGAGTTCACGTTCCACCAGCTGACGTTGAGATACGGCATGACAAGGAGCCCATGCGAGTGCGCCGCGTCGACCATCGAGCGGAAATCCGCAGAACTGCCGACGGACGGGTCCGGCGGGAGGAAGTCCGGATCGACCTCGTCGAACAGGCCCCGCTGGTAGTGGACGGGGTGCAGGAGCGCCGGCGAAGGCAGACGGCTGAGCTCGCTGTCCCAGCCGGCGAGCGGCGGCAGCCCCTTGTGCGGGTCGGCCTTGATCAGCGGCGCCTGCGCGTACGTCGCGGCCTGCGCGCCGAGCTTGGTGGCGACGGTCGGGTACGCGTCGATGGCGTTGTCGTGCCGGTAGCCGAGCAGCGTCTTGTCGACCGGCTCACCGACGCGGATCCGGACCACGGGGCTCGTCCAGGTGGCGCCATCAACCACCCACGTGTCGAAGGAGTGGATGATGCAGAAGAAGCGGTCCGCGCAGAATGTCCCAGGCTCCCCTCGCGCGAAGCCGAGCTCGACCGGGCGGATCGGATTCGGGTCCGGGTTCGCCGAGTAGAGCGCGAGGTGTCCGTCACCGGAGTCGACCGCGAGGTAGTCGGCCCAGGCCCAGCGTCCCGGATAGGTGAGGACGTTGCCGCGAGAGCCCTTGAAGAAGCCCGGCCCGAGCCGGATCCCGGGCAGGAAGTTCGGTGAGTACCCGGAGGTGACGTTGCCACTGAGACCCACGAGATCGGCCGGCACGAGGACGCTCGAAAGGACACGGTGCAGGTGGTTCTCGACCGTGACCTGGAGATCGAAGAAGGTCTCGGAAGCCGTCAGGACCGCGGTCGCGGAGATCGCGTCTGGGGCGCTCGCGTTCGCGGCGTACTTCAAGGTGAGCTTGGCCGAGCGCGCGTCCCAGCGGTAGGAGAAGCGGGCGGCGCCGGCACGCGAAAACGAGCAGCCGCCGATGTAATCGGTGCTTCCGTCCGCACGCGCGCCCCAGAGGCAGCCGCCCTGCCCGACCAGGAGCCGCGTTCCAGCCGCGCGGTCGATCAGCGAGACGATCTTCCCGTTTACCCTGCTGAGCGTCAGTTCGTACCCCGGCGCCGTGATGCGGAGCAGGCTTCGGCGCGGCTGTTGCGTGAACCTGATCCCCGATCCGGCGGGGGGTGCCTCGATCGGACGCCCGGCTAGAGCCGGCGAGCCGGCAGGGACGAGCGAGAGCGCGACCAGCACCCCCATCCCCAGCGCGAGACGATTACCGCCGCGAATCCCGCGAGGGTACACGCGCAGCCGGACTCACCGGACGGTAAAACGAGGGCCTATGCCGCTCCGCTCACTCGCGGCCTTCGCGCTGGCTATCGCCCTGCTCGGCGCGGCGTCCGCCTCCGACGCGGCGCCGCGGCAGTCCGCTTTCGCGTTCGTGACGCGCTCCGGCGCGCGGCTCCAGCTCGCCGGCCGCCCGTTCCGCTTCGGCGGCGCGAACGTCGAATGGCTCGGGCTCGCCGGCTACGGGCCGTTCGATCCGAGCGGGCCGCACTACCCGAGCCATTACGAGATCGACGACGCGCTGGCCACAGCCCGGGAGATGGGCGCGAGGGTCGTTCGCAGCCAGACCATGGGCGACTCCGTCGGCTGCGACCTCTGCGTCGAACCTGCCCTTGGGGAGTTCAATCCGCGTGCGTTCGAGCCGATCGACTACGCGCTCAAATCGGCCCGCGCGCACGGGCTGAAGGTGATCGCCACGATCATCGGCGACGACGCACGGGCCGGTGGGAGCGGCTGCGTCTACCTGCGCTGGCGCGCCATCGAGGTCCCGAACTGCTCGCTCGTGAACATGGCGCCGTTCTGGACCGACGCGACCGTCCTCCGCGACGTCGAGCAGCACATCACGGCGCTCCTGAACCACGTCAACGTCTACACCGGCGTGGCCTACAAGGACGACCCGACGATCCTGGGCTGGGATCTCCTGAACGGAGGCGACAGCCCGCGCCCGTGGACGCGCGAGATCGTCGAGCACCTCCGCGGGCTCGACCGGCGCCACCTCGTGCTCTCCAGTTCCTGGAACGCATTGATCCCGGGCGTCGACGTCTGCGTCGCGTTCGTCTATCCACACTGGTCGCAGCCGCTCTCGTCGCTGCGGGACGAGCTCGTCGCCTGCAGATCCGCACGCAAACCGTTCGTCGCCTACGAGTACGGGTGGGACCGCACGAACTACCGGACCGTCGGCGCGTTTCGCGCGTTCCTCGCCACGCTCGCGAAGAATCCCCTCGTCGCCGGCGACGCGTTCTGGGCGCTGCAGGCACACCGGCGCGGCCACGGGTGGATGCCGATCCCGGCGAACACGGCCAACCGAGCCGCGGCTTCCCGCGTCGAGACGGGCCAGTGGTGGGCGCTCTACTACACGGGGATCAGGACGCTGGTCAACACGGCGAACGACATGGCGACGCGGGCCCAGGTGATCCGAGCGCACAACTACGCGATCGCAGGCAGACGCGTCCCGCCGCGCGCGATCCCGCAGCGGCCCACTATCACCTCCGTCGTCTCGAGGGTTTACTGGCAGGGCTCCGCCGGCGCAAAGAACTACAGCGTCCAGCGTTCGCCAAGCGCGGCCGGGCCTTGGAGGACGATCTGCCGCCGCTGCGTCACCGACGCGGGCAACGGCTACGTCGACCGCAGTCCCGCCGCGCGGAGCAGCTGGTACCGCGTGATCCCCTACAACCTCGACGGGAAGCCCGGTCGGGCGTCCACGCCGAAGAAGTCGAGTCCTTAGGTCATCCGATCTTTGCAACCTCATGCCGTCCAGCTGTTCGCGACCTGCCTGGGAGATCTCGTCCTCCCCGATGCGGTCGCCGATGCGGAAGCGCTGCTTCGGGACGCCGGTTTCGAGGTGCGCTTCCCGGGAGGCCAGGTCTGCTGCGGGCAGCCGGCCTTCAACGCGGGCCACCGTGCCGCTGCGCGGCGTGTCGGCCGGACGTTCGTACGCGCATTCGAGCGGGACGCACCCGTCGTCGTGCCCTCTGGCTCATGCGCGACGATGCTGCTGCACTACCTTCCGGAGCTGCTTGGGGTCGAGCCGTACGACGTCTGGGAGCTGACCGCGTTTCTCGACGCGCACTCGGTCGCTCCGCCGAGGCGGAACGACGGTCACTCGGTCGCGTACCACGACTCGTGCCACATGCTGCGCGAGCTCGAGATCGCCGCCGCGCCCCGGCGGTTGCTCGAGCGGTCAGGAGCGACGATCGTGGAGATGCCGCGGCCGGACCTGTGCTGCGGGTTCGGCGGGACGTTCTCGGTGCGCCAGCCGGAGGTGTCGGTGGCAATGGCGGACGACAAGCTCGCCGCCGCGCGCGAGGCGGGGACGCTCGTCAGCGCCGATCCGGGCTGTGTGATGCACCTGCGCGCACGGGCAGCCCGGGCCGGCGGGCCGAACGTCCTGCACGTCGCGACAGCGCTGGCACGCGGGATTGGCGCGACGTGACGGCCGGCTTCCGCGAGACCGCGCGGGAGGTGCTCGCCGACGCGCACTCCCAACAGGCGCTCGACGACGGGACGAATCGACTCCGCGAGAGCCGGCTACGGGCCTGGGCGGCGCTCGACGACGTCCAGGCCCTGCGCGTCCGGGCACGCGCGATCCGGACGCGCACGATCGCCGAGCTCGACGACCACCTCGCGACCTTCACGCGCGCCGTGGTCGAGCGAGGCGGCACCGTTCACCGCACCACCACCGCCGACGAGGCCGCTGCAGCAGTGGTCTCGATCTGCCGCAGCGCCGGAGCGCACGTCGTGGCGAAGTCGAAGTCGATGGCGACCGAGGAGATCGGCCTCAACGGCGCGCTCGAGCAGGCGGGCTGCCACGTCGTCGAGACGGATCTCGGCGAGTACCTCATGCAGCTCCGCGGCGAGCACCCGCAGCACATCATCGCGCCCGCGATCCATCTCACCCGCGGCGACGCGGCCGAGGCGCTCTCGCGCGTCGAAGGCCGCCCGATCCCGGCGGAGATGGGCGAGCTGATGCGCGCCGCGCGGCGGCAGCTCAAGGACGTCTTCCGCACCGCCGACGTGGCCGTGACGGGCGCGAACTTCGCCGTCGCCGAGACCGGCTCGATCTGCCTCGTCACGAATGAAGGCAACGCCGACCTGCTCACGGCTCTCCCCCGCGTCCACGTTGTCGTGCTCGGCATGGAGCGGCTCGTGCCGACGCTCGCGGAGCTCGCGCCGCTCTTACGCGTCCTGGCCAGCAGCGCTAGCGGCCAGCGCCTGTCGAGCTACACGACGCTCCTCACCGGACCGCGCCGGGAAGACGAACGGGACGGCCCGGAGGAGCTGCACGTCGTCGTGATCGACAACGGGCGGTCGACGCTGCGCGGCACCCGTTACGCCGAGATGCTCAACTGCATCCGCTGCGGGGCTTGCCTCAACGTGTGTCCTGTCTACCGCAAGACGGGCGGCACCGCGTACAGCGACGTCTACTCCGGGCCGATGGGTGCCGTGCTCGTGCCGCTGCTGGCGCGCTTCGAGCGAACGGCTGACCTCCCCCACGCCTCCTCGCTCTGCGGCGCCTGCACCGAGGCCTGTCCGGTCGGGATCCCGCTGCACGAGCTGCTGCTGGAGCTGCGGCGCGATCTCGTGGAGCAGCGCGTCGGCTCACGACTCGAGCGGCTCGGCTTCACGCTCTGGTCCTGGGCGTGGAGCTCCGTCGCCGGCTACCGGATCTCGACTGCGCTCGCGCGCGTCGGCCGTCCGTTCGCCGCCGTTCTGGGACCCGCGCGAGCCTGGGCGGACGGGCGAGAGGTGCCGCGGCTCGCCCGCCGCCGCTTCCGCGATCGCCGATGAGCGACCTCGTCGGACTCTTCCTCGAGCGAGCAGCGGCCGCGGGCTGTCGGACCGATTCCGACGCGGCCCAGCTCCCCGACGCACAGGTCGTACGCGCGGCGTACGGAATCGCCGAGACGGGCAGCGTCGTCTTCGTCCCCACACCGGCGCAGCCGCGGAGCGCCTGGCTCGACGCCGAGGTGCTCATCGTCGAGCTCGAGCGAGAACGGATCCTCGGAGATCTCGAAGCGCTGTTCGACGCGATCGGCCCGGAGCCGCCGAGCGCGGTCGCGGTCGTCACCGGCCCAAGCAGGACGGCCGACATCGAGCAGACGCTCGTGGTGGGCGTGCACGGCCCGCGCGAGCTCCACATCGTGCTGGCCCGAGGCTAGGCGGGCGTCCCCTTCGAGTAGCGATGATGGAGCCGTGAAGGCGGGGTCCCTCATGATCGAGGGGGCGGCGGAGAACAACCTCGTGGACGTCGACGTCGCCTTCGGCGGCGGGCTGACGGCGATCGTCGGCGTGTCCGGCTCCGGGAAGTCGTCGCTCGCCTTCGACGTCGTCTACCACGAGGCGCGGCGGCGGCTGCTCGACTCGCTCTCGCTGGCCTCGCCCTGGTCGCGTGTACCGCCGGCACGCGTGCGGCACATCGGCGGCCTGGCGCCGGCGGTCGCTCTGGGCCAGGACTCGGTCATCCGCAACCCAAGCTCGACCGTGGCGACGGCGAGCGGCGTGCACCCCTTCCTCCGCCTCCTCTACGCGCGCTTCGCCCAGCGGAGCTGTCCCGACTGCGGCACGGCGATCGAGGTTCTGAGCGGCGAGGAGCGGCTCGCCAGGGCTCGCTCGCTCCTGAACGGCGAGGCCGGTGAGGTCGTCGTTCCGCTCGTGACGCGTGCACCTGGCACCCACGCTCGTCTGCTGTCGCTGCTGGCCGAGCGGTTCGGCCGGCGCGCGCTCGAGGTCGACGGCGGCTCGTGGGACGGTCGCCCGCTCGATGCAAAGGCGGCCCACGACATCCGCGTGCGCACGGCCACGCTCGAGCGCGGCTCGGACGCTTCCGCCTTCCGGAGCGCGCTGGCGGGGGCCGACGCCCTCGGCGCCCCGGTCGTGGAAGTCCGCGCCGACGGGCATGCCCACCCGCTTGCGGTCGCGCCGATTTGCCCGGGCTGCGGCCGTCGCGTCCCGACCCTGCGTCCGACCGATTTCCGGAGCGACCGCCCTGAGACGGCGGCCTACCGGCTGGCCGGGCTGACGCTCGACGAGCTGCTCGCAAGGCCGGTTGCCGAAACGCGCCCGTTGGTCGCCGGTCTCGACCTCGCACCCGGAGCCGCCCGCGCGGTCGGCGAAGCGGCGCGGCGGCTCGAAGCGCTCGAAGACGTCGGCCTCGACTACCTGACCCTCGACCGGTCGTCTCCGACGCTGTCGCGCGGAGAGGCCCAACGGCTCCGGCTGGCCGTCCTCCTGACCAACCGGGTCGAGAACGTGATCCACGTCCTGGACGAGCCGACGATCGGGCTGGATCCAGGCCAGGTGGCCCATATCCTCGAGCAGGTCGCGCGCCTGCGCGGGCCGGTGCTCATGGTCGAGCACGACCGCGCTGCCGTCGCCGCCGCGGACGAGGTCGTCGAGCTCGGCCCGGGCGCCGGGCGAGACGGCGGGCGCGTCGTCTTCCAAGGGACGCCGGCGGAGCTCTGGCGCGCCGAGACCCCCTCCGGGCGACTGTTCCCCGACCGGCCGGCGCGTCCCCGGCGCCACGAGGCGGACGGCGGCGAGACCGTCGGCGTCCGGGGCGCTCGCCTCCGCAACCTCCGCGGCTTCGACTGCGAGTTTCCGGCGGGCCGGCTGAGCGTCGTCACCGGCCCGTCGGGCGCAGGCAAGACGACGCTCGTCCGGGACGTGCTCGTCGCCTCGCTCCGGGCAGGCGAGCCGGTGGGCTGCAAGGGGGCTCTCCGGGCGCGCGCTCCGCCCGGTCGTCGTCGACCAGTCGCCGATCGGTCGGAATCCCCGCTCGAACCCGGCGACGTACTCGGGGCTCGCCACCCGGATCCGTGACCTGTTCGCGCGCGCGAGCGGCCTTGCGCCGGCGACCTTCTCGTTCAACCGGCCGGAGGGCGCCTGCCCGACGTGCGAGGGAACGGGCGCGCTCGAGCTCAGCCACCGCTTCCTGCTGCCGACCTGGCTCACGTGCGAAGCCTGTGCCGGGCGGCGGTTCCGCGCCGAATCGCTCGCGGTCCGCATGCAACTCGATGGGCGGACCCTCGACATCGCCGACGTCTTCGCGCTGACCGTCGCCGAGGCGCGGGAGCTCCTGAGCGACGATCGCGGAGCGGCGCGGATCCTCGCGGCCTTCTCGGCGCTGGGGCTCGACTACCTGACCCTGGGACAGCCCTCCCCGCGGCTTTCGGGCGGCGAGGCCCAGCGCGTCAAGCTGGCCCGCCAGCTGGCGGCAACGGGGCCGGATGACCTGCTCGTCGTCGACGAGCCGACGACCGGCCTCCATCCGGCGGATCTCGGGCGCCTCCTCGCAGTCCTGCGTGAGACGGCCGACGGCGGCGCGACGGTCGTCGTCGTGGAGCACCATCCCGACGTCGTCGCCGCCGCCGACTGGGTCGTGCGGCTCGGGCCGGAAGGTGGACCGCGCGGCGGCGAGCTGCTCGAGCTGGGCACGCCGCGGTCGCGTCGACTGCCGCCGGTGCGGCCGCGCGCGAAGGCGCGGACGAAGCCGCGTTCCGCCCCGGCGATCAAGGTACGCCGCGCCGCCGCGCACAACCTCCGTGACGTCTCGGTCGACATCCCGAAGGGTGCGCTCACGGCGCTCGTCGGCGTCTCCGGATCCGGCAAGTCGTCATTGCTCGTCGACGTCGTCCAGGCTGAGGCGTCGCGGCGGCTGCTCGAGTGCCTGTCGCTGTACGAGCGCCAGTCTGTGAAGGAAGGCCCGGAGGCGCCGGTCGGTGCGCTCGAGGGCCTCGGGCCGACGGTGTTCGTGACGCCGGCGCGCCCGCGCGGGCGACGCGCCACGGTCGGCACGGCCAGCGAGGTCACCTTCCATCTCGCCGTGCTGCTGGCCCACCTCGGCGAGCGTGCCTGCGAGGAGTGCGGCGCACGGCAGCGTCGGCGGCTGACCGCGGCGGGGACCGTCTGGAGGTGCCCGCGCTGCGGCAGCGAGGCAGGGCCGGTCGTCCCGCGTCACTTCCTCCCCTCGTCGTACGAGGCCGCCTGCCTCGACTGCGGCGGTCTCGGCACCGTTGCCGAAGCGCGGGAGGAACGCCTGATCGTCCGCCCCGACGCGCCACTGTGCGACGGGGCGATGTACTCGCCGGGCTTCTTTCCCGGGAGCTACTTCTCGAAGCCGGGCAACGGGGGTTACGACATGCTGCAGGCGCTCGCCGCCCGCCATCGGTTCGACCCTTTCCGGACGCCTTGGAGCAAGATGAGCGCGAAGGCTCGCCGGGCGTTCCTCTTCGGCGACGACGAGCCGCTCGAGGTCAGCTTCCGGACGAAGGTGCGCGAGAGCGTCCGCACGGTCACGTGGGACGGCGTCTTCCCGATCATCGAAGGCTGGGACATCGGCGGCCTCTACACCGACCACGTCCCTTGCGCGGCCTGTGACGGGGAGCGGCTGCGTCCCGAGTATCGCCGCGTGCAGCTTCGCGGCCGGAACCGAGCAGCGCTGCACGCGCTGCCGCTCGCCGAGCTCGAGCGCCTGCTGTCGGCGCGGCTGCCGAAGCCGCCCGTGCCGACGGTCGCGCACTCGCTCGCAACCGCGCAGGCGCGCCTGCGCTTCCTCGGCCGCGTCGGCCTCGGCTACGTCGACCTCGACCGTACGTGCGCCACGCTCTCCGCCGGCGAGGCGCAGCGGCTGAAGCTCGCCTCGCTGCTCGGTGGCGAGCTGACCGGGATCACGGTTCTCCTCGACGAGCCGTCACGCGGCTTGCACCCGAGCGAGGTGGCCGCCCTCGGGGACGAGCTGCTCGCGCTGCGCGACCAGGGCAACACGCTGCTCCTCGTCGAGCACGATCGGGAGCTAATCGAGCGCGCAGACGAGGTCGTCGTCCTCGGGCCCGGTGCGGGACGCGCGGGCGGCAAGGTCATCGCGCGGGGCGGCCCGCGGCTGCTCGCTCGCACGCGTCATGCCTGGGCGCTCGGCCGGGCTGAGGCGGGCGCTCGGCGCGAGCCTCGTTCCCCGTCGGGGGAGCTGGTGGTCGAGCGCCCGCGCGAGCACAACCTCGCCGGCGAGGACGTGGCCTTTCCGCTCGGCGGTCTGATCGGCTTGTGCGGCGTCTCCGGTTCCGGAAAGTCGACGCTCGCCGTCGACACGCTCGGCCTGGCGCTGGCGCCGCCCAAGCTCACGACGTCCGTCGCCTACGAGCGGGTCGAGCCCGGCGCCCATGACGGAATCGAGGGCGCGCCCGAGCGGACGGTCGTGGTCGACCAGGCCGCGCAGGGCGTGACGTCGCCGGCCGCCCTGCTCGGCGTCTCGGCCGCACTGCGGCGAGCGTTCGCCGCCTCGGACATTGCGGTGGCCTCCGGCCTGGGCGAGCAGGAGCTGGCGCCTCGCTGCGACGCGTGCCACGGGCGCGGGCTCGTCGTCGAGGACATGGGCTTTCTCCCGAGCGTCCGCCGCCCGTGCGATGCGTGCGCCGGCACGGGGTACACGGCCGAAGTGAGGGACGTGCGCCTCCGTGGCCACAACCTTCCCGAGCTCGAGGCGCTGACGATCGAGGAAGTGCTCGCACTCTGGGCGGACGACGACCGTGTCGCCCGCCCGCTCGAGACCGCGCACGAGCTCGGGCTCGGCTACCTCGTCCTCCGCCAGCCGGGCTTCGCGCTCTCCGGCGGCGAGCTGCAGCGGCTCAAGCTCGTCAAGGAGCTGATGAAGCAGCGGCCTGCACCCACGCTCTTCATCCTCGACGAGCCGACCGTCGGCCAGAGCGCACGGGATGTCATCCGCCTCGTCGCCGTCCTCGACCGGCTCGTCGAAGACGGACACACGGCTCTCGTCGTCGAGCACAACCCGCAGCTCCTCGCCGCCTGCGATTGGCTGCTCGAGCTGGGCCCCGGCGCTGGGCCCGAGGGCGGCCGAGTCGTCGCCGCCGGGACGCCGGCGCGCGTCGCGTGCGGGCGCACCCCGATCGCGCCCTACCTTCGCGAGGCGCTGCGATGAGCGCCGCGGCGACCGCGGACCTCGAGCTCCTCCTGCTGGCCGACCCGTCGCCGGCGCTCAGGCGCCGCGTCCTGACGGAGCTCCTGGACGTGCCGGCGGGCGATCCGGAGGTGAGCGAGCTGAGCGCGCTTCTCACGCGTGAGCCGATGCTCGCCGAACGTCCGACCGATCTTCGCGGAACGAGCTTCCAGCTCTGCCGTCTCGCCTATGCGGGCATCGGCCGGGACCACGCTCGCGTCCGCGAGCTGGCCGAGCAGGTCTTCGCCCACCAGCAGGAGGACGGCTCGTTCCCGCTCTCCGCGTTCGCGGCGGGCGACCGCGTCTACTCGATGATGCCGCTGCAGACGGCACTGCCCCTGCGAGGCCTCGCCGCTGCCGGCTACACGGAGGATCCCCGCGCTGAGCGCGCGTACGAGTGGCTGCTCGCCCAGCGTCTCGACGACGGCGCCTGGCCGGTCGGAGTCGCGTCCGGCCAGAAGGGCTACATCGCCGGCTACCGCCGCCTCCCGGGCTCGCGCGGGTGCCGCGCCAACACGACCGGTGCCCTGGCCGCGCTCGCGCTGCATCCGCAGCGGGCGGAGTCGGAGGCGGCGCGCACCGCTCTCGATCTCCTGCTCCAACGGGAGACGCGCGACGAGTGGGCGCTGGGCTGGGAGGTGGCGCGCCTGACGGGCGTCGAGCCGCCGGCCGGATTCGTCACCTTCTACGCGCGTTTCGACCTCGCGTTCGTGCTCGAGCTGGCCGCGCGTTGCGGGGCCGCCCGCGACGACGCACGGGTCGATGGCCTGGTCGACTTCCTGCTCGGCCTGCGCGGCGAGAACGGGCTCTGGCAGCACCCGTCGTACCCCGAGCTCGCGCGCTGGGTGACCTTCGACATCCTGGTCAACCTCCGCCGCCTGGAGGCCGGGGACTGGGTCGGCCTGGCGCCGCGGACGTTCTTTCGCGCGTACCCGAAGCGGCGGCGCCGCTACTGACGGTAGATCTCGGTCCGCTCCCAGGTGACGTCGCCGTTGCGCCCGACGCGGGCCGTCACGAACGCGGCGGCACCGAGCGCGCGTTCGTCGAAGAGCTTCATACGGCTTGGACGGAACTCGTACGGGAGGTAGGCGCCGAGCTCGGACTCGCGATAGTCGGGAAAGCGATTCGCGTAGATCCGCCTCGCGTCCTCCGCGGAGTCGCCGGTGAGCTCGTGTGCCGATCCGAACAGCTGGATGCCCCGATCCGGCTGGCCCCAGGACTGGGTCGATTCGTAGACCGCGATCGCGACGCTCGCGTTCGCGCGCAGATGGCGAGAGTGCTTCGCGTGCGGCTCGGAGATCCAGACGAGTCGGAAGTCGCCTCCCCAGGCGAAGTAGGCGGTGTTGACATGGGCGTGGCCGCGCGACACGGTGGCGATCGCGCAGAGGGTGGACGCGTCGAGCAGTTGACGGGCAACGCGCCGGATTCGTGCCGCGGAGACGGGCCGGCTCGATCGCTCGATCGTCACGACGTTGGAGTCGGGGGTCGGCAGCGGATCGCCCGCAACGAGCCGGCGAGCTCGACGGCGGCGGAGGCGAACGGAACCAGCACGACCGATCCGCGGCCGACGGCCAGCGACTCCTCGTTCTCGGCGCGAAGCCGGCCCTCGCCGTCGGTGACGATCAGCACCGAGAAGGCAGGCTCGAGCCTCGCCCCCTCGGCAACGACCTCGGCGCGGAAGAAGCGGTCGGCCTCGGGCGGGAACAGCGAGGACGCCCGGCTCGACGTGAGGTGGCCGATGTCGGCCGCCGACCGGGCGACGGCGTCGAGCGCGACCTCGCGCGGCAGGCCGAGGAAGGCTTCTTGCTCGGACATTCGGCCTTCCCACTCGAGCAGGAGCGACAGATCCGACGGCTCCTGCAGCTCGACCAGGAGGATGCCCTCCCCGATCACGTGCGGCACCCCCGCAGGGACGAAGATCGAGTCGCCGGCCTGGACGGGGAGGCGATTCATGATCTCGAGGAAGGCCGCGACATCCTGCGCGGCGACCAGCTCGCCGAGCTCGTGCTCGTCGACGGTGCGGGAGAAGCCGACGTGGACGGAGGCGTCCGGCTCGGCCTCGAGGATCACCCAGCCCTCCGTCTTCCCGTGCGACGTGCCGAGGTGCGACGCCGCGAAGCTCGCGTCGGGATGGAGGTGCAGCGGCAGACGCTCGCCCGCGTCGAGCAGCTTGAGGAGGACCGCCGGGTCGGCTCCATATGCCGCCCGGTGGGCCGGCTCGAAGAACGCCTCCGGGTCGGCGGCGAAGAGGTCGGCGAGCCGCACGCCGTTCTCGATCCGCGAGAGGCCGAGCTCGTCCTCGCCGAAAACCGTCGTCGTCGAGGCGATCCAGTCCTCCGGGGCGTCTTCCTCGGGAGGCGGCAGTCCCCGGAAGGCAGCGATCCGCAAGCCCCCGCGGTAGAAGCGGCGAATCTGGTTCGGGCCGAGAGCGAGCGGCCTCATCCGCGCGAGGCCCTTCCGTGCCGGTCGACGATCGCTCCGAGCTCAGCCGACATGCACCTCCTCCGCGGGAAGGCCGGCTCGAAATGCGGCGCGCAGGCGGTCAGCCGCGGTCGCGGGTGCGCCGGCTGCGTCGAGTGCCGTCAGCGCTGCGCCGACGACGGGAGGGTCCATCGGTGTGACCGGCCTCCCGCCCGGGGCGCGCAGGCGCAGCCGCGCCACGACCTCGTCGTACAGGAAGCCGTGGCCGTCCCGAAGCATGCCGCCGCCGAGGACGACGTCCCCGGTCTCGACCTGGAGGTCGGCGAGTGCACGGGCCGCCATCAAGACGACCTCCTCGGCGAGCCGCTCGATCAGAGCGCGGGCGACGGCGTCGCCGTCCGCCGCAGCAGACACGACGGCGGGCGCGAGCTCGCCGAGCCGCCCTTCCCGCAGGCGCCGGTAGTGGACGGCCTCGCTGAGGTCCTCGACGGACAGCCCGAAATGGTTCTTGACGATCTCGGCCAGGACGGTTGGCTCGCCGCGACCGTCTTCGGAACGTGCGGCATGGAACAGCACGTCGCGTCCGAGCATCTCGCTGCCGCCCCAGTCGCCAGTCTCCCAGCCCAGCGACGGGTAGCGCGCGATCCGCCCGTCGCTGGCTCGGCCGACGCAGTTGATCCCCGCTCCGCAGACGATCGCGACCGCGTCGGGCGCATCCGTCCCGGCGCGCAACAGCGCGAAGCTGTCGTTGTCAACCGTTGCCTGACGCACCCAGCCGGTCCGACCGAAGGCCTCGGTCAGCTCGACGATGTCGGTGGGAATGTCGACGCCGCAGAGGAAGAACGCGCCGTGCACCGCTGGAGCATCCAGCCGGGCGCGCACGACGAGGCGAGCCAGCGCGGCGACGCAGCCGTCCGGCCCCAGACCGTGCGCGTTGCTACCCGGCCCCCGGACGTACGCCGACGGCTCTCCGTCGAGGCTCGCGACCAGGAGCTCGGTCTTCGAGTTGCCTGCGTCGATCCCGAGGATCACATCCATGCGAGGCAGCGGCGGGCGCACGTAGAGGTAATAGTGGTCTCCAGACGGTGCCCGTTGGAAGGGCGGTGCCGTCGCGGCACGGGTGCGCAATGACTGAGTGGTACCGCAGCGCCGTCGTCTACGAGATCTACGTCCGCAGCTTCGCCGACTCGAACGGCGACGGCGTCGGCGACCTTCCGGGCATCCGCGCACGCCTCCCGTACCTCCGTGACCTCGACGTCGACGGCATCTGGTTGACGCCCTTCTTCCCGTCGCCCGGCGCCGACCACGGCTACGACGTCGCCGACTACGTCGACGTCGATCCGCAATTCGGGACACTGGCCGACCTCGACGCGCTCGTCGCCGACGCGCACGCACTGGGTCTCCGCGTCACGATCGACGTCGTCCCGAACCACACGTCGAGCGAGCATCCGTGGTTCCGGAACGCGCTCGCCGACCCCGCCCACCCCGACCGCGCACGCTACGTCTTCAGGCCCGGCCGGAACGGCGGGCCGCCGAACAACTGGGACTCCGTCTTCGGCGGTCCCGCGTGGACGTTCGACGAGCCGAGCGGCGAGTACTACCTCCACCTGTTCGCGCCCGAGCAGCCCGACCTGGACTGGCACAACCCGCAGGTGCAGGCCGACTTCGAGGACATCCTCCGCTTCTGGCTCGACCGCGGCGTCGACGGCTTCCGGATCGACGTGGCGCACGGCCTCTTCAAGGACCGGCTCCTGCGTCCCGATCCCGTGGCAGGGCGAGCCGCCCGGCTTCGGCTTCACCGGCGGGACGCCCTGGCTGCCGATCCCGGAGTCCTGGGCGAGCGTGAGCGTCGCCGCCCAGCAGGAGGACGAGGGCTCGATGCTCGCGCTCTACCGGCGGCACTCGCCTGGCGACGTGGGACCGAGGCGCTGCGCTGCGGGGGCTTCGCCTGGCGCGAGAGCCCACCGGGATCGCTCGTCTTCGCCCGGGGGACCGCGGACGAGACGGTCGTTTGCGCCGTCAACGTCGAAGCCGTAGCGCTCGACCTCCCCGAGGGCGAGCTGCTGCTCACGAGCGAAGCCGAGACGGCCGACCTGCTGCCGCCGAACAGCGCCGTGTGGGTAAGACTGCCGTGATGAAGACGAGCCTCGGCATCTGGGCTTTCGGGCCGATGATCACGCGATTCGTCCCCGGCGGCTATCAACCGGAGCACGCCGGAGAGACGACTGCGCAGCGAGTCGAGCGCGCCGTCGGCGGCCTCGGCGAGCTAATCGATGGCTACGAGTTCCACTACCCGCAGGAGCTCTCGCCGGAGAACCTCGACGACGTGCGGGCGGCGCTCGGCGAACACGACATCTATTGCCTCGCCAGCGGACTCCACCTCGATCCGCGCTTCGGCCGCGGCGGCCTCGTCTCCCCTGACGAGGCGACGCGGGCGGAGGCGCTCCGCCGGACGCTCGACGCGATCGACTTCGCGGGCGAGCTGCACGCGCACTTCATCCTCTGGCCCGGGATCGAGGGCTACAACTACCCGTTCCAGACGCCGTACAAGGAGAGCTGGGCCTGGTTCGTCGACGGGATCGGCCAGGCCGCGCAGCGCTGCCGCGACCACAGGATCTCCCTCCTCCTCGAGCACAAGAACTCGGAGCCCGCGATGAAGATCCTGATGCGGAACATCGGGATGACCCTGCACGTGATCCACTCGCTCCGGGCGCAGGGCCTCGACAACGTCAAGGTGAACATGGACTGGCAGCACCTGCTCATGAACGGCGAGTCGCTGGCCGAGTACGCGGCGCTGCTCGCGGCCGAGGGCCTGCTCGGGCACCACCATGCCAACTCCGGCTGGGGCACGTTCGACGACGACAACATGGTTGGCGCGACCGCGTTCATGGAGACACTTGAGCTCGCGGTCGAGCTGCGCCGGGCGAACTACGGCGCGAACGGCGAGCGGCTCGGCTTCGACCTCTATCCGTACACGGAGGACGCCGTCGCGGCGGTGCGGCGCAGCGTCCTGCACTGGCGCTTCATCGAGGAGGTCGCCGCGCGCATCGACGACGCGGCGCTGAGCGAGGCGCAGTCCCGCAAAGACGCCGTCGCCGCGTACGAGCTTGTGTACGCAGCCCTGGGCGCGTGACTCAGGCCCTCGTCGGCCTCGACGTCGGCACGACCGGAGTCAAGGCGGTCGCGCTGTCTCCCGACGGCGGGGTGCTGGCGCGGGTGGAGCATGGCTACCCGCTTTCGGCGCCACAGCCGGGCTGGGCCGAGCAGGATCCGGAGGACTGGTGGCGCGCCGCCGAGGCCGCGCTCGGGGAGCTCTCCGTCGAACCCGCGGCGATCGGTCTGACCGGCCAGATGCACGGGCTGGTCACGCTCGACGAGCACGACCGCATCCTCCGCCCCGCGATCCTCTGGAACGATCAGCGCACCGGGGCGGAGTGCCGTGAGATCGAGGAACGCGTCGGTGCCGAGCGGCTACTCGAGCTGACGGGAAACCCCGCCCTGACAGGTTTCACCGCGCCGAAGCTCCTGTGGCTCCGCCGCCACGAGCCGGACACGTACGCGCGAATCCGGCACGTCCTCCTCCCCAAGGACTACGTCCGCCTCCGGCTGACCGGCGAGCACGCGACGGACGTCGCCGATGCCTCGGGAACGCTGCTCTTCGACGTCGGAGCGCGCCGCTGGAGCGAACCGATGCTCGAGGCGCTCGAGCTGCCGCCGGAGTGGCTCCCGCGTGCCCTCGAGTCTCCCGAGACGTCGGGCGAGACGGCGCAGGGGACGCCGGTGGCAGCGGGCGCCGGAGACCAGGCCGCCTCGGCCGTGGGCGTCGGCGTCCACGAGCCGGGCACGACGGCGGTGACGATCGGCACCTCGGGGGTGGTCTTCGCGCCGCTGCCCGGGTTCGCCCCGGAAAGCCGGGGCCGGCTCCACGTCTTTTGCCATGCCGTCCCCGACCGGTGGCACGCGATGGGCGTGATGCTGTCTGCGGCCGGATCGCTGCGCTGGTTCCGGGACGTGCTCGCGCCGGGCGAGCCGTTCGACCGGCTGACCGCTGAAGCCGCGGAGGTGGAACCGGGTGCCGAGGGCGTCCTCTTCCTCCCGTACCTCACCGGCGAGAGGACACCCCACGCCGACCCCGATGCGCGCGGCGCCTTCGCCGGGCTGGCAGCGACGCACGGTCGTGGCGCTCTTGTGCGCGCCGTCCTGGAGGGCGTGGCCTACGGGCTCCGCGACTCGCTGGAGCTCCTGACCGAGCTGGGCGAGCCACCGGCGTCGGCGCGCGTGTCGGGCGGCGCCGCGCGGAGCGGGCTCTGGCTGCGGATCGTTGCCTCGGTGCTGGGGATCCCGCTGGAGCGGCCGGCGGTCGAGGAGGGCGCCGCCTTCGGAGCCGCGTTGCTCGCCGGAGTCGCGGGAGGAGTGTTCACGACCGTAGCCGAAGCGGTAGAGGCGACGGTTCTCGTCCGCGAGACCGTGGAGCCAGACCCGGACTGGTCGCAGATCTACGCGCAGGGATACGCGCGCTTCCGCGCGCTCTACCCTGCGCTCCGGTCTGCTTCGATCAGCGACTGAGAGGAGCGAGACTCGTGGCGTGACTGACTATCGCTGCCACCGCCGGGCTTGTGAGCCTTGTTGCGTGACGAGCCCTCTGCGACTATCGATTCTCCGTGAGGGATCATCCGCCGTACCGCGGAAGCATGGTCGCCGCGCTCACGATTGCCCTCGCAGCGCTCACGGTGCCCGGAGCCGGTTCGGCGTCGGCGTCCTCGGCCGGCATCGTCGCGCAGGCGAAGGCTCGCCTGGCAAAGCTGGCCAAGCCGAGCGACGCGATCGGCAAACCCAAGTCGACGCCGCAGTGGAAGCGCGGAGAGAACATCTGGGTCATCTCCTGCGACGAAGGCCTCACGGGCTGCGCGATCCCCGCTGCCTCGCTGAAGAAGGCGAGTAAGCAGCTCGGCTGGAACGTGACGGTGTTCGACGGGCACTCGAATCCCGCCGAATGGGGAAACGGGATCACCCAGGCAATCGCGGGACGGGCCGACGCGATCGTGCTCGACTCCGTCGACTGCGGCTCCGTCAGGGGGCCGCTCGAGCAAGCGAAGGCGGCGCACATCGTCACCTTCGGCCTGAATGCAATCGACTGCGACGAGCCCGGCGGAGGCGGCGGCCGAGGTCTGATCGACTTCGTCGCCGCGCCGAAGGGTTACAGGACCCACTCGCAGTTCATCCGCGACTGGGGTCGCATGAAGGCCGACTACGTGATCGCGAAGACGAACGGCCGAGCGAAGGTCATCACCTTCACCGAGAGTGACCTCGTCGGGATCAAGCTCGAGAGCCAGGGAGTGCAACAGGAGCTCGCGAAGTGCAAGACCTGCAAGGTGGTCGCGAACGTCAGCTTCACGCTCCAGGATCTCGCGACCGGCGGCGTCTTCAAAAAGTTCCAGACAGCGCTCCTACAGCATCCGGAGGCGAACTCGGTGGTCACGCTCTACGACGCGATCATCATCCTCGCGGTCTCACCCGCCCTGAGGCAGGCGGGCCGGACGAAGATGATCGTGGCCGGCGGCGAAGGGGATCCCACGAGCCTCAGCCTGATCAGGTCCGGGAAGGGGCAGTCGTGCGCTTTCGCCATCGACATCCAGGATTCCGGCTATCCGATCGCGGACAACCTGATCCGCCTGCTCGCCCACAAGCGGCCGGTCGACGAGGCGGTCGGCGTCCTCCTGATCGACCGGCAGCACAACCTCAACCGGATCCACGGCTACTACAACGGCTTCTTCCCCTACGCCAAGTACTACGCCAAGCTGTGGCGGAACGCGAAGTAGTCCTCCGGGTCTCCCGGCTGTCGAAGGCATTTCCGGGGACGCAGGCGCTCGAAGGCGTCGACCTCGACGTGCGCCGGGGGGAAATCCACGCACTCGTCGGCGGCAACGGCTCGGGCAAGTCGACGCTCGTCAAGATTCTGGCCGGCGTCCACAAGCCCGACGCCGGCACGATCGAGGTCGCGGCAGACCTCCACTTCGTCCACCAGGATCCGGCGGTGTTCCTCGACCTGAGCGTCGCCGACAATCTTGCGATCGGGCGAGGCTTCGAGACCGACGCCACCAAGCGGATCCGCCGGCGCGCCGTCCGCCGGCGCACAGAACGGATCCTCGAGCGGTTCGCGATCGAGGCGCGGCCCGAGACGCGCTTGAGCGCCCTCCGGCCCGCCGCCCGCACGATGGTCGCGATCGCGCGCGCCCTCCAGGATCAGGAGGGACGGCGCCGAGGCGTGCTTGTGCTCGACGAACCGACGACGTCGCTCACGGATTCCGATGTGACGCTCCTGCTCGATGCGCTGCGGCGGTATGCGGCGGCGGGTCAATCCATGCTCTTCGTCAGTCACCAGCTCGACGAGGTACTCGGCTTCGCGGAGCGCGTTACCGTGCTTCGCGACGGGCGGAAGGTCACGACCACGGCGACGGCGGACGTCGACCACGCCGGGCTCGTCGAGCTGATCGCCGGCCGCCCGCTCGAGCGCATGTACCCCGAAGCAGCCGGGCGGCCCGAGGACGTGGCAGTGCTCGAGGTTCGCGGCCTGACTGCGGCAGTCCCTCGCGATGTCGCCCTCAGCGTCGCCGCCGGCGAGATCGTCGGCCTCGCAGGCCTCGTCGGCTCGGGGGCCGACCAGATCGTGGAGTGCATCTTCGGCGCCCGCACTCCGACCTCCGGAACGGTGCTCGTGAACGGGAAGGCGCTGCCACCGGGGCGGCCGAAGGCAGCTCTGGCGCGGGACGTCTACTACCTCCCCGGCCAACGCGAACGGGCCCTGTTCCCGGACCTCAGCGTCGGCGAGAACCTCTCCGCCGCAGAGGTCCGTCGGTACTGGGGATATCTGGGCATGCGGAAGGCGCGCGAGCGACGCGATGCACGCGCCACCATCGACCGTTTCGGGATCGGCGCTGCGTCCGAATCTCAGCCCGTCCAGCTGCTGTCCGGCGGAAACCAGCAGAAGGTCGTGGTCGCTCGCTGGCTGCGACGCCGGCCGAGGGTCCTGCTCCTCGAGGAGCCGACCCGAGGAGTGGACGTCAACGCGCGCGCGGCCATCTATCGCCTCATCCGCGCGGCCGCCGACGACGGTGCCGCGGTTCTGCTCGTGACGCTGGACTTCGACGAGCTCGCCGGCCTCTGCGACCGGGTTCTAGTCGTCGACGAGGGCCGAATCGTCGCCGAGCGGCATGGGCCGGACATCGATCCGCAGGTGCTGACAGAGCTGGCGTACGGGCAGACCCGCCGCGGAGCCGTCGCATGAGCGTGGAGACGGGCGCCGGCCCTGCCCCCGTCACGCACCCGGCCGCCCGCGGGGAGCGAACCGGCTCCGTGCTGGAGTTCTTCGAGCGCTTCGGACTCGTCCTCCTGCTGGCCGTCGTGGTCGTCTTCTTCTGCTCCTACGGGCCGACGGGCGACGTCTTTCGCACGTGGTTGAACTTCCGCACGATCGTCAGCAACGAGTCGGCGCTGTCGATCCTCGCCCTTGCGTCGATCCTCCCGCTGATCGGCGGGAGCTTCGACCTGTCGGTCGCGTCGATCATGCTCCTGGCCAACGTCGCCGCTGCCGCCGCGATGTCCCATCACGATGCGCCGATCGCCGTCGCAGTCCTGGTCGCGCTGGCCTTCGGCGCCGGCATCGGCCTCGTCAACGGCCTCGTCGTCGCCAAGGCCGGGGTGAACGCTCTGATCGCGACCCTCGGCACGGCGACCGTGCTCACGGGGATCGTCCAGTGGTACACGGGCGGCCTCTCGATCGTGAGCGGTATCCCGGACAGCCTCACGCGGATTGCAACCGAGCGTTGGCTCGGGGTGCCGCGGGTCGCCGTCTTCACGATCGCGGCTGCCCTCCTGATCTCGTACGTGCTGAGCCAGACGCCCTACGGCCGCTACCTCGAAGCGGTCGGCTCGAACTCAGCGGCGGCGCGCTTGGTCGGCATCGACGTCGACCGCGTCGTCGTGATCAGCTTCGTGCTTTCCGGCACCTTCGCCGCCGTCGCCGGCGTGGTCGAGCTCGCCCACGACGGGAGCGCCCACCCCCAGATCGGGATGAGCTTTTTGCTTCCTGCCCTGGCGGCGGCGTTCCTCGGCGCCACCGCGATCCAGCCGGGCCGCTTCAACGTCGTCGGGACGCTGGTCGCCGTCTACTTCATCGCCACGGCAGTCCAGGGGATGAACTACGCCGGGATCCAGTCGTGGGTGCAGGACGTCTTCAACGGGACTGCGCTCGTGGCCGCCGTCGCACTGCTCGCGCTGATCGGCCGGCGGCGGGCGCGGCGCCGCTTCTGAGCCCTCGGGCGTCCCGTCGCCTACCGCGCGCTTCGGGCGGCAGCCGCTTCCTCCCGGTGGCGCGACTTCCCGCTCGAGCCGAGATCCCCGCAGGCCTGCACCACGCGGCCGGCCATCGACGCCTCCGCGGCGCGCATCCACGCGCGCGGGTCGTACGCCTTCTTGTCCCCGAACCGGCCGTCGACCTTCAGAACGTTGTCGTACTCGCGGAAGACGTGATCTGCGACCGCGCGGGTGTAGGCGTACTGCATGTCGGTATCGACGTTCATCTTCACGACTCCGTGCGAGAGCGCCTCGGCGATCTGCGCCGGGCTCGAGCCGCTACCGCCGTGGAAGACGAAGTTGAAGGCCGCGATATCGCCGTGCTGCACGATCACCGCTTCCTGCAGCTCCCCGAGAATCTCCGGCCGCAGCTTCACGTTGACGTCCGCGTAGACGCCGTGGACGTTGCCGAAGGTCGCCGCCAGCATGTACCGGCCGTCCGAGTTGCCGAGCTCCTCGACGACCGCGAGCGCGTCTTCCGGGGTCGAATAGAGGTGCTCCTCGGCCGCGTCGCGGTGGTCGAGCCCGTCCTCCTCCCCGCCGACCAGCCCGATCTCGACCTCGAGGATGATGTCGACCGCGGCGCAGCGCTCGAGGAACTCGCTCGAGAGGCGCAGGTTTTCCGCACGCGGCAGCGACGACCCGTCGAACATGTGCGAGTTGAAAAGCGGCCCTTCGCCCCGCTCCTTGCGCCGTTCGGATTCCTCGATCAACGGGACGAGGAACCCCTCGGCCTCGGGGGGTGTGCAGTGATCCGTGTGGAGCGCGATCAAGACGGGGTAGTCGTCGCCGACGATGTGAGCGAATTCGGCGACCGCCCGCGCGCCCACCGCCGCGTCTCCAACCTGACCAGAGGCGAACTTCGCCCCGCCCGTCGTCATCTGGACGATCCCGTCTGACCCGGCCTCGGCGAAGCCGCGCAGCGCGGCGTTCAGCGTGCTCGACGAGGTGACGTTGATCGAGGGGTACGCATAGCCCTGCGCACGTGCGGTCGCGAGCATTTCCGCGTACTGGTCCGGCGTCGCGATCGGCATCTCTAGGCCCGCGCCTGCGACTCTTCGCGCAGAAGCCGGTCGACGTACGGAACCAGCTCCGGCAGCGACCCGATCACGACGTCCGGCTCGATCGGGGAACCGTCGAAGTCCTCCTGCCGGAACTGGTGCGTCAGGACGGCTCGCATCCCGAGCTCCTTCGGCCCGACGATGTCCTCGCGCATCTTGTCGCCGACGAAGACAGCCTCCTCGGGAGCGACCCCGAGCTCGTCGAGGATCCGCTCGAAGATGGCTGGATGCGGCTTGCGGACGCCGAGCTGCGAGGAGGTGACGATCGCGTCCATGTACTGAGCGAGACCCATCCGCTCGAAGTCCTCGAGCATCAGCGCGGGGAGGAAATGGGCGTTGGAGACAAGGCCCAGCTTGAGGCCGCGGGCTCGGAGAGCTGCCAGCGCGTCGAGGTTCTCGGGCGGCACAGTCCGGAGCGAAACCACGGCCCGGTACTCCAGCTCGTGGATCTGCTGCACCGTCTCCGGAGGCACCTCGAGTCCGAGCGCGGACAGCGCCTCCTCGAAGAGCGCGAGCACGTCGAGCTCCTCGAGCTCGTGGCGTGCGTACGAAGCGCCCACCATGCTCATGACGCGGACGGTGATGTTCTGGATCAGGTCGGCCGCTTCCGGGATGTCGCGCTGGGCCTGCGCTTCCAGCATCCGGCGGATGTCGCCGTATGTCTCGAGCAGCTTCTGCTCGGCCACCCTCAGATCGCCGAGAGTGTCGCCGTAATCGAAAGCGATCGCGCGCAGCAGGCTTCGAGTTTCCCACACGACCGCGGACGATCCAAGACGTCGGCCGTGTTCGCCCGTTGAGAAAATCACCGTATCGTCGTAGCCTGCACTGGATGCTGCGGCACGACGACACGGCTGCGACCGCCGATCAGACGGACGTCGTTCGCGCGCTCCTGGGCAAGTCGGGCCAGAGCAAGCGGATGATCGACGAACGCCTGCGCATCTTCGACCAGCTGCCGTTTCTCACCGACGAGGTCCGTCGAAGCCACATCCAGCTCCTCCAAGACGACCCGGTGCCCGAGAAGATCGACCCGGTGCTGATCCGGAAGTCGTCGCGGGAGAACTGCCTGCTCTCGTCGCCGCTCCAGGTCGGCCACGTTCTCTACTTCAACCTCCTCAAGGACACGGACGAGATCCGCATCGACCACGACTCGGATCACTTCGTCGGGCTCTTCATCCTCGAGGCCGTCCGTCAGATCGGAATGGCCATGAGCCACGTGCTCGGGGACATCCCGCTCGACACGAGAATGTCGCTGCAGGAGTTCAGCCTTCAGTTCTACAACTACATCGAGCTCGACTATCCGATCGTCGCTCGCGCGGTCTGCACGCTGTCGCTCCACCAGGATCTGCGAGCCGATCACACGGCCTTCATCGACGTCCGCCAGAACGGCGTCACCTGTCTCGCCGGCACGTCGTCCGGCCGCTTGTTCGACACCGAAGAGCGGTACCAGCGGATCCGCAACAAGACGCGGGTCATGAACGAGCGCTATGCCGACGAATTCACGCTCTCGGTCGGCCTCCGGCCACGGCCAACGAGCGCCGCCTGAGTCACTACGAAGGAGAGTCTGATGAGAATCGCGGTTGGATCCGATCACCACGGATTCCAGATGAAGGAGCTTGTCAAGGAGCACCTGACCACGCTCGGGCACGAGGTCCAGGATCACGGGTGCCATTCGGTCGACGAGGTCGACTACCCCGACATCGCGGTCGCCGTTGCCGAAGGTGTCGCCGCCGGCGAAGCGGAGCGGGCCGTGCTCGTGTGCGGCACCGGGATCGGCATGGCGATCGCCGCGTGCAAGATTCCGGGAGTACGCGCAGCCGCGGTCGCCGATCCGTACTCCGCGGAGCGGGCGCAGAAGTCCAACAACGCCCAGGTGCTCTGCCTGGGGGCCAAGGTCGTCGGTCCCGAGGTCGCGACGCTGCTCCTCGACCACTGGCTCAACTCGGAGTTCCAGGGAGGCGCCTCGGCTCGAAAGGTCGCCAAGATCGACGCCCTCGACGAGCGCGTCCTCGCGTAGCAGGGACTAACCACGATGCAGGTGATCGGGGCCGGCCTCGGGGGCACGGGCACGCTCCAGGCCAAGGCCGCGCTCGAGCGGCTGAGCTTTGGCCCCTGCTACCACATCAAGGAGATCCAGCAGCATCCCGAGCAGACGGCCTTCTGGCAGGCGGTCGCGAACGGCGGCCCGGACGATTGGGACGCGCTCTTCGGCGCCTACGAATCGTCGGTCGACTTCCCGGCGTGCGTGGTCTACGCCGAGCTGATGGAGGCGTATCCCGACGCGAAGGTCCTGCTCACGGTGCGCGACCCGGAGCGGGCATACGAACGCGTACGCGAGACGATCTACAAGATCTCCACGGGGCCCGAGTCGCCGCTGCCGGCCGAGCTCCGGGAGGTGTTCGACGAGCTCGTCTGGAACCGGATCTTCGGCGGCGCCTTCGAGGACCGGGCGCGCGCGGTCGACGCGTATCGGAGCTGGGACGACGAGGTCAAGGCGCGCGTCCCACCGGAGCGGCTGCTCGTCTACCACGTCGACGAGGGCTGGGAGCCGCTGTGCAGCTTCCTGGAGCGCGACGTGCCGACGGAGCCTTTCCCGTCCTAAGCGGTTGACATCGGCCGGCAGGGGATGGGATCGTGCCGTCACGATCGAGTTGTCCCGTTGGGTCGGGGCCAACTCTCACGCTGCCGCACCTGCCACGAGAGGAAGGGCGCCATGGAACGGCATGGTTTCGAGAGTTATTACGTCCTCGGCGAAGGGCTCCTAGGAGAAAGCGGGAGCGGGCGGCCGCAGACGCTCGCGGCTGCCGCCGCCGCGGCGGTCCCGCCGTTCCGGTTCTCGCGGATGGGACCGCACGGTCTCGACGTCCAGCTCGGCGAGCCCAACCGAAAGAAGATCGGCGCCGCGATGATCGGCACCAGCTCTCATTCGCAGGTCCCGGCCGGCTTCACCTACCTCGGCCAGTTCATCGACCACGACCTCACATTCGACAAGACGCAGGTGATGTTCGGGGCGCACGTCACGCCGGCGCAGCTCCTGCAGGCCCGCTCCCCCAGTCTCGACCTCGACTCGTTGTACGGCGGCGGCCCGCAAGACCCTGAGTCGGCCAAGTTCTACAGCGACGGCATCCATCTCAAGATGGGCGACACGGACGCGGCGGGAGACCCCGCCCTGCCGGAGTTCGATCTTCCCCGCGTGGGCGTGGGAGGCAGCGCCGCGGCGCGGCGTAAGGCGCTGATCCCGGACAAGCGAAACGACGAGAACCTGGTCGTCGCCCAGACGCACCTTGCCATGATCCGCTTCCACAACCGCGTCGTCGACAGCCTCCCCGCCGCCCTCCCGGCCACTCAGAAGTTCGCTCAGGCGCAGGAGCTCGTCGTCAAGCACTACCAGTGGATGATCCGCACCGACTTCCTGCCGCGCATCTGCAAGAAGAAGCCCCTCGACGACGTCTTCAAGAACGGCCGGAAGGCGTTCGAGGTCGGCGCGACTCCGACCGACATCCCGACGATGCCGATCGAGTTCTCCGTGGCGGCCTACCGGCTCGGGCACAGCATGATCCGGGAGGCCTACAACTGGAACAAGAACTTCGACGCCGGCGGCGGCACGCTCGACTTCCTGTTCGAGTTCTCCGGGCTCAGCGGAACCCTCGGCGGCAGCGAACGGCTTCCGAGCAACTGGATCGCGGACTTCCGGCGCCTCTACGACTTCAACGAGGCCGGCCGCGCCGACCTCGTGGTGCCGGCGGCCAAGTTCAACCGGACGATGCGGATCGACACCAAGCTCGTCAACCCGTTGCAGAACCTGCCGCAGGGGTCGATCGGACCGCCGCCCGTGCCGGACTTCGACGTGCACCGCAACCTCGCCTTCCGCAACCTGACCCGGGCGAACATGGTCCGATTGACCAGCGGCCAGAAGATGCTGCGGTTCCTGAGGAACCGCGGCGTCGTGATGACAGGGCTGACGAAGGCCCAGATCCGCGACGGCAACGGCGGCGCCACACTCGACACGCTGACCGCGTCGCAGCGCGACGCGCTCCTCAGGAACACGCCGCTGTGGTTCTACGTCCTGCGGGAGGCGGAGCTGAACAACGGGAAGCTGCGTGGAGTCGGCGCGCGCATCGTGGCCGAGACCTTTCAGCGGGCGATGGAGGGCAGCACGTTCTCGATCGTGCGCGACCCGACCTGGCGTCCCACCCTCGGCCCGAACAACACGACGTTCCGGATGGTCGACCTACTGCTGTTCGCCTTCGAGGGGAAGGCCGACCTGCTGAACCCGCTCGGGAACTAGGCCATGCGACGAAAAGACACGTCCCAAGAGGCGCGCGAGCGCTGATTCGGGCACGAGCGGGTTTAGGCCGCGAGCGGAACGACCCGCGCTCAGGCCTGCCGGATCGTGAGCGAGCGCGCCGCGGCATTCGGCAACGTCGCGATCCTCTCGCTGATCGCGGTCTCGGCCGGGCCGGCGAACGGCCGGGAGAACGGGAAGCCCATGTCACGCGTATCCGGATAGCGATCGACGGCGCCGCAGTAGCTCATCGATCCGCAGTGCTCCGCGTGGCCGACGCGGTCGAACTGGGCGTCCGTGCAAAGCACGAGCAACCGATACGGCATGCCGTCCGGTGTGCCCTTGGGGAGGAGCAGCGTGTACGGCCAGCCGCAGTCGCAGTACGAGTTCTCTTCGGGCCCGCCTCCGCCTGGGACGACATCGGCGGGGCTCGTCTCCTTCGGCCGTTTGACGATCGAGGACTCCGTGTCCGGCCGGTACGCGACGGTCTTCGCGCCGGCGGGCAGCTGGAGGAGGAACTTGTCCATCTCCATCCAGGCGCGACGATCCGCCGCCTGATCGGCAGGCGCCAGGAAGATACGCACCGTCACGTCCACGGCGTTCTGTGCGGTGTTCTCGATCCGGAGGAAGTACGAGAACGGTTCGTGCGTCAGGTACTGAATGCGGCTCCCGCCGAAGTCGACAGATGCCATCGTCGTCGTCAGCTCGTCGATCGTCTTCAGCGAGGTTCCGTCGATCGAGACCTCCGCAGCGGCGAAGTCGCCCGACCAGTTGTCGCCGCCGAAGAGCTGGTCCCCGAGCTGGTCGAGATCCGCTCCTGCCGGGAGATCCGACGTCCGGCAGAGAATGACGTCGGGACTGGCCCAAGGCGCCGCATCATCGGGCTGTAGTCCGTCGCGGAGCAGCACGGCCGGGTTGTCGGCGAACTCGTACGGCGGCAGCGTCTCCTGCCAGGCCGCGTTCAGATCGTCGATGAACCTGTGCCACTGCCAGAAGATCTGGTCGCGGATCGCGGTCACGGTTGACGTCATCACGCCCGGCCCGGGGGAGGCGAGCCGCGCGATGAAGCCGTGCCCGAAATTGTGGAGCCCCGGGTACGAGTTCGGGTCGAGTTCGCGCAGCTGGGAGACGGTCGCCTCGACGGCTTCGCCGAGGTTCGTCGGGTCGATCTCGACGGTCCCGCCGTCGCCGCCACGGAGGTGTTTGCTCGTCAGTGCATCCACGATCTCCTGCCAGAAGCCGCGGAGCTGGTTCGCGTCCGCACGCGGCAGCTTCTGGTTGGGCTCGCGTCGGCCGAAGCCCTGAACCTCGATCGGATCGTGACCGGCGGCGATCGGCTTGCCCCACTCAGACGGGCCGTAGGGCTCGACGCGCGCGAGCCCGTTCGAGAGCAGCTCGGCGTCGTAGCGGGCGAGCATCTGTGCGTGCATGTAGAAGAACAGCTCGCCCTGCCGGTCGTTCAGATGGAACAGCTTGCTGTAGAGCTCGGCGGGCAAGCCACCGACCCGGTCGTCCTGGACGACCTGCGCGAAGAGCTCGGCAAGCTGGGCCGGCGTTCTCGAGGCGACGAAGTCCGCCCAGCGCGGATCCGGCTGGATCGCGTCGAGGATCGCAACCAGCTCGTCGGACGACCGCTCGGCGAGCCAGTCCTCGAACCGCCTCGGCGGCAGGCCGGTATAGGGATACACCTCGTGCCAGTGCTGGTGGTGCTCGTTCGCGAGCACGTCCTCGCGCCAGTAGTCGAGGCCCGGCGACAGGCCTCCGATCGAGATGCTCGGGGCGTGACCACGACTCCGCGGCCGAGGCGGATTGAAGAGTCCCGGGGCGGCCGTCACCGTCCTCGGCTTCAGCAGCCGTCGCCCCTCCTGGTTGTGCGTGACGAAGAGTGCGAAGCCCTGCCGGACCTGCTCGGGGTGCACGCGTCCCATCTCCTCCTCGACGTGGTCGAGCGCAACGCTCAAGCCTTCGTTCACCCGCCGCTTCGACGCCGCGTGCGCGGAGAGCCGAAACGACAGGGCCGCGGCCTTGACCGCTTGGTCGCGGTCGAACCAGGAGAATTCGGCCGCAGCCGGGGCGGGAGCGGCCGCGACTCCGGCAGGTCGTCGCGCTTGCGCAGGTCGGGCCGTCTGCGCTCTTAGTGCTCCCGGCCGTAAGTTCACTCGGCATCACGCGGCGAGCTGGAGTTGAGGTTTGTGCGCGGCGAGACGCTCGATCAGCGCGGCGAGGTCGTCGCGGGTGAAGTTCCAGTCGAAGGGCTCGGCGATCGTGTTCC